>Ga0207678_10001388_pt1 | contig 22284 bp, 20 predicted proteins | sample KBSC63metaG_FD_184319 | JGI IMG/M metagenome (GOLD analysis project Ga0207678, IMG submission 184319) | Corn rhizosphere microbial communities from Kellogg Biological Station, Michigan, USA - KBS C6-3 metaG (SPAdes) (version 2) | ecosystem: Host-associated > Plants > Roots > Rhizosphere > Soil ... | reverse complement strand
GATAACCGCTGAAGGCATCTAAGCGGGAAACCCACCTCAAAACGAGTTCTCCCTCGAGAGTCGTGGAAGACCACCACGTTGATAGGCCGGGTGTGGAAGCGCTGCAAGGCGTGTAGCTTACCGGTACTAATAACTCGATTGGCTTGATTGCTCTCATTTAGCAATGCTCATCGAAATCGCTTACGAGACTAGTGTCGCGCTGCGAAGCGCGGTTCGAATTTCTATCTGCGTGCTCTGCGCTGGCCGTTAGGCGAAGGCGCGAGCTCGATGAGCGTAGGTATCCAGAAAGACCAAAACAGAAGTCATATGACGTCTCCGCCGACCTGGTGATTATGGCGGGGTGGCTGCACCCGATCCCATTCCGAACTCGGCCGTGAAACGCCCCTGCGCCGATGGTACTTCGTCTTAAGACGCGGGAGAGTAGGTCGTTGCCAGGTCTGCCGAGACGTCATGTGAAATTTTCGAAGTCAATCATCCTCTTTCGATCAATAAGAACGCGCCGCTGTGCCTTGTGCCGGCGGCGCGTTTTTTGTTTTCCAATTTACCAAGGGTTTGGCGCCTTGCCGGCTTTGCGGCCCGCGATGCGTGGCATTCTGTTGCGAGGCCCCGCACGCCGGGATTATAACCGAGGCAGGCAGCATTACGGCCGGTGGCACACATAATGTGCCGAACCGCCGTCGAGCCGGTCGCGAACCTTCGACGCCCATTCATATTCGCGTCGTCGGTCAGCGAAACATCGACTGCGTACTCCGGTCGCAACAAGCCGTCGTGAGACGGCCGCAACGGAGACGTGCCATGGGTATCGCAATATCATTGCAGCAGTATCTCGACGGCCGAGGCGTCCCCTATGATGTGACGACCCACGAGCGCACGCTGTCTGCCGCGGCAACAGCACGCGCCAGTTCCATATCCGAAGACAACCTCGCCAAAGGCGTTCTCGTGAGACGCGAAGACGGTTACCTCTTGGCGATCGTTCCGGCGTCCTGTCACGTCGAGTTGGCCGCGTTATCCGAATGGCTGAAGCAGCCGATTGTGCTTGCGAGCGAAACGGAAGCGTCCACTATTTTTGGCGATTGCGAATTAGGTAGCGTTCCACCCGTTGCAGGTGCTTACGATTTGATGGCGGTCATCGACGACAGCCTCGAAGGGTCCAACGACATCTACTTCGAAGGCGGCGATCATCGCACGCTCGTGCACCTGACCGGCGGCAACTTTCAGCATCTGATGCAAGACGTTCCTCATGCGCATATCGGCGCGCGCAATCGCGGATGATGCTTGGATAAACCGGCGAAGGCTTAGTGCTGATTTCTCGATGCTTCGAGGCCGGAACAGGGTGGCCTCCGTTGTGCAATCGAGCGGCGCCAAGAGCAGCGTCCAGTAGTCGCTGACATTTTCATCGCCCGTGTGATCGGGCAAATTTCGATCGCTTCCTGTCCAACAAATCCTTACGCGCAATCATCTGGAAGCTTCACGGCGCCGGCAGACCGATGCCGAGATTCGAACGCAACATCCGCAGCTCTGCTTTGTGTTGCGTCGCGACGGCGTGCATTTTGTCGCGCTCCTACTTCGGGTATGGCCGCGCTTGTTTTTTGAAATAGTTCCAAAGACCGAAATATTCTTGACTCTTTTTGTGGCGTTGGCTCTACCTGATGTTGGACCTGATCTCGGGACCTTGAATCCTGACCTATTAGGAGTCGTTATGACCTTCTTATCGAACCACCGTTCGGTTGCCTTTCTCCGTGCCACTGTCACCTCTCTCGTCACCGCGGTCTTTGCGCTCGTTGGCGCGTACAGTCTGGTCGGCAGCGCTGCAGCCACCGACGAAATGATCGTTGAAATCACGATCAAGGATCACAAATTCGAGCCCTCGGCGCTGAAGCTTCCTGCTGCAAAGCACATCAAGCTGTCGGTCAAGAACCTCGATGCTTCGGCTGAAGAATTCGAGAGCAAGGATCTCGGCATCGAGAAAGTCATCGCCGGAAACAGCGATGCTATGATCCGTGTGAAGCCGCTCACCGCCGGCACGTACATCTTCTACGGCGAATATCACGAAGACACCGCCAAGGGTCACATCGTAGTGGAGTGAGGGCCAATGCTTGCCGCACTCGTCATCGTTTTCCGCGAAGTTCTCGAAGCTGGCCTGATTGTCGGTGTGGTTCTTGCGGCGTCGCGCGGGGTCACGGGCCGTAACAGTGCCGTGGGTCTCGGCATCCTGGCCGGCATCGCAGGTTCGGTCCTCGTCGCGTTGTTTGCGTCGCGCATCTCGGATGCGTTCGACGGACGCGGGCAAGAACTCTTCATCGCGGCGATCTTGCTGTTCGCCGTCCTAATGCTGGCTTGGCATGTCGTCTGGATGGCAGAGCATGCGCGCGAGATGACGCTGCAATTGCGCAAGCTCGGAAGCGATGTTGCGGCTGGTTCGCAATCACTGTTTGCTCTAGGCGCTGCCGTCGCCGTCGCCGTCATGCGTGAGGGCAGCGAGGTCGTGCTATTCCTGACCGGAATCGTCATGCAGGGCAAAGACACGGGTGGTGAACTGCTCATCGGCTCGCTGGGCGGACTCGTGCTTGGGGCTGCCGTGTCGCTGATCCTTTATTTCGGACTAGCGGCTATTCCGTTGAAGCGCATGTTCTCAGTTACCGGCGTTCTGGTCACGCTTTTGGCCGCAGGTCTCGCGGCCTCGGCCGTGCAGCAATTGTCGAACGCCGGCGTGCTGAACGTTCTCGACACCCGTCTCTGGGATACGTCTTGGATTCTCTCCGTATCGAGCTGGCCCGGCCGCATCCTTCACGTTCTGATCGGTTACATGGATCAGCCAACGGGCATGCAGTTGATTGCCTACGCGGTGACGGCCGGTAGCATTTTCGGCTTGGTCTATTTGCGCCGTGCCCCCGTCGAACATGCAAGGATGTCGCGCGCCTAGGCGATGTGCAGAGCCTAAATCTCGGCGCGTAATGCCGACGGCAAGCCTTACTCCGCTGTCGCGAAGCGGACGCTTTTGGTCATCCGAATTTTCGCTGTTGATTTGCGACTTATCTCGAGCAAGTTGCAATCCACGCTTGCGTTCTGCAGGCAGCCGCAACACAAATTGAAAAGGAAATGTGACACCGGCAAAGAGAAGTTGCCAGGAGCTACGCATGGGCAACGACAGGCCACGCAGGCAACGCAATTCCTTTTCCGCGATGCCGGCGGATTTGCCCGACGCTAGACCGCTCCAGTCCGCGACCGTGCCGCAGCGTGACGCGACATCTTCCAACAACCTCATATCCCATCTTGTTGCTGATCGGCTGGTTGTCATCGCGGGCACGCGGAATGCCGCGATCGGACGATCGCTCAAGGCGGCCGGCGCGCGCGGAATTCTCCATCTCGGCATTGACGCCGAAACAGCAGCTTTAGAAGGTTTCCACGCAGGCCCTTACGAAGGTTCGGCTAGCGTCGGCGCCAACAACTGCACGGTCGCGCTGCTTGCCGGACATAGCGCGTTGGCGCTGCGATCGCGACAATTCTTCCAAGGCTTCGAGACGATCCTCCTGCCATTGAGCCTTGCGCTTGTCGCGGGTTCAGCGGGCTTTGCCCGATATACTTTCCGCCGGAAGCTCACATACGAAGGTCTGACGGGTATCGACGGCTTGGCGTGGCCGGTCGTCGTCTTTCGCAACTGCCTGTTTGCGTCTCGTCCCCGAACCCGCATTCATGCCCCGGCTCGCTACAACACGAAGGAGATCCTGAAATCTCTTGCCGATCTCGACGCCGTTGTCCTGCGCGGCGTTGAGGCTGCGGAGGCGGGTTCGCCCGTGCCGGAGCTCGATGTTCTCGCCGAGGGCGCGGCCGCTGACCAGATCGAGGCCGGCTTTGCCGGTGAGCCGGCAACCGTCCCGATCGATCTCTATAGCGACGATGGCAGCGGCGGCCGGACGTTCAAACTTGTTTCCCTTTTTCCGCCCGCGATGGCGGCTGAAATGATCAGGACTGCGATTGTTCGACCGAGCGGCATTAAAGTGCCGTCGGATGACTGGCGCTTCGTTTCGTGTGCATTCGAACTGCTCTTCCACAAGTCCGACCGGGTCGCTCCAGGTACTGAGCGTCTCGACGATAGAACGTTCGCGACGTCGGACGATGTGCGCGAGCTTCGCCGCTTGGCAAAGTTGGCGGGGGCTCCTGCGCCGACGACGTTCTCGGACATCGAAACGTTGCTGCGTGCGCGGGGCGTATTCCCGGAAATCGATAGCATCGGCTTTTTCAGCGCAGACAATGCGTTTCTCTCGACCCGCTATCGGAGCCATGCGCAAAGTCTGGCGCCGGGCCTCGCCGTATTTCTCGTGCGGGATTTCGGCCTCGGCGACCAATTCGTGCGCGAGGTGCACGACAACCTGAGACGGCGCGGATTTTCGATCCTCTACGAAAAGTCCGTTGACCCAACGCGCGATCGCGACGCCGTCAGCCGTATGCGCGGCGGTAACTGGCTCGACCCCATGTCGAAGTCAGGCAAGGCACCGCCGATCCATGTCTTCGTCTGCTTCGATCGCGAGCCCCAGACGCCGCCTGCGCGTGAGCGCAAACGTTATCCGCGGCTCGACAATGCGCGGACGTTGTTGAAAGCCGATCTTCGCGGCGCCGCTGCAGCGAATGCAGGCGTACGTTATCTCAACGCCGTGCACACGACCGACAACAGCGCCGAAGCGGAAGGCTACATCGTCGCGCTAGGTATCGGCGATGAACCGGCAGTTCGCGACTGCATTGCGCGTCTGCGGGAGCTGAAGCGGGCCTAAAGCCCGAGGTCGGATAGCCCCGGGTGATCGGCCGGGCGGGGCCCAAGCGGCCAATGGAACTTCCGGTCGCGCTCCGAAATCGGCAGATCGTTGATGCTCGAATAGCGAAGTTCCATCAGGCCGTCGGGACCGAATTCCCAGTTTTCGTTGCCGTAGGAGCGAAACCACTGACCGCTGTCGTCGTGCCATTCGTAGGCGTACCGGACGGCGATGCGGTTGTCGGTGAACGCCCACAGTTCCTTGATCAGCCGATAGTCGAGTTCCTTGGCCCACTTGCGCTGCAGAAATTCGACGATCTCTTTTCGGCCGATCGGAAATTCGGATCGATTGCGCCAGCGGCTTTGTTCTGCATAGCCGAGCGACACACGCTCGGGATCGCGCCTGTTCCAGGCGTCTTCCGCCATCCGAACCTTCTGAGCGGCCGTCTCGCGCGTAAATGGCGGCAGCGGTGGTCGTGTCTCTGACATGAGCGAATCCTTAACTTGCATTTCAAGAAGCTGCTACTTGACCAGTCGCGCGAACGCCACGACGGTTCAAGTCAAATCGCAACCGGCTGTCTGACGCCGATCGAGGGAGTTACCGCCATGTACGACATTGCCAAGCTCGCGAACCTGCCGCAGCTGCGCAGCCTCGCGCCTACGACAATGGCAGCATTCGAGAATTTCGATCGGGCGGCGATGGCGCCCGGCGCCATACCGCGACGCTACAAGGAATTGATCGCACTCGGCGTGGCACTTGCGACGCAATGTCCCTATAGCCTCGAAGTGCATCGCACGAACGCCGAGAACGCCGGCGTGACGGAAGCGGAAATCGCCGAAGTCGTTTTTCTTGCAGCGACGATGCGGGCGACAGCTGCGATTGCCCACGGCACGCATCTGGTTGGTGCGCGCAAGCCGGCTCGCTAGCGGATAGCGATGCGAGCGTATGTATTTTGGGTGGATGTCCAGCCCGGCCTGAATAGCTACAGCGCGCCGTAGAGTTTAAGCGCGATCGCGACGAGGCTCAGTGCGGCAATCCAGAGCGCAACGTCGGTGGCGCGATTGCGTTTCGAGCCTGACGCGATTTTTTCTCGCGTTTCATCGTCGAGCCTGACGCCCGAGCGCGCCATTTCGGCGAGACCGAGGATGGCTTGCTCGGCTTTTTGCAGCAGTCCCGGCGTTCGGAGCAGCACGTCGCCGATCGCCGCGGCGCCGCGTCCGGTTTCCTGCAAACGCCCGAGGAGAGACAGATTGTTATCGATCCACTCGCGCGCCACGGGTTCAGCGGCCGTCCACACGTTGATGCCGGGGTCAAGGTCGCGCGCCACGCCTTCGACGATGACCATGCTCTTTTGCAGCAGGATCAGTTCCGGCCGCGTCTGCATATCGAAGACATCGGTATAGGCGAAGAGCTGGCCGAGAAGGTCAGCCATCGAAATTTCTTCGGCGGTGCGACCGTGGATCGGTTCGCCGATGGCGCGCATCGCCTGTGCGAATTCCTCGACCTTGTGGTGCGGCGGCACGTAACCGGCTTCGAAGTGAATGACGGCGGCGCGATGATAGTCGCGCGTTATGAGGCCGTGCAGAATTTCGGCGAGAAAGCGCCGCTCGGCAAGTCCGAGCCGCCCCATGATGCCGAAGTCGACGGCGACGATGACGCCGGCGTCGTCGACGAACAGGTTTCCCTGATGCATGTCGGCATGGAAAAAACCGTCGCGCATGGCGTGGCGCAGGAAGGTGCGCAGGACGGCGAGGCCGAGCGCGTCGGTGTCGAAGCCTTTAGCTTTCAGCGCATCGACATGCGATATCGGCGTGCCGTCGATCCATTCGACAGTCAGGACGCGCTTCGCGGTCCGCTTCCAATCGACGTCGGGAACGCGAAAGCCTTCGTCCTCTTTGATGTTGCCGGCCATCTCGGAGATCGCCGCCGCCTCGAGACGCAAATCCATCTCGAGTTCGGTCGTGTGCTTCAGGTTGTCGACGACCGCCACCGGCTTCAGCCGTCGCGCCGGTTCGTAATAGCGCTCGATCATGCGGGCCGCGAAGTAGTAGCTGTCGAGGTCGCGGCGAAAACGCTTTTCGATATTCGGACGCAGGATTTTGACGGCCACCGGCTTCTTGACGCCATCGACCATCACGTAGGCCTTATGGACTTGCGCGATCGAAGCGGCAGCGACGGGCGGTCCAAATTCGACGAAGTGATCTTCGAGCTTGCCGCCAAGCGCCCGCTCCACCGCTTCGCGCGCCTCGGCCATCGAGAACGGGTCGGCCTTGTCCTGCAGATGACGCAGGTCGGCTGACAGCTCCGAGCCGATGATATCGGCGCGCGTTGCGAGAAACTGACCGAGTTTGACGTAACTGGGCCCGAGTTCCGTCAGGGCCGTTGCGACGCGCGTCGCGGGCGGCTCGTCGGCGCGAAAGGGCGCCGCGATGAGCCGGATCGGCACCGTCGCGGCGCGCGCGATCCTGAGCGGCAGCGGCACGGGCACGCCCTTCGGAACGAAGCGGACACCATGCTGCGCTAGTACGAAGCCCGCTCGAGCGAGTCTGAAAGTATTGATGAAGGCTCCAGGCATATCCGCGATTTTGTGGTCCTAACTTTCGCGGGCGAGCCGCCGACTGGCCGCACATTGCCCCAGGGGGCGCTTTGGTCAAGCAAAGTCGGTTCGACGGGTAAAGACGGTTAAACGGGCTGCGCCATTGCGAGGCGGCGATCCGTGATCGCTCTACAACCCATCGCTCGACAACATAACGGCGCCCGTCGCTTTTCAGCGGGCGCCGTTGAATGCGATGAATTTGGTCTCAGGTTACTTCGTGCAGAAGGTCGCGCGACCGTGACACGTCACCATTCCGCCAGCTGGGCTGCAGCGATATTGCTTGTTTATGACCCGGTAGCCCGCAACGTCGCCGTTCGCGACGAAGCCTGGCCAGAGACCCCAGCTGACCGACTGCACCATCGTTTCAAGTGCAAACCACTTGGCGGAGTCCGCCGAACTCGACGTAGCAACCGCGCCCTTGGTGACGCAGCCCGCATTGGCAACGCCCGCCCCAAAGGCAAGCGCAGCGGCGACCGTCGCGCACATCAGTAATTTCGTTTTCATGACCCCATCTCCTTCGTTCGAAGAAGCCGCGGCTTCTCCATGCCCTTCCCTGGCGGAAGCTATGCCGCAGGCGGAGCGGGGGTCAATCGACCTGACAATACCGGCCGTTAAAACGCGTGGAAGTGTGGCCGATTAGATCTTCCAGCCGGCGTGGATCGCGGCAATGCCGCCGGTCAGATTGCGATAGCTGACGCGGCCGAATCCGGCGCCGCGAACGAGGCCGGCGAAGGCCTCCTGCTTTGGAAACCGGCGAATGCTCTCAACGAGATAGCGATACGGCTCGGCGGCTCCGGCGGTTAATTTGCCGAGTCGCGGGATAACCTCGAAAGAATGAAAATCGTAGAGCCTATCGAGGATCGGCACCTGGCATTCGGAAAATTCCAGGCAGAGAAACCGCCCGCCCGGCTTCAACACCCGGTAAGCCTCAGCCAAAGCCTTATCGATATGCGTCACATTCCGGATGCCGAAGGCGATCGTATAGGCATCGAAGCTACCGCTTTCAAAGGGTAACGCCTCGGCATTGCCTTCGACGCATGCGATGCGGTTCTGGAGACCGGCGGCGGAAATGCGGTTGCGGCCGACCTCGAGCATTTCGGGACTTATGTCGCATATTACGGCCGTGGCCTTGGGACCGCTGTCGCGCGCGTAACGGAGCGCAATGTCGCCGGTGCCGCCTGCAACGTCGAGCAACCTGAACGGCGTTTCGCCGCGCGGCGCATTGAGCATGGTGATGAGGTCGCGCTTCCACAGCCGGTGCAGGCCACCCGACATCAGGTCGTTCATCAAATCGTAGCGCCCGGCGACGGCGGCAAAGACCTGATTGACGAGACCTTGCCGCTCGGTTTCGGGGACGGCGCGAAAGCCGAACGATGTCGTGCTTTCGCAAGTGTTGTTGCGATCATGTTCCATGTCCCGCAGAATAGCCGCCCGCGTGGCGTCGCGCTATCGTCGGCTTGCCTTTAACGTCAATTGCCCGGCTCACTCGATGCCCGAACTTCCAGAAGTTGAAACCGTGCGGCGCGGCCTGGCGCCGGTACTCGTCGGCCGCCGCGTTACGGATCTCGAGGCGCGCCGGCCGGATCTCAGGTTCCCGTTGCCTGAGAAGTTCCGCGAACGGCTCGTGGGCCAGCAAATCGTGGCGCTCGACCGGCGCGCCAAATACCTGATCACGGCGCTGTCGGGCGGTGAAGACCTCGTCATGCATCTCGGCATGACGGGCCGTTTCACGATTTTGCGCGACGGCGTCCGTGAGACCCCTGGCGAATACGCTCACGATAGCGGCGCCAATCCGGTGCACGATCACGTCGTGCTGCACCTCTCCGACGGCACACGCATCGTCTACAACGACCCGCGCCGCTTCGGCTTCATGATGATGATGGCGCACGCCGAACGCGAGGCGCACGCGCTTTTTCGCAACCTCGGCGTCGAGCCGCTCGGAAACCAACTGACGGCCGACTATCTGGCGTCGCGGGGGCGCGGCAAAAAGACCAACCTCAAGTCATTTCTGATGGACCAGCGCATCGTCGCGGGGCTCGGCAACATCTATGCTTCGGAGGCTCTCTATCGCGCCGGATTATCGCCGAACCGCAGCGCCAGCAGTCTCGCCGATCGGCGGGGCGTGCCGGCTGACAGAACGACGCGGCTGGTCGCATCGATCAAGCAAGTTCTTCAGCACGCGATCGACGCTGGCGGATCGACGTTACGCGATTATCGAAACGCCAATGGTGCATCGGGCGCTTTCCAAAAATCGTTCGCTGTTTACGACCGCGCCGATTCCATATGCCTGAAGCCCGGGTGCGGCGGAAAAATACGCCGCACGTTGCACGCAGGGCGTGCGAGCTTTCATTGTCCGCGGTGTCAGCGCTGAACGCTTCGTCAGCGCGTTCGCCGCTCCGTCAGAACGGTGTAGCTTTTGATCATGATCATGCTCAGGCACATGATCGCGAAGCCGCCCGCGAGAAACAACTGGTTGGCAGCCCAGTCGCCTTTCAACGATGAGAGTTTGCCCGATCCGATCAGCCAGATCAGCCCGCAGGCGATCGCAACCGCCTGCAAAAATGCCAGACGCACGGCGCGGGCTATTGCCGAGGGCGTCGCGAAACTGTCGTTCGGATCAGCGATGCGCCACAAATAAAAAACGTGAGCGAGTGCGATCAGCATCAAGGCCGAGCCGTATTCCCAGCCGTGCTGCCAGCGAACATGCGTTCCGATGTAGATCGCGTAGAACGCCAGCGCGCACCACAAGTAGGCGAGCATGATGAGTTGCGCGGTTTGCCGCAAGGCATGGCGCGGCGTCACGTCGGCAACGGCGGCTTCAGACGAGCGCCGCCAAAGGGGAGAATTCGTACGCACGGCCGCCACGACGAGGACGATGGCGAAGACCGCGGCGGCGAGCGCCGATTCAGCTTTGCGGATCGCGCCTGCGGCGAGCGTCATTGCGACAAGGGCCGCAGCAAGCGTCGTCAGCAACCAGGGGAGCGATGGGCGCAATGGCATGTCGGGGAGGGACCTCAGAAAGAAGCGGTTCTCCACTGCATCACACGCGCGCCGGAGATCGTAAAGCGTCGAGACTGATGGCGGCGATGGCCAGTGCACCAAAAAAGAAGATACTGCAGCCTGCCCAGTCGGCGTGGTTCACGGCGCGGGGAAATTTGCCGTCGACGAACAAACTGATGATCCCGGCAGCCATGCCGACGATCTGCACTTGCACCAGAAGCCTGCCGAATTTGACGAGCGTATCGTCGCCGCGACCGGCGGCTGCATCGCGGTCGAGCATGCTCGCAAAGACGAAGCTCGCAATCGCGGCGAAGCCAAAGCCAATGAAAAACTGCCACCACTCGGGCCACCTCGCTTCGATGATCAGCAGATATGACGCCGCCACGGCCAGCGCTGCCCAGGCCCAGACGATGCCGAGATGGCGGGCGGTCGAGCTGGCAACGGCGCTGGTCGTGGCACCGGCGAACATCAAGCGCTGGCGATCGCGGATCGCCATGAAGGTCAGTGCGAGGCCGGCCACCCCAGCGACCGCCATGTGCAGCGGCGGTTGGTGTGCCGCCGCAGCCAGTACCGTGGCGCAGACGGCCGCCGCCACTGCCAACAACGATCCCATAAGCGATGACATCTCTCACGTTCTCCGTTGTCGCGGACACGGCCTAAATGGCCGTGCAGCAGGCTCGTGCGACGCTTAACAATCTCGATGGCACTTTTCCAGACGCGGCAAACGCAGAATTGCCATTTTGTTGGCTGTGGCTTCATTGACCGATCGACGACGGACGGCTATACCGCCCGCAAACCGTGCCTGGACAGATCGTCCGGCCCGAAAGTGCTTTCTTTCAACCAACGGCCTTGGTTCGCCCTTCAGGTGTGCTAGAGGCATTTTCAAACAGTACAAGGACCGTTTCATGGCTAACACGTCGTCGGCAAAGAAGGCCGCACGCCAAATGATCACCCGCACCGAAGTCAACAAGGGGCGGCGTACACGAGTGAAGTCCGAAGTCCGCAGTGTCGAAGAGGCGATCAAGTCCGGCGATCGTAGCAAGGCCGAAGCCGCGCTCAAATCCGCGGAACCCATTCTGGTGCGCAATGCTCAGAAGGGAATGATGCACAAGAAAACGGCGAGCCGGAAAGTTTCGAGACTCGCAAAGCGTGTCAAGGCTATGTCTGCATGACGCGATTGTGATCGACGGGAGGCAATTTTTCTCCCTGTTGCACGTTCGGCACAGTAATCAGCGGGCCCCATTTGGGGCCCGTTACTTTTTGAACGCAGGTAAACCGCTGGAATCGCGCATTGCGGATGCACAAACTTAAACGTCCGATCAATTTTGCGCGGCTCGCTGAGATCGGCAACCAAGAATAAAATGACGAATGCATGACGTTTGCGGCAGTCTCTGAACGAGACTAAGCGCGTGGCGGAAACGCGAACGGAGTCAGGAGTGTTGTGCACAGAAACGATGAACTCGCTTCGGCTTTTCCACTGCCCTGTGGACAACTTTCCAAGCGCGCTCTCGAAGCGTTTAGGCGATCGAGGTGCTTGTCGAGAAACTGGTTAACCGTTAGTTAGTGAGTGTGAGCGGCAGCGGGGTAAGGCGATCGTTCACTTCTGCAAGTTGACGTGCGTGGATACCGGGGTTCTGAAGCAAGATTTGGTATCCCGGATACGTTGTCAAAAATAGATAAAGACCTGCATTTCGTCTTCGGACTGTTGCGGCAGTACGCTGATGATTTGTGCATCTTCAGTAATCCTGAGGAAGTCCAGTGCGGGTCTTTATCAACATTGCGTAAACACGTGTGAGGGCTCGTGGGCAATACTGATGCCGACCGCGTCGAGGACGTTCCCGTCCTGGAAACGTGGAAGCGTCTCAGGGGCGATCCGAAAGCAGTTTTGGTAGATGTTCGCACGCGCGCCGAATGGGCGTTCGTGGGCGTTCCCGATCTTTCCAGGCTTGGTCGGAACGTTCTGCTCATCGAGTGGCAATCGTTTCCCGACAATCGGGTCGCCACCGATTTTGCGAACAGACTAGAGGCGGAGTTGACGGCAAGAGGAGTTGAGAAGACCGACGAGATTTTTTTCATTTGCCGCTCAGGCGGTCGCAGCCGGATGGCTGCAGAAGTGATGGCGGCGGCGGGTTACAGCCATTGCCAGAACGTGGCGGACGGCTTCGAAGGGCCAATGGATGCCGACCGTCACCGCGGTCAGATTGCGGGTTGGAAATTTGAGGGTCTCGATTGGGTGCAGGGCTAGCATCCGGATTTTTTGAAGGACACGAGAAGACGGTGCATCGTCGGCCAGAGGGTTAGCGGACATGCAGCGAGTAATGGGGACGTTTGAGACATTCGTCTCAAGTCGGGCGTCCCGAGTAATTAGCGGGGAGTAATGACGATGCAGGCGGCTACGAAGGCACAGGTTCCGGGTATTGGCGAAAATGGAGCGGTTCTAGCAGAAACCGCGTCGGCAGCGGTTGAGGGCCGCGGCCAGAAAGTTCGCGCCATGCTGAAGGCCCGGCTCGGCGATGAGATCTATTCGAGCTGGTTCAAGAGCCTGGAATTCGAGAGCTTCGATGGGCGCATCGTCAAGGTCTCGGTGCCCGTAAAATTCGTGCGCAACTGGATTCAGGAACACTACGCCGACCATCTGCTGGCTTGTTCGCGCATCGAGTTCACGTCGGCGGAGCGCGTCGATGTGATCTGGCGTCAGCCGGGTTCAGCGGCGCAGCGTGCCGGCGAGGCGCGGGCCGCGGAAACGACGGCCGCCGGTGCTCAGCTGGCGCCGACCTCGCCGCAGGCAGAATCGCCGCAGCGTAACATCGGTTTTCGCGTCCCGGCTCCACCGGCGCAGCGCACGTCCGCGGGCGGCCTTGAAGGTTCGCCGCTTGATCCGCGCTACACATTCGACAGCTTCGTCGTCGGCGCCTCGAACCGCATGGCACACGCCGGTGCGACGCAGGTTGCGGAAACGGTGATGACGGACGCGCCCGGCTACAATCCGCTGTATCTCCATTCCGCCGTCGGTCTCGGCAAAAGTCATCTGCTGCAGGCGATTGCCTGGGAGGTCAAACGGCGCTCTCCGACGGCCCAGGTGCTTTATCTGACGGCCGAACGTTTCCGCTATCAGTTCGTCGAGGCGCTGCGCTCGTCCGATCCGCTCGCATTCAAAGAGCGTTTCCGCAACATCCACATGCTGCTGATCGACGACCTCGAGTTCCTGCAGGGTGAGCGGACCGAACAAGAGTTCGATCACATCATCAATGCGCTCCTCGATGGCGGCAAGCAGGTCGTCGTCGCGTCGGCGCGGGCGCCCAACCAGATCGAACGACTCAACGAGCGCATGCGTTCGCGTCTGCAACGCGGCCTCGTGACGGAACTTCAGCCGCTCGACCATGAATTGCGTCTGAAGGTTCTCGAGAAGCGCTTGGCTGAGAAACGCGCCACCGATCCATCGTTCGCGCTTTCGCGCGACGTGATCGAGCTATTGGCGCTGAGGCTGACGGAAAACGGCCGCGAGCTAGAAGGGGCGGTCACCCGGCTCTATGCGACGTGGCAGTACATGCGCACGCCGATCACACTCGACATCGCGGAAACGGTGATCCGCGATCTCGTCCAGAATCTCGAACCGCGGCGCATCAAGATCGAAGACATCCTGCGCATCATTTCGCGCCACTACGGCGTCTCGAAGGGTGATCTACTGTCTCAACGCCGTCATCGTTCTGTCGTCTGGCCGCGCCAGATCGGCATGTACTTGGCGAAGCATTTGACGGCGCGCTCGCTGCCTGAGATCGGCAGGCGCTTCGGCGGCCGCGATCACACGACGGTGCTGCACGCCATTCGCAAGATCGAGGGTGAAATCACGAAGAATCCGCACCTCGAAGGCGAACTCGAGGAGCTGAAACGGCTCCTCAATCACTAATCCGAACCCGACCCGTCCACGTCCTGATATGGCAAGAGGCCGGCGTTCCGCTTCCTGGAACGCCGGCTTTGCCGTCTCGGCCGGGCAAGACGTGGCGTCATGCGGGGCGCAGCAGCCGTTTCGCCGGATGGCGTTACATCTTTGCTTGAAAAGTTGCCGCCATTCGGCTCTGATCCGGGTCCACGTGCGATTCCGCTACGGAACGCGCGCGGAGCCAGCCATTCTCATTTCGCGCGTGATCGCTCGGGCGTGTCACAGCCGCCCCCTCCACGCGCTCTCCGAAATCAAGATTGAGGACAGACATGCGTCTCGAGATTGAACGTGGTGAACTCTTGAAGGCGTTGAGCCACGTGACCAGCGTCGTCGAGCGCCGGACTACCATTCCGATTTTGTCGAACGTCATGTTGAAGGCGTCGGGCGAAACGCTGACGTTCAAGGCGACCGATCTCGAACGTGAAGTCAGCGAGAGCGTCGCGGCGAAGGTGACGACGCCCGGCACGCTGACGGTTCCGGCACATGTGCTGCACGACATCGTGCGCAAACTGCCTGAGGGCGCCCAGATCGAAATGAAGCGCGAAGGCGACAAGGAGCGTCTGACGATCACGTCGGGAAATTCGCGCTTCAGCCTGCAGACGCTTTCGGCGGAGGACTTTCCGGATTTGACGGTCGGTGAGATCGGCCACGAATTCACGATGGAGGCCGGCGATCTGAAACGCCTCATCGACAAGACGCGCTTCGCGATCTCGACGGAGGAGACGCGCTACTATCTCAACGGCATTTATTTGCATCCGGCCGAGAGCGGCAAGACGAAGACGTTGCGCGCAGTCGCGACTGACGGACATCGCTTGGCGCAGGTTGAGCTGCCGCGGCCGAAGGGTGCCGACGGCATGCCCGGCGTCATCGTGCCAAGGAAGACGGTGCACGAGCTGACGCGGTTGATCGAAGTCCCGAGCGGCCAAGTGAAGGTTGGCGTGTCGCAGACGAAGGTGCGTTTCGAGATCGGGCCCGTCGTGCTGACGTCGAAACTGATCGACGGCACCTTCCCGGATTACGGTCGCGTCATTCCCCACAACAACGACAAGGAAATGAAGGTGCCGAACGCGTCATTCAAAAGTGCCGTCGATCGCGTGTCGACGATCGCCAGCGAACGCGGGCGCGCGGTGAAGCTCAACGTTTCAAACGACAAGCTGATCCTGACCGTGAACAATCCGGAAGGCGGCAGCGCGACGGAAGAGATTGCGGTCGGCTACGGCGCTGGGCCGCTCGAGATCGGCTTCAATGCGCGCTATCTGCTCGATATCGCCGAACAGCTCGAAAGCGAAGATGCGCGCTTTCTCTTGGCTGATCCGGGTTCGCCGACGATGGTCCGCGATGGCGGAGACGGCAGCGCGCTTTACGTGCTGATGCCGATGCGGGTTTAGTTCTGGTCGTCATCCTCGACCGCATGAGTGCGCGAGTGCGTTCGGGAATCCAGCGTCAGACTCGTCGGAGGCATCTTGTTTTTGGGCCTTCGGCGCTTCTTGCGCTGGATCCCCGGCCTTCGACGCGCAAGTTCAACGCGCGCTCGGCCGAGGATGACGGGCATCTCCAACTCTAACGTCGGCGCGGATTGATCAGGGATCATGGTTTCCGGACTTTGGGTCGAGCGGCTGGGGCTGACGAATTTCCGTAGTTATGCCTCGGCGAGCGTCGAAACCGATGCCGGCCCGCAGGTGATTGCCGGTGCCAACGGCTCGGGTAAAACCAATCTTCTCGAGGCGTTGTCGTTACTGGCGCCCGGGCAAGGGTTGCGGCGCGTTCCGTTCAATGATCTGGCGCGCTCGGGTGGCGACGGCAGCTTTGCGGTCTCGTCGCGGGCTCACACGCTCGCCGGCGCCGCGGATATCGGCACGGGGCTCGCAGCCGGTGCAGGTGCAGGAGAACGTGCCGGCAGGGTCGTCAGGATCGACGGCACGACGCAATCAGGCTCGGGCGTGCTGGCGGATTATCTCGAGATCGTCTGGGTCACGCCGGCGATGGACGGATTGTTCACGGGTCCCGCGTCAGAGCGGCGGCGTTTTCTCGATCGTCTGATCCTCTGCTTCGATCCCGCCTATCGCACAATCGCCGGCCGCTTCGAACGGGCGATGACGAGCCGCAACCGGCTTCTCGCGGATGGCGTTCGCGACAACGCGCAACTCTCGGGCTTCGAGCGGGTCATGGCCGAGACCGGTATTGCCGTTGCGGCGGCGCGTCTCGAAGCCGTCGCCGCGATGGCGGCAATCGTCGACAAGCGGCGCGCGCGCGATCCGAATTCCGCATTTCCGTGGTCATCGTTCCAGCTCGAAGGGCGCATCGAAGACGATCTGCAGCGCCTTTCCGCGGTCGAGGCTGAAGACGCTTACGCGCGAACGCTCAGCGACATGCGTGAGCGCGATCGCGCGGCGGCGCGAACTCTCGACGGTCCGCACCGATCCGACCTCGTCGTCGCGCATGGACCGAAGGCGCTCGCAGCGCGCCACTGCTCGACGGGAGAACAGAAGGCGCTACTGCTGGGCCTGGTTCTGGCGCACGCGGAGCTGCTGACGGAACGGCAAGAGGGCGCCAGCCCGATCCTGCTTCTCGATGAAATTACCGCTCATCTCGATGCCGACCGGCGGGCGGCGCTGTTCGCCGAAATCCTGCGTCTCAGCGCCCAAGCGTGGATGACGGGAACCGATGAAGAAGCCTTCAACGGGCTCTCCGGAAGGGCCCGATTCTGGCGTGTCGAAGAGGGCAGAATAACGTTCCAAGCATAGGCCCCCGAATAGAGACAAACGGTCACACTCAACGCGCTGAAATAATTGCATTTTTTGAAATTCGTTTGCGCTGAATTTATGCGGCGTTCGGGAGCGTTTTGTGCTATAAAATAAGCATTGAATTCCGTCCTCAACGAAAGCCAGAAATGAACGCCCAACCGCTGAAGAAAACACCGGCGCCGGACGACTACGGCGCCGACAGCATCAAGATGCTGAAGGGGCTCGACGCGGTCCGCAAACGCCCCGGCATGTACATTGGCGACACCGACGATGGGTCGGGTCTGCACCACATGATCTACGAGGTCGTGGACAACGCCGTCGACGAAATTTTGGCCGGCCATGCGAACGCATGTCAGGTGACGTTGAACCCCGACGGCTCGTGCACGGTGCGCGACGACGGTCGCGGTATTCCAGTCGGCATCAAAACCGACGACGATCAGGTGCCGCAGCGCTCGGCCGCCGAAATCGTTTTTACCGAGCTGCATGCGGGCGGCAAGTTCGACCAGAATTCGTACAAGGTTTCGGGCGGCCTGCACGGCGTCGGCGTGTCGGTCGTCAACGCTCTGTCGAGCTGGCTCAAGTGCCGGATCTGGCGCCTTGGCAAAGAACATTTCATCGAGTTTCGCGACGGCGTTGCCGTTGCTCCGCTGAGAGTCGTCGGCGACGGCCACGGCGAGCGCGGCACCGAAGTGTCATTCCTGCCGAGCACCGAGACGTTTCACAATGTCATGGAATTTGATTATGCGACGCTCGAGCATCGGCTTCGCGAGCTGGCGTTTCTGAACTCCGGCGCGAAAATTCTTCTGACCGATGCGCGTCACGCCGACATCAAGCGCGAAGAGTTCATGTACGAGGGCGGCACCGCGGCCTTCGTGCGCTATCTCGACCGTTCGAAGTCGTCGGCCCTGCCTGATCCGATCATGATCCGCGGCGAGAGGGACGGCATCAATGTCGAGGTCGCTCTGTGGTGGAACGATAGCTACCACGAGACGGTGCTGTGCTTCACGAACAACATTCCGCAGCGCGACGGCGGCACGCATCTCGCGGGCTTTCGCGGTGCGCTGACACGTATCGTCAATAAATATGCGGAAGAAAGCGGCCTTGCGAAAAAGGAAAAAGTCGCGCTTTCCGGCGACGATGCGCGCGAAGGTTTGACGTGCGTACTCTCCGTCAAGGTGCCCGATCCGAAGTTTTCTTCGCAGACGAAAGACAAGCTCGTTTCGTCGGAAGTGAAGCCGGTCGTCGAGTCGACGGTTGGCGATCAGCTCGGCGCCTGGTTCGAAGAGCATCCCAAGGAAGCCAAGGTCATCGTCGGCAAGATCGTCGAAGCGGCGCTCGCCCGCGAGGCAGCGCGCAAAGCGCGTGACTTAACTCGGCGCAAGGGTGCTCTCGATGGTTTGCGCCTGCCGGGCGGCCTCGCAGAGTGCCAGGATCGCGACGCTTCGAAGACTGAGCTATTCATCGTCGAAGGCGATTCAGCCGGCGGCTCGGCGAAGCAGGGCCGCAAGCGCGAGTTCCAGGCCGTCTTGCCGATACGCGGCAAAATCTTGAACGTCGAGCGGGCGCGTACCGACAAGATGCTGTCGTCGGAACAGGTGACGAATATCATCGCGGCACTTGGCACCGGCATCGGGCGGGATGAATTCAAGGTCGAGAAGCTGCGTTACCACAAGGTCATCATCATGACCGACGCCGACGTCGACGGCGCGCACATTCGCACGTTGCTGTTGACGTTCTTCTACCGCCAGATGAACGAGCTCGTCGAAAAGGGCCACGTCTACATCGCCCAGCCGCCTCTCTACAAAGTCGCGCGCGGCAAGACGCATTCCTATCTCAAGGATCAGCGAGCGCTCGAAGATTATTTGATTGATCAAGGGCTTGTTGACGCTGTGCTGGTAACGGGCGACGGCGTCGAGCGTGCCGGGCGCGATCTGCGCGATATCGTCGAGCAAGCGCGTCAGATCAGCGGCGGTATCAACGGTCTGCATCATCGCTACAATCGCGATGTCGTCGAGCAGGGTGCCATCGGCGGCGTCTTCGATGCAGCGAACCTCACGTCGAGCGACAAGGCCGAAGCCGCGGCCAACCGAATCGCGAAACGTCTCGACGATATTGCGGAAGAGATGGAGACGGGCTGGCAGGGCCGTTTCGGCAACGACGGATTTGTGTTCAAGCGCGAAGTGCGCGGCGTGACGGAAGTCCATACGCTCGATCGCGCGCTTCTCGGCTCGCTCGATGCGCGCCGCTTGCACGAGCGCCATGCGCATCTCGCGGAGGTTTACGACAAGACCGCCAAGCTGAAGCGCAAGGACAAGGTCGACACCGTATCCGGCCCGCGCGCGCTCCTCGAAGCCGTTTACGAGACGGGCCGCAAGGGCGTCGACCTGCAGCGCTACAAAGGCTTGGGCGAAATGAATCCCGAGCAGCTTTGGGAGACGACGCTCGACCCCGATGAGCGCACGCTCTTGCAGGTCAAGGTTGGAGACGTGGCGGAAGCCGATGAGATTTTCGCCAAGCTGATGGGCGACATCGTCGAGCCGCGCCGCGAATTCATTCAGCAGAATGCGCTCAACGTTTCTAACTTGGACGTGTGAGGCGAGCGCCGCGCACGCCCTTCTTGTCATCCCGGCTTCTCTGACCGCTCGTCGCGCTTCTCCGGCCCGGATGACACCTTCTGTTCAGCTAACGGTGTACGTTGTCTCGATCGCGCGGCCGTAACGGTGCCCGTGCTTTTCGGCGTGACGCTTCAATAGGTTGACGTTTTTCAGATTGGCCTTGTAGGCAACGTCGAACATGTCGCCGAGAAGCGGAATGCTGCCCAGAATGGTATCGAGCGTCGTGTTCGCCGCCATGCGCGCGATGAGCCAGCGCGGGGCGCCAAGGCGGCGCGCTTCGAAAATGATGTAGCTCGAGATGAGCCCCGATATGGCGTCGCCGATGACCGGCACGAGGCCGAGCAGCGCGTCCAGCCCCATGACGATTTTCGTGCCAGGTATGCGGATCGCACTGTCGAGCAGCATTGCGAGCGCGTCGAGCCGCGCGATGCTTTCTTCGAACGTCGAGTCTGCGGCGATGCGGGTCGAAGCCGTGCCGTAGCGTGTTCCGCTGGCTCTGCCGAAGGGTGTGGTCACTTCCGTTTCCTCAATCTCGTGGCGTACGAAATGGGAATGTCAGATGGGAAGCATATTTCCGGGATCAAGGGCTGGAGCCGGCGCGGTCTATAGCCGCTTCCGGCTCGGGAGCGCGCGTGTTTCGGTGCCGGCCTTCCGGGCAGCGCCCTGCAAGTCGTTGCGGAACACATCGCGCTTTTCGTGGATCGAGGCGATGACGAGGCCCGTCGGAATGCCGAGGCCGACGAGTGCTGCTTCCGAGAGCTGCAAGCTTGCCTCGATCGTTTCTGGCACAGCATCGGTCACGCCGATTTCGTAGAGATGCCGCGCGTGGTTCGCATCCTTAGCGCGCGCGACGATGACGAGTTTCGGATAACTCGTTCTGAGCGCCTGCACGATGGCGTCGATTTCGGATTGCGTACGGATGGTGAGGATCGCGGCCTTGGCCGTGTCGAGCCCGCAATTCCTCAGGAAATCGAGCTGACGCACGTCGCCAAAATAGACGGGTTTGCCGTCTCGCCGTGCGTTCGCGACGAGGCGCGGCTCGCGATCGACGGCGATGTAGGAGACGTTGTGCTGTGCGAGCATTTCGCCGATGAGCTGGCCAACGCGCCCATAGCCGACAACCAGCGCCTTAACATTCGTATCGCTGGGCATCAACGCCAGCGCCGGGTCGACGGCGGCGGGAGGCGTGTTTCGTCGCGCCAGCCAGCGGCCGAATTTCGCCGTTGCAGGGATCAGCGCCATCGTCAGCGAGACCGAGGTGAGCAGGACGACCGTCAGCTCGCGTTCGATCAGCCCATAGCCGAGCGCCACCGTCAGGATGACGAAAGCGAATTCGCCGCAGGGCGCCAACAGTGTCGCCGTTTCGATCGATGCGGGCCGGGCCACGCCGAAAAGGCGGGCGAGCCCGTAGATGACGCCGACCTGCAGCACGATGAGTCCGCCCGTCGTCGCCAGGATATCGAACGGATCGGAAAACAACGACTTGAGGTCGAGGCTCGAGCCGATCGAGAAGAAGAAGACGCCGAGCAGAAGTGATTTGATTGGCTCGATGGTGGTTTGCACGGCGCGGCGGTATTCCGTTTCGGCAAGCAACAATCCGGCGACGAAAGCGCCAAGTGCCATCGAGAGCCCCGCCGCCGCCGTCACGAAGCTGGTGCCGACCGCAACGAACATTGTGGCGGCGATGAAGAGGTCGTCGTTACCCGTCTGTGCGACGAGACGGAACAGCGGCTGAAGCAGAAAGCGTCCAACGCCGACGATAATCAGTAAGGCTGCAGTAGCCTGAACCAATGCCGTCGCGATGCCTACGACGAGGGGTACTTTGCTGTCCGGTTCGAGGATGCTGAGAAGCAGCAGAATTGGGACGACGGCGAGATCCTGGAAAAGCAGGATCGAGAAACTGGTTCGACCGACCGAGGTCGATAATCGCTTCTGAGAGGCGAGCAATTCGATGACGATGGCGGTCGAAGACAGGCAAAGCGCCGCGCCGATGACAATCGCCGTGACGGGCCGCTGACCGAGCCCGTAGGCGATGAGGCCGATCAGCGCCGCCGAGAGGAGGACCTGTGATCCGCCCAGCCCGAAGACGAGGCGCCGCATCGTCGAAAGGCGCTCGAACGACAATTCGAGGCCGATCAGAAACAACAGGAAGACGACCCCCCACTCGGCAAATTTCGCGAGGCGCTCGGGGTCCGTGATCGTCAGCCACGAGAGAGACGGGATGTAGCCGGTCAAGGCGCCGAGGCCGCCCGGGCTCAGAAATGCGCCGGTGAGCAGAAACGCGAGCACGGTGCTGACGCCGTACCTGTGGAGTAGAGGCACGACGACGCCGGCCGTGCCCAGCACCAGCAAAGCGTCCTTGTAAGTGGCCAGATCCCCGGCTGCGGTCATCGTCTCCTCGTAAAACTCAGGCGAGTATGACTGCCCGAGGCATCAAAAACTACAGCGCATTTTTAGGCAATTGCCGATCGTCGGGCAGGGGCCGATATGACTCTGGTGCCGCGTCTACAACTCAGGGTTTGACAACTTTCGTCTGTAATGGGCGTGTCCAACTTAACGTGACCTTAGCCAAGGTCCGATAACAGTAGTGAGAGGAGTCCCCAAAGGCCGACGGCACATGCAAGCGTGCCGATAATTGAAG
>Ga0207678_10001387_pt1 | contig 22297 bp, 19 predicted proteins | sample KBSC63metaG_FD_184319 | JGI IMG/M metagenome (GOLD analysis project Ga0207678, IMG submission 184319) | Corn rhizosphere microbial communities from Kellogg Biological Station, Michigan, USA - KBS C6-3 metaG (SPAdes) (version 2) | ecosystem: Host-associated > Plants > Roots > Rhizosphere > Soil ... | reverse complement strand
GAGCGGGCCGGCGCCGGGCGTGGTGTTTCGGTTTCGACTGAAGCCGCAGGTTGTGATCTGCTGGCAACCGGCGTCACCTTGATCTCTGTCGCCTTGAGATTGAGCGTTGCATAAGGGCGTTTACTGGTGCCGCTTTGCGCGGCGCCCTTGCCCGCGTCTGATTTGTCGTCTGCCATTGGGAGCTAAGACCTCCATACGAAACGCGCGTATGCCACGTAATCCAGGTTAATTCCCGGCAAAAATTCATCGGCTTGTGAGAGCGTGTACCGGCCTTCAGCGCCGGTCGACATCGCCTGTCTTATACCTCGTCCGAGTGTGCCGCGAGACGTTTTACTAGGGCAAGCATTTCCTCGAGGTTAGGACCCGCGGCGACCGAGATGTTTCCTGCGGCAAGTTGCGCTCTCAAAACCCCCGCCACGGCCTCGGACAGGCAAAGATGGTTCATGCCGGAAAGGACCGCTGGCGTCAGAACTTCGCCTGCAATCCGGGCCCATGCTTCGGCCGTTCTGGGGGACATCAATATGACGGCGTCGATGGTCTGGTTCTGGAGCGCTTCAGTGACGGCTGGCGAAAGACTTTCTGCGGCAACGGCGCGGTAGGCCGTTACCGTTTTGACGGTAACGCCTTCTCCCTCCAATGCCGTTTTGAGATCAAAGGCCAAAACGTTGCCCGCGAGGTGGACGAAGGTGCCACCTGTCCTTCGCCCATCGGCGCTGAGAATCGGCACGAGTTCGGCGCCGGTGCCGGGTCCTTCTCGTATGTCCTTGAATCCGAGGTCTCGGGCAAGCGCAGCCGTGCCCGGCCCGACGGCGTAGAGCGGCAACGCCATTGCAGCCCCGAGCGCCGGCGAAGCCGCCAGTGCCTTCAGCGCATTGCGGCTCGTTACGATCAGTGCCGTCGCGCCTGCGATCGCGGAAAGGGGGATCGCCTCGGATACGATGCTGATGAGTGGGGCGAGCGTGGCGCGACAGCCAAGCTGCTCGATCTGCGCCTTGAGCGCTTCGCCGTCGCCTTCGGGCCGCGTGATGAGGACGTGCATCAGGCGCTCGAGCGGGCCAGTACGGCCGCGTCGGCCTTGCTCAGGATTTCGTCGGCAGCAGCGAGGCCGAGTTCGTGCGCCTCATGCGGTGCGCCGGTGCGGGACACGTCATACTTTTTCGTGCCATCGATCGAAAGAATTTGTCCACGAAACCACAGCCGGCCGTCGTCTAGCGCGGCGTGCCCGGCGATCGGCGTACGGCACGAGCCTTCGAGCCGGGCGAGGAACGCGCGTTCGGAGATGACGGCCTGCGCCGTCGCAGCATCGTTCAACGGCTCGACCAGGGCAGCCGTCGTGTCGTCGCCGCCGCGGATTTCGAGACCGATCGCGCCTTGTGCGACGGCCGGCAACATTTCGTCGATCGGCATCGGCGCGGTGATCTGATCCTGCAGTCCGAGCCGCTTCAATCCGGCGACGGCAAGGATGGTCGCGGCGGCGACGCCCTCCTGCAGCTTGCGCAGCCTTGTCTGGACGTTGCCGCGGAAATCGATGACGCGGAGATCCGGCCGAACGTTGAGCAGTTGCGATTTGCGCCTCAGCGATGATGTTCCGACAATGCTGCCGGCGGGAAGAGCGCGGAGGTTGGCGTACTTCAGCGATATGAAGGCATCGCGCGGGTCCTCGCGCGGCAGGACGGCGCCGACAGCCAGCCCGTCAGGCAAGGCGGTCTGCATGTCCTTCATGGAGTGCACGGCGACGTCGATCTCGTTCGCCAGCAGCGCCTCCTCGATTTCCTTGGTAAAGAGGCCTTTGCCGCCGATATCCGACAACGGCCGGTCGGTCACCTGGTCGCCCGTCGTCTTGATGGCTGTGATCGTAATGGCGCCTTCGGGTAGCCCGTGCGCGCGTTGCAGCCTGTCGCGCACTTCATGCGCTTGAGCCATCGCCAAGGGCGAGCCTCTGGTCCCGATGCGGATGCGGGTCGCTTGCAAAAAGGTTTCTCCGGGTGCTAGGCGGGGGCTCTGATCCCGCTGTGCCGAATGTTCGGGCGACATTAATGCTCCAAAGGTGCGCCGATTCCAACCTCGCCCTCTAAGATCCTGAACAGATGACGTTGCAGCCCGGTTTTGCGCGCGAGCCTTTACTGGTTCTCGGCCTCGAGACGAGCTGCGACGAAACGGCCGCGGCAGTTGTCGCGCGCGATCGTTCGGGGTCGGGACGCATACTATCCAACGTCGTGCTCTCGCAATTTGACAAGCACGCGATCTACGGCGGGGTCGTTCCTGAGATTGCCGCTCGTGCCCACACCGAGTGTCTCGATCAACTGATCCGCACTGCCCTGGCACAAGCGCAAATCGGGCTGGACGACCTCGCGGGCATCGCCGCCACAACGGGTCCCGGTCTGATCGGCGGGCTGATTGTCGGCGCGACGACCGGCAAGGCCCTGGCGCTCGCCACCGGCAAGCCATTTCTCGCAATCAATCATCTCGAGGCGCACGCCTTGACAGTCGGCCTGACCGAAGGCCTGCGGCCGCCTTACCTGATGCTGCTCGTTTCGGGCGGCCATACGCAGCTTTTGCTCGTCCAAGCCGTCGGGCGCTACGAGCGGCTCGCGACGACGATCGACGATGCGCTGGGTGAAGCCTTCGATAAGACGGCCAAGCTCCTGGGCCTACCGATGCCCGGCGGTCCGGCCGTCGAGGCGGCGGCGCTCAAGGGCAACCCCAGCAGTTTCAACTTGCCGCGCCCGATGGCCGGCCGCGAAGATCCGAATTTTTCGTTCGCCGGCCTGAAGACGGCGGTACGGCATGCGGCGGCCCGCATCGCGCCGCTATCGGAGCAGGACGTTGCAGATCTCTGCGCCTCGTTCCAGGCGGCGGTTTGCGATGCCGTAGCGGACCGCGTGGCGCTTTCCATGCGTGCCGCCGTGCGGATGTTACCAGAAGGTCGAGACAAGGGCTTCGTCGTCGCCGGTGGTGTCGCTGCGAACAAAGTTTTGCGAACCGCGCTGAAGGGCGTTGCCGAGGATTTCGGGTTCTCGATTTATGCTCCGCCCTTGGAATTGTGCACCGATAACGGCGCGATGATCGCTTGGGCCGGTGCCGAGCGTCTATCCCTTGGCCTCGTTGACGGGCTCGAGGTGCCTGTAAGGCCACGCTGGCCGCTCGATCCGGACGCGGCGCCTGCCACCGGCGCAGGTGTTAAAGCTTAGCGCGGAGCGATCGTCAAAATGGCGTGCTAAGCTCAAGCACGATTCATCGGGGGCCGGCCTTGCAGATCAGAACGGTCAGTGTCATTGGCGGAGGAGCGTGGGGTACGGCGCTCGCGCAATCGCTCGCGCACGGCGGCAACGCGGTGACGCTATGGGCGCGCGAGCCCGAGATCGTCGACGACATCAATGCCCGCAACGTCAACCGCGTATTTCTCCCCGGCATTAGTCTTCATCCAACAATCCACGCGACGGCCGATCTAGCGAAGGCTGCACGATGCGACGCAATGCTGGCCGTCGTGCCGGCGCAGCACATGCGTGGCGTGATGAGCAAACTGGCGCGGCATCTCAGTGCCGACGTTCCCGTCGTCGTCTGTTCGAAAGGCATCGAGCAAAATACAGGCAAGTTCCTCGGCGACATCATCGAGGAAGTGGCGCCCGACGCGCAGCGCGCCGTGCTGACGGGCCCGAGCTTTGCAGCCGATGTGGCGCGGGGCTTGCCCACGGCGTTGACTCTCGCCTGTCATAATGAAGGGCTCGGCCGGGCGCTCTCGGTGGGGCTTTCATCGCGCCAGGTGCGGCTCTACTGGTCAAGCGACGTAATCGGCGCCGAACTCGGCGGCGCGGTGAAGAATGTGCTCGCCATCGCCGCAGGTATCGTCGAGGGCCGTGGCCTCGGTGCCAGCGCCCACGCGGCGATCGTCACGCGCGGTTTCGCGGAACTCCGTCGCTTCGGCGACGCGATGGGCGCAAGACCTGAGACTCTGCTGGGCCTCTCCGGTCTCGGCGATCTCATACTCACCTGCGGGAGTACGCAGTCGCGCAACATGTCGCTCGGCCGCGCATTGGGCGAGGGACGTGGGCTGGCTGAAATTCTCGGCGGCCGATCGGCCGTGACGGAAGGCGTCTATACGTCGGCGGCGCTCGTGCGGCTGGCGCGCGAGAAAGGTGTCGATATGCCGATCGCAGAAGCCGTGCACGGCATCATCGAAGGCCAGCTGACGGTCGAGGAAGCGATTACGGCGCTGATGCAGCGGCCGCTGAAGGCTGAAGATTGAGCGCTGTTCGGTCGACCTTCCACACGCGGAATAAAGAATCCGGGTTCGAGAGCGGCACGGGCGTCAGATATTTTGGCGGATCGCCTTTGACGAGAGCGGTGCGCAGCGAGCCTTTCCAGACTTGGCTCGATGCCGAAGGCCCATCGAGGCCGCGGCAAATGACGATGTAATCGACATTCTCACGTTGCAGTATTGCCGCTGCGGCAGCGGGGTCGTGGGCGGCAAATATCTCGTTGTTGGCGATGATTGCATTGGCGATGCGATGATACGGTGCTGCTAGCGCGCGGTGATGCGTCAGCGCCGCAATGTAAGCGCCGATATCGATGTGAGCGGCGACGAGACCTGACGGCAGATCCGCCAAATCGTGCATGGCGGCAGGTTTGGCGCAGGCATCGGCATCGGTGCGCATGTCTTCGGTGATTATTTTCGGACGGCCAATCGCATTGTCGAGGGCGCCGGAGGCCGCGAGCAGAAGCGATTGGCTCGCCAGTACAAGGGCGGCGAAGCGCACCGTTGTGGCGCTGACCTCTGCGAGGCCTCTGAGACGGCTGATCGCGATTGCAATCGGCACGATCGCGAGAAAGCTTGCGTACGACATGAATTTGTATTGCCAGCAGGCAAAGGCCGTAAACGCTGCCGAGGCAGCGAGCAGGAAGATATCGGCGGGCGTTCGGCTCTTCCAAGCTTGCTGGGTCACTGCCCCAAGGCCGATCAGGTAGAACAGCGTGAGGCCAAGCGACTGGTCGAGGTCTCCGGAGACGAGTTCCGAAAGAATGCTGGAGTTTTCCGCGACGTTGTCGAGCCATACCTTGGTCAGCAGCGGCGGAAGCTGGCCTTTGGGACCGGCCAGGCACTTGGGTTCGAGCATGCCGAAGATCGCAAGGCCTACGCCGGCCGCTGCAGCGATGACGGCGAGGCGTCCGGCCATGGGCCAGTTGCGGCCCGGTCCGACGGCGATGGCGACGCCGGACGTGCCGAACAAGACCAACGCCACCATGTTCAGCGAGATCGCGTCGCAGCGGATGTCCATCCAGCGCGACGGCGCGATCGTTGCGACAAATGCGAGACCGAAGGTCAGCGCTAGTGCGGTGGCAAAAGCCGCCGCAGGTTCTGCAGCGCGGCGGTCGAGAAGACCCCAAAGAGCGACGAAGGCACCGATAGCGACGGCGGGCGCTAAGGCCTCATAGCCGACGGCGACGGCGATGCCGGTCAGAACGCCGGCGATACGCCAGACGTCCGCCCTTTGGGGGTTAGACCAGATCAGAAGAACGGCAGAGACGGCGGCGGCGATCATCACGTTATGATGGTCGATGCGACCGACGGCGAACTGATAATAAGCGAAGGGGCTCATAACGGCGAGCAGCAGAGCCATGCGGCCGGCGCTTTCACCGGCAACCTTGGCGGTCGTCCGATAGACAATCCAAAGAAGCGCGCCGAGCAGCGAAACCGGCCACACGATGTGGGTCAGCCATTCTGCGCTTCGAACCGGCATGACGAGGCTGAAGCCGGCAATCAGAGTCGCGAGAGGCAGGTCGATCAGTCGCGACCAGTGCGATAGCATTCCGGCGTTGCCGCCGAGTTTCATCGTGGTCGTGTCGAACCAGTGGCCCGACGCCAGCAATTCGCGCACCTGGATCAGACGTGTTGCATCATCGGAATCGCCGAGGTTGCCGAACACGCCGGTTCCGCCGACGGACCAGCTCTTGATGGCAATGAATGAAAGTGCGAGCAGCCACCATGCCCAGTTCGGCACGTCCGCGATCCGCGAGGTGAGGCTTCTCGCCTCGGTAGCTTTCAACGCTGCGGAAATCATACGCCCACCCCGGCCAAGCCTCTCGAAGATAGGGCAAGCGCATTAGAGGATCGTAAACTTTAAAGGCTCATGCGGTGAGGAAACACGGCGCGTCGGCCGCTTCCGATTCCCAGCCGATCGATCGCAAACGTCAGTCTTTATTTACCGATCCCTCATAATCTCAACGGCCGGTGGTGTGCCGCGCGAAGAGGCAGCCCATTGCCGCGTTGTCGGGGCCGATCTCAGAGTACGGGCGTATTTCATGTCGCATAGTGAAGTGTTCGTCATCGGTGCCGGCCCTGCCGGGCTCACCGCATCCTACCTGCTGACCAAGCAGGGCATCTCGACGACCATTATCGAAGCTGATCCCGATTATGTCGGTGGCATCAGCCGCACCGCGAATTACAAGGACTTCCTGTTCGACATCGGCGGCCATCGCTTCTTTTCGAGATCGAAAGAGGTTGTCGATTTGTGGAAAGAAATCCTGCCGCAGGATTTCATTACGCGCCCGCGCATGAGCCGCATCTACTACGACGGCAAATACTATTCTTATCCGCTAAAAGCGTTCGAAGCTCTCGGCAATCTAGGCGTCGTCGAAAGCGCGATGTGTGTCCTGTCGTTCATATACAAGCAGGCCTTCCCGAACGAGAAGCCGGAGACGTTCCACGACTGGGTCGCCAACCAATTCGGCGAGCGGCTGTTCGCAATTTTCTTCAAGACCTACACCGAGAAAGTGTGGGGGATGAGCTGCGATGAAATTTCGGCCGACTGGGCGGCGCAGCGCATCAAGGGCCTCGACCTCTGGTCGGCCATGGCGAACGCGCTGCGTAACTCGGTGAAGCCGAAGGGCTTCGTCGATGGGACGTCGGCCAACGACGGCGAAGTCATCAAGACGCTGATCGAGAGCTTCCAGTACCCGCGCAAGGGTCCAGGCATGATGTGGGACGCCGCGGCGCGCAAAACGCGTGCGCAGGGTGGCAAAATCCACATGGGAACGCGTCTCACGGCACTCAGCCACGACGACAAGCAGGGGCTGTGGACGATCACGGCCCGTAAAGAAACGGGCGAGGAGATGACGTTCACGGCGCGTCACGTCATTTCATCGGCGCCGATCCGCGAACTCGTACATTCTTTCACCGCGAAACCGGCGTGCGCGGCAGCCGCCGATAGGTTGCGCTACCGCGATTTCATCACCGTGGCGCTGGTCGTCAACAAACCCGACCTTTTCCCGGATAACTGGATCTATATCCACGAGCCGAGCGTCAAAGTCGGACGCATCCAGAATTTCCGTTCGTGGTCGCCGGAAATGGTGCCGGACGAGAAACTCGCCTGCCTCGGGCTTGAATACTTCTGCTTCGAAGGTGACGGGCTGTGGGATTCGCCTGACGAGGATCTGCTGGCTCTCGGCCGGAGCGAACTGGCCAAGATCGGCCTCGCCAGAGAAGACGAATGCATCGACGGCTGCGTCGTGCGCCAAAAGAAGGCCTATCCGGTCTACGACGAAGGCTACAAGCGCAACGTCGAGGCGATCCGCACTGAGCTCAGCGAAAAGTATCCGTCGCTGCATCTCGTCGGTCGCAATGGTATGCACAAGTACAACAACCAGGACCACGCGATGATGACGTCGATGCTGACGGTCAAAAACATCGTCGCGGACGAGATGCTCTACGACATCTGGGATGTCAACGAGGACGCGGAGTATCACGAGGCCGGTCATTCCGGCGCCGAGGAAGCGTTGAAAAGCGTCCGCCTAGTTCCGACCAAACTCCGCAAGGCCGGCTAACACATGCAACTTGCCGCGCAGCATTCGGGATCATCGGCCGCAGTCGGGATCGGCTATACGCAGCACAGCTTTGTTCGCCGTTTGGTGCGCCTCATGCCGCAACTGTCGCGCTATGGTGTCGTCAGCATTGCAGCCTTGGCGGCCGATTTCGGCGTTTACATCGCGTTATACTCTGCAGCGGTCGCGGCTTCACTCGCCGGTATCGCCGGGTATGCGGTGGGGATGGTGGTCCATTACTTCCTGTCGTCGCGATTCGTGTTCAAAACCCAAGGCTCGCGTAAGTCGGAGCGCCGCCGGTTTGTCGAGTTTCTGCTGTCGGGATTGGTCGGCATTACGCTGACCGGCTTTATTATTGCGATCGCCACGGGGGCCTTCGGCGTCGCACCGATCGCCGCCAAGATCGTTGCGGCGGCGGTCAGCTTCGCGGCCGTGTTTGCGATACGCCGGTCCGTGGTGTTTGCGGTCTGAAGAAAAATAAATTCATACGACGCGCGCGTTTACGCAAAATCAGCTTCTTCGGGATACCTTCGCAATAACACAACGCGGCTCGATCGCTTCGGTCCTTAGCCGGTCATTAAGTTTTGTGTCGCGTCTGAACCTCCGTGCCTTCTCGGCGCGGAGGTTCTGCTTTTGGGCCGCTTGAGCTAAAGCCGGTTCCGCGTTACGCACAAACCTTCCGTGCGGATTGTTCTCACAATGCAGTATTGGCTGTTTAAATCAGAACCCGACGCGTTCTCGTGGGATGATCTCGTCGCGCGCGGGTCAAAGGGCGAGTCCTGGGATGGTGTGCGCAACTACCAGGCCCGCAACAACATGCGCAAAATGCAAGTCGGCGATCTCGGATTTTTCTACCATTCGAATGAGGGCAAGGAGGTTGTCGGCGTCTGCCGCGTCATCGCAACCGTCCACCCGGAAGCCAAAGACGACACAGGGAAATGGGAGTGCGTCGACGTGGCGGCAGTCACAGCGGTGCCGAAGCCCGTCACGCTCGACGCGGTCAAACTCAATCCGAAGCTCAGTAATATGATGCTTGTCGTGAATTCGCGTCTCTCGGTTCAGCCGGTGACTGCCGACGAGTGGAAGGAAGTTTGCCGAATGGGCGGTCTCGATCCAAAAAAGCTGAAGGGATCATGACCGCTGGGCATCTCGACCTTGCCGATCACAACAGCGTTCTACGTTTCATCACCGAGAACACGAAACTGATTTCGCCGCCGCTGGTGCCGGAAATCGTCCTGCATCTGGCGGCCGAGTCATTGCCGATCTGGCAAAAGACCGAAGACGAACTCGGCGAGATCAACCTGCCGCCGCCCTATTGGGCCTTCGCGTGGGCAGGCGGCCAGGCAGTCGCGCGTTATCTCATCGACCATCCCGACGTCTGTCGGGGTCAGACCGTGCTAGATCTCGGCTCAGGCTCCGGAATTTCAGCCATCGCGGCGGCGAAGACTGGAGCCAACGCGGTGCTTGCCGCCGACATCGACAAGGTCGCACTCGCGGCATGCGCCCTCAATGCTCGGGCCAACGCCGTCTCCTTGGAAACCACGGGCACCGATCTACTCGCTGAACCGCCAGCCGGCGAATGCGTGATCATCATCGGTGATCTCTTTTACGAGCGTCAGCTCGCCGATCGCGTCGTTGCCTACATTGCCGAGGCGAAGGCGCGCGGCAGCGTCATCTACATCGGCGATCCGCAACGAAGCTACTTTCCCGAAGGCCGCTTCACCCGACTTGCCGAATATCAGGTCCCGGTGACGCGCGAACTCGAAGATGCCGAGAGCAAGCGAACGGCTGTCTGGCGCGCATAAGATCGCGGTTAGCCGGCTTTGGTCGCGACCAGCGTGGTCGGGGGCCCAGTTTCGACCTTCGAGCATGTTGTGGACCACCTCTCCTCGCCGCATAATGGCCTGGTGAATGGCTGCAGAGATGGCCAATCCGGAGGAACGCCCGCATGTCCGACAAAGTCTATCCCGTGCCCACCGAATGGGCGAAACGGGCCTACGTAAGCGCTGAATCCTATCAGGCGATGTACGATCGGTCGGTTTCGGACCCGGAGGGCTTCTGGTCGGAAGCCGGACGACGGCTGCAATGGATCAAGCCTTATACCCGCGCCAAGAATACGACGTTCGGTCCGGGCCCGGTCGATATTCGCTGGTTTGAGGACGGCACGATCAACGTTTCGGCGAACTGCATCGATCGCCATCTCGCGACGCGCGGCGATCAGATCGCCATCATCTGGGAAGGCGACAATCCGGATGAAAGTGAGCGCATCACCTACCGGCAACTTTCCGAACGCGTTCAGCGCTTCGCCAACGTCATGAAGAAGCACGGCGTCAAAAAGGGCGATCGTGTCACGATCTATCTGCCGATGATCCCGGAGGCTGCCTACGCGATGCTGGCGTGCACGCGGATCGGCGCCGTTCATTCGATCGTGTTCGGCGGGTTCTCTCCGGATAGCCTGCAGAACCGAATCGAGGATGCCGACTCAAAACTCATCATCACGGCCGACGAAGGCCTGCGCGGCGGCAAGCCCGTGCCACTCAAGAAAAACGTCGATGCGGCGCTCGCCAAATGCAAGGGCGGAGAGAAAGTGCTGGTCGTGCGTCGCACCGGAAATCCTGTTCCGTGGACGCCGGGGCGCGATCTGTGGATGCACGACGAGCTACCGACAGTTTCGGCCGAATGCCCCGCAGAAGAAATGAAAGCCGAAGACCCGCTCTTCATTCTTTATACGTCGGGATCGACGGGGAAACCCAAAGGTGTCGTACATACGACGGGCGGCTATCTGCTCTACGCCGCGATGACGCATCATTATGTCTTCGATTATCACGACGGCGATATCTATTGGTGCACGGCCGACGTCGGCTGGGTCACAGGTCACAGCTACATCGTCTATGGGCCACTGGCCAATGGCGCGACGACGCTGATGTTCGAGGGGATTCCGACTTATCCTTCGGCGTCGCGGTTCTGGGATGTCATCGATAAGTGGAAGGTCTCGATCTTCTACACGGCGCCGACGGCCATTCGGGCGCTGATGGGCGCCGGAGATGCGCTGGTCAAACGGACGAGCCGCGCGTCGCTCAGGCTCCTGGGTTCCGTCGGCGAGCCGATCAATCCGGAAGCGTGGGAGTGGTACTATCACGTCATTGGTGAGGGCCGCTGCCCGATCGTCGATACCTGGTGGCAAACCGAGACCGGCGGCATCATGATCTCGCCGCTTCCCGGCGCCATCGCTTTGAAACCCGGTTCGGGAACCAAACCGTTCTTCGGTGTTCAGCCAGCGCTCGTCGATGACAAGGGACAAGTCGTCGAGGGTGCGGGGCAGGGCAATCTGGTGATGCTCGATAGCTGGCCCGGCCAGTCGCGCACGATCTATCGCGATCACGACCGCTTCGAGAAAACCTACTTCACCGCCTATCCCGGGATGTATTTCAGCGGCGACGGCTGCCGGCGCGATACCGACGGCTACTATTGGATCACCGGCCGTGTCGATGATGTCATCAACGTCTCGGGGCACCGCATGGGAACCGCCGAAGTCGAAAGCGCGCTCGTCTCGCATCCGAAGGTTTCGGAAGCCGCTGTTGTGGGCTACCCGCACGACCTCAAGGGGCAAGGGATATACTGCTATATTACTCTGAACTCCGGCGAAAACGGCGACGACACACTGAAGAAGGATCTCGTCTCTCACGTTCGCAAGGAGATCGGCCCGATCGCATCGCCCGATCTCATTCAGTTCTCTCCAGGATTGCCGAAAACGCGCTCGGGAAAAATCATGCGCCGCATCTTGAGGAAGATTGCCGAAGACGACTTCGGAAATCTCGGCGATACATCTACCCTTGCCGACCCGACTGTCGTCGACGAATTGATCAGCAATCGGCAGAACCGCCGAGGCAGCTAAGTGGGCCTTGCATTAGGAACGGCATTCAGAAGTCTGATGTGATGCCGTCCTTTTCCCAGTCGCCGTAGCGGACGGGGTCCGGCCCGTTTCGGCCGCCGACCTCGGGTGGTGCGGCCTCAGTGGCAGCCTTCAAGCGGCGGCGCGCTTCGGCCTCTTCGAGCGCGCGGCGCGCCTCAGGCGTCAGCACCGGGGCAGCCGCTTCGTCATCTGGCGCCGGTTCAGCTTTGGCCTCGATCGGGTTCATGGCAGAGTTCTCGCAATCCATACGGGACCGGCACAGAGGACCGGCACCGGCCCTTGTGCACGGCCCTTTGTACAAACTTTCGGGCACCATATATATGCTCGGCCGGGTGATGCGAGGAGCCCGGTGAGCATCAGGAGTGTGACCGAATGCCCATGAACTATGCCAAGACCGCGCTCCTGCTGGCCGTGCTGACCGCAATCCTCCTCGTGCTCGGCGCCGCCGTCGGCGGCAAGGCCGGTCTCGTCGTGGCATTTGCGGTCGCTCTCGTGATGAATGTCATGAGTCTTTGGAAGTCCGACCAGATCGTGTTGCGGATGTTCAACGCCGAGGAAGTGAGCGAGGCCACCGCGCCCGAGCTTTTCGGGCTCGTTCGCGAGCTTGCCCGGAAGGCCGATCTTCCGATGCCGCGCGTTTATGTGATGAATAATCCGCAGCCCAATGCCTTCGCGACAGGACGCAGTCCGTCACATGCCGCTCTCTGCGCCTCGACGGGACTTCTCGAAGCCTTGAACCGCGAAGAACTCGCCGGCGTTCTGGCGCACGAGCTGGCGCACGTTAAAAGTCGCGACACGCTGACGATGGCGGTCGCCGCGACCATCGGCGGCGCGGTGTCGATGTTTGCACAGTATCTGCAATTCGGCATGTTGTTCGGCGGCGGCCGCAGCGACGATCGCGGCGGCCTGGGAATTTTCGGCACGCTCGCCGCTGTCATCCTGGCGCCGATCGCCGCGGCTCTGGTCCAGATGGCGATCAGCCGCTCGCGTGAATATCAGGCCGACCGTTTGGGGGCGATGATCTGCGGTAACCCGTTGTGGTTGGCATCGGCGCTGAAGAAAATAGACGGGCTTGCGCGCCGTATACAAAACCCCGAGGCCGAGGCTATACCGGCGGCGGCGCATATGTTCATCATCAACCCTCTTAACGGCCACGGTATCGATAATCTTTTTTCGACGCATCCGAATGTCGAAAATCGCGTCGCCGCGCTCGAGGCGCTGGCGCGTGAGATGCGGGCTTCCGGATCGGCAAGCCTAGGCGACGAAGCGGCAAGATCTGATGGTATGAGCGAACGTCCTGCGAATGAGGGCGGGCGTCCGGGTGAAGTTTGGGTTGGCGGGCAAAACTACACGAAGCCTCCGAGCCCGTGGGGTTGATGTGCCGATTGGTGGTCGTAATGACGTGCGCATAAAATCGGTGTCCGCCCGCGTGACGCACGGTGCTGGCCCATCGGGCGGCCCAGGTCGAACCTCGAGCTCCGATGGTCTCTTGGCTCGCGACGTCGCTGTCTCGGCGCTGTTTTCGGTTCTCGTTGAAAAGCGTCCCTTCGATGACACCTTTGCGAAGGCGGCGTCGTCGCGCGATCTTGCGCCCCGCGATCGTGCGTTCGCGCGGCTGATTGCAACGACGGTGTTGCGCAATCGGGGTTCGCTTCAGGCGGTTCTCAACACGTATCTCGAAAAGCCGCTGCCGGAGCACCAAGGCCGTCTCGAGCAAATCCTGCTGGCTGCCGTGGCGCAGATGCTTTTGCTTCAAACGCCGGCGCATGCCGCTATTTCGCTGGCGGTCGACCAATGCCGCGCCGACAAATTGGCACGGCGTTTCGCCCACCTCGTCAACGCCGTGTTGCGGCGGGCGAGTGAAAGCGGCGGCGGACGCCTTGCCTCGCTCGACAATGTCGCTCTGACTATTCCCGATTGGCTGCTGTCGCGATGGACCCGCGTCTACGGAGCGACAGAGGCCCGACAAATCGCCCGGGCGTCGCTGTCGGAGCCGCCTCTCGATCTGACCGTCAAGTCCGATCCCGAGCACTGGGCCGAGCGTCTCGGCGGTATCGTGTTGCCGAATGGGTCGGTGCGATGCGCCGGCGCCGGCCGCATCGAAGAACTCGAGGGCTACGCCGAGGGCGCCTGGTGGGTTCAGGACGCAGCGGCGGCGTTGCCCGTGAAGCTGTTTGGCGACGTTGCGGGGCTTGACGCGCTCGATCTTTGTGCCGCTCCCGGTGGGAAAGCGGCGCAACTCGCGGCCGGAGGCGCCCACGTCACGGCCGTCGACAAATCGGCCGGGCGGCTCGCGCGGTTGAAGGGCAATTTAGAGCGGCTGGGGCTCACCGCCGAAACCGCGACGGCCGACGCACTGACATTCGCGTCCGACAAAACATTCGACGCCGTGCTTCTCGATACGCCGTGCACCGCGACGGGCACGATCCGCCGCCATCCTGATATTCTGTTTCTGAAACGCGACGATGACGTTCAGGCACTCGCGGGCTTGCAGGCGAAGCTTCTGGCGCACGCGGCGCGCTTCGTGAAGCCGGGCGGGATGCTCGTCTATTGCACCTGCTCGCTGGAGCCCGAAGAAGGCGAAGACCAGATCGCGGCGTTTCTTAAAAACCACAGCGAATTTGCTCGCCAACCGTTTGCGCCGGACGATGTTGCGAGCCCGTTCCGGACCGCAAACGGCGATCTCAGAACCCTTCCAACGCATCTCTCAGATTTACCGGAAGGATTTCAGGGTCTCGACGGATTCTACGCCGCAGCACTCACGAGGGCCGGCTGACCGGCGGCTTATCTTGTTAACTGTTTGCTGGTGCGGCGCGCCTTGTTTTGGCACCGATCCACGGCTAGTTCGGATGAGCGTATGCCAAGGCATGCCTGGGACGGGGAAAGCATGTCGAGCCTCAATGTCACGGAACGCTTCAGAATTCGCTCGCTCTCGGTCGAGCGGTTGCGGCGCCAGGCCCTGACGCTTGCGGTGTCGTCGCCGTTGCTTCGCTGGCGTTACGCAGGCAATGGGACCGATCAGATATTGATCGTGCCGCAGGAATTGCGCGCCGCAGATCCGAGCTTCTGGAGTGAGATCGCGCACGGCCACTTCGGCCTTGCCTCCGAGATCGCCGATCTCAAAGGCGCCTCGCCATTCCGGGCCGAGCCTCCGAGCCTCGCTTGGGCGCGCAAACTGCATGGCTTTGGCTGGCTGCGCCACCTCGCGGCAACGGAGGATGAAGACGCGGCGGCTGCGGCGCGCGCTTTCGTTCTCGAATGGATCGCGTTGCGGCGGCTCGCACACGGCGTCGCCTACGAGCCGGAGGTCGTCGGACGCCGGCTGATTTCGTGGATCGCGCAGGCGAACATGCTGCTCGAGGATCTCGATGCGCGGTCGTACACGGCGATCATGCAGAGCATCGGTCAGCAGATCGTCACGCTGAAAACAACATGGCGCAATGCGCCAGACGGCATTCCGCGCATCACCTGTCTGATCGCGCTCGTTCTCGCCGATCTTGCCGTCTCCGGTCACGACCGGCAGCTGAAAGAGGCGCAGGTTGCGCTCGTCGAAGAGTTAAAACGCCAAATTTTGGATGACGGAGGTCACGTCAGCCGTAGCGCCAGCGTTCTGGCCGATCTTGTCCTGGACCTTCTGCCGCTTGGCCAGTGTTTTCACTCGCGCGGTCGCAAGGCCCCGGAAGAAATCAGTGTCGCCGTCAAGAAATCCCTGAGTTTCTTGCGTTTCATGCGTCTCGGCAACGGCATGCTGGCGCGCTTTAATGGCGTCAGCACGGGTTCGCCGGCGACGCTTGCAACCGTGCTTGGATATTCGGGCGGCAACTTCGAAGTGATGGCCGCTGCACCGACGTCGGGGTATGCCCGGCTGGAACGCGGACAAACCATCGTCATTGCCGACGTCGGTTCTCCGCCGCCGCTCGAAATCGCGACAGAAGCGCAGGCCGGCGCGCTGTCGTTCGAAATGACATCGCGCCGGTCGCTGATATTTGCCAACGGCGGATTTCCCGGGCCCGCGGACCATGACTGGGATGCGGTTGCGCGTGCCACCGCCAGTCACAACACTTTGTGCCTCGCCGAAACGTCGTCGTCGCATCTGGTCCGCCACATGCAGCTCGAGGCGATGGTCGGCGGACTGCCGATCCGGGGCCCCGATGCCGTCGCGTCGGAGCAGGTCGATGAGGCCGGTCAAGCCGTACTGCATGCGACCCACGATGGTTATCTCAAGCGTTTCGGTCTGTTGCACTCGCGGCGTTTAAAGCTTTCGCCCGCGGGTGACAGGCTCGAAGGCGTCGATGTTCTGGAGCCGCCGAAGGGCAAGCTGCGGCTGAAGCAGGATCTGCCTTATGCAATCCATTTCCATCTGCATCCCGATTGCCGTTGCACGGAAAGCGGACGCGGCACGTGCAGGATCAAGGTTTCGGATGGCCAAGTCTGGATATTCAGTGCCGAGAGCGCCGCGCTCTCGATCGAGGAAAGCCTGTTCTTTGTCGACAGCGCCGGGCCACGGCCGGGCCTGCAAGTCGTCATCAGAGGAACGACGTTCGGCGAGACCGAGGTGCGCTGGACCATGCACGCCGAACAGCTTGACGTAACTGCGTAATTTTCGAGACTTGCGGCTCCCACCGTGCGCTGGCTCGGGGCCGGTTGGAAAACGCGCGGCACAATCGCATTGACGCCGGTGCGGTATGGTTTTGCCGCGCACTCCGTGATACCGCCTGCTTCGAACTTGCGGGGTAGACATGGCCGATCAGCGCATTCGTAGAGCCCTCCTTTCGGTCTCCGACAAGACCGGTCTCGTAGCGTTCGCGACCGCCTTGAAAGCGCACGGCATCGAGATCGTCTCGACGGGCGGCACGGCGGCGGCACTGAAGGCGGCCGGTCTCGCCGTCGCTGACGTTTCCGAGTTGACCGGCTTTCCTGAAATGATGGACGGCCGCGTGAAGACGCTGCATCCGCGCGTACATGGTGGGTTGCTGGCGATCCGCGGCAATGCCGAGCACGACAAGTCCGCCAGAGAGCATGCAATCCCGCCGATCGATCTTCTAGTCGTCAATCTCTATCCGTTCGAGGCGACGGTGTTGAAGGGTTCGGGTTACGACTCGTGTGTCGAGAATATCGACGTCGGCGGACCGGCGATGATCCGGGCGGCGGCAAAGAACCATGAGAGTGTCACGGTCGTCGTCGAGGTCGAGGATTACGAGCGCCTGCTTGCGGAAATCGCCGCGAACAACAGTGCGACGACGCTGGCATTTCGCAAAGAATTCGCGGCCAAGGCGTTCGCGCGTTCGGCCGCCTATGATGCGGCGATCAGCAACTGGTTTGCGACAGAGCTCAAATCCGAAACACCCGAGTGGCGGGCCTTCGGCGGCAGGCTCGGGCAAGCGCTGCGCTACGGCGAGAACGCGCATCAGGCGGCGGCGCTTTATGTTTCCGACTGCAGCCAAACCGGCGTCGCGACGGCCAATCAGCTGCAAGGCAAGGAACTCTCCTATAACAACATCAACGACACGGACGCAGCGTTTCAACTCGTTTGCGAATTCGACGCCAAGACACCTGCCGTCGCCATCATCAAGCACGCCAATCCGTGCGGTGTCGCGGTCGGGCAGACGCTCAAGGATGCTTATCTAAATGCCTTGGCGTCCGATCCGGTCAGCGCCTTCGGCGGCATCATCGCTCTCAATCAGCCGATCGATCGCGCCTCAGCAGAGGAGATCACCAAGATCTTTACCGAGGTCGTGATAGCACCCGACGCCACGGACGAAGCGAAAGCGATCTTTGCGGCGAAGAAAAATCTTCGGCTCTTGCTGACCGGCAGTCTCGCGGATTCGCGCGCGCCCGGCTTGCTCGTCAAGTCTGTGGCCGGTGGCTTCCTCGTTCAATCGCGCGACGCGCGCAACGCCGATGATCTGGAATTGACGGTCGTTTCGAAGCGCAAACCATCGGCAGCTGAACTCTCGGACATGAAGTTCGCGTTCAAGGTTGCAAAGCACGTCAAATCGAACGCCATTGTCTATGCCAAGGACGGAGCAACAGTCGGCATCGGCGCCGGTCAAATGAGCCGCGTCGATTCTGCTCGCATCGCAGCCTGGAAAGCGGCCGAAGCCGCGAAGACGCGAGGGCGCGACGCGCCGTTGACCGTCGGTGCGGTCGTCGCCTCCGATGCATTTTTCCCGTTTGCCGATGGTCTCATTACGGCGGCCGAGGCGGGCGTCACTGCCGTCATCCAGCCGGGGGGATCGATGCGCGATGAGGATGTCATCAAAGCTGCCGACGAGCGCGGCCTAGCGATGGTCTTCACCGGCACGCGGCACTTCCGACATTAGCGGATCGCGACTAGTTCGATCGCGCGCCCGTTCGAACGAACAGCATCATCACGACGCCGACGAGTAGGAACGCCAGCACGGCCGACATGCCGATGCGTTGGCTGCCGGTTTCCTGTGTCACGAGGGCGACCGCAAACGGCGCCAGAAACGCGGTGACTTTCCCCGAGAATGCGAAGAGCCCGAAGTATTGCGTGATTTTTTCAGCCGGTGCCAAACGGGCCAGCAGCGAGCGGCTTGCCGCCTGCACCGGCGCGGCGACGAGGCCGACGAGAATTGCAAATCCCAAGAACACCTGTTCGCCTATGGCCGAGAACGGCTTTGAACCGGCGATTTTCTCGGCAACGTCCGTCGTGAACAGGATATGCGTCTTGTCGACCGAGAGAATGCCGACGGCGCCTGCGATCAACGCCAGTAGCGCGAACACGATCACCGTCTTGGGACCGAGCCGATCGTCAAGGCCGCCGCCGATCAGGGCGCCGAAGGCACCGACGAGCGTCAACACAATACCGAAGATGCCAAGCTCCAGCGGCCCCCATCCGAAGACGGATGCTCCGTAAATGCCGCCGAATGCAAAGATGGCGGTGAGGCCATCGGTGTAGAGCATGCGGGCGAGCAGAAAGATCAACAGGCTCGGCATCGACGGCAATGACTTGAGCGTGTCCCATAGTTCAGCCGCCGCCGATCGCTTCGGATGGGCGAGCGCCGCCGCTGGGCGCCGGTCAGGGACGAACAGAAAAAACGGAATGATGAAGATCGCAAACCAGATGGCCGCAAACGGCCCAGTGATGCGGTCGGCTTGATGCGCGACCGTGTCGAGATGCAAAAGTGGATCGAATCCCAACAGCGTTTTGGCCTCGCCCGGCATCGGCACGAGGAAGCCCGCTACGAGTGCGAGGCTCGCCAGTCCGCCGAAATAGCCGACGGCCCAGCCATTACCAGAAAGGCGCCCCAGCTCGGCCTTCGGGACGAGGCCCGTCATGATCGCGTTCGAAAAGACGCTCATCAATTCAGCGGCCAGCGTTGCCGCGACGAAGCCTCCAAGCACGATCAGGATCGTCGAAAAGCCGATACCGGGTTGGCCGAGCCACAACGTGCTCAATCCAGCGAGAAAAACCAATGAGAGCCCGGCCATCCAGGGCTTGCGAGCGCCGCGACCGTCGGCGGCTGCGCCGAGGAACGGGCTGACGATGGCGATCAAGAGGCCCGCAACAGATGCTGCGTAGCCCCAGAGTGCCTGACCACAGGCCGCCTTCTCGCTGCCTTGCGCAATGAGCGTACCGCAGACCGAGTTATCGACGATGGCGTTGGCGAAATAGGGCGCGAAAAGAAACGTCTGCACCAGCGTGTAGTGCGGCTGCGTCGCCCAGTCGAACAGCATCCATGAGGTGCGCGCTCGAAGCGGCGCCCGAACAACGTCTCCGGTGAGCGTCGATGCTCTTTCGGCCGCTAAACTGCCGAGATCAACCGTCGACATCGTCGTCCCCCTCCGATGCTTTTTCGACCGTCTGGCGTCACTAGCACGAAACGGCGTCAGTTCCGCAAAACGATCAGATGGTCGGAGAGTTCGTTGGGGTCTCGAGAGCCCGGCGGGAAATGCTGGGCGAGATGGCGGCCGATCCGTTCGATAGCGTGAACGAAGCCGTCGACCGCGCGTCCTTCGCCGATCTCGCGCGTGAAGTCATCGACGATGTTTTGCCACGTCCCCTTCGGCACCTTCGCGTCGATACCGCTATCGGCGATGATCTCGACGCGCTGCTCAGCGGTTGAAACGAAAATCAGCACGCCGGTCCGGCCGGTCGTCGTGTGCAGGTTCTGGGCAAGAAATTGCTCGCTGGCCCGGCGCCGGGCGTTGGCATTCGCGATTGACTTCGGCACCAGCGCCATCCGCACTTTGGCAGGCCACGCGAGCACCAGAAGCGCGAGAAATACCAGCAGCTGGATTAGAAAAATCCATTGCACATTCATCCAAGTAAAATGGATGAGGGGCCACGGAATGATCAGCGCCAGCAGAGCCGCCCACATGAAGGGTATGTGCTGATAGCGGCTGCTTTGCTCGGCAACAACGGCAACGATCTCTCCCGATGTGGCGCGCTCTGCGTCCGTAATGGCCGCGGAGATCCGTTCGGCGTCTTTGGCGCTGATGAAGTTCATTGTTCGCATCCGCCGGTTTGCTGTTCAGTCGTCATTGCTACCAGCCACCTGAAGCTCCGCCGCCGCCGAAGTCGCCACCGCCGCCGGACCAACCACCGCCACCGCTGCCGCCGCCCGACCAGCCGCCACCCCAATTTCCCGACCCGCCGGGAATCACGATAATGCCGCCGTTGCGTCGCATGCGGCGTCGGCCATCTGGTCCCATCGTCTGGCCGGCGCCGACGCTGCGCAGATTGCGATAATTGATCCAGACAATCAGTGCCACGATCAGTAGCCAGATGATCACATGCAGCATCACGGTCGGATCGTTTTGAGGGTTGCGTGCGCCTCCGGCGCGCTGCTTCACTTCCTCAGCGTCGCCAAGCAGAACGGTCTTGATATCGCGCACGCCGTCCTTGATGCCGCCGCCGAAATCGCCGCGCCGAAATTTCGGCAGGATCGCGTTTTCGATAATGAGCGTCGACATAGTATCGGTCATCATCGGCTCGAGCCGGCGGCCGACTTCGATACGGACTTTGCGGTCGTTCGGCGCGACGATGAGCAGGATGCCGTTATCCTTGCCCTTCTGTCCGATGCCCCACTTGCGGGCGAGGCCGATGCCGTAATCCTCGATCGAGTAGCCGTCGAGCGACTTGACCGTCACGACCGCGAGCTGGTCGGTCGAAGTCTGTTCGAGGGAAGCAAGCTGACTCTCGATGTCGGCCTTATCGGCCGCCGTCAATAGCCCCGCCTGATCGGTAATTCTGCCGGTAAGCTCGGGATAAGTCGGTTCCGCGATCACCGGAGAAATGAGCGCGACAAGCGCAACCAGCGCCATCAGCAAGCATTTGCGGACACCGCTGCGAGGCTGATCTCGTAACGCCCAAGACCGAGTGGCGATCGCGGCGCCTGCCATCGGAGACATTCCTGCTGATGTTAGGGCGCCTCGGCGTTACGGCTTGCTGAAATCGACTTTCGGCACCTTCTGATCTTCGGCCGGGATGTCGAATGCCGCCATTTCCTTGGCCTGCGGATAGAGGATCGCTTTCCACCAGCGCCCGGGGATCGTCGTGATCTCGGTGTTGAAAGCTCTGACGGACTGAATGTAATCGCGCCGGGCTATGGCGATGCGGTTTTCGGTTCCGGAAAGCTCGCTCTGCAACGCCAGGAAGTTCTGACCTGATTTGATGTCGGGGTAACGCTCAACGACCGCCATCAGCCTGCCGAGTGCGCCGCCGAGCGTCGCCTGAGCATCCTGGAATTTCTTCATCGCCTCGGGGTTCGTCAGAATATCGGGAGGCAATTGAATGTTCGTCGCCTGCTTGCGGGCTTCGGTCACTTCGGTCAGTACGGATTTTTCCTGATCGGCGAAACCCTTCACGGACTCGACGAGGTTCGGGATCAAATCCGTGCGGCGCTTGTACTGGTTGAGGACTTCGCTCCACGCGGCTTTGGCCGATTGCTCGTAGGTCGGGATGTTGTTGACGCCGCAGCCGGAAATGGCGAGCGCTGCGATGATGACCGCGAGAAATCCAAGCGGACGTACGACAAAGCCGTTTGCAGTTTGGTTCATGACTCGGACCATCCTTTTATATCGACAGCTTGGGCAATGAACTCTCGGCCTCGAAGCCTCGCCAACCGTCGTATGAGTTTACGCGGTTCTATTCAAGTGATCGTACGAATACTTGACGCCTCTACAACGTTTAACAGCTTTACCAAGCTTCCGGCCAAGACTTCGGAAATAACAAGCCTTCGGGTAGACTCGCATCAGGCGGCTACTTGCTGAATAGCCGATCGAACAGACCGGTTTCCGCGTCCGATCTGCACGATTTATCTCTTCTTTGACGGGGTTGGTGGGCAGGGCACCCTGGTGTTTGTTTCTCATGAGGTCCGAAATGTGGAAGTTTGCGGCGTCGGCCTGCATAGCCGTCGCACTTAGCATCGTCGCGGCAAGTCCAACTCTCGCTTTCGGCGATGGCTGCGGCGATCGCACCATCGAATGCTACAACAAGGTGCGGCTGCCAGACGTTTATGCGACGCGGACGAGGCCTGTTCTGGTTAGCCCCGGCTGGCGCGAGGTGGTGCCGGCGCCTGCGCTATACGGACGCTACAC
>Ga0207678_10001383_pt1 | contig 22317 bp, 25 predicted proteins | sample KBSC63metaG_FD_184319 | JGI IMG/M metagenome (GOLD analysis project Ga0207678, IMG submission 184319) | Corn rhizosphere microbial communities from Kellogg Biological Station, Michigan, USA - KBS C6-3 metaG (SPAdes) (version 2) | ecosystem: Host-associated > Plants > Roots > Rhizosphere > Soil ... | reverse complement strand
CTCGTCCCAGCCGCTCTTCAGTCGACGATCGGGTTTGTCAAGGCACGCTTTCCCGCCTTGACAAACCCGAGCGGCGGCTGAAACTCCTACCGGAGGGGCGGGGGAGGTCGGACCCGCTTTGCCACGGCAGAAATTCTGCCGCGGCAGAGAGAAAAAGCCGCGGCAGAAAAGCAAAAGACTGTCCTCGCCGGACGGGCAGGCTCTGGGATGACCATCAGCGCCGCTGCCTGCTCACTTTTGCGAGGTGGGCCGCTGGGTGGTCATCCCGTCGCCTGATTGAGGCCTATCACTTTGAGCCAGGCCCGCAAGCTTGCGTCGTCAACTTGCCTTGGGCTGTGGGTTGCGGGCCTGGCTCAAAGTGATTTTTGCGGCCTCAGGCGACGGGATGACCACCCTGCTCCTTTGTTGGAGTCGGCCGGTGCGGCCGACTCCAGTGGCTGGATGCTGCAACTCGGAGCCTCGGCCGCCCTAACCCACGTCGCTGAACATCGGCGGCACAGCCTCCGCCAACCCCATCCGCACCGACTCCACCGGCACCGGAACCGCCCCGGCGCCCGCCATCGGCAACGGCCGGGGGTGCCGCGGCATCCGCGACCCCGCACCGCCACCGCGTCCCGGGTACACCAGCAAGCCCCGCGCCGGGTCCGGGACCGCATCCAGCGCCGCCGTCACGACCGGCAGCGCGCGGAACGCGTCCCGCTGCTCCTCCGTCGCGAACTCGATCTCCAGCACCACACCCCACCGGTGCTCGTGCCAAACCCACTGCTCGGCACCGTTCGTCAGCGCCGCTTCGGTGAGTGCGTCCCCTCGAGCCAGGCGCCACAGCGAAGCCGATTGCTCCCCGTCGAACACTTCGATCGTCAGCCACTGGTCCATAAATCGACATTACCGCCGCCGCGACCTCATGGGTGTTGCGTTTCGGAGGCGGTGGTGTGAGAGGGTATGCGTTGTGATGCGGATCATCGGGCGCCCTCGCGCGCTGGTCGCGGTCGTTGCCGGTGCACTTTTGCTCGCCGGGTGTGGCTCGGGCCCCGGCCAGGCCGGTGCCGCCGCCGTCATCGGCGACCGCGCCGTCTCCCTCGACCAGGTGCAGGCCCTGATCGACAAGGCCGTCCGCGAGCAGCCGTACGCGCAGAAGCTCGCCGGTGAACACAAGCTCGAAGAGGTCGGCCGGGCGGCCGTCACCCAGCTCGTCCTGCACGAGCTGCTCGTCCAGGCCGCCGAAAAGCAGGGCATCACACCCAACTACGGGCAGATCGACGCCCAGCTGGCGAAGGACCCCCTCAACGGTCCGGTCCCGGCTGACGCGAGCAACGAAACCCAGGCCGTCAGCCAGGTCGTCGCCCGCTCGCGCGACCACCGCGAGTCGCTGACCGACACCTACCTCGCGCAGGCGCTGGCCGAGAAGGCCATCCCGAACCTGTCGGTCACCTTCGACTTCACGACGATCGGCTCGATGCCGGACCAGAACACCGGCTCCGCGCTCCAGGGACCCGAAGCGAAGAAGGCGGCCCTCGACCTCGCCCGGCAGTTCGCCGCCGACCCGGCGGCCGCGCAGAAGCGCATCGGCTCCGACGTCCAGTACGAGGCCCAGCTGCGGCAGCAGGCGAAGCAGGCGGGCAACAACGTCGACTCCATCCCGCCGCTCACCGGCCTCGGCGACGCAGTGCCCGCCGCGCAGGCCGGCGCGCTCGCTTCCACTCCGGTCTTCGGCTCGCCGGCCGGGACCGTCACGGCCTTCCCCTACCCGGGCCAGGACCTGGCGGGCACCTGGTTCGTCGCGGTGATCAAGCAGCGCACGGACGACCGGACCGTCGCCACGGAGCAGGCGCCGGCGCTCGACGCCGCCACGAAGACCGCGATCGGCATGCGGCAGCTGCAGCCGCTGTTCGACGAACTCGGCGTGCGCGTCAACAAGCGGTACGGCGTGTGGGATGCCGTGGGCATGACCGTGGTGCCGAACCAGGACTCCGCCCAGGGCCTCGTGCTGTTCCCGGGTGACTCCGGCCGTGCTCAGCAGTGAGCGCGGGTGTCGTCGTAGTCGTCCGAGGGACGACGCTGCCGGGCGCGGCGCTCAAGATCCTGCGTGAATCACCCGCCGTCTACGCGGCCACGGACGTCGATCCCGCCGCGTTCGGGGTCCCGGCCGTCACCGAGGCGCCTTCGCTGAAGGACGTCGTGCTGCTGGCCGGGTCCCGGGACGAGCCGGCGGCGTCGCTGCTCATCGCGACCGGCGCGGACGTCATCGAGACGCCGGTGCCGCCGCTGGTCGAGGCCGCCGACGTGATGGACCGGCTCCGCTCGCCGGGCGGCTGCCCGTGGGACGCGGTGCAGACGCACGATTCGCTGCGGCAGTACCTGGTCGAGGAGACCTACGAGCTGCTCGACGCCATCGAGGAAGGCGACCGCGAGGCGCTGCGCGAAGAGCTCGGCGACGTCCTGTTGCAGGTGCTCTTCCACGCGCGGGTCGCGGCCGAGGACGCGGAAGATCCGTTCGGCATCGACGAGGTCGCCGCGTCGCTCGTCGCGAAGCTGGTCGGGCGCCACCCGCACGTCTTCGCCGACGCCGACAAGGTGCACACGGTCGAGCACCAGAACGCCAAGTGGGAAGAGCTGAAGCAGCGCGAGAAGCAGCGTCGCTCCATTGTGGACGGCGTGGCGCTCGGGCAGCCCGCCGTCGCGCTGGCCGGCAAGCTGGGGCAGCGCTCCGGCCGTGCGGGCATCCCGCTCGACCTCTTCCCCGATGGCTCCGGGGCCGCTGCCCAGCTGTTCCGCATCGCGGCCACGGCACGGCGCGCGGGAGTCGACGCCGAGGGAGAGTTGCGGGCGTTGGCGAAGCAGTTCGCGAAGGACATCCAGGGCGCCGAGCAAGCCGCCCGCGACGCCGGGCTGGAGCCGACGACCTTGGAGGCCGACGGCTGGCGGAAGTTCTGGCCCGCGCCTCGAGTGTGACGCAGCACACAATCGTGTGAGAACCGTTTCCGATCTTCCGGCGTCTTGCCTGGTGTGAGCGCACTGGAGAATGCCGACGAGGAACACCTCGTCCGGCGCACGGCCCGGGGCGACCGCGCGGCGTTCGAGGAGCTCTACCGCCGCACGTCGCCCTGGCTCGCCGTGCGCCTGCGCCGGCGGTGCGCGGACGAGCAGATCGTCGCGGAGGTCATGCAGGAGACGTTCCTCGCCGTCTGGCGGGCAGCCGAGTCGTTCGCGGGCGCCGCCACCGGTGGGAGCGCGGTCGGCTGGCTGTGGACGATCGCCGCGCGCCGACTGGTGGACGCGTTCCGGCGCCGGGCGCACCACGCCCAGCCCCCGCCGGAAGTGGCCCTCGACGTCGCGCCGGTGGCGGCGGCCGAGGACGAGGCGCTGGCGACGGCCATGGGCGACGAGGTCGGCGTCGCGCTGCGCGACCTCGCACCGGAGTTGCGTGCGGTGCTGCAGGCGATGGTGCTCGACGGGCTGACGGTCCGCGAGACCGCTGTCTTGCTGGGGTTGCCGGAGGGAACGGTCAAGACCCGCGCTCGGCGGGCGCGGATCGCGATGCGGGAGGCACTGTCATGACCCATGCACCGGATCGGTTGATCCTCGCGTACGTGGCGGGCGAAGACCTCCCGGGTGACGAGCTGTGGGGGCTGGAGGCCCACCTCGAGGCGTGCGGCGTGTGCCGGGCGCGGCTCGCCGAGGTGGCGCCGGTGCAGCCGGTGGTGGACCTGGTCTGGAACCGGCTTTCGGCCGAGGTTCTGCTGCCGGCGGGCCCGTTTCACGAGCCCGGCACCCCCCGGCCGCAGCCTCGGCGGCGCAGGCGCCGGGCCCGGTGGCTCGACACGTGGGTCACGCCGGCGATGGCGCCGTGGCTCGCGATGATCGTGGCCGTCACGCTGGCCGCGGTCCTGCTCGACGCCGTCTGGCACGTGGTGCTCGACGTGCCGGCGGTCCAGCTCTTCGCCCCGGTGCTGCCGGTGCTCGGCGTCGCTGTGTCGTGGGCGCGGGGGCTCGACCCGGCCTACGAGGTCGTCACCGCGACCCCGCGGGCGGGGCTGTACCTGATCGTCCGGCGGACGATGGCGGTGCTCGCCGTCGTCCTGCCGGTGCTGGGGGTCGCCGGGTGGCTCACCGGCACCCAGCCGGCGCTCTGGCTGCTGCCGAGCCTGGCGTTCACCACGGGCACCCTCGCGCTCGGCGGGCTGGTCGGCGTCAGCCGGGCGGCGTACGCGCTGATCGCGGTGTGGGTGGCGATCGTGGTGCTGCCGGCGTTCGTCCAGCGGGGGGAAGCGTTCTCGCTCGGCACCGGCGCCCTGCCGGTGTGGGCGGTGGTCTTCGCGCTGAGCGCGGTGGTCGTGGCCCTGCGCGGGCCGGCGTTCACCCGGCTCGGTGCACGTCATTAGGTCTTCAGGGAGGAAAGTATGCGGGCAGTAGGGGCCGCCGAGGTCGCACCGACGGCCTACGCCTGGGAAATCCAGGCGGAGGGGCTGAAGGTGCGGGTGGGGCGGCGGAAGATGGCCGTGGACGGGCTGGACCTGTCCCTCGGCAAGGGCGTACACGGGCTGCTCGGCCCGAACGGCGCGGGCAAGACGACGCTGATCCGGGCCCTGGCCACGGTGCTCCGGCCGGTTTCGGGCAGCCTGACGCTGCTCGGAACCCCGGCCGGCGGCCACTCCGGCCAGCGCGAGCTGCGCCGGCGGATCGGGTACTTGCCGCAGAACTTCGGGTACTACAAGCGGTTCACGGTCCGCGAGTTCGTCGAGTACCTCGCCTGGCTCAAGGAAATGTCCAAAGAGGACATCCCGAGTGCGGTGCAGCGCGCGATCGAGCGCGTCGGCCTGGCCGACCGCGCGGACGACCGCATGAAGACGCTGTCCGGCGGCATGGTGCGCCGGGTGGGCATCGCCCAGGCGATCGTCAACGACCCGGAGATCCTGTTGCTCGACGAGCCGACCGCCGGCCTCGACCCGGCTCAGCGGGTCCGGTTCCGCGAACTGGTTCAGGAGCTGGGCCGCGAGTCGTGCGTGCTGATCTCGACGCACCTGGTGGAGGACGTGGCAACGGCGTGCACGGACGTGATCCTGTTCGCGGAGGGGAAACTGGTGTTCCAGGGAACCCCGGACGGGCTGGCGGCCGCGGGAACGTCGGAGCACGTCGGCGACAACGCGATCGAGCGCGGCTATTCGGCGCTGCTGAACCACGGCAAGGGGGCATGGTGATGACGTACGGCACCGAGCCCCGGCCCGGGAGCGGTCGTCGGACAGCGACAGCCGCCCTGGTCGCGCTGGTCGAGCCGCAGCGGGAGGACGGCTGATGATCCTCCGCACCGAACTCCGGCGCTCCATCGCGCCCTGGGCCGGCCTGGCCGTCGTCGTCCTCGCGCTCGGGTTCCTCTTCCTGCTCTCCGGGCCGTGGTGGAAGGTGCCGGCGCCCTGGACCGCGCACACCACCACGGCCGCCCTGTGGACCCGGTTCCTGCTGCAGTTCCTGTGGCCGGTCGTGGTCGGGGCCGGGGCGATCCAGGGCATGCGCGACAGCCGCTCCGGGATCACCGAACTCCTCGCCACCACCCCGCGGCCACCGTGGCAACGGGTGCTCCGGCTCGCCGTCGCCGTGGGTGGGCTGACCGCGCTGGGCTACTTGCTCGTGTTCGGCGTGGGTCTCGTCGAAGTCCTCGCCCACGGTGGGTTCTTCTCGGTCGCCTTCGTGCCGATCCTGCTCGTCGGGCTGCTCGGCGTGGTCGCCGGGAGCTGGCTGGGCCTGGCCGTCGGACGGCTGGTCCCGCACCCGCTGACCGCACCCGGGCTCGCCGTGCTCACCCTCGTCGGCACGACCCTCTGCTGGATGTCGCTCGAACCGGGCCTGCACGCGGTCCTGCCCCGCCGGGCCGGGCCGCTGGCGCCGGTGCTCGCCGAGCCGCGCGGCTCGATGGTGACGACCACCGCGGCGCTCGACGCCGGGCAGACCGTGTGGTTCCTCGGGCTCGCCGTGACCGCGTTCCTGCTGTTGTCGGTGCGCTCCGTGCGAGCGCGGCTGCTGAGCCTGCTGCCACTCGTCGCCGGGGCCGTCATCGCGGTGCCGCTGTTCCCAGCGGTGGCCGAGGAGGCGCTCACCGTGGACACCTTCGCCGCCCGCAAGGTCTGCGACGGGCCGATCTGCGTCGCGGCTTTGCACCAGCAGCGGATGGCCGCGTTGGCAGGCCCGGGCCGTGAAGCGCTCGCCATGCTGGCGAAGCTGCCCGGCGCGCCGACGCGGATCGAAGAGCAGGTCGCGCCCAACTCCGCGACCGAGCGCACCCGGCGCGACCCCGACGTCGTCTACCTCGACTTCCAGCGCAACGACGACCTGCTGACGGCGGACGCGAGTGACCTGCGGCTTGCGGTGTTGTCCGGGGTGGGGGTGCCGTCGTGCAATCCGCCGTCCACCGCCGACCTGTCCGACACGGGTGGCCGGATGATCGGGGCGGCGTACTTCACCGGTGAGCTGAAGCCACTGCCCGAATACACGGGTCGCTGGTTCAAGACCCGGTCCGGTCCGATCGAGCAGGCCTGGGTGACGTTCCGCGCCCTGCCCGCGGACGTCCAGTTCGCGAGGGTCGTCGCGCTGCGCCAGGTGTTGCTGACGTGCCAGGGCGACCCGCTCGACACGCTGGTTCCGGGAGCCCTCCGATGAGGTGGGCGACGCTGTACGCCCGCTCACGGCGGCTGCCGGCGGCGTTCGGGACGCTGCTGGTGGCGACCACCGGCGTCTGGTTCTTGGGCCGCGGCGCCTGGAACGCGGTCCTCGCCGTGCTGGCCCTGACCACGGCGGTCGCGGTGGCGGCGATCGGCCTCAGCGGCCAGGATCCCGACCTCGACCGGACCGCCGCGCTGCCGTGGCCGGTCCGGCGGTTCGCCCACCTGGCGTTGATCGCCGTCGTGGCCGGGGCGGTGGTTGTGGGCGTGCAGGAGCTGGGGCAGCCGGCGGTCGCGCTGTCGATCGTCGTCCGCGACGCCGCCGGCCTGGCGGGCTTGGCCGGTCTGGCGGCCACGATCGCGGGCGGCCAGTTCGGGTGGACGCTGCCGCTGGCGTGGTGCGCGATCAGCCCGTTCGTCCCGAACGACAAGTCGACGGTCAGCCAAGTGACGGCCTGGCTCCTGCAACCCCCGGAAACGACGGCGGCGACGTGGACGGCGGTGGTGCTGGCGGTCTCGGGCACGCTGGCGTACACCGTCCGGGGCGGCCGCCGCTGACGGCCGGGCCACGGGAGCACTCCCGTGGCCCGGACGCTCACACGTTCCGGATGTTCGTCTCCAGCTCGAGGGGCTCCCGGTCCCAGTCCTCGACGCCGAAGGCGAGGATGCGTTCCGGGTGGATGCGGATCACCGCGTCGTCGAAGTGGTTGTCCGGGAGGTTCACCCCCACGAGGGCCTCCGCGCGGCCCCGGATCTCCAGGCAGCGCACCCGCCACGGATTCGTCGACGGCAGGTCGTCGACGACGAACGCCACCCGGTCGTGCGTGGCGATGTTGCGGAACTTCTTGCTGGTGCGCAGGTTGTGCCCGGTGACGTCGATGGTCTTCTCGTCCGGGTTGTAGCGGAAGCCGACCGGGTTGGCCTGGAGCGTCCCGTCCGGTTGCTGGGTCGCCAGCCGGCCCAGCGGCTGGGCAGTGAGGTAGGCGAGTTCTGCTTCGGTGAACATGCCCGAAGCCTCCAACTTCAAGCTCTCTTGAAGTCAAGGACCAGCGAGGCGAACCGCGCGCCGATCCGGCGGTGGGCGGCCGGGCACGGGTGGAGGTCGTCCGGGAGGGGGAGGTCCGCGAAGTCCGCAGGGCCGTACAGGGAAAGGCCGTCGAGGTAACTCAAGCGCGGGTCCGACGCCTGCCGCTGCGTCACGATCCGGGCGAGCTCCTCCCGGATGACCTCCAAGGTCAGCTTGCCCGGGCCCGGTTCGCCGGTCGCGCGGAACCGGACTTCGCCGCGGGCCAGCGCCGCGTGGTCGAAGTCGCCCGGGCCCGGGGTCTGCTCGTGGATCGGGCAGTACAGCGGGGAAACGACCACCAGCGGGGTGTCCGGGTGGCCGTCGCGGATCGTGTCGAGGAAGCCGTGCACCGCGGGCCCGAATGCGCGCAGGCGCATCAGGTCCGCGTTGACCACGTTGATGCCCAGCTTGACGCTGATCAGGTCGGCGGGCGTGTCGCGCATCGTCCGCGCGGTGAACGGGTCGAGCAGCGCGTTGCCGCTGAAGCCGAGGTTCACCAGGTCGACGCCGGCCGCGGTGGCGGCGAGCGCGGGCCACGTCGTGGCGGGGCTCGCCGCGTTCGAGCCCTGGCTGATCGAGCTGCCGTGGTGCAGCCACACCCGGCCACGAGGCAGGGGCGAGACCGGCGCGTCGGCGCGCAGGGCGATCAGCTCGGTGAGTTCGTTGTGCGGCAACCAGATCTCGACGTCCTTGGGCTGCCCGCCCAGCCCGGCGAACCGGACGACACCGGGAGAACCCGCGGTGAGCGAAGACGCGCCGGTCGCCATGTCGACGTTCAGGGTGTTGCCGCCGGCCACGCTCGCCTGGGCGGCCGACGAGCCGTCGACCACCAGGTCGTAGACGCCGTCCGGCCGCGGCGGGGCCCCGGCGTACACCTGCTTGGTCCGCAACGTCTCCAGCTCGACGACGTCCGCCCGGGTCCGGAACCGCAGCCGGACACCGGCGGGCTGCGCTTCGACCATGGCCAGCCGCGGATCGCCGTTCTGCGCCCGCGCGCGAGCCGTCAGCCGGTGCGGCACCAGGCCGCGCTCGGTGCGTTCGAGTTCGAGGGCGCCGCGGACGAGGTCCGCGGTCAGGGGAATGTCGATCACGACCGTGGCCAATCGCGCAGAAGGGAATCGAGGACGGCGAGGATGCGGACCCAGCTCTCGGGCGCGGCGGGCGCGCTGTGGTCGAACCCGCCCTGCGTTTCGAGGCCGACGAACCCGTGGAACACGCTGCCCAGCAGCCGAACGGCGTGCGTTTCGTCCGGCCCCGTCAGGTCGTAGCCGCGGAGGATTGCGCGCATCATCTCCGAGTGCCGGGGGCCGGCGCTCGCGGCGGCGGTCTCGGGGTCGAGCCGCAGCTGCGCGGCGGCGTACCGGCCGGGGTGCTCGCGGGCGTAGTCGCGGTAGACGTCGGCGAAGGCGACGAGCGCGTCTCGCCCCGCCCGGCCCGCGAGCTCGGCGGCGGCCCGGCCGGCGAGTTCGTCCAGCGCCAGCAGCGCGACCTTCGTCCGCAGGTCGTGCGCGTTCTTGACGTGCGAATACAGGCTGGCGACCTGGACGCCGAGCCGCCGGGCCAGCTCCGACGGCGTCAGCCGGTCGAAGCCGGCCTCGTCGGCCAGCTCCGCCCCGGCGTGCACCACGCGTTCCGTGGTCAGTCCCGCCCGAACCATCGGTCTTCCCCCGTTCACCTAAAGCCAGGCTACTTCAGCCTAAAGGCTTTAGGCAACCGGTTCAGGAGAACAGTGCGTCCGCCCAGCTCGACTCGCGGGTCAGCCCCGGCGGCACCGCGAAGTGCGCGGAGCCGGTGTGCTGGACGTACTCCATCATCGCGTCCTTCGACGAGAGCGCCTGCTGCATCGGTACGTACTGCTTCCGGGTGTCGCGGTTGAACGCCAGGAAGAACAGCCCCGCTTCGAGGTGCCCGACGCCGTCGGAACCGTCGACGAAGTTGTAGCCGCGCCGCAGGATCCGGACGCCGTTGAGCGCCTGGTGCGAGGCCAGGCGGACGTGCGCGTCCTCCGGGATCACCTTCTCGCCACCCGCGCCGCCGACGTCCAGGTCCAGCTCGTCGAACTCCGCGGTCTGGCCCAGCGGGGCGCCGGTGCCCTTCGTGCGGCCGACGATCTTCTCCTGGCCGTCGAGGGTTTCGCGGTCCCACGTCTCGATGTGCATCCGGATCCGGCGCGCCACCAGGTACGAGCCGCCGGCCATCCAGGCCTGGCCGTCGGCGGCCTCGGCCCACACCTGGTCGCGCAGGAAGTCTGGTTCCTCGGCCTTGATGTTGTTCGTGCCGTCCTTGAAGCCGAACAGGTTCCGGGGTGTCTGCTGCTCGCGCGACGTCGAGGAGCTGCGGCCGAAGCCGAGCTGCGACCAGCGGACCTCGGTGACGCCGAAGCCGAGCCGGACCAGGTTGCGGACCGCGTGCACCGCCACCTGCGGGTCGTCCGCGCAGGCCTGGATGCACAGGTCGCCGCCGCTGCGGGCCGGGTCGAGCTTGTCCTTCGGGAACAGCGGCAGGTCGATCAGCTGCGGCGGGCGCTTGCCCGCCAGGCCGAACCGGCCGTCGAACAGCGACGGCCCGAAGCCGATGGTCAGCGTCAGGTTCGACGGCGGCAGGTCGAGCGCCTCGCCGGTGTCGCCGGGCGGGGCGTACGCGCCGCTGCCCACCGCGCCGTTCGCGACGACCTCCTGGCCCGCCGTCATCCGGCGGGCCGCCTCGGTCCACGTCTTGAGCAGCTGCCGCAGCTTCTCGCGGTCCTTCGTCGTGACGTCGAGGGCCGCGAAGTGCAGGTTGGCCTGCGCCGGCGTGACGATCCCGGCCTGGTGCTCGCCGTGGAAGTCGACGATGTTGGTCGACGCCTCGGCGTTGCCGCTCGTCGCCTTGTCGATCCCGATGCCGGCGGCGGCCCCGGCCCCGGCGAGCGCGACACCCGCGCCCGCCAGGCCGAACAGCTTCCGCCGCGAGACGCGCGTGCCCGCGGTTTGCGCGTCTGCTGCCTGCGTGCCCTCTGTCGACGTCACTTGGAGACGACCTCCGCAACCTTGCTCAGCGGTTCGCTCAGCGCGTCGACGGCCGAGGCGAACTCCTTGACCTGGTCCTGGGAAAGCTCGGTGTACAGCTTGAACCCGTCACCGGCGCGCTGCTTGTCGAGCAGGCCCTGGACGTTCGCGAACTCCTTGTCCAGAGTGGACACGAGCGCCGGGTCCTTGGCCTGCAGGATCGGCCGGAGCGAGGTGATCGCGCCCTTCGAACCGTCCACATTGGCCTGGAAATCCCAGAGGTCGGTGTGCGAGAACGCCTCTTCCTCGCCGGTGATCTTGCCGGTCGCGACCTCGTCGAGCAGGCCCTTGGCGCCGTTCGCGAGGTCCAAAGCGGACAGTTCGAGGGTCTTGGTCTTGGCGACCAGGTCCTTGACGTCGGTCACCAGCTTGTCGGCGATCGCGCCGCTGTCGGGCTGCAGGCCCGTCTTGAACAGGTCCTTCTCCAGCCGGTGGAAGCCGGTGAACTGCTGGTTCGGTTCGAGGTCGGCCTCGCGGACGTCGATGGCCGGGTCGAGGTCGCCGAACTTCTCGGCGACCGGCTCGATCCGCTCGTAGTAGACGCGGGTGCGCGCGTACGCGGCCTTCGCCTCGTCGACCTTGCCGGCCTTCACGAGGTCGGCGAACTTCACCGTCTCGTCCTGCAGGGCGGAGGTGTTGTTCGCGACGTAGTCGGCGTAGCTCTTGGTGGCCTGCGCCTTCTGCGCGTTGGTGTCGTTCTGCTTCGCGACGCCGCCGGTGACGGTGAACTCGCCCCGGATGCCGTTGCCGGCCATGCCCGGCTTGCACGCGGTCTGGTACTTGCCGGCGTCGGCGACCTCGACGATCAGCCGCCGGTTGAGGCCGGGCGCGATGTTCTCGACCTCGCCCATGATCCGGTCGCCCTCGGCGTAGAGGTAGAACTCGGTGACCTTGGTGCCCTTGTTGGTGATCTCGAAGGTCACGTTGCCGGCGTTCGCCGTGGTCGCGGAGACCTCGCACGCGGTGTCGGACGCCGCGACCTTGATCGGGCCACCGGCCGCCGCGGGCTGGCTCTTGCTGTCGCACGCGGCCAGCGCCACCAGTGTGGTGGCTCCGGCCAGCAGGGCCAACGGGGTGGTCTTGCGCACGGTCACTCCTTCGAGGCGGCCGCGGCGGCGGGTGCCGGCGCGGTCTTCTTGCTGGGCTTCAGGAAAAGGGGCAGCACGACGGCGACGTAGGCGACCCAGGCGACGGCCTGCAGCACGGTCGTCTGCTGCGAGTAGTTGAAGATGCCCTTGAGCAGGGCGCCGTACCAGGACGTCTCGGGCAGCGTCGCCGAAGCGTCGAAGGCCAGTGTGTTGATGCCCGGGAGGAACGCGGCCTCCTGCAGGTCGTGGAGGCCGTAGCCGAGCACGCCCGCGGCGACGAACACCAGCAGGACGCCGGTGATCGTGAAGAACTTGCCCAGGTTGAACCGGACGGCGCCCTTGTAGAGCAGCCAGGCGAGCACCACGGCGGCCGCGATGCCGACGGCGAAGCCGATCAGCGGCTGCACGGTCTCGTTCTGCGCGGCCTGGACGGTGGAGTAGAAGAACACCGCCGTCTCCAGGCCTTCGCGCCCGACCGCGAGGAACGACAGCAGCAGCACGGCCGCCGGGCCGACGTCCAGCGCGTCGTCCATCTTCCCGCGCAGTTCGGCGGCGATGCTCTTGGCCGCCTTGCGCATCCAGAAGATCATCGCGGTGACGAACACGACGGCGACGATCGAGAGGCTCCCACCGAGCAGTTCCTGGTGCTCGAAGGAAAGCTGGGCGGTCGTGAAGGTCAGGACCGCGCCGACGGCGATCGACAGCAGCACCGCGGCGCCGACGCCCGGCCACACCCAGCGCAGCGCGTGCCGCCGCTCGGTCTTGACGAGGAAGGCCACCAGGATGCTGACGACCAGCGCGGCTTCCAGGCCTTCGCGCAGCCCGATCAGCGCGCTCGAAAACAACACCGGTCCGCCTCCCTGAGTTTTCTGGGTCCAGGAAGTTTTTAGGTAAGGCTCACCTGTAAGTCCAGCGAGCGTACGCCCGGCTTCGGCGGCGGAATCGGGCAAAAAGGACCGAGAGGCTAAGTTAGGTTAGGGTAACCGCAGGTCAGGGCTCTGCGCGTCGACTCGATAACGAAATTTGTGACGTCGCTGGCAGGGGGACGGTTTTTACCGTCTGCTTGCCTGGTCAGGCGATCGGGGGACCCTCTTGAGTGGGTCCGTAACCTGTTCGGGTGGCCGATACCGCTCAGCCGACCGTCACGCCTCCGTCGTCGCCTTCGGGCGGCCCGCCCAGGCGGTACGTCGGCCGGATCGCCCTCGCGCTCGGGCTGGTGGTCACCGGAGTGGTCCTCGTCGTCACCATCGGTGTCCGGAACCCCGACGCTCCCGCCGCGCCACCGCCGGTCCAGCCGGCGCTCGCCATCCCCGAACAGCGTCCGCAGCCCGGCGCCGAAGCGCCGCGAGCCGGGCTCGCCGCCCCGGTGGACCGGCCGCAGGTGTCCGACCAGGCCGAGCTGGACGCGTGGGCGACCCGCGTCGCGGGAAAGACGCACATCCCGCCACGCGTGCTGTCGGCGTACGGCCGGGCGGAGATGTGGATGCAGCGCCAGAAGCCGACGTGCCACCTCTCGTGGGCGACCCTCTCCGGGATCGGCCGGGTGGAGAACGAGCGCGGGGAGTTCGACCTCTCGGCGATCGGCGCGAACGGCCGGGTGGCGAAGCCGGTGGTCGGCCCGCCGCTGGACGGCTCGCCGGGTGTCCCGGCGGTGCACGACTCCGACGGCGGCAAGCTCGACGGCGACAAGTCGTGGGACCACCTGATCGGCCCGATGCAGTTCCTGCCGTCGACGTGGAAGAAGTACCAGGAGCGCGCGAACGGCGACGGCGGTGCGCCCGACCCGCAGAACATCGACGACGCGGCCTTCACGGCGGCGCGGTTCCTCTGTTCCGGGGGCGACGACCTCGGCACCCCGGCCGGCTGGTGGCGGGCGATCCTGTTCTACAACCAGGCCGTCTCGTACGGCCAGGACGTGTTCAGCGCGGCGGACGCCTACGCCGAGGCGAGCGTCGCGCCCTGACGGCTCAGAGCTCGCGGTCGGCGACGAACGGCGTGACGGCCATCAGCACCAGCAGCAGCAGTCCGGCGTACGCACCCAGCGTGACGAAGATCGACATCGTGGTTCCTCCCTGTTCGGTCTGGAACCAGCTTCGCCGGACAAGGGGGTGCCGGACATCGGTCGAGGGGCCCGGCCTGGTCGGCCGAAAGGCCGAGGTGGCCCGGGCCGTTCGGCCCTGTGGTCAGGGTTCGCGCAGCGCGATGCGGGCCTTGACCTCGCTGATCGCTTCGAGGTACTCCGGCACCGGGTGCATCGCCGAGGCGATCTTCATCTGCGCCAGCGCCTCGACGAACCGGCCGAGGCGCTGCAGCGTCCGGCCCAGGATGAACCGTGCGTAGTGGTCCGTCGGGTCCAGCTCCAGCACCCGGGTGAACGCCTCTTCGGCGCGGCGCAACTGGGCGGAGTGGAAGTACGCGCGCCCGGCCAGCAGGTGCACCGACGGTTTGTCCGTTTCGGATTCCAGCAGGGGCTGCAGGGCCTTCAGCGCGTCGAGCGGACGACGGCGGCTGACCAGGTCTTCGGCCTGGCGGAAGGCATGGAACCGCGACTCCTCGGGAGGCTGCGAAGCAGCTGCGGCGTCCGTCATGGTCACTCCCACGTTACCCCGGAGGAGGGGGTTGCACACGCCTCCGAACGGGACGTGATGGACTGTGCCGCCATGAGCAGCCCGTACCGGGGCCTGGCGCCCTACCTGTACTACGCCGACGCCACCGAGGCGCTCGCCTGGCTGACCAGGGTCTTCGGCTTCACCGAAGAGGTCCGGTTCTGCGACGGCGCCGGCGAGGTGTTCCAGGCGACGCTGCGCGCGGGCGAAGCGCGGATCCAGCTCGCGGGCGTCGGCCCGGACTACTGGCAGGCCAAGGGCGTCGACGGGCCGGTCGGCCAGCTCAACATCCTCTACGTCGACGACGTCGACGAGACCTACGCCCGGGTCGAGGCCGCCCTCGGGGACGAGTGCGAGCTGGAACCGCCACAGGACCAGCCGTACGGCGCCCGGGTGTTCACCGTCGCCGATCTCGGGGGCAACAGCTGGACGTTCTGGCAGCAGACGTCGGAGACCGTCGAGCTGCCGCCGGGCTGGCAGGAGGTTCGCGCGGGCGGTGAGTCCTCCAACGGGTGAACTGCGGTGACGGCTAGGCTGGGCGCGTTACCGCAGGCAAAAGACGCACCGAGGAGCATGGCGTGGCTCTCATCGAGCAGGTAGGCGCGCGCGAGATTCTGGACTCGCGCGGCAACCCGACGGTCGAGGTGGAGGTGGCTCTCGACGACGGCACCCTGGCGCGGGCCGCGGTCCCGTCGGGGGCGTCGACCGGTGAGCACGAGGCGGTCGAGCTGCGTGACGGCGACACCGGCCGCTACAACGGCAAGGGCGTCGAGCGCGCGGTCGCCGCGGTCCTCGACGAGATCGGCCCGGAGATGGTCGGCATCGAGGCCGTCGACCAGCGGATCGTCGACCAGAAGCTGGTCGACCTCGACGGCACCCCGGCGAAGTCCCGCCTCGGCGCGAACGCCATCCTCGGCGTCTCGCTGGCCGTCGCGAAGGCCGCCGCCGACTCGGCCGAGCTGGAGCTGTTCCGCTACCTGGGCGGCCCGAACGCGCACGTGCTGCCGGTGCCGATGCTGAACATCCTCAACGGCGGTTCGCACGCGGACAGCAACGTCGACGTGCAGGAGTTCATGATCGCGCCGATCGGCGCGGAGACCTTCCGCGAGGCCCTGCGCTGGGGCACCGAGGTCTACCACTCGCTGAAGTCGGTGCTGAAGGGCCGCGGCCTTTCGACCGGTCTGGGCGACGAAGGCGGCTTCGCGCCGAACCTCGGCAACAACCGCGAGGCGCTCGACCTGATCGTCCAGGCCATCGAGAAGGCCGGCTACACCCCGGGCCGTGACGTCGCGCTCGCGCTCGACGTCGCCGCGACGGAGTTCTTCGCCGACGGCGCGTACACCTTCGAAGGCAGCAAGAAGAGCGCCGAGCAGATGTCCGCCTACTACGGCGAGCTGCTGGCGAACTACCCGCTGGTCTCGATCGAGGACCCGCTGAGCGAGGACGACTGGGACGGCTGGGTCACCATGACCGCCGAGGTCGGCGACAAGGTCCAGATCGTCGGCGACGACCTGTTCGTCACCAACCCGGACCGCCTGGAGGAGGGCATCACCCGCCGCGCCGCCAACGCGCTGCTGGTGAAGGTCAACCAGATCGGCACCCTGTCCGAGACGCTCGACGCGATCTCGCTGGCCACGTCGTTCGGCTACAAGTCGATGATGAGCCACCGCTCGGGCGAGACCGAGGACACGTTCATCGCGGACCTGGCGGTCGCCACCGGCGTCGGCCAGATCAAGACCGGTGCCCCGGCCCGCGGCGAGCGGATCGCCAAGTACAACCAGCTGCTGCGCATCGAGGAGACCCTCGGTGACGCCGCCCGGTACGCCGGCGAGCTGGCCTTCCCGCGGTTCAGCGCCGAGGCCTGACGCCGATGGCGGACCGGGGGAGGACACGCGGCCGCCGCGGCGGTGGCGGCGGGACGTCGCGGGCCAACCGGCCCGCACCGGCCCGCCGCCCCGAAGCCGCGCGGCGCCGCACGGGCGACGCGGAAACCACCAGGGCCCGGCTGCGCCGGGGCTTGGCGGCCAAGCGGGCGTCGGGTGCGGCGAAGGTGCTCGGCATGTCCACCACCCGCCGCGCGGCGGTGGTGGCGATCGTGGTGTGCGCGCTGGCGTTCACCATCGCCGTGCCCCTGCGCACGTACCTCTCCCAGCGGACCGAGGTCCGCGAACAGCAGGCCCAGCAGGCCCAGCTGCAGCAGGAGGTCGCTCAGCTCCAAGGCCGCAAGGCGGAGCTGGGCGACCCGGCGCAGATCGAGGCGGAAGCCCGCCGTCGGCTGCGGTACGTCAAGCCGGGCGAGACGCCGTACATCGTCCAGCTGCCGGAGGACAAGGCGCCGGACGCGGCCCCGCCGGCCGGACAGCAGCAGGTCGCGGGCAGCTCCTGGTACGAGAACCTGTGGAACCAGGTCTCGGGTGGCTGAGGGGCACGCTCTAACCTTGACCGCGTGAACAGCACGCAGCAGCACCGGTTCGAGCCCGTCACCGACGCCGACCGCGAGATCATCGCGGAGCAGCTCGGACGGCCGCCGCGGGCGTTGCGCGCGATCGCCGCGCGGTGCCCGAGCGGGCACCCGTCCGTGGTGCAGACCAGCCCGCGGCTGGAGAACGGCACGCCGTTCCCCACGCTCTACTACCTCACCTGCCCGAAGCTGAACTCGATGATCGGCACCATCGAGGCGTCCGGGATCATGAAGGAGATGACCGAGCGGCTCACCACCGATCCCGAGCTCGCCGCGCAGTACCAGCGCACCCACGAGGCCTACCTCGCCGAGCGGGACGCCATCGAGCCGCTCGGCCACCAGGTCACCGCCGGGGGTATGCCCGGCCGCGTCAAGTGCCTGCACGTGCACGTCGCCCACTCCCTCGCCGTCGGCCCGGGCGTGAATCCGTTCGGTGACGAGACGTTGGCCCTGCTTAGGGCCAATGGGTGGCCCGCGGGTGACTGCGCCGCGTAACGCTCGCGGAGTGTGAAGAGATAACTGGTCTGGGTGAGCGAAAACCTCGATCGCGTCTCTCGATGGGCTGAAACCTCGCCGCACTTGCGGCAGGCTGTGTCCCGAAAGCGGCGATCGATCGGCCAGGAGGGCTCTGAGCATGCGTGTGTGGCGGCTGCCGAACGCAGTCGGGAGCTACGCGCGAAGATTCGGGATCCGCCACCGCGCCGCGTACCCGCTGATCACCGGCGTCCTGGCCGTGGTCCCGGCGCTGGTCGCCGGCGGTGGCACCCTCGGCTGGCTCGGCGGCAGCGGTGAGCACACCCGCGACGCCGCCCTCGCCCAGGGCTACGACCCCGGGAACGCCGCCCTCCAGCAGATCGCCGTCGACGGCACCCTCCCCGGCGCGCCCACCCCGATGCCGCTGCCGGCCTACGAGCTCCCCGACGGCCCGCTCGGCATCCCGGCCACCGCGCTCAAGGCGTACCAGACCGCCGCCGACATCCTCGGCCGTGAGCAGCCCGCCTGTCACATCGACTGGGCGCTGATCGCCAGCATCGGCCGGATCGAGTCCAACCACGCCCGCGGCGGGTACGTCGACGCGTTCGGGACCACGCGCGAGCCGATCCTCGGCCCGCAGCTCAACGGCCAGGGCAATTTCGCCGCGATCCCGGACACCGACCAGGGCCTGCTCGACACGGACCCGGTGTGGGACCGCGCGGTCGGCCCGACCCAGTTCATCCCGGGGACCTGGAAGGGCTACGCCTCGGACGGCAACGGCGACGGCAAGTCCGACCCGAACAACATCTTCGACGCGGCCCTGGCCACCGGCCGGTACCTGTGCTCCGGCGGGTTCGACCTGGCGAAGCCGGACCAGCTGCGCGGGGCGATCTACCGGTACAACAACTCCGACACGTACGTGAACACGGTGATCCTGTGGGCGGACGCCTACCGCAACGGGATCATGCAGGTGCCGGACAGCACGGTGCCGATCGGCGCCCCGAACGCGGCCGCGGCCCCGCCGTTGCCCGCGATCCCGCCGCCGCCGTCCCCGACGCCGACGGTCTCGGCGCCGCCGACGACCACCAGCTCGGCGCCCACCACCTCTTCGCCGCCGACGTCGTGCACGAAGCCGCCGACGACGACACCCACCACGACGACGGTCACGAGCGTCACGACCGTGCCGGCGCCGACGTCCACGCCCACAACGACCGGTGAGACCTCGCCGAGCCCGACCACGACCCCGACGCCGACGTGTGGGCAGATCGTCACCTCGGTCAGCACGTCGACCATCCCGACCACGACCACAGTGGCGCCGACACCTGCCAGCTAGGGTGATCGCATGCCTCGTGTTGCCGCGATCGACTGTGGGACCAACTCCATCCGCCTGCTCGTCGCCGAGCTGACGCCGCGTCACGACGGCACGGTCGACCTGCGCGACCTGCACCGCGAGATGCGGATCGTCCGGCTCGGCCAGGGCGTCGACGCCACCGGCGAGCTCGCGCCCGAGGCTCTCGAACGCACCCGCGCCGCGCTCGCCGACTACACGGTCGCCGCGCGGCGCAAGGGTGTGGAGAAGGTCCGCATGGTCGCCACGTCGGCGACCCGCGACGCGAAGAACCGCGACGCCTTCTTCCGGATGACGCGCGAGACCCTCGGCGTCGAGGCCGAGGTGATCAGCGGCGACGAAGAGGCGCGGCTGTCGTTCACCGGCGCGGTGGGCGAGCAGGACCCGGACGACGGCCCGTTCGTGGTGGTCGACGTCGGCGGCGGCTCGACCGAGCTGGTCCTCGGCACCTGGGACGGCAGGCAGGCGGAGGTGCTCGCGGCGAAGTCCGTCGACATCGGCTGCGTCCGGATCACCGAGCGCGCGCTGAAGAGCGACCCGCCGACCGCCGAGGAGATCGCCGCCGCCCGCGACCTGGCGGGCAAGGTGCTCACGGACGCGTTCGACGTGGTCGACGTGGCGCGTGCCCGCACGTGGATGGGCGTGGCGGGCACGGTGACGACGCTGTCGGCCATCGCGCTGGGCCTGCCGGAGTACGACAGCGACCGGGTCCACCTGTCCACATTGAGCGCGGCGGACATCGACCGCCTCGCGTCGGACCTGCTGCACAGCGACCACGCCACCCGGGCGGCCAACCCGGTGATCCACCCGGGCCGCGTCGACGTGATCGGCGGCGGCGCGGTAGTGGTCCAGACCCTGGCCGAGCAGCTCGCGGCCCGCGGCGGCCCGACGGAGCTGGTGGTCAGCGAACACGACATCCTCGACGGCATCGCCCTCTCCCTCGCCTGACTCTCCCCGGCGTGATCAGCGGGGCATCACGCGTGACTGGAGGGGCATCACGCGTGACTGGAGGGGCATCACCGTGATGCCCCTCCAATCACGCATGATGCCTCCCCAATCACGGGTGATGCCCCTCCAATCACGGGTGATGCCCGGTCGGTCACGCGGGAAGCCGCGTCTGCCCGACCGACCGTTCGGCCGCCCGAAAGGGCTTGTGGCGCAACGCAAACCGAGGGTGAGCGCGTGATGACCACCAGTCCGCGCTAGGCCGTCCGGAGTATCCGGATTCCTACGTTGGTTGTGCTCCAACCAGGTGGTCCCGACGACCGTCACACATTTGCAACACCGCAGTCCTGTGATCGGCTTCACCGGCCCCGATAGCGTGCGTCTCACCTTTCGGACACACCGGATATGGAGGGGAACATGCGTCCTTCGCGCAGGCTCTGGGGACCCACGGTGGTGATGACCTCGCTGGCGCTCGCGCTCACCGCGTGCGGTGGCGGCTCGGGCAGCTCCGCGGGCGCCGGCGAGACGGACCCTGACGGCACCGTCAGCGTCTACGGCACCGAGCCGCAGAACGCGCTGGTCCCGTCCAACATCAACGACCTGGGTGGCACCAAGGCGATCCAGCCGATGTTCGCCACGCTGGTCGGGTTCAAGGGCGCGGACGCGAAGCCCTTCAACCTGATGGCGGACTCGATCACCACGACCGATTCCAAGGTCTACGACATCAAGATCAAGCAGGGCTGGAAGTTCCACGACGGCACCGAGGTGAAGGCGCACAACTTCATCGACGCCTGGAACTACGGCGCCTACGCGCCGAACGGCCAGCTCAACACCGACTTCTACTCGAACATCCAGGGGTACAAGGACGTCCACCCCGAGGACGAGAACGCCAAGCCGGCCACCGACAAGATGTCCGGTCTCGTCCAGAAGAACGACTACGAGTTCCAGGTGACGCTGAACGCGCCGTTCTCCGTCTTCGACATCAAGGTCGGCTACCAGGCCTTCGCGCCGCTGCCCGACTCGTTCTTCAAGGACCCCAAGGCCTTCGAACAGCACCCGATCGGCAACGGCCCGCTCAAGTTCGTGTCGCGGACGCCGAACCAGGACATCAAGCTCACCCGCAACGACGACTACAAGGGTGAGGACAAGGTCAAGTTCAAGAACCTCGACATCAAGATCTACGCCAGCCAGGAGACCGCCTACCAGGACCTGCTGAGCGGGCGGCTCGACTTCATGGAGGCGCTGCCGCCGTCGGCGGTCGCGGGTGGCAAGTACAAGAACGACCTCGGCGAACGGCTGGTCACCGGCCACCTGCTCGGCATCAGCACCATCGCCGTGCCGTACTACGTGCCCGGTTACAACAACCTCGAGCTGCGCAAGGCCGTCTCGATGGCGATCGACCGCGCGCAGATCACCAAGACCGTCATGAACGACACCTACGTGCCGGCGGACGGCTACATCTCCCAGGGCATCCCGGGCTACCGGGCGGGGGTCTGCCAGTTCTGCAAGTTCGACCCGGCGGCGGCCAAGGAGGCCTTCCAGAAGTCGGGCTTCCAGGGCAAGCTGACCATCGCGTCCAACGCGGACGGTGGCCGCAAGGAACCGCTGGTCGCGGCGTGCAACAGCATCAAGAACACCCTCGGCGTCGAGTGCGACTTCGTGCCGGCCACCGACTTCGGCCAGTGGCGCAGCATCGTCACCGGCAAGAAGCTGACCGGCATGGGCCGCTCGGACTGGTCGGCGGACTACCCGTCCATCGAGGACTTCCTCAACCCGATCTACAAGACCGGTGGCTCCTCGAACGACTCGTCGTACTCGAACACCAAGGTGGACGGCATCCTCGCCCAAGCGGACTCGACCGTCGACAAGGACGCCGCGGTCAAGCTGTACCAGCAGGCCGAGGACCTGATCGCGCAGGACCTGCCGTCGATCCCGGTGTGGGACGAGAAGGGCACCGCGGCGAAGTCGAAGAACCTCAAGTCCGCGGCCCTGGACTTCCGGCGCATGCCGGACTACCCGTCCATCGAGGTCCTGAAGAAGTAGCAGTGACGCGCTGAGCAGCCGCACTCCACCACCACGGCGTCGTGGGCGGGACGCACACCCGCCCACGACGCCCGGCGCGCACTAGGAACCCGTCATGACCCGCTATGTCCTGCGACGGCTCTTGCAGCTGATCCCGGTGTTCTTCGGCACCACGTTCCTCATCTACGTCCTGGTCTGGGCCGTGCCCGGCGACCCGTTCTCCGGCAAGTGCGGCCAGGCCGCCTGCCCGCCGGCCTACATCGCCACGATGACCGAAAAGTTCAACCTGGACGACAACGTCTTCGTCCAGTACGTCAAGTACCTCGGAAGCCTCTTCACCGGCGACTGGGGCGAAACCTTCAACGGCACCTCCGTCGGCGAGCAGATCGCCACGTCGTACCCGATCACCCTGCGCCTGGCGGTGATCGCCGTGCTCATCGAAGCCGTGATCGGGCTGACCGCCGGTGTGCTGACCGGCCTGCGCGGCAGGGGTTTCCTCGACAACCTGGTGCTGGTCTCGACCACGTTCCTGATCTCGCTGCCGGTGTTCGTCACCGCGATCGTGCTGCAGCTCGCCCTGGGCAGCAACGGCCTCGGCTGGATCGAA
>Ga0207678_10001382_pt1 | contig 22326 bp, 16 predicted proteins | sample KBSC63metaG_FD_184319 | JGI IMG/M metagenome (GOLD analysis project Ga0207678, IMG submission 184319) | Corn rhizosphere microbial communities from Kellogg Biological Station, Michigan, USA - KBS C6-3 metaG (SPAdes) (version 2) | ecosystem: Host-associated > Plants > Roots > Rhizosphere > Soil ... | reverse complement strand
GTGCCGCGAATCGGGACGGCATAATACGCCGATTCGCACTGATGTTTGCGCCCGAGCAAAGGCACCGTGATCGGGAGGTTCATGCCTTCGAGTGCGCTACTCATCTGGGCCGCCCGGGAAACGGGGCACTCATTTTGCCCGCTGCAAGCGCATCGATAGCGATGAAAACACCGGGCGCGGCAAATCGCGGAACAAGTGTTCGATCATCGCAAGCGTCACTCTGGCGCGTAAGCGCTTGTGCGGGCGTTGGTCGGGAAGGGCCCGTATGGCCGACCCGAGCTCCGCGGATACTTCTCTGCGGTATGTGACGGGCTCAAAACTACTCTTAAAAGACGTTCGACATATGTGGGTTCTACGGCAGGCTTCTGGATGCAGCGGCCGTACAGTACCGAGGCTAATTGGGTGCTGATCCGCCTCAGTGGATGTTTACAAGCTCTGGCGGACAGATCTTCGTCGCGATTATCCGCAGCCGCTGTTCATGCTCGCTGACCGATTATTCGGCCAAGTTGTTCGCATCGCTCGTTGGCCCAACGCAAAGCATCATGAATCGTATTGTGTAGCGCTACACAATACGATACAGTGGTTGCCATTAGCCTATGGAAAGCACATGGACACCAGCGAAGTCCGCCACCCTGGCAAGCGCATCAAGGCAGAGATTTTCCCGGCGAAAATGTCCGTGACAAAAGCCGCTGAGCTAATTGGCGTCGGACGTCCAGCTCTTTCCAATCTGCTCAACGGGAAAGCGTCCCTCACTGCCGATATGGCGATCCGCATCGAGAAGGCATTCGGATTCCCAAGGAACGATCTGCTCGAAATGCAGGCTCGGTACGATGCTTTCAAGGCTAAGCAGAAAAGCGTCCCGACGAACGCGAAAACGTATGCCCCCCCGTTCCTGGCAATCAAGGCCAATGACATTGAGAACTGGGCTTTGCACAACATCGCCGCTCGCAGCAGGTTAGCTGTATTCCTGAGGACCTTGGTCCATTCGACAGGCAGCGGGCTTACGGAGGTGGATTTTCCTGGTAACGACGACTCCCAGCGCGCTGGTTGGGACGGTCGAATCGTGGCAAATGAGGGAACTCCTTGGGTGCCGGCGGGCTACTCGGGTTGGGAGTTCGGCACCAACGAGGATCCAAAGGCGAAGGCGGACAAGGATTACAAGAAAAGCGTAGCCGCAACTGATGCAAACGACAGAGCATCAATGGAATTCGTTTTCGTTACTCCCCGCAGGTGGGCCGGCAAGACCGCTTGGGTTGCTGAAAAGAAGAAAGATGGTTCCTGGAGGGACGTTCGGGCCTACGACTCCAGCGACCTGGAGCAGTGGGTGGAACAATCTCTGCCCGGACAGGCATGGTTTGCCAACGAGACTGGCTCCCCTGCGCAGGATGTACGCTCGCTCGACAAGTGCTGGATAGACTGGGCAAACGTGGCGACTCCGGCGCTGCCCGGCTCGCTGTTCAGTTCGGCAATCGAGGACGCGAAGCGCAAGCTCGTTTCCCGCCTCGCAAAGGCACCCACAGGTCCAATTGTGGTCGCGGCAGACTCCACCGACGAAGCACTGGCCTTCGTTGCCCAGTGCTTTGGCCCCGAAGGAAGTCCCGAACTGGAACCCTATCGGTACCAGATACTGGTTTTCGATAGACCCGGTGTCTTGCCGAAACTTGCAGGCGGCACGAGGCCGTTCATTCCAGTAGTGCACTCGCGCGAAGTCGAAGTTGAACTGGCGCCGTATGCTGAACAGATGCACTCCATCGTGGTGTACCCCAGGAACTCCGTTAACGCAGAACCAGACATCGTCCTCGAACCCGTCAGTTTCGAAACATTCGATTCCGCGCTTAAAGGGATTGGCAAGAAACGGGACGACGTCAAGAGTCTCGCAAACGAGTCGGGATGCTCGCTGACCGTTCTGCGCCGCCGTCTCGCGACCCTCGAGGCAGTGCGCGTGCCGGTTTGGGCTACGCAGCAACACGCCCCGGAGAACCTAATCGCCTTCATGCTGGTAGGTGCGTGGCACGCGCTCAACGAAACCGACAAAGCAGGGCTGTCCCTACTGGCAGGCGACCGCACGTACGAAGCGCTGGAAAAGGACTGTCAGCGCCTAATCCAATTGAACGACTCGCCCCTCTGGTCCATTGGGACGTATCGCGGGGTCGTCTCGAAGATCGACCTGCTCTACGCCATCGCTCGGTATGTGACCCGCGATGACCTGAAGAGGTACTTCGATGTCGCCCGGATGGTGCTGGGCGAGGACGATCCATCCCTGGATCTCGCCGAAGAGCAGCGATGGGCCGCATCCATCCACGGAAAAACCCGGGAATTCTCCCCGGCATTCCGTCAAGGTATTTCAGAAACGCTCGTCCTCCTGGCCGTTCACGGCGCGGGTCTTTTTAAGGCACGGCTGGGGATCGACACAGAGGCCGAGGCGGCCTTGGTAGTGCGCGACCTGCTTAACAACGATCCCCTCACCACGCGCATCCTTGAAGCCAACGACAGAGACTTGCCGCTCTACGCCGAGGCGGCGCCGACCGAGTTCCTCTCGATCATTGAGCGCGACCTGAAGACGAGCAGTCCGGCAGTTTTCGGCCTCCTTCGTCCTGCTGGGTCCGGCATGTTCGGAAGCCCGAGCCGCACCGGATTGCTCTGGGCGCTGGAGGGGCTCGCATGGAATCCGGAGACCCTCCCCCGTACGGTGATGATCCTCGCACGTCTCGCGCAGATCGAGATCAACGACAACTGGGTCAACAAGCCGGCGCATTCGCTAGCAGCGATATTCCGATCCTGGATGCCCCAAACCGCAGCCAATAACGAAGAGCGCTTGGCGTTGCTGAAGGTCCTGTTCGACAGGTTCCCGGATGTAGCCTGGACTCTGTGCGTCGCGCAGTTCGGCGATCATCATCAGGTCGGGGACTATAGCCACAAGCCGACGTGGCGCCCGGACGGATACGGCCATGGTGAGCCGTTGCCGACATGGGGGCCGATATTAGAGTTCGCGGACAAAATGATCGAGTTAGCCTTATCCCAGGCACACTACTCGGTTTCGATGCTGTCCGACCTGATCGACCGCCTCCCTGACCTGAAGGATCCCGACCAGGATCGCGTATGGGAACTGGTCGAGTCATGGGCGCAGACCGCAAGCGACAACGACAAGATTGCGTTACGCGAGAAGATTCGAGTTTCGACGTTATCCCGTGCCGCAACGCTGCGCGCGAAGAAAAGCGGTAAGAAATCCCGCGTAGCCGCCGCAGCAAAGCACACCTATGCGGCGCTCGAACCGAGCAACCTCCTCGACAAGCACGCGTGGCTTTTCAAGCGCACCTGGATCGACGAGTCTGCGGACGAACTCGAAGACATCCAGAATATTGACTATAAAGCGCGCGAGACGCGGATCCGCAAACAGCGGGCGGATGCGCTGAAAGAAATCCACGGACAGTACGGCATCGCTGGGTTACTCGACACGGCAATCGGCAGTGGAGCATCGGGAACCATCGGTGCCGTTGCGGCTGAGCATGTGCTCGGCGAGCAAGAACTGCTCGCGCTCGTCATCCTGGCCTTTCAGAAAAGGGATGAGAGCGAGCCTGCGGCTCGTGCGTCGGAATGGCTGATCCAAGGCATTTTAGGAGCGGTATCCAGCGCCCCGAACCGCGAAGCATTCCTAAGATCGGCCATTACCGCGATAGGTCCCGAGAACGCGGTTCACCTCCTGACGCTCGCGCCCTTCGGCGAAGCCACTTGGTCGCTGGTGCTCTCATACGGAGAGGAGATTGAAGCGCGGTACTGGAAGGAGGTCGCTCCCGGATGGCTGCAGGACGTCCCTGCGGAGATGGCGAAGGCGGTCGACATGCTCATGAGGGCCCGGCGCCCACGCGCCGCGTTCGCGCTCGTCAAGGACCACCCCGAAAAACTGCCGGTTCGCACGCTGTTCCAACTTCTCACGATCATGGCACAGGACGGCGACGACAAGGCGGGCGAATACCTGCTCGAACACTACTACGTCGAAAGGGCCTTCGAATGCATCAATAGGACTTCCGAGCTGTCGCTCGAACAGAAGGCCAGCCTCGAATTCGCGTATCTAGACGTGCTAGACCATGCATGGAATCGGCGCGCCGCGTCCGCAATCCCGAACCTCGAGCGCTATATCGAGAACCACCCTGAAGTACTGGTCCAAGCCATCGTCTGGACGTACAAGCGCAAGGACCGAGCTGAAGACCCTCCTGAATTCAGAGTTGAGGCAGTAAAGGCTAGACCCATGGCTGAACGGGGATTCAAGCTCATACAAGCCCTGAAAAGGATTCCTGGAAGCGACGAACACGGGGGCGTTGATGCCGAGCGCTTGGCGAGGTGGACCGAAGCCGTACGCAAGTCCTGCGCCGAACTGTCGCGCATCGAAATCGCCGACTTCGTCATTGGAGAACTGCTTGCCTCGGCGCAAATCGGCACGGACGGCGCTTGGCCTTGTGAAGCGGTGAGGACAGTGATGGAAGATATCCAGTCCGAGGGCATGATGCGCGGAGCGCATACCGGCGTGTACAACTCGCGAGGGGTGCATGCGCGAGGTCCCGGCGGGGATCCGGAACGCCAACTGGCCGACAAATACAGAAAGTGGGCGCAGCAGATCCGGATGTCGTCTCCGTACGTGGCTTCCCAACTGCTTATGAAGCTGACAGAGACCTATGAGCGGGAAGCTGCTCGGGAGGATACTGAAGCGAAAATCAACCAGAGATTGCGCTAGCTGGCGAATACCTCGCGCCTTTCATTCGCTGCTGATGCGCTCCGATGAATTAAAGAAAGGAAAGTCATGGCGAACATTCCTGTTACTGACATGGTCGTACACGCATTTTCCCAGTTGGTAGACGACTCGGGTAATAGCGGAAGCTATCGAGAGCCATCGCATTCGGACATCGAATTTCAAATCAATACGTCCGGGTTGGCGACCTTCGATCCCAAGCAACAGGGACAGTTGATCGGAAAGGCCAAGCGGGTCAGAGCAGTGCTGTACGAAGCGATGACGGCCAATCCTACCGCCGCCTCGCGGCTCGCCATGGGTCTCTTGGGAAAGATCCGTGCGTGTGGCGGCTTCCGCGCTGGCGCGCCAAACTTCGTTGGTTCTGAGGCGATTGCGAATGCCAAGTCGGCCTGCGACAGCGTTGGCTTTGTCCTCACAGACGACGGGATGCTTTCGCCGAAAGTGCTCACAGCTCTTCGTGGCCCAGAGCTGACCGATGCACTGCTGGGCTACGCGCGGCGCGCACAGCGAGGCGCCGAGGACGCGGCTCTTGTGGCTGGAACGGGCAAAGACCTGCTTGAGGCCACTGCTGCCCACGTGCTTATGACAATACGGGGCAGCTATCCGGCGGGAGCAAATTTTCAAGCCTTGTTGGGCATGGCCTTCATTGCGCTGGATCTTGCGGTGCCGGAGATGCCGGAAATTCAGGGTGAGTCGCCTGTCCGCGCTATGGAGCGGGGCCTGTTCGCCACAGCACTCGGTGTTAATCGCGTCCGGAACAAGCATGGCTCTGGCCACGGCCGACCGTGGCTACCCACACTCACCGACGCTGAGGCCAAAGCAGCGATTGAGTCTGTTGGCACAGTCGCCAGCTACCTGCTAGCAAAGCTCGCGGCACACAGAAGGTAGCCGCGCGCCAATCTTGAGAGATCAGATGGATGGCCGCTATAGAGATGCCGCTGACGCTCGAATGACCGGCTAGCATTTCTCGCGCCAGTCGCATGCCGACCGAACGCAGCTAGTGTCCGCCGTATGCCCGCGCTCCCCGATGACCAACAAAAAAGGCCCTTGCGGGCCTTTCATGGACGAACGAACGAGCAGCGCAACGCTTACCGCGTCAACTCCGTAAACCCATCCAGCAACCGCTCGACGTCCGCCGCCTGAATCGCGCCCATCGTCGAAATCCGGAACAATTCCTTCGACAACCCGCCTTGCCCCGCGTAGATCACGAAGCCGCGCGCCTTCAACCCGTCGTGCAGCGTCTCATACGCAACGCCTTGCGGCAGCCGATACGCACGCAGCACAACCGACGACGCGCCTTCGGGCAGCACGAGCGACATCCCACGCGCCGCCAGCCCAGCCTGAACCTGATCGGCAAGCGCCTTGTAGTGCGCATGCCGCGCACGCCAGCCACCGGCCTCATCAAACTCGCGCAACGCCTCCACAAGCGCGTAATACGCATGCACGGACGGCGTAAACGGCGTATTCCGCTGATCCTGCAGCCTCGCAAGCCGACCGAGATCGAGGTAGTACGTGCGGCTCGCAGCCTTGGCAAGCGCGCTGCGGCGCACGATCACGAACGCGGCCCCCGGCACACCGTGCAGGCACTTGTTCGCGGTAGCGGCCACAGCATCGATCACACCGCCGGCAAAGTCGATCGCCTCAGCCCCGAAGCTGCTCACACCATCGACGAGCATCTTCACACCACGCGCACGGCATACGTCGGCGATCTTACCGAGATCATTCAAGCGGCCCGTCGTCGTTTCGTGATGAATCACGGCAACGTGCGAATACCCACCCGCATCGAGCTTCGCACCAATCTGCGCGGGATCAGGCGCCTGCATCCACTCATGCTTCAGCACATCATGCGCGATCCCGTACTGCGTCGCGATCTGCGTGATGCGCTCGCCGTACACGCCGTTCTCGATCACGAGCAGCTTGCCGTCCTGCGGCACGAGCGCCGCGATCATGCTTTCGACGGCGGCGGTGCCCGAGCCCGTCATCAGCACGGCGGCCCATTCGGCCGGATCGAGCTCGTACGCGGCGACGAGGCGCGCACGCGCTTCATCCTGCAGATCGAAAAACTCGCTTTCGCGATGGCACAGGTCGGGTTGCAGCAGGCTGCGGCGCACGCGTTCGGTGAGCGTGACCGGGCCGGGGTTCAGCAGCAGCATCAATGAGCTCCTTAGGCGTGGGCTTCGGCCTGTGCGGCGCCGATATGCCGCATCAGGCGGGTCTTGACCTCGACCGGCGTGACGGTCGGGCGGGGCAGGCCGTCGGGCACGCCCGTGCGGATCGCAACGCGCACGAACTGCGTACCGGATGGCCGGACCCCGTCGCCCTCCGCACCGAGCATCGCATCGAGCACGTCGAGCGTGTCGCCTTCGACGGCGGACGCATAGCCGCACGCGGCCGCGACGCCCGCGAACGACACATGGCGCGACACGGTCGCCTGGCCGCCGGTCGATTCGTGCGCGCCGTTGTCGAGCAGCACGTGCGTAAGGTTGGACGGACCGTAGGTGCCGAGCGTCGCGAACACGCCCATGCGCATCAGCGCGGCGCCGTCGCCGTCGACGGCCACCACGCGCAGGTCGGGGCGCGCGAGCGCGAGACCCAGCGCGAGCGGCGTCACGCAACCCATCGAGCCGACCATGTACAACTGGTTCGGACGGTCGTCGATCGCATAGAGTTCGCGGCCGCAGAAGCCGGTCGACGCGAGCACGACGGTCGAATCGACCGGCGTGTGCGCGATCACGCGTTGCAGCGCGTCGTGGCGGGTCGGCCACGATGCGGGGGATTCAGCACGTGCGGCCGACTGTGCGGCGACATGCGCGCGCGGCGTCGCCGCCGGGTTCGCCTTCAGTTCATACGGCGCGACGCTGCCTTTCTGCATCACGAGCGCGTACGGGCGGCCGGTTGCGTCCATGTGGGCGATCGCGCGGTCGAGCGCCGGGCCGACCTGTTCGGGGTCGGTCGGGAACGTCTCCCACGGGATCTCCATCGTGTCGAGCATGGCCGGCGTGATGGGCCCCATCAGCGCGTGCTGCGGCTCGTCGGACACGCCCGGCTGGCCGCGCCACGTGACGATCAGCAGCTGCGGCAGCCGGAACGTCCAGGTCAGCGACGTGAGCGGGCTCACCGCATTGCCGAGCCCGGAGTTCTGCATCATCGCGATTCCGCGCTTGCCGCCGAGCGTGGCGCCCGCGATCAGCGCGACCGCGTCGCCTTCGTTCGCGGCCGACAGGTAGTGCAGCGTCGGGTCCTGCAGCACGTAATTGATGAACGGCGTCAGGTACGAGCAGGGCACGCCCGCGTACCAGTCGAAACCGCGCTCGCGCGCGGCCTCGACGAACTGGGCCGCTTCGATCATTGCGCGCCCCCGTTGCCGGCGCCCGGCTCGGACAGCGGCGTCTGGCCGTGCGCGAAGTCGCCCGCGCGGCGGAAGTCTTCGAGGTCATTGACGCCGCGCCAGTGGCCGTGCACGTACTGCACTTCGATCTTCTCGCCGGCGGCGATCAGTTCGTTGAGCAGCGACGGGATATCGAGCGTGTCGAAATCAGGACGCGCCTGCAGCGTCGCGAGCATCGCCTTCAGGCGGTCCACGCCTGCGCCGCGCACGTTCAGCAGGCCGATCCAGCGGCCATGCGGCGTGCCTGCGGCGACGTCGCTCGATACGCGTTGCAGGTAGGTTTTCTGACCGAACAGGCCGCGGTCGTCGGCGGCCGAGCAGAGCGCGAAATCGCGCACGCTCTGGTTGGTCGGCTCGGTCAGCGACGAGTCGACGACGACGCTGAACTCGGCCTCGCTCTCCGCGAGGTCGCGCACGATGTAGCTGCGGAACAGCAGGTCGCCGTACGAGATCACGGTGTCGCCGGTCAGGCGTTCGGCCGCGCACGCGAGCGACGCGAGCTCGCCCGTCTGCGCGTGACGCTCGTTGACGACGAGCTTGATGCCCGACGTGTCGATCGCGTCGGCGCGATAGCCGCCGACCACGGTGATGTCGTTCACGCCGTGCGTCTTGAAGCCGTCGACGAGCCAGCGCAGCAGCGGCTTGCCGGCGACCGGCAGCATGACCTTGGGCTTATCTTCGGTCACGGCCTCGAGCCCCTTGCCGCGGCTCGCGGCGAGCACGATCGCGGCGTTCGACGCGCGCGACGACGACGACAGGTAGATGCGCTCGGCTGCCGAGTATTCGTCGGCGTCCTGCAGGCGGAAGATCTCGTTGACGGACGCGACGCGGTCCTCGACGTTGATCAGCGTCTCGTTTTCATGAATCTCGCGCGCGACGGCCTGCATGGCTGACGCCGATGCGCGGATCAGGTGGTTCGCCCAGATCACGGTGCTGATGCCGGCCTGGCGGAACACGTCGGTCGGCGTGCTGTAGTACTTGGTCGGCACGATCACGAGCGGCGCCTTGCCGCTCCATTCGCGTGCGAACTGGAGAATTTCGTCCGGGCGCGACAGCTTGCTGTGGATCAGGATCGCGTCGGCACCGGCTTCCGCGTACGCGTTCGCGCGGCGCAGCGCCTCGTCCATCCCCCAGCCCGCGATCAGCGCCTCGACGCGCGCGACGATCGAGAAGTCGGGGTCGCTCTGCGAATCCTTGCCGGCCTTGATCTTGCCGCAGAACTCGTCGATTTCCGCGAGCGGCTGGCGCTCGCCGCCGATGAAGCTGTTGGTTTTCGGGAATTGTTTATCTTCGATGCATACGCCGGCGATGCCGCGCTGCTCGAGCTTCTTCACGAGGCGGCGCACGTTGTTGAAGTTGCCGTAGCCGGTGTCGCCGTCGAGCAGGATCGGCAGGTCGCTCGCGTCGGCCATGAACTCGAGCACGTCGACGACCTGCGTCCAGCTCGCTTCGTTGTTGTCGCGCACGCCGAACTGCGCGGAGATCGCGAGGCCCGATGCCCAGATCCCCTTGAAGCCGGCTTCGCGGACGATCCGTGCGGACAGGCCGTTGTGCGCTTCCATCAGGAATTCGAGTTCGTTGCTGACGAGCATGCGGCGCAGGCGTGCGCTGCGCGATTCGGAGAAGTTGGGTTCGCGAGCGTTCATCGTGCGGCTCCTGCCGTGGTGCGTTGAATCAGGGGAAGAATGTCTTGTGTCGCGCGTGCGACGTCGTTCGGGAAGTCGATCTCGATCCACGGCGAACCCGTGACGTCGGCGACGTCGAACGAATGGCCGCCTTCGAGCAGCAGGTCGCGGAGGGCTTCCTCGTGCGGCATGTTCGCGCGGCCGCTGTCGACGTAGCCGGCGACGATCTTCGCGAGGCGGCGCGCGGTGCCTTCGGTGAAGCGGAAGAAGCCGACCGATTCGCCGATCGTGTCGTAGTCGAGGTCGACCGCGAGCTGCTTGCGCAACTCGACGGGCACGCCGTTCTTCAGGCACAGCTTGACGGGCTCGTCGCCGGCTTCGAAGTCGCGATCGATCAGCAGGCGGTCGACCGACTTGTCCGGATCGGCCACCAGCGCGTGCAGGATGTTCTCGTCGTAGAGCACGTCGGCGTCCATCAGCAGCACGTCGCCGCCGCGCGTCATCGCATCGGCGACGGTATGCACGGTCAGCACGCTGCCGAGGTCGTAGCGCTCGTTGATCACGATCTCGGCGGTGCGGCCGAGGCGCTTCAATTCCTGCTCGACCTTCTCGGACTGGAAGCCGAGCCCGAGCACGATTTCATCGACGCCCGCGGCGTCGAGTACGCGCAGATGGCGCTCGAGCAGCGACACGTCGTCGAAGCGCAGCAGGCACTTCGGGAATTGCGCCTCGGGCGGTTGTTGCAGGCGCAAGCCGAGGCCTGCCGCAAGAATGATGGCTCGCATGGGTTCTCCAACCAAAAAGCCGGCGGATCTGAACGATCAGTCGGCGAGAGGCTGCGGCGCATGGCGCCGCTGCCAGTTTCTTTCACTGAAATGCAGATAGAGCAGGCCGGGCAGGCCGAGCGCGAGTTCGCGCGCGCGCTTCGCGAGCGACAGCGCGAGCGCCGCGTCGGGCGGCAGGCCGACCAGCGGGGCGAGCAGCAGGTAACCGCCTTCCTGCGCCCCGAGCGAGCCCGGGATCGCGAACGCCGCACCGCGAATCGCCTGGCCGACGCTCTCGAGCAGCAGCGCGTCGAGCCAGCTGACCGGGTGCCCGAGGAAGTGCAGCGCGAGCCACACTTCCGCGGTGCCGGCGATCCAGCCGGCGAGGCTCAACGCGAAGGTCTTCGCGACCTTCGCACGATCGCGGTACAGCGCGGCGACCGCGTTGTCGATCGCATCCGCGCGGGTCGCCAGCGACGACCAGTCGCGCGGGCCGAGCAGCTTCGACGCGAGACGCATCCCGCGGCCGAACAGCCCGCGCCGCTGCGCCGCGTAGAACGCGACGGCGAGGGCGCCGAGCACGCCGGTGGCGATCAGCGCCGGCGTGCGCAGGTGAGCGACCGAATCGTGCGTCGCATACAGGCTGAACGCGGCGATGCCGATCAGCGCGAACGCCATCTGCGCGAGCGCCTGCATCGTCGTGCCGACGGTGATCGCGGCGGCCGCATCGGCCATCCGCGTGCCGCGCTGCGCGAGGTAGCGCACCATCAGCACCGGGCCACCGATCTGCCCGGCAGGCAGCAGGCTGTTCACGGATTCGCCGACCCAGCGCGCGCGCAGCGCGTTGCCGAGCTCGGCGGCCGGTTGACCGCGGCGAAACATCACGGACACCGCGAACGCATCGATCACGAGCGGCACGACGTGGAACGCCGCGACGAGCGCGAGGCCCCAGCCGGCAGCGAGGAGCGTCGACGCGACCGCGCCGACGCCCTGCCACGCGAGCAGGGCGACGAAGAGTGCCGTTCCGAGGGACAGCAGGATCAGGCCGGCGCGTGTCATGACCCGGTCGACCGTCGCGTGGCCAGCTGCTTGAACACCTGGCGGAAACCGAAATACGCGATCGCGTCCTTCATGTTCGAGATGAAGCGCTTCCACGGCCGCATGCCGGGGTTCGTCACGTATTCGAAAGTCAGCGATACGCGCGTCTCGTTCTGGCCGAGCGGCGTGATCCGGTGGCGCAGCTTGTCGCCGTCGAACAGCACGATGCCGCCGTCGGCGATCTGCACGGAGCCCGGTTCGTCGGGCACGTCCGGATTGCGCGTATGCAGTTCGTAGTCGAGCCGGCACGACGATTCGTCGATCACGCCGATCAGCAGCGTATAGCGGCGACCGTCGTAGTACGACGTGTCGTAGTGCCAGCCGATGTGGTCGCCGGGCTTCGTGTAGTAGTACAGCGCGTACGCGTGCGGATCGTTCTCCGGCGACACCATCAGCTTGTCGCCCGTGATCTTCTCGAGGAAGCCGATCAGCGCCTTCGAGCGGTACAGCTCCGCGATGTACGGTGCCTTTTCGTCGATCGTGTGCCGGCTCACGCTGCCGCCCTGCTTGTGGCCGGGCAGGTAATTGCGGTTCAGGCCGGGCTGCAGCGCGCGGGCGGCGGCCGCGAGTTTCGCGTGCGCGTCGGGCGGCAGGAATGCGTCCAGATACAGGAACGACCCCTGGCGCGTGTAGTCGCTGCGCAGGCGGTCGAGGTCGAGTTGGCCGACACAGCCGGCCACGGTGCGATCGGGATCGGCCGCCGCCGCGCGCGCAGGCGCGGGGCGTGCCGGGCTCAGCACGGAGTCGTCGCGCGTGCTAGAAGTCATTTGGAAGCCTGGATTTCGGTTGAATTCTGCGGGGTGTTGCCGCGGCGCACGATGCGCCACCAGTCGAGCACGACCCACGCGGCGAACAGCGGGGCGCCGATCGACGCCGCGAGCAGGAACGGCTGGACGCTGTCGGTGAGCGTCACGAGCGGCAGCAGGTAGAGCACGTCTTCCGTCTCGAAGCCGCCGGCGAACGCCTGCTTGGTGCCGGCCTTGCCGGCGACCGACTCGATCCGCATGCGCAGGAAGAAGATCAGCGCGACGGCCGCACCGGCCAGCGTACCGAGCAGCACCGGCGCCGCGGCCATCTGGCCGCCCTGGGCGACGATGCCGACGCCCATGCTGACGAACAGCGCGACCGTCACGAGCGCGTCGGCCGCGAGGTCGTAAAAGTGACCGATCTTGCTGGACTTGCCGCTGATGCGCGCGAGTTCGCCGTCGGTGTGGTCGACGAAGTTCGACAGCACGATCAGGAATGCGCCTGCGTTGCTCCAGCCGAAGCCGCCTTGCGCAAGGCACCAGGCGCCGGCAAGGCCGATCAGCAGACGAAGGGTAGTGAGGTGATTCGGGGTGACCGGCGTGTCGATCAGCGGCCGGACGAGCTCGCGCGCGAGCCGCGCATCCCAAGTGCGTGGCAGTGGCGGTTCCGGGTGTTTGGCGGTTTTTCTTTGGTCCATCGGCGAAATATATACGGAATTGTAATTTGTTGCTTTTTCTTCGATCAATGTCCTGACATGCGCGAGTGCTCACGCGATTCCGCGCATCGGCCGGTTACGCGTCGGATGTGCGAAACGGCATTCGCGCACCCGGGCCATATGTAATCCAGTGTGGTTCGCATGGCGCGACTGTCAAGGGCCCGCGGGCCTCGCCCACCGGCTCCGCGGCGCTGCGAGCGCGTCGCCGGGTTGATGTGCATCAGCCCCGAAAAAGCGGCCCCGGGCGACAATTGGCCGCGTTGATCTTCCATCGGCCGCGGCATGTTGATTCCCTGCGTTCTGGCAGTCAATCCGGAAAGGTCACGGTCGACTGATGTTCGGTCGGTCGTAATCCGCAGGCGGCAAATTGGCGATTCGCTTTCTCGCACCTTTCGAGTGCATTCGGAAGATTGTTCCGCCTGTCACAGAACGGCCGTTCGATACCCGGCGCATTCAGTAAGTATCTTTTGCATTCAGCGGACATTTCGCGGCGATAGCCTCTGCGATACTCCGACCGTGCCTGTGGTGCCGGCCGCCCCTCGCGGCCCCAAGGGCTTCGCGTCGCTCAGGAGACACCCCCCGCGACGTCAACGACAGACCAAAAGCGTCAGATATACAGCCATGTCTTCATCACGCATCCTCGCTCCCGCCCTGCGTTCGCTCGTCCGCACCGCCGACGAAGCCGCCGCGCTGATCCGTCCCGGCATGACCGTCGCGATGAGCGGCTTCACCGGCTCGGGTTATCCGAAGGCCGTGCCGGCCGCGCTCGCCGCCCACATCGAGGCCGCCCACGCGCGCGGCGAGGACTTCCGGATCAACGTGCTGACCGGCGCGTCGACCGCGCCGGAGCTCGACGGCGCGCTCGCCCGCACCAACGGCATCTCGATGCGCCTGCCGTACCAGTCCGACCCGACGCTGCGCGACAAGATCAACAGCGGCGAAGTCGACTACCAGGACGTCCACCTGAGCCACGTCGCGCAATACGCGTGGTTCGGGCTGTACGGCGACCTCGACGTCGCGATCGTCGAAGTCGCGGGCATCCGCGAGGACGGGCGGCTGATTCCGTCCGCATCGATCGGCAACAACAAGACGTGGCTCGAGCAGGCGAAGCACGTGATCCTCGAAGTCAACTCGCGCCAGCCGCTCGGCCTCGACGGGATGCACGACGTCTATTACGGCACCGCGCTGCCGCCGCACCGCAAGCCAATTCCGCTGACCAAAAGCGACGACCGGATCGGCGAGCCGTACCTGCGCTGTCCGGCCGACAAGATCGTCGCGATCGTCGAGACCGACGCGCCGGACCGCAGCAACGCGTTCTCCGCGCCGGACGCCACGTCCAAGCAGATCGCGCTGCAACTGATCGACTTCCTGCGCCACGAAGTGAAGCGCGGCCGTCTGCCGGAAAACCTGCTGCCGCTGCAGTCGGGGGTCGGCAACATCACGAACGCGGTGCTCGCGGAACTGAGCTCCGCCGGCTTCTCGAACCTGACCGCGTACACCGAGGTGATCCAGGACGGCATGCTCGACCTGCTCGACGACGGCACGCTGAGCTTCGCGTCGGCCACGGCACTGTCGCTGAGCCCGGCCGCCGTGCAGCGCTTCGCCGACGAGATCGCGACGTTCCGCGAAAAAATCCTGCTGCGCCCGCAGGAGATCAGCAATCATCCGGAACTCGTGCGCCGGCTCGGCTGCATCGCGATGAACGGGATGATCGAAGCCGACATCTACGGCAACGTGAACTCGACGCACGTGATGGGCACGAAGATCCAGAACGGCATCGGCGGCTCGGGCGATTTCGCGCGCAACGGCTACCTGTCGTGCTTCATGTCGGCCAGCACCGCGAAGGGCGGCGCGATCTCGCGGATCGTGCCGATGGCGAGCCACGTCGACCATACCGAGCACGACGTCGCGGTGGTCGTCACGGAGCAGGGGCTCGCCGACTTGCGCGGCCTGTCGCCGAAGCAGCGTGCGCGCAAGATCATCGCGACCTGCGCGCATCCCGACTACCGTCCGATGCTCGATGACTACTTCGAGCGCGCGTCGCGCGAGAGCTTCGGCAAGCACACGCCGCATCTGCTCGCCGAGGCGCTGTCGTGGCATGAACGCTACGTGCGTACCGGGACGATGAAGGCCTGAGGCGGCCGGGCGCGCTCCGCGCGCGCCCGTCGCCTCGTCAGTCCGTCGCCGCGTGCGCGACGTCGACGCTCGCCGTTTTCCGAGGGGGGCGGGAGCGCGACGGGAAAGGAGTCGGTTTCGGCGGGTTCATGGCGGTCCAGTCTTGTGTCGAAGGAGTCGAGCAGCTATCTTGGAACTTCAAGTTCACTTGAGGTCAAGCATGAGCCGTCTGGATATCGCCGATGTCGCGCGTCGCTCGGGATTGCCCGCGTCGACGCTGCGTTACTACGAGGAAAAGGGATTGATCGTGCCGAACGGCCGCCACGGGCTGCGGCGCCAGTACGACGAGTCGGTGCTGGAGCGGCTTGCGCTGATCGCGCTCGGCCGCGAGGCCGGTTTTGCGCTCGACGACATCCTCGCGATGTTCGGTGCGGACGGCCGCCCGGCGATCGATCGCGCGAAGCTCGACGACAAGGCCGACGAGCTCGACCGTACGATCCGCCGTCTCGGTGCGGTGCGCGATGCGCTGCGGCATGCGGCCGTGTGCCCGGCGCCGAGTCATCTCGAGTGTCCGTCATTCCGCAAGCTGCTGCGCATCGCCGCGCACCGTCATCCGGCGCGTCGCACGAGGACGGAAGGCGCGTAGGCGGTTCGGCTTGCCGGAGCGGGGCGCGGGAGCGTGCGACGGGGCAGGCAAGCCGCTGCGGCTAATGCCCGGCGCGCGTCATCCGGCGTAATAGACGCGGCATTCCATCTCGCGTCCGCGCACGATGCGCTTGCCAACGAGCGAACCGAACGTTTCGGTGACGACCGTGCGCTGGTGCTCGCATTGCAACGCATCGTAGAAGTAGAGCGCGACCCAGTCCGCGGTGCGGCCGGCCTCGTGCGGGCGGGCGGGATACGGGCACAGTGCGGTGAAATGCCAGCCGCCTTTCGTCATGTGCATCACGGGCGGCGACACGCTGACGTCCGCGTTCACGCGGCGCGTCACGAGCATCGGCAGGATGCCGGCGGCGGCCTTGTTGCGGTACAGGCGGTCGATGTAAAGCAGCAGTTCGACCGGCGGTTCGGTGCCGAGGTCGGCGTCGCGCGCGTGGCCTTGCCAGCGCCGGCGCCGGCTCAATACGTCGTCGAGCGCCGCACGGATGCCGGCCGCGCGACGCGGGCCGACGCCCGAAATCGCGTCGAGCTGGCCGCTGCGGGCCGCGCGTTCGAGCTCCTCGAGCGTATCGATGTGCAACTGGTCGTGAATCCGCAGCGCGAGCGCATGGCCGATGCCCGGCACGGCTTCGAAAGCGGACACGCGTTCCGCATCGCCACGCAGCCGATCGAGCAGGCGCCAGCGCCCGGTCACCAGCCATTCGGCGATCGCCTGCGCGACGCCCGTGCCAACCTCGGGCAGCGCGCCGAGCGCATCGACACCGCCCGCGTTGAAGCGCGTGCGGATGCCGTCGTCGAGCGACTCGATCGTATCGGCCGACGCGCGATAGGCGGCAACCCGGTAAGGATTCGCTCCCTGATCGGCAAGCAGCTGCGCGGCTTCGCGCAGGCAAGCCGCGATCTGCCGGTTTTCCTCGTGCGTCTGGCTGATGGTCGTCTGCATGGTGCGGGACCTGGGGAAGCGCAAACGGAATGAACGGCGCGCGCAACGCGCGGGCCACCGTTCATTTCAGCACATTGTCACGGGAAGCGACCAACAAAACTTGATGCGTGTCAATAGCAAACGTTGCACAGGCGGCAACCGCGCCGCGCGCGCATTCGTGCCGGGATGGGGCACGAACACGCGACCGGTTAAGCGTCGAGGAACGACTCCGCGCCCTCGGCCTCCGCGGCCGTGCGCAGCGTGGCGAGCGCGCGCTTCTCGATCTGCCGCACGCGTTCGCGCGACATGCCCGCGTCCTGCGCGATCGCGTCGTAGGTGTCGGGCTCGGCGCCGCCGAGGCCGAACCGCCGGCGCAGCACGTCGGCTTCGGCCGGCGTGACCGAACGCAGCAGCGACGTCACGCATTCGCGCATGCGCGTGTCCGCCAGGCGCTCGAACGGGCTCGCCGACGCCTGGTCCTCGATCAGGTCGACGAGGCCCGTCTCGGCATCGGGCAGCGGCGTGTCGAGCGACAGCGGCTCGGCAGGCAGCGCGAGCACCGCGCGCAGCTTGCCCTCGGGGAGCCCGGATTCGGCGGCCAGTTCGGCCGGCGTCGCGCGGCGGCCCGTGCGTTGGCGGAAGCGCAGCGCATGCCGCTGCACGCGCTGGTACTGGTCGCCGACGTGCACGGGCACGCGGATCGTGCGCGAGCGGTCGGCCACCGCGCGTGCGACCGCCTGCCGGATCCACCAGGTCGCATAGGTCGAGAACTTGAAGCCGCGCCGGTATTCGAACTTCTCGATCGCGCGCATCAGGCCGAGGCAGCCGTCCTGCACGAGGTCGGGCAGGTCGACGCCGCGGTTCATGTACTTGCGCGCGATCGACAGCACGAGCCGCAGGTTCGCCTCCAGCATCGCGCGGGTACCGTCGCGCACCTTTTGCTGACCGTCGCTCAGCGCGGCGCCGAGCGCACGGCGCGCGACCGTGTCGAAGTGCGCGGCGTCGGTGTCGGCGTTGCTACTCGCGGCGGCGTTGGCCGGCGCGGCGGCGAGCGCACGCACGACGCGAGTCGCATCGTCGACGGCTGGCGCAACCCACGCGAGCGAACCGAGCAGGGCGGCGAGACGGTTGCGCGCATCGCGGTATTCGGCCGAGCGGCAGCCTTGCGCGTGCAATGCGCCGCGCAGGGCCGTGAGGGCGTCCTGCAGCGTGTCGTAGCGCGCGGGGGCCGGCGTGCCGCCTTCACCGTCGCCGATGTCATCGCCTTCGTCTCCGGCCGCACCGCTTACACCCGATACACCATGGCGCGCGAGCAGCGCATCGACCGCCGCCGGATAGCCTGCGAGCGCGTGCAGGATCTGATGGCGGCCCGTTTCGATTTCGCGGGCGAGCACGATCTCGTCCTCGCGCTTGAGCAGCGGCACCGCGTGAATGCGTCGCATATAGAGCGCGAGCGGATCGGTCGACGCGCTCGTGCCGCGGGCGAGATCGCCGAGCAGCGCGCGGCCCTCGTCGAGCGCATCACGATCGACGTCGACCGGTGCCGCGCCCGCGAACGGCGCCGGCGCGGCCGGCTCGTCGAGCACGGCGATGCCGATGTCCGCGAGCGCGGCGCGCACGACGTCCAGCGCGTCGGGGCTGTCGCTTTCCGGCGGCAGCGCGTCGACGAGGTCGGCGTGCGTCAGATAACCCTGTTCGCCGGCGAGCGCCAGCAGCTGGATGATCGGATCGAGGGGCGTGTCCGCCCGAAGCGTGGGGCGTGGCGTAGTCATGTCGATGGCGGCGTGAGCCGCATTCCTGTTGGGCGGGCCGAAGTCCGCTGGTTTCAGGCCGCCGGGGGCCGCGAACACCCGTCCGCGCCGGCCAGCCTGACTGAATATCCAAGTGAGGGCATTTGCGCCAACTTCAACGCCGGCGCGCCAGACGCGCGAGCACGCAGCGTACCCGCGCGGTGCGACCCCTTCAATTGAGGCGGCGAAACAAAAAGTAACCGATCAAACCCGCAGAAATATGCAGGGGACGTAAGCTAGAGTCAGGCGCGCGCCACGCGGCGACGCACGAATTCCTGCGGAGCTTCAAATGAACCCGATCCACGCCGCGAGGCCAGCCGTCATCGTGCTGGCGATCCTCGCGCTGAGTGGCTGCTATTACACGAGCCCTTACGGCTATGCACCGTATTACGCACCCGCGGCCGCCGTGGTGTCGCAGCGCGAGATCCCGGTGACGCCGGCAAATACGGGCCCGGCCGCGGCGTCCACACCCGCTGTGCCGGCCGTGCCGCCGCCAGTGGACGATTATGCCTACGCGTACCCGCCGGCTCCCGTCTATGCGGCGCCAGCCTATGTGCCTTACCCGGCCTACTACCCCGCGTACTATCCCGGCTGGTACGGGCCGCCCGTCACGATCGGCTTCGGCTTCCGCGGGTATTGGGGCGGAGGCTACCGCGGCTGGCACCGTCCGCGGGGCGGCGGCCACTGGGGTGGCGGACATTGGGGCGGCGGCCATCGACACTGACCGACGCGCGGCGGCACCGCGCGGGAGAGCAACATGAGCAATACCATCATTAGAAGTCTGTGCGTCGTCCTGTTCGGCATCGCGGCCGTGCCGGGGATCGCCGACGCGCAAAGCAGCGCTTACACGAACTCGGGCGCCGAACTCTTTGCGGGGCCGGCGCCCGATTATCCGGTCGTCGCGCAACTTCCACCCGGCACCGCGGTGGACGTGTTCGGCTGCCTGAGCGACTACTCGTGGTGCGACGTCGCGCTGCCGGGCGTGCGCGGCTGGATCGACGCGCAGCAGCTCGACTACCCGTACCAGGGCAATTACGTGCCGCTGCTCGAATACGGCGCGATCATCGGCGTGCCGGTGACCGGGTTCGCGATCGGCACGTACTGGGACCGTTATTACCGCCACCGGCCGTGGTTTCACGATCGCGATCGCTGGGAGCATCGTGCCGAGCCGCGCGTCGGCCCCGGCGGGATCCCGCCGGCCTACGGGCGCCCGCAGCCGGGCTGGCCGGTCGAGCGCGAGCCGCGCGGCGCGCCGCCGGTGCAGCATGATGCACGGCCGTCGGCCACGCGCGGCGGCTGGAACGGCCCGAACCGCGCGCCGGCGCCGCAGGTCGCACCCGCGCCCGCACGCGCGCCTGCACCGATGCCCGCGCCCGCGCCGATGCCCGGCGCGGGCGGTGTCCATCAGCCGGCTCCGCCGCCGCCCGCCCAACCCGCGCAGCCCGCACCGAGCGGTGGCGCGGTCCGGATGGTGCCGCCGACGCATCAGGGCGGTGGTGGTTACGACGCTCGGCCGCAAGGCGGCGGAAACGGGGGCGGAAACCACGGCGGTGGTGGAGGCCGGGGCAGCAGCGACGAGTTCCGTCGTTGATCGACTGAAGGTTCCGGTGCCCCAGCCGCCAGCCGGCGCCGGATGAAAAAAAGCCGCTCCGGAGAGCGGCTTCTGGGTCAGGCGGGCGGGCCGTTCGTGCTGCCCGCTGCCCGGCATCAGTCGTCCAGCAGCGACAGGTCGCGCACGGCACCCTTGTCGGCCGACATCACCAGCTTCGCATAGGCCTTCAGCGCCGCCGACACCTTGCGCGGACGCGGTTGTGCCGGCTTCCAGCCCTTCGCATTCTGCTCTTCGCGGCGACGCGCGAGTTCCTCGTCCGACACCAGCACGTCGATCGTGCGGTTCGGAATGTCGATGCGGATCTTGTCGCCGTCGCGGACGAGGCCGATCGCGCCGCCCGCTGCCGCTTCCGGCGAGCAGTGCCCGATCGACAGGCCCGACGTGCCGCCCGAGAAGCGGCCGTCCGTCAGCAGCGCGCATGCCTTGCCGAGGCCCTTCGACTTGATGTAGCTCGTCGGGTACAGCATTTCCTGCATGCCGGGGCCGCCCTTCGGGCCTTCGTAGCGCACGATCACCACGTCGCCGGCCTTGACCTTGTCGTTCAGGATGTTCTCGACCGCTTCGTCCTGCGATTCGGTGACGTGGGCCGAGCCCTCGAACACGAGGATGCTTTCATCGACGCCGGCCGTCTTCACCACGCAGCCGTCGAGCGCGATGTTGCCGGTCAGCACGGCCAGGCCACCTTCCTTCGAGAACGCATGCTCATACGAGCGGATGCAGCCTTCGGCGCGGTCGAGGTCGAGGCTCGGCCAGCGCGTGTCCTGGCTGAACGCGACCTGCGTCGGGATGCCGGCCGGGCCGGCCTGGTAGAACGTGCGCACTGCCGGGTCGTCGGTGCGGACGATATCCCACTGGTCGAGCGCATCCTTCAGCGTCGGCGCGTGCACGGTCGGCACGTCGGTGTGCAGCTTGCCGGCGCGGTCGAGCTCGCCGAGGATCGCCATGATGCCGCCCGCGCGGTGCACGTCCTCGATGTGGTACTTGTTCGTGTTCGGCGCGACCTTGCACAGCTGCGGCACGCTGCGCGACAGGCGATCGATGTCCTTCATCGTGAAGTCGATGCCGGCTTCCTGGGCGATCGCCAGCAGGTGCAGGATCGTGTTGGTCGAACCGCCCATCGCGATATCGAGCGTCATGGCGTTCTCGAACGCCTTGAAGCCGACCGAGCGCGGCAGCGCGCGCATGTCGTCCTGCTCGTAGTGCTGGCGGGTCAGCTCGACGATGCGGCGGCCGGCGCGCTTGAACAGTTGCTCGCGATCGGCGTGCGTCGCGACGACCGTGCCGTTGCCGGGCAGCGACAGGCCGAGCGCTTCGGTCAGGCAGTTCATCGAGTTCGCGGTGAACATGCCCGAGCACGAACCGCAGGTCGGGCACGCCGAGCGTTCGACTTCGGCGACGTCGGCATCCGAATACGCCGGGTCGGCCGCGATCACCATCGCGTCGACGAGGTCGAGCTTCTTCAGTTCGACGGTCTTGGTGACCGGGTTCGCGAGACGCGTCTTGCCGGCTTCCATCGGGCCGCCCGACACGAAGATCACCGGGATGTTGAGGCGCATCGCGGCCATCAGCATCCCCGGCGTGATCTTGTCGCAGTTCGAGATGCACACCATCGCGTCCGCGCAGTGCGCGTTCACCATGTATTCGACGGAGTCGGCGATGATGTCGCGGCTCGGCAGCGAATAGAGCATGCCGTCGTGGCCCATCGCGATGCCGTCGTCGACCGCGATCGTGTTGAATTCCTTCGCGACGCCGCCGGCGGCCTCGATCTCGCGTGCGACGAGCTGGCCGAGATCCTTCAGGTGCACGTGCCCGGGCACGAACTGCGTGAACGAGTTGACGACCGCGATGATCGGCTTCGAGAAATCGTCGTCTTTCATGCCGGTGGCGCGCCACAGCGAGCGCGCGCCTGCCATGTTGCGGCCGGCGGTGGAGGTTTTGGAACGGTATGTGGGCATTGTGATGGCTGAAGAAATATCGCGGAAAAGGGTGGAGGCACGGGATTGAAGGCCTCTCGCGCGCCCGTGCGAACAACCTCTTGAGCTGCGCCCTGGGCAAACTGGGCGATTATCCCACAGCCGCCGGGCGGGCGGCGCGGGCGGGAGTGGGGGAAGGGCGCGGGCGGTGCGGCGGGCAGGGCGCGCACCAG
>Ga0207678_10001380_pt1 | contig 22336 bp, 17 predicted proteins | sample KBSC63metaG_FD_184319 | JGI IMG/M metagenome (GOLD analysis project Ga0207678, IMG submission 184319) | Corn rhizosphere microbial communities from Kellogg Biological Station, Michigan, USA - KBS C6-3 metaG (SPAdes) (version 2) | ecosystem: Host-associated > Plants > Roots > Rhizosphere > Soil ... | reverse complement strand
CGAAAGAGAGAATCGTCATTCCCGCGAAAGCGGGAATCCATCTGCTGCCGATCACTCTCATCGTCATCGCATCCAGAGACCGATAACATGGATTCCCGCTTTCGCGGGAATGACGGCTCTTTTGGACAGCCTTCGTCAGAATAAAGCTCGCTCTTACGACCCGCGCAGCTTCCTCGAAATCTCCTGCAGCAGCGCTCGCTCGTCACCGGACAGACTCCCCATGCCTTCCCGTGAAATCTTGTCCAGCAATCCGTTCACGTCTTCGGCGCGCTGTTTTGGATTCGGATTCGGCGCCGATATCATCGGACTTTGCGGGCGCCGTTTCACTATCGCATTGCTGCGCGCCACCGCTTCATCCGCACTCGGTAATCCGTCACGACGCTTCTGCGGACGCTGCATCTTGGGAATCGGTTGCGGATTGGAATCATCCGGCACAGTCGCGACGTGGCGGCGAATCTTGTCGAAGCTCGAGCTGTTCGGCGCGTGCAGATAAATCCACGCGAAGACGAGGCCGCCGACGTGCGTCATGAACGCGACCGACCCGCTGGAATATCCTGTGAAGTCCGCGAACGCCATCCCCACGTTCCACGCGATCGTCCACACTGCGAGCCACACTGCACGAATCGGCATGACGCCGAGTATGTAGACCTCGTCGTCGGGCCACTTGAGCGCGTAGGCGAGAACCACACCGACCACGGCGCCGGATGCACCGATCACTCCACTGTGCTGCTCGAACAGCAGATGGAATATTCCACCGCCGAGTCCGCACCACAGATAGAAGTAGGTGAATGCACGCGTTCCGAACGCGCGCTCCACGCGCGGGCCGAACATCCACAGCATGATCATGTTCGTCGCGATGTGCGCGAAGCCCGCATGTACGAACATGTATGTGCCGATCGCCCACCAGTGGGCCGGAAACTCCGTCGCCGACAGACCCAGCCACGCCGCAACGTCTGCCGTCCCGACTGGCGACGTCAGCTGGATGAAATAAACCAGTACGTTGAGCGCGATGAGCCACTGGACAGCCGGTGTTATACCGACGCCAGGCTCGAAATCCGCTGCGTTGAATTCGGTTGACGTTTCCATGGATCCCCGCGCGATCTTTCGTCCTACACAATTGCCAGCTGAACGATCCTCTCGCACAGCTCTTCAAATCCCATTCCCGCGGCGGCGGCGCCCTGCGGAATCAGACTCGTCCTCGTCATCCCCGGTAACGTGTTCGCCTCGAGACAGAAGCACTCACCGCGATCATCCAGACGAAAATCCACTCGCGCGTACCCCCGCAGTTTCAGTGCCCTGAATGCCCGCAAGGATTGCTCCCGCAATTTATTAGTAACACTTTGCGACAAATTCGCAGGAAATTCCTCGACCGCCATTCCCGCCGTGTACTTGCACTCGTAGTCGTACAGCTCTTTCACAGGCTTGATCTCGCCTACCGGGAAAGTCTCGTCCCCCAGGACTCCGACCGTCAGCTCGCGACCGGCAATGAATCGCTCGATCATCACCTCGTCGTCGTATCGGAAAGCTTCGGCGACAGCGGCGTCCAGCTCAGAAATGTCGCGCACGATCGACAGCCCGACAGTCGAGCCCTGCTTCGACGGCTTCACCACAACCGGTAGCCCGAGCGACTGTTCGACGAGGGCGCCGCGCTGCGGAGCCATCAGCCAATCCGCAGTCTGAACTCCGGCGGCCCTGAAAAGGACCTTGGACAGGTCCTTGTCCATCGCGAGCGCGCTGGCCAGGTGCCCGCTTCCGGTATATCGCACACCAGCCATATCCAGCAGAGCCTGGATCGTACCGTCCTCACCCTGACCGCCGTGCAACGCCAGAAAGACCACGTCCGCATCGCGGACTTCCGGCATCGCCGTCAGGCCGTCGAGGAGCCGGCCATTTCCCAGGCCGGCGAGCTCCTCCAGCCCCGGCGGTTTAGTTCCCACGTTGCTCCGCCGCAGTTCATCCAGGTGTGCCGACGACAGAACGCCAACCGCGGGATCCAGAGCAGTGACCTTGTGTCCCCGCGCAGCCAACGCATCGGCGATCCGGAGTCCGGAAGCAAGCGACACGTCACGTTCCGCGGACGCGCCGCCCATGAGAACGGTGATCCGGAGCGGTGAGAGGATGGGCATGCCTTTTAGTATAGTTTGGTCGGGAAGGCCGTGGGGTTGAGACTGAGTCGCAAGTAAAGGACAAATCCGTAGAAGCGCTACTCGCGCCTTGAGCTCCCGAGGAGCGAGCATTGGCCACGCAAATTCTCATCGTCTAAGATCCGGACGTCGCATTCCCCACCGCATGTCGAGGCCGGATTAGTAGCAACGCGAAGAGGATGCGCACACGCGCTCGACGTATGTGACGATGCTTCAACGCTGTTCCGCCATTACCATTCTTCCCCTACTTCCTTCAAAACATGGATGCAGAGAACGCCAACCGCATCGTTGGAACACTCTACGAAACTACCGAATATTCCGCACTTGACGTATCCCCGCCTACCACTCACCGAAAGGAAGACTTGTGCAATCACTTAGACAACCCTACCGTCGACCCTGTTAATCCGAACGCGGATCGTCAGAACGAGCCTGCCCAGTCCAGTGGATGAGATGCAGATATAGCCTTCGCACCATGACCTGTCGCGCAGAATTTTAGTCGTAGCACACGGGGAGGAGTGTTGACCTCTATTGAGCTCATTAGATCGCCGGGGGGCGCAATGTGCAAGAGAGCGGAGACTACGCGGTGGACGAGGATGTTCTTGGGTCATTTGATGGCAATTTGCATTCTGACCAGCGCACAAGCGGTCGAGGCGCAATCAGACGCACCACCCCAGCGGCTTAAGAGGGATATCGACCGACCAATCCCAGCAGCTGGTGTATTCACTGTGCTAACGGTGGACACCAACTCCCGAGCAACGCTGAGCATGCTTCCAACTGACGCTGACAGTCAGAAAACACACCATACCGGCAGAAATATCGCCGTCGGTGCATTGGTCGGCGGCGTTCTGCTCGGTGGTGTGGAACTGAACCACGCGAGGCATTGTGTGGATTGCTATTTCACCGGAACAGCGGTGATTGCAGCTTTTGGAGTCGGCGCTGCAGGTGGCGCGCTCATCGGATGGATTGCATCTCACCTCTAAACACTGGCAGCTACCGCTGAATTAGGGCGCTCCTTAGTTCCTCTCGTTCGACTTGCAGTGCTTCTGACATCTGAGGCGAGACGGGTGAGACCTTTTCCTTTGGACCGGTTGCGGTGAGTTCTGATCTCCACGTATCACTGTACGATCGTTGCTGCTCGGTCGCCACTCCACATCCTCGCTCGTCCTTCCAACCACTGCAATCATTCGGTGGCTCACTTGAACTTGCACCGTCTCCGTTGGCTCAATGTGATAACCTTGGCGGTCTCTAGCTGTATCATTAATAGTTGCACATCAGATGGCGTCCAAAATCTCGTTTCGCCTCCTCGACCGGTGGCGCCTTCCATGTCTGTTCAAGTACCACAATCTCACATTCCGCATTGGTCCGAGAAATCCGACTCAGCGCTGTGGCAGGCTGTCGTGAGCCGGGATTCTATATTCGTAATTGGATTGAAGGCACCCGGTCGTGGTCCGGGCGTCGTACGTGGTAAGGTGACTCTTCTGCATGATGAATGGAATGGTGCAGCGCACTCGCTTATGAACCGATTGGATGTTCAAATCGTCTCTGTCGATACTGTTCACCTTCCGGTCGTTCGCATGAAGCTGCTGAACGTCGGCGTCTTGGGTGTAGTTCGTCGCTTGCCTTTTGTTGACTTCGTTGAGCCGAACCAAATGCAGGTGACATACATGGACGGCTGTGACGAATTCTTCGGCGGCAGCTCCGGCTCCTCATCGGGGAGCGACGGGCCTTATGGCGAAGCTCTACTACCAGTCTACACTAGTACCGGCGGCACGGACTATATCTCGCACACGTTTTCTGATATGGATATTGACCTGGCGTGGCAGGTTGGAACTGGTCGGGGTATAACCATCGGAATCACCGATACTGGCCTAGATCAGAGCCAATCATCCGAGTTCAATCCGGCGTATTTTGCGAGCGGCGATAGCTACGGTCGGTCTCTCGGATATGCAGACTTAATGGGCGACACCCCGACATGTTCGCACGGGACACGGATTGCCGGATTGGCGGCAGCGCCTCGCGATGGCCGTAATGTCGTCGGTGCAGCATACGGAGCCAATTTATACGCAGTTCATCAAGCTGACGGTACGAATCCTGACGTCAATAATGCCGCAGATGCGATTCATGAGGCAGTCGTCTCCGGGGGTGCGAAAGTAGTCGTCATGGCTTGGGGCGAGCTAAACTGGTATGATAACGTCGCTAACGAGATCGCTTCACACTACTACAATGATGACGTAATGTTCGTCGGTGCCGCTGGTACTTGCCCAATCGGTAGCTACTGCCCAAACCTTGGCAGTGCTGTGTTTCCGGCCGAGATGGGAGAGGTGCTAGCTGTAACGGGTGCAAATTCAGATGGGTCTCGTCCCAGTAACATGTATGACTATGGAAGTAAGACGGAGGGCATCGTTGCCTATACGAACCTCGGGACGACAGGGCTTAACACCGACGTTATTACTGCGATAGGAGGGTCATCAGCAGCGACTGGTGTTATGGGCGGTATTGCGGCTTTTGTGCGAGCGCGCTACCCGAGTCTCACCAATCTCGAGGTAGTAAATAGATTGATAGCTACTTCTGGAGCGGAGTGCGCCGGCGCGCATCCTGCCGTGTGGCGCGACGCGATGGTGAATGCCTATGCGGCGCTCGGCGGCATTTGCATCACGCGAAATTGGGACGGCACCGTATCTGGACCTAAAGATATGTCCTTTTATGATGGGAATTCCATGGATTCTACGGTGACGTACTCTGTTAGAGCCTATCAAGGGTTTGGGCCTATCGCATATCGCTGGATGACCGGTGAGACGACATCCTCGATTCAGCAATTCTTTAGCAGTAATGACGCGAATCTTGAACCTCGAACGATTTGGGTCGAAATACGAGACACCGGAACTTCGAACCCTGCGCTACATCTCGAATTCACGGTGCCGGTGCAGAACTTTATGTCAACGAGTGGCGGAGGATGCGTCATTGTGCCACCAGCAATATCCTGCTAATTCAGTCATAATACGATCAGATTCCAACGGTTGTAGCTGAGGGATCACACATCCAGCGATCCGCCTTGCTCGGATCAGCAACTGCCTCGAAAGTCGAGCCGTGGCGAGGACATAATCGACTCGCCACGGTGCGTGTCTTCGGGTCATGGCATTGAGGATCGTGAGTGGCTGTTCAAGATCCCTACCGCCCCATCATGAATCTCAGCATGTCCGATCGCGTAACGATCCCCTCGACATGGCCATGCTCGAGCACCAGCACAGCCGGCGTACTCTTTGACAGCAGTTTCACCGCGAACTCGATCGCCTCATCACTCGTCAGCGATGGAAACGGTGCATCCATGACCTCGCGTACAGTCGCTTCCAGCAACGCCGGTGTTTCGAGTCCCCGCTGCGACAACGTTGCCTCGACAACCGATCCAACACACTCATCGCCATCCATCACCGGGAGCTGCGACACGTCGTGCAGCGCCATGAGATTGAGTGCCTGTCGTACCCCCGCCGCAGGCGCAACGCTCACTATCGCCGGCGCGTTCGCATCCTTGCGGCTGAGCATGTCGCCGAGTGTGACGTGCTCGGCTTCGAGCATCTGATTCTCACGCATCCATTCGTCACTGTACAGCTTGGAGAGATACCGCTCTCCAGTGTCGCACAGGAACGTCACCACGAACGCGTCCGGATCGTCGATGCGCCGCGCGAGATCCAGAGCGACTTTCGCGATCAACCCCGACGATCCGCCAACAAACAATCCTTCCTCACGCGTGAGACGACGTGACATGGAGAATGCGTCGCGATCGCTCACTGTGTGATACTCGTCGATCACGCTCATGTCGAGCGTTCCCGGAACCTTGTCCTGCCCGATTCCCTCGACCTTGTACGGCGCCCCCTCGATCTTGTGCTCGCCATGACTGCGCCAGTACTCAGCCAGTATCGATCCCGTCGGATCGCCGGCAATGATCTTGATGTCTGGATTGCGCTCCTTGAGATAACGCCCGACACCAGTGATCGTGCCGCCGGTTCCCGCTGATCCTACAAAGTGAGTGATTTTTCCTTCGCTCTGTTCCCACAGCTCGGGACCGGTCGTCGCGTAATGCGCATCGGGGTTCGCCTCATTGTAGAACTGATTCGCCAGGATCGCGTTCGGCGTCTCCTCCGCGATACGCTTCGCCATCATCACGTAGTTGTCCGGATGATCCGGTGCGACGGCGGTTGGCGTCACGATCACTTCTGCACCGAACGCCTTGAGCAGACGTACCTTCTCCTGCGACATCTTGTCGGGCAGCGTGAAGATGCACTTGTAGCCGCGCAATGCAGCGGCGAGCGCGAGACCCACACCGGTGTTGCCACTCGTACCCTCGACGATCGTTCCGCCCGGCTTGAGCTTTCCCTCACGCTCGGCACGCTCGATGATCGGAAGCCCGATGCGATCCTTGACCGATCCGCCCGGATTGAAGAACTCGGCCTTGCCGTACACCGGCGTGCGAATACCACGCGTCACCCGATGCAGCCGGATCAGCGGCGTCCACCCGATCGTCTCGAGAACGTTGTCGTATGGCCGCTCGTTTCGTTTTATTGACATATTGCTACTATCTCGATTTTTTTGCGCCTGCTTACCGGGCACGGCGACATTTTGACGCTGCCTATTTCGCAGGACCCTTCGCCGCACTGTCGGTGCCCGCGGCGTTCTTCTTGAGAATGGAATCCCCCGGCGGTGGCGGCGCGTCTGGATGGCGGAAATATACCGGGAACAGGATCGACACCGGCATGGGTGTGCCGCGCAGCTTGGCAGGAACGAACTTGAGCTCGCGCGACCCCTTGATCGCCGCCGAATCCAGCGGCGCGATGTTGGACGATTCGATCACGCGCGTCGAATCGTCGACCACCGATCCATCCTTGTCCACATACAATCGCAGCGTCACGTTGCCCTGTACCTTCTCGGCGTACAACGCCGGCGGATACCGGAACGGCATCTCCTTGTTCAGCATGATCGGATAGGTATCAGGATGCGCCATGCCGGCGTCGAACGCCGTCTTGGTGCCGTCACCCTTCGAGCATGCGGCGAACAGTGTGAGAATCGTGACTGCCACGGTAGCTGCGACCGTGCGCAACGCGACTGATCTGGAATCATCGATGGCCATGCTATTCACGTCTTTTGCTGAGCATCCGAAACCAGTCGCGCGAGTGTGTCGAGCGCTTGCAACGGTGTCATGGTGTTTGGGTCGATCCCTCTCAGTTCTTCCATGATAGGGTCCGGCTCCGCTCCGAATAATGCGAGTTGGCCCGCCATTTCGTCACCCGGCCGCTCGCGCGGTGGCATCCGGTGGTCCCCCTCCAATTGACGCAACAGCGTCCGTGCGCGTTTCAACACCGGGCGCGGCAGGCCGGCCAGACGCCCTACCTCGATTCCGTACGAACGATCCGCACCACCCGGCTCCAGCGTGTGCAAAAAGAGAATCTCCTCTCCCACTTCCCTCACGCGCACGTTGAAGTTCCGCACTGCCGCGAGCTCGTCCGACAACTGTGTCAGCTCATGGTAATGCGTGGCAAATACGGTCTTGCAACCGAGCTCATCATGAATGTGCTCGGTCACCGCCCATGCGATGGATACACCATCGTACGTCGAGGTGCCACGCCCTATCTCATCCAGCAGAACAAGGGATCTGGAAGTGGCAGAGTGCAGGATCGCGCTCGTTTCACTCATCTCGACCATGAACGTTGACTGGCCACGCACCAGGTTGTCGCTCGCGCCGACACGGGTGAACAATCTGTCCACCACTCCGATTTCCGCCGACCGAGCTGGAACGAAGCTGCCGATCTGCGCCATGAGCACGATGAGGCCGATCTGGCGCAGGATGGTCGACTTGCCGGCCATGTTGGGGCCGGTGAGAATTATTACCCGTGCATCGCCCGTGAGCGTCACGTCGTTTGGAATGAACTTCTCGCGCGGCATCATGCGCTCGACCACCGGATGGCGGCCGCCCTCTATGCGCAGATCGAATCCATCGCCGAGTCGCGGACGTACATACGCCTCGATCTCCGCGACCTCGCCGAATGTCGATAGTACATCCAACTCGGCCAGCACTCGCGCAGCGCACTGCAAACGCGAAACTTCCTGCGCTATCCGTCCGCGTAATGCTTCGAACAACGCGCGCTCGCGCGACTCGATCCGGTCGGCAGCGGTGAGAACACGCTCTTCGTATTCCTTGAGCGCCGGCGTCACGTAACGCTCCGCACCGGTGAGCGTTTGGCGGCGCTGGTAGTCGTCCGGAATCCTGTGGCCGTGCGTGTTGCTCACTTCTATGTAGTAACCGAACACACGGTTGTAACCGACCTTGAGCGAGTTGATTCCAGTACGTGCGCGCTCCTCACTCTGGATGCGCGCGATTCCATCCTTGCCTCCATCGCGCAACGAGCGCAGTTCATCCAGCTCGCCGTCAAAGCCTGCGCGAATGGTTGGATCTTCACCCAGTGCAATCGGCGGACGCTCGACCAGCAGATTGATGATGTCATCGCCCAGCTCCCTGCACGCATCCCAGCTTTCGAGGACCGTTTGCAATGCGTCGCCACTGATGCGGCGTGCAGCACTTTCGACGTCGGGTAATCGCGCGATCGAATCGCCGAGCGCGCGCAATTCGCGTGGAGTGATGCGACTCGCCGCAACTTTGGCTGCAAGGCGCTCGATGTCGCGTACGCCATCCAGCGCAGCGCGCATCGTTGCCCGGGTCATCGCATCGGAAGCGAACGCGGCAACGGCATCGAGACGCGTTTCTATGCGGTCCACCTGCGTGAGCGGTGCAAGAACCCACTGACGCAACAATCGCGCACCCATTGGAGTGAGCGTGCGATCCAGCACGCTGATCAGAGTTCCTTCCTGACCCGCGCCGCCACGCAATGATTCGGTGAGCTCGAGATTCCGGCGAGTCATCTCGTCCAGCGGCATCGTGCCGCCCGAGCGTTCGATCACGGGCGCCCGCAGGTGCGGGACTCCGCCTGGTTGCAGCTCGCGTACATAGCGCAGCAGTGCGCCCGCCGCACCCACCGCAACGTCGTCCGACGACTCCACGCCGAATCCGTCCAGCGAGCGCACACCGAAATGGCGCTGCAGATCCTCGCGCGCCATCGCCGAGTCGAACTCCCACACAGGACGATGCGAGACCAGTATCGAATCGAGAATTGTGTTGGCTCCCGCGGCCATGTCTTCCGGAATGACCATCTCGCGCGGAGACAATCGCGCCAGCATCGCTTCGATCTCCGCTCCGGCACCGACGAACAGCCGCAGCTCACCAGTCGAGAGGTCCAGTGCTGCGATACCCGCTCGTGATGCATCGCCCTTCACGCCAGCCGCCATCGCGCAGAGAAAGTTGTTGCGCGAGCCGTCCAGCAGCTCATCCGAGAATGCGGCGCCGGGTGTGATCGTCTCGACAACTTCGCGCCGCACGACCCCCTTCGCCGTTTTCGGATCTTCCACCTGCTCGCAGATCGAAACGCGATGGCCCAGCTGCACCAGTCTGCGCACGTATTCGGGGCCCGCCTTCACGGGCACACCGGCGAGTGGAACCTGCGACGCTCCGCCGTTGTTGCGAGACGTCAGCGTAATCCCAAGAATACGGGCGATCAACTCGGCGTCTTCATAGAACGTCTCGTAGAAGTCGCCCATCCTGAAAAAGAGGATGGTGCCGGGATGTCTCGCCTTGATTTCCCGGTACTGCTGCATGAGTGGCGTGGCCACCGGCTTGGCCACGCCCTACCTCTCTGCCACGAACCCGTCTATGTGCCTGGCTTTCAGCTTCACCAGCTCCTGAGCTGCCGCCGCATGAGTCGCGTAATGTCCAATACGCACACGGTACGGTGCACTCGTGCCATCGACGTAAGCATCGTAGCCGCGTCCATGCAGCCCTGCGGCCAACTCTGCCGCCGCCGCCCTGGTACGGAACGCTGCAACCTGAACTGCGTACCGACCGCTCGACGTGCTCGGCGCCTCGACAGTTGATTTCGCCGCTGATTTCGCACCTGATCTTGCGGTCGCTTTCGCCGGCGCTGCCGGTGTCATCTTCAGCAGTTTCGATTGCGCAGCCGATGCAAGTGCGCGATCGACCTCCTCTTTCGTAGGAGGACGGGAAACAACGCCGCTGCCAGCGCCTGACACACTACCTGACGTCGTGCCCACGGCCGGCGCCGGAGTCGGCGCAGCCGAGCTCGCAGCCGAGCTCGTAACTGCAGTCGGTGCACTTGGCGCAGCTGCCGGCTCCGCTGGTCTCGCGATGGTATCGTGACGTTCCGGAACAGTATTCTTCGGAGCTTCCTTGCTGGTTGCCGCAACTCTTGGAGCAGGCTTGACCGGCGGCTTCGGCGAATTAACGACCGGTACATTCTTCGCCGGAGTTAACGCTGGAGCCGCATTCGTCGCGAGCGTTACACCCCTGCAACGCTGCTGCTGAAAGTCGATGCGATTTCTGAGCTCCACATTGGAGACCGGTGCATTCGCCATTGCGTCGCTGTTGGCCGCGCATGCATGCGGTGCGTCGTTCGCATCGAAGTACATTCTCGCTATCCAGTAGCTCGCTTCCGCACGCAGCGGACTCAGTGGATGCTCCAGTACGAGTCGCTGAAAGTGTTGCAGCGCCGCTGCGTTCTCGCCACGCGCCGACTCCAGCTGACCGATCCGAAGCAGCGCGTCGGGCACTCTGCCGGAGAGCGGATAGTCCACGATGATCTGCCGGTACGCGTGCTCCGAATCCCTCGCATTCGCAGCCAGTGTGGCGCGCCAGTAAAGCCCCTCGGCGTACGCCGCCGTCCCGGCAGGCGCGGCATTGGCGACCGAATCAGCCAGCTTGCGTCCGCCGGCAGCATCCCCATTCGCCACCATCTGCTGCGCTCGAAGGTACAGTGTGCTGTCCTTCGCCGACTGCGCTCCGGCTACAGCCGGCAGCAACAGACAGAGTTGCAGCGCGCGGATATATCCACGCCTCGGGAACGCCGCCCCCTGCCCAGTCCGTGGTGTTCCGCGGCCGATCAACGAAACTCTGCAGAAATTTGTGAAACCCATGATTTGGCTCATTTGGCGCGAGAATGCTTCTAATATGGCGTGTTACTGTCGCGAATCATGCCGCGAATCTATGCTGCCCGACGGCGACCAGATGCCGCGCAGATGGCAAGGACCGTCGTCGCAAGGATCTGGTTTTCAGATGATACACGAGACTCCTTGAGCGCGACGTCCGCTGCCAGCAGCGCGGTCACCGCCCTGTCGCACTCGGATGTCTTCCACTCCCGAGCCCCCATCGCCCATGCGCGTGCAGCCCCGCCCCACGGACGGCCCGGATAAGCACCGGTCGACTTGAGGAGCTGAAAATACTCGCCTTCCAGTCGTCCCGCCGGTAGTCCGGAATCCAGCCGGCAGCGACCCCACGCGAGCGCCAACATCTGCGTCGACAGCGCCATGACGACGCTCACCCCGCTCGTCTTGGGTTGCGACAGAACATGCGGAATGAGATTGAGCGCTCCCGTAGCATCCCGCTGCAACACCTTGTCGAGAAAATCGGACACGGTTTCTCCACGCCGAATTCCTACGGCCGCGCCAATTGCATCTTCAGTGATCGGCGCACCGTTGGTGTAGCTGGCGAGCTTGTCCAGCTCCGATGCCAGTTGATACAGGTCGTTGCCCACTGCTTCATGCAACAGATCCGCCGCCGATTCCGTTATCTCGACGCCAAGCTCTGATTTGGCGTGATGCGCAATCCACTTCGAGACGCGGCTGCCGTCGAGCGGACTGAATTCCATCGGCGTGGTCGACATCTGCAGAGCCTTGTCTGCCTTGGCACCAGGAGCCGCCACGAGCAGGACCAGTGTCTCGTGCGACGGATGCTTGAGATATCTGTCGAGCGCGCTGCGCGCGTCCTTCCTGAGCGCCCCCACCTCGCGAATTATCGCGACACGGCGCTCCGCCATCATCGGTGGCGTATCTAGCAGAGATCCCAGTGATTCGGCATCCAGATCAGCAGCCCGACGCGTGTCCAGATTGAAGTCGCGCGTCGCCGGATCGACCGCGGCGAGAACGAGCTGCTTCACCGCTTCGTTCTTCTGGTACTCATCGTCCCCGTAAACGTAATACGCCCCGTCGAACTGCCGTTTCTTCACGGCGTCACGGAGCGTCTTGAGGGCAGCGTCGGTTGCCATGCCCAAAATCTAATTTCGCGGAGCGAAGACTATCGCGGTTGCGTGTAGCTCACGGTCTGAAGACCGCCCTGTTCCACCAGCAGTGCAGCCGGCCAGATCGGCATTCCAGCAGAAACCGACGCAACTATCGAAGGCACTGGAGTCGTGTCGGGCGGAACTGCCATTGCAACTGCGGGTGGCAGCACGATCTCCGGCAGTGCCCGCTGTTGCTCCGCCACTCTCATCGTTTCAGCCACATAACCCAGCATTATCAACGATGCGATCGCGCCAATCGCCGCCACTGTTCGGAATCGTCCCCCGGATGCGGCCGCCTGGTTCAGCCGGCATTCCCTCAGCCGCGCATTGAGCCGGAACGCAAAGTCCGCCGAGGGCTCGATCGGTGCAAGATTGTGCACGAGCATGAGCGAGCGCCGCACACTGGCATCCAGACGAGCACAGTCGGCGCACTCAGCGATGTGACGCTGCATACGTACGAGCTCGACCCCTGCCAGGGTGTCGTCTACGAAGGAGCAGTGAAGATCTTTGAACTCTGAACAGCGCATCGAATAAGGATACCGGGCGGCGTCAATAATAGTTCCCCCAAAACGCGCCGGACAGGTCGCTGCCCGTCCGGCCTGATGGCGATCCGACCCGTACCGATCCGACCCCGTAGGGCGCGGATTTATCCGCGTCTGGCCCATTCGGGTGCAATCGGAGCCGGATATTCGTGGGATCTATCCAGCCCTATCGCCCACAAACAGAAAACGCGTGACCAGTACCCCCGGTCACGCGTTTCTCACCGACTCCGGCCCTTCTAGCCCAGCCAGGGTCCGATTATTTCGGCAAAACTGTTTCGCGCCCGATTCAGGCGCGACTTGACGGTTCCGAGGTTCGTGTGGGTTATCTCCGCAATCTCCTCGTACGACTTCCCCTCGAGCTCACGGAGAACAAAGACGTTCCTGTGATGCTCCGGAAGCTGACCGACGGCCTCCTCGACCTTTTCCCGGATGTCACGCTTCCGGAACAGGTCGTCTGGCCGGTTGCCAGGATCCTCGAACTGCAACGGACGCTCCTCATCCTGCCAGTTCTTGGTGATCGTCTGAAACAGAACCAGCGGGTTGCGCGAGCGATTCCGCAGCTCGTTCTTGGCGAGGTTGGACGCAATGGTATAGACCCAGGTCGAGAACTTCTTCGACCTGTCGAAACGGTGCAGATGCCGATATACGCGGATGAACACTTCCTGCACCAGATCCTCGGCTTTCTCCCTGTCGCCGATCGTCCGGTAGATGAAATTCAGGAGGCGCGTTTGATAGCGCTCCACGAGCTCCGAGAATGCACGCTCCTCGCCGTTTAGAAACGCCGAGACGACTTCGGAATCTTCAGCCGTGCGAAGTCTGTCGCGGATCGTCGATCCAACGAGCTCGGCATGGGCAAGTGCTGGTAAGGTCTTACGAGCGGCAATGGCCATAAAATCCCCTTTTTTGGGACAACTGTTCAACGGGGCGGGGTCGGGGTTGGCCGGCCCATGCGAAGTCCCTCCGGACAGGTGCTTCGCTCTGATATTAGACAGGCACCACCCGTGCCGGGTTGCCTGTTGTTGATAAAGTCGGCTAACACGTTATGTATCAATGATTTAGCCGCCATCTCAAGGTTCTTGGACTGCCATTCTGTCGCGCCATTCTGACTGAATCGACCGCGCGAGCTGATCCTCAACGCCAATTAGACGCTCGCAGAGCTCGCTTCGTTAACCAAAAACGGAACTTTGTTCCCTTGCAACCATCCTGACGCGGATGGCATCCAATGCACGTAGCTGCCATCCCTGGCCCTGCCACAGGAGTTCGCGTGCTGAAAACCGCCATTACTGCCCTATCCGTCGTACTCCTTCATGGATTACCTGCCAACGACCCTTCAACATTAACGACGGTCACCACCGCCGCCGACACTTCGGCGGATTTCACGTGGACCGGAACCGTGACTGACGGCGGCTGGCTCCGAATCCGCAACCTTGCCGGCACCGTCGAGGTGAGACGGACATCCGGAAAGACCATCGATGTTCAGGCTACGAAGGAGCCGGGCTCCGATCGCTGGATCTGGTTCGGTAATTCTGTCCAACCGGTCAGATTCATCACTCAGCGCCAGGGCTCGGATGTGGTGATCTGCGCCATCTCTGACAAGAAGCCCACCTGCAACGCAAACGATCTTTCTTCTCCCGACGACGATGATGATTGGCATCCACAGCCGATGCGCATCGTCGTGCTGCTGCCGGCCGGCGTCTCGCTCCAGGCGGCGACGAGACATGGTGATCTCCACATCACAGATGCGGGCGCGGACGTCATCGCTCGCAGTGGACATGGCAGCATCTCCATCCGGAACGTTGCTGGCACCATCGACGCAAACACTGGCCATGGCGACATGGACATAGTCAACGCCGCGAAGCAGGTCAGCGCCAGAACGGGCCACGGCAATATCCACGTATCCAATGTCGGTGCGGTGCACGCAAACACGGGCCACGGAGACATCGTTGCGGAGTTGGCTGGGGCTGCTGCCGTTGGCTCCAACGACATGATGTTCGAGACGGGACACGGCAACGTGCGTGTCGTTGCTCCAAAAGCCCTGAGCGGCGATGTGGATCTGCATACCGGCCATGGTCGGGTATCGTCGGATTTTCCGCTCACGATCAGCGATCAGAGCAGGCACTCGAGGACGGGATCCGCACACGGCGTTCTGGGCTCGGGCGGCCGTTCCGTACGACTGTCAACCGGACATGGTGACATCAGCCTGACGACTGCCGGATGACGCGCGGCGGGGATAACTTCTCATCTCCCCGCCATGTCCATTCGGAATATGTCTTTGGAGCGCAAGCTCCCTCTGCTCGTCATTGCGGTTCTCGTGGCAACACTGGCAACCTCAGTGGGCCTGGCGTATCGCGAGGTTCGCCACTCGGCAGAGCTCGCGGCGGGGGCGCGCATTCAAACAGCGTCCCGACAACTTGCATCGCTGTCTTCGTTATCGGTAACACAGCGCGCGAAATTACTGCGCGAGGTTGCGGCCACACCTGCGGTCAGACGCGCCGTCGCGTCCCCGACTTCGCGTTCCCCCACGACAGGCGGTGCACCGAATCACACGGAGGCATATGCTGCGCTGCACCGGCTGGTCATCCCCAGTGACTCGACGCTCGCAATAGAACTGTGGTCAGCGGACGGCCAACTGATCGACAGCATTGGTGGCCCTCCTGCAACACCCGGCACGATCGGCGACACCCATCAGTCCTTTCCAATTCCGGGAAATGACACGCCGCAGACCACGATGCCGAAGGGCAGCAACCCGCAATTCCTGCCGTTCTTCGAAGGTCGCGACAATGAGGTCTATTACTGGATGACCGTGGCTGTGATCGATGCTGGCAAGCGTGTCGGCTGGATCGCGGAACAGGCTCGCATCAAATCGCGCCCGAACGCTGACCGGCAAATCAACGGCTTGATCGGCGACCACACAGCGGCGTATTTCCGAAACGACACCGGCACGTTCTGGACCACGATCGGCGGCATTCCGACCACTGCGCCGGCCAATGCGCCGGCACTTTCCAGGGTGACTGCAACAGATACGCTCCGCGTCGCGTCATACAACCACGCGCGACACGGCACCGTGCTGGCGACCACTATTCCGATTGACGGAACACCGTGGGCGTTGGTGCTGGAGGTCGAACACGCAGCGGTGGTCGCCCCCGCCAGATCGATGCTCGCGCGATTCACACTGCTGAGTTCTCTGCTCCTGATCGCCGCAGCTGCTGCATCATGGCTGTTGATTCGCGGTGCAGTAGGACCACTCGTCGACCTCACACGAGCTGCCACATCGATGGCGCGTGGAGACTATTCCACGCGCGTTGCCGTTCAGAATAACGACGAAGTCGGACGACTCGGCGCCTCGTTCAACGAGATGGCTGGCAAGGTCGCGGCTTCGCAGGCGCGACTGGCGGGGCAGGTTCAGGAAGCACAACGATTGGCGGATGAGCTGGATCAGGCAAGGGAAGTGGCCGTGAGCGCAAGCCAGGCGAAATCCAACTTCCTCGCCACGATGTCTCACGAGATCAGAACGCCGATCAACGCCATCATCGGTTACGCTGATATTCTCGATCTTGGCATTTCCGGCCCGCTCAACGCGAAACAGCACGAGAATCTGCGCCGCATCAGAACGAGCAGCAGCCATCTGCTTGCCCTGGTCAACGACGTGCTCGACCTGTCCAGAATCGAGTCCGGTACGATGCAGCTGCATACCGCACCCGCCGAGACGCAACCATCGATCGACGCCGCTGTGGCGCTTGTAGAGCCACAGGCTACCGCCAAGCATATCAGGATCGTAATCAACGCCAGTGACCCTGCAGCATCGTTCTACAGAGGTGACGAACGCGGCGTGCGTCAGGCACTCGCCAATCTTCTCTCCAACGCGGTGAAGTTCACCAACTCCGGTGGCGAGATCCTGATCACATGCTCACTATCCAGGCCAGTAGGCGCAAACGTGACCATGGACCGCAACTCGATGTATGTAGCGATACGTGTGGCGGATACCGGAATCGGAATCGATCAGGAAAAACTGGACAAACTATTTCAACCGTTCACACAGCTCGAGGCGGATAATGGCAATCCGTACACACGCCAGAAGAGCGGTGCTGGTTTGGGTCTCTCGATCAGTCGTCATCTCGCCCGCATGATGGGCGGCGACATCACGGTGGAAAGCCGCCCGCAGCACGGTTCCACATTCACACTCTGGCTACCGCATCAAACCGAAGCAGCGCGGGAAGCCGCGATCGCATCATATCCGTCACACAGAGTATAAAGTGATCAAATTGATTGTTGTCATAAAGCGTAACGCCGCCATGTCGCCCGAAGAATTTCACAGATACTGGCGCACCGAGCACGCCGCGAAGGTGCGCTCGATTGCCGCCACGTCGAGATATATCCGGCGCTATGTACAGGCGCACACACTCGACGCCGAATACGCTGCCGGCAATCCTGCGTACGACGGTACCGCCGAACTCTGGTTCGATTCAGTGGAGGACAAGAACGCCTTCTTCTCCGATCCTGATTACCTGGCGATAGTCGCTCCAGACGAGCGCATCTTCGCCAATATGGATCAGACGCAGTTTCTCGTCACGAACGAGGAAAGCGTGATATGATCGTGATACCGGATCGAGCGTGACCTACCGGAGCTCCGCTCCGAACCCTGCCGCATACAGAATTATCAACGCAGTCTTCGCATCCCGGATCTCGTTCGTCTGAATCATCCGGAGGGCGTGCGATAATTTGAACGTCACGACCTCGCTGAACTCATCCGCTTCGAGATGTTTCTCGCCGGTTGTGAGTCCAGTCGCCATGAACGAGTGAATTACCTCGTCCGTGAAGCCGGGCGTCGTCAGGAAACTGAACATCGGCTCGATACGTTGGGCGCTGCAGCCGGTCTCTTCACGTAATTCCCGCTCAGCGCAATGGCTGGGGCTTTCGTCCTTCTCCAGCTTTCCAGCCGGCACTTCGTACAGATAGCCGCCGGCGGCATATCTGTATTGCCTGAGCAGCATGATCTGCGGATCCTCGCCCGCTGGATCGGTCAGGAATGGCAGAATCGCAGCGGCACCGGAATGCCGGATGATCTCCATCTCGCCCGTCGTCCCATCGGGAAAACGAACCTGATCCACATCCAGGGATACAACGTTGCCGGTGTAGATGCGGTGCGATGCAATCAGTGGATCAGACATTTAGCCCAATGGTTGAAGTTCTACGGATTCACGACATCTACAGGACCGAACGCAAGTGCTTCGAGTGGCTCGCGAATGGCGCTGGCGTCGCCGACGATCACGATCTGCAACGAATCCGGATGTACATAGGCACGGGCCGCTGCCAGCACATCCTTCACCGTCACAGCACCCATGTGCGCACGATAGCTGTCGTACCAGTCGGAAGGCAGGTCGTATATCACGAGTGTCGCGAGTGCGGCGGCTATGGCGGCCGTTGTCTCGTATCGAATTGGAAAGACGCCTTCGAGATAGCTCGTTGCCAGCGACAACTCGCTCTCACTGATCGGCTCCGCGCGCATCCGATCGATCTCCTTGAGTGTCTCCTGAATCGCGGGCACGGTGGCGTCGCTCGCAACCGCGGTGCCGATGACGAACGGACCTGCCTCGCGTCGCCAATCGAAGGATGACGACGCACCGTAAGTGTACCCGTGCGCTTCCCGCAAATTGAGATTGATGCGCGACGAGAACAGCCCCCCCAGCACAGCGTTCATCACCGTTATCGAGAAGTAATCCGGATGCGTGCGTGGAACGCCCACGTGCCCGATCCGTACCTCCGATTGCGGGGCGTCCTCCTTGCGCACGATCCTCACAGCGCGCGACGTTCGAACCGGTTTGTCGTTCGCTTTCGATGACAGTACGACAGATCCATTCCAACCGTCCAGCTCGCCACTAACCATTCTCTCGACTTCAGCTACGTTCACGTCGCCGACCACGATCAGCGTCGTCGCGGATGGCTGATACCTCGACGCATGAAATGCCGCCACTTCATCACGCGTAAGATTACTTACCGACTGCTTGCTGCCGCCGAGCGGGAGGCGAAAGCGGGATGTGACATCGTAGATGTACTCGTCGAACTTCTCATCGGCAAGCTCTCGTGGCTCTGACTCTATCTGCATCAGCTCGGCAATCCGTTCGCCCTTGAGTCGCTCGATTGCCGCTGTCGGAAATGTCGGCGTGACAAGGACCTCGGCGAAGTGCACGAACGCATTTTCGAGGTTGTCACGCAATACCGTCATCGCGAGTGACGCTGAATCCCATCCAGCCGATCCACCCACCGATGTACCAAGCCGCTCGAGATACTCCGTGAGCGCTTCGCCGTCGTACTTCGGTGTCCCCTCGTTGAGCGCGAGCGCTGCCAGATGCGCGACTCCTTCCTGCCCCGATGGCTCCGCGACAGCGCCCGCATCGACTATCGCAAGGACCGTGACCACTGGCAGGCTGTGCGCTGGCGCAACGAGCAGTGTGAGTCCATTGGGGAGCAAGCGACGCTCGAACGACGGAAAATGATACTCCCGCGCCGGACCGGGTTGCGGACGTATGGCTGTTGTCATGCCGTCACCAGAGCTGCATCGGTACCTGCTGTGTCTCTCGATTCTGCGTTTTCACTCTCATCACGTGGTACATACATCAGGAAGGCACGGTTGTCCTCACCCAGTCGCGTTGCAGCAAACCGATCTACATCTTCGACTGTGACGGAACGGTAACGGTTCATCTGATCATTGATGAACGATGGATCGCCGAAGTACGTGGCAAAGCGAGACAGCTGGTCGGCGCGCTCCGATGCCTGTTGCATCGATACAACGAAATCGGTGCCGATGAGCGAGATTGCGCGATCGACCTCGCTCTGCGTCACACCATCTAATCGCATGCGGTCGATCTCGCGTGTTACCTCCGCCTCCAGGCGCTCCGGCGTGATACCCGGTCTCGCCGTGACATCGACGACCAGAATGTCGGCACCCTTCGGGAGATCGAACGTGAATGCGGCTGCGTCGGTAGCGACTTCACGCTCACGCACCAGCGTTCGCTGCAATCTGCTCCCCTTGCGCATTCCGAGAATTGCGCCAGCTACGGAGGCAGCGTAGTACTCGCTGCTTCCGAACGCCGGCGAGCGGAACGCCAGATACAGACGCGGAAGACTTACGTCGTCCTTCACTACCTCACGCAGCGTGCCGCCGAATGTCGTGGGTAACGACATGTCCGGGAGCGCAGGCTTGCCCTTGCCGCGCGGGATCGCCGCGAAGTACGATTCCACCAGCTCGCGTGCTTCCCGTGGATCGAAGTCGCCCGCGATGGTCAGCACCGCATTGTCCGGTGTGTAGTATGTCGCGAAGAAGTGCGCAATATCGTCCAGCGACGCGGCATTCAGATCCTCGAACGATCCGATCAGAGAATGATGGAACGGATGCGGGTCGGGGTATGTGAGCGCCGGAAGTTTCTCCCACCACGTGCCATACGGTTGATTGTCGACCGACCAGCGCCGCTCATTCGAAACGACGTCGCGCTGTGTGTCGAGCTTCTGCTGAGTCATGGCCGGCAGAAGAGCACCCATTCGGTCTGCCTCGAGCCACAGTGCTATCGCCAGCTGATTGGAGGGTACGGTCTCGAAGTAGTTCGTCCGGTCCAGCCATGTGGATCCATTGAGCGTGCCGCCAGCGCGTTGCACCAGCTCGAAATGCTCGTTCGCCTCCACATGCTCCGATCCCTGGAACAACATGTGCTCAAACAGATGGGCGAAACCCGTACGGCCAGGACGCTCGTTCGCCGACCCCACGTGATACCACAAGTTTACCGCGACTATCGGCGCGGTATGATCCTCGGAAAGGGTTACTAACAAACCGTTCCCAAGTCGGAATGTCTCTATCGGAATGCGCATGACAGTGGTTGGTTTCCGGGTAATATAGAATGTATCCACCCTTACTTCTTCCCCTGGCAACCTCTTCAGAATGACCGATGCATCTGTCTGGCCAAGCACGCTGTTCATCGTGCGACACGGCGAATCGGCTGGCAACGTGGCCCGCGATGAGGCAAATGCGGCACGTGAGCCTGTCATACGCAGATCCTCATCCCGCGATGTCGATGTCCCACTATCCCCGCTTGGCGAACGTCAGGCCACGGCGCTGGGTCACTGGTTCGGCGCGCTGCCTGTAGACCAGCGGCCCACCGTCGTCATCACCTCTCCCTACGTCCGTGCCCGACAGACCACCGCCATAATCAAGGAGCTGGGCGATTTTCCCTACGCAAGCGACGTGACGAACCTACTGGTGGATGAGCGCTTTCGCGAAAAGGAGTTCGGGATTCTGGATGGCCTGACACGGTACGGAATCGCCGAGCGCTTTCCGGAGCAGGCTGCTTTCCGTACATCGCTCGGAAAGTTCTATCATCGCCCGCCGGGTGGCGAGAGTTGGTGCGATGTGATTCTACGGCTGAGAAGCGCCTTCGAGATGATGTCCCGGGAGTACCATGGCGAGCGCATTCTCGTCGTAGCACACTCGGTCGTCGTGCTCTGCATGCGCTACATCGTCGAAAGCCTCACCGAGGAGGAGATACTGAAGATCGATCGCGAGAACGAGGTAGCCAATTGCTCGGTCACCCGCTTCGACGTGGACATGAGCCAGGGTCCGGTTGGTAAGCTGATCCTGGACAGTTTCAATTTCGTCGCCCCTCTCGTTGCGGAAGGCGCGCGCGTCACCTCCACGCCGGACGTCCCGCCGACATCTCAAATCAGCTGATGAGAGATCCGACTGACATGGTACCTCTCATTTCGTCGGCTTCTCCAGGACGATGAACTTGGTATCATCATGACCAATTGCGCGCAACCATGTTACGAGTTCATCCACACGACTCGCTGGATATATCCCCGTCCCGCCGACGATGCGGCGATCGATGAGTAGATCGCGGCCCTCCTGAGAGTATGTCGCCGTATAGCTGCCGAATACACTCGTCGCCGACACGTTGACTGGAAGCCGAGCGCGCCAGCCTTCAGGAAGTGTCACACGAAACTCCGAGATCCCGGTCAATCGTCCCACGATCTTCGACGCGTCGATCGGGAAACGCCGGGTCGGAAGCCGCGCGATGTCGTCAGCCGCCGTCGTCATTTTCGCAAAGCTGGCGAATGGGTTGTTCAGCAGTTCTACCGTGCCTGCTTTTGTCGTCGCGTCCGCATTGATAATTCGAACGCTCACGCGGGCCGGCGCCGCGTAATCCTTCCCATTGAACGCTATTAATGAATCTCCATCGGCGCTCGAGAAATACTTGCGCGCAACTGTGCGTGCGGCATTCACTCGTTGTGTGGAATCCAGCGGTGATGCGAAGGATGCCCGCATCGCAGCCGCGATCGAGCCGACAGCGGTTTCTACATAGTGGCCTTCGAATTTCCCATCGGCCGACAGCGCTCCGGTGATTGTCGTGGTCTGAACATCCGATGTGGGTGCGTCCGCTGGAATCGTTACCTCTTCATTCCGCCCATCGGGGAAGATCAGGAGGCCGAATCC
>Ga0207678_10001377_pt1 | contig 22392 bp, 17 predicted proteins | sample KBSC63metaG_FD_184319 | JGI IMG/M metagenome (GOLD analysis project Ga0207678, IMG submission 184319) | Corn rhizosphere microbial communities from Kellogg Biological Station, Michigan, USA - KBS C6-3 metaG (SPAdes) (version 2) | ecosystem: Host-associated > Plants > Roots > Rhizosphere > Soil ... | reverse complement strand
GGGTCCTTTTGGCGTGATGAGCGGGAATACTCTCAGCCTCCCAGACGCCTCTCAGACGTAGTACGCAGTGGTCGTCATCACTTTCGCTGCAATGCGCATCGCCCACTTCAGGGGCACCGGCAACTCGACAGCGCCCGCTTGCTCTGCGCTCATCGCGTGGCGTGCCTCGTCTTCTTTCATCTGCCGCACGATGGCTTGTGATCTCAGATCGGCGGCAGGGAGCGCGTCAAGGTGGCTCTCCAAGTGTTGTTCAACTTGGCGTTCCGTTTCCACGACGAAACCCAGGCTCATCGCGTCGCCTACGCGACCGGCAATGAGGCCGATGCCAAATGCCCCCGCATACCACAGCGGATTCAATAGGCTCACACGCGAGCCGAGTTCATCGAGGCGCTGTTGTGTCCATGCAAGGTGGTCAGTCTCTTCGCGAGCTGCATGTTCGAAATGCTCCCGAAGATTCGGGTCGCGAGTGCTGAGCGCTTGCGCCTGATAGAGGGCCTGGGCGCAAACTTCGCCGACGTGATTGACGCGCATCAGGCCACCTGCGCGCTTGCGATCTGCGTCTATAAGCAATTCGTTCTGCGGGCAGGCTTGCGCAGGATTTGGTCGAGACGCGTGTCGCGCCCCAGCAAGTGTTCGCAATGCGTTGTCCGCGGCGACGAGCATGTGATCAAGCATCTTTTCGAATAGTCCGATGATGGATTGTCAGGATAGCGCAGCAGGCCTTTTCACCGTCCCAATGAATGGCGTCTTCATGCTCAATCCGATCGCAACTGTCGCGATAAAGCTCGCTTCAACGCTCGTTGTGCACAGACAACATAAAGGCCTTATTCAAAGGCCGAATCCTTTGCAATGGGAAGGTCGTCTGTTGCAATACGTCCAACTTCCGCTGAGGGGGTTTGGCCTGATCAGCCCTCGAGGCAGGGTGCACACATCGGGACCTCTTGTTCAACCTAGGAGATAGTCGCAATGAAAAAATCTCTGCTCGCTCTCGCAGTTCTGGGCGCGTTCGCTGGTGCCGCATCGGCCCAATCGTCGGTCACTATTTATGGTTCGCTGGACTTGGCCGTGACCAAGGGCAATGGCGGTACGGCCGCCAACACTGGCGCCAATGGCGCATCCAAGGCCTGGATTGAGAAGCAGTCGAACGCCTCGCGCCTCGGCTTTCGCGGCAATGAAGATCTGGGCGGTGGTCTGTCGGCTCAATTCCAAATCGAGCATCGCTTTACCCCGGATGACGGCGCTGCAGCCACGAACTCACCGTTCTGGGCAGGTCGTTCGTACGTTCAACTGTCGAGCGAAACATTGGGCCGCGTCTACCTGGGCCGCGAATTTGCACCTGCCTTCTGGGTTCAAAACAAGTCCGATCCGTTTGGCAATGACGGTGTGGCTCGATTCGACGCCCCACTTACCTATGCCGGGTTCGCAACTCCGTCGACCGTGGTTACGTCTGGCGTGAATGTTCGCACGTCGAATACCGTGGGCTACAAGTCACCCAACCTCAGTGGATTGACAGTTAATGCAGCGGTGGGGCTCGGCGAAGGCGATGTTGCACGTGACAGCGGCTTCAATGTCGAATACGGCGCGGGCCCGATCTACGCTGCGATGGCTTACGAAAAGCTCAACGGCGGCCCCAACCCCGCAGTTGATGGCAACTCCTTGATCAACGTCGCGTTTCATTACGATCTCGGCATGGTCAAGCCAATTCTGTACTACGCACGCGCAAAGCTGAACGTCGGCACGGCAACCCCGACAACCAACAAAATGCTCATGATCGGTGCTCTGGCTCCCATCGGCGCCGGGAAACTGAAAGCCGCTTACGGTCGTGAAACGATTGGTGCAGTTGCTCCTGCCACCAAGGGCAACATTTCGAAGTTTGGCCTCGGTTACGACTATCCGCTGAGCAAGCGGACCAACGTTTACGCCGACGTCGGGTTTGGCCGTCAGGGAGACGATGTGTCGGCGGCCGGCGTCGTCACCAGCTACTCCAATAACACCGCTTACGCCGTCGGCCTCAAGCACACGTTCTAATCCAAGACACAATCAAGCGTTAGCGCAGAGAGGTCGCCTTTGGGCGGCCTCTTCTTTTTGGGTGCGTTGTTGCGCTGCGTGAACCTAATGGGTATTGAGCTGGCCAGCTCGCGCACTCACGCGCAAGTAGCCGGCAGGATTGACCTATATCAACAAAAGAATCGGAGGAACTTCGATGAAGGAAATGATCGCAGTAGCCACCCTGGTGGTGGCTTCTCCCGCCGTGCTGGCGCAAAGCAGCGCCCAGGTCTATGGCATCGTCGACGCTGGCATCAGCCGGACAACAGGCATATCCGGTGGAACGAAGACTCTTCTCGTCAGCGGGATCATGGAAGGCTCGCGTCTGGGCTTTAAAGGCAACGAAGACCTTGGTGGTGGTTACCGCGCTCTGTTCACGATGGAGCATCGCTTCGAGGCTGACACGGGTGGAATTTCGAACCGTCCGGAATCCGGCACACAGATGCCCGACAGGCTCTCACAGGCAACCCTGCTGGGTCTGCCCGGTGCGTTGCAACCCGTTGTCAACAACGTTTCCGCGACGCTTGGCAACGCGATCGGGGTCAACTTGGCCGGGAACATGTGGGACCGTCAGGTGTACGTCGGGCTCGTGACGCCGTTCGGCGGCGTGCTTGCGGGGCGGCAGTACACGCCAGCCTATGAAATGGCAGCGACGTTCGACACTCTCGGTGCACAGTCGAGCCTGTCGACCGGACACGTCGCATCATTCCCGCCGTCCGTTGACTTCCGCGTGAGCAACGCATTGGTCTACCGGATTCAGCAGGGGCCGGTGTCGGGTGCGTTGATGTATGCGCTTGGTGAAGGCAGCGCCACGACAGGCAGGCTGATCGGTGTCAATGGCATGTACAAGACCGATGCGTTTTCATTTGGAGTGGGCTACAACACGCGCAACAACGAGCTGGCCAAGAAGTCGCTGACGACATTGGTCATTGGCGCGTCGGCGAGCGTCGGGCCGGGCACTGTTGTCGCGCAAGTTGCGTCCGTGAAGGACGACAATCCGACTAACCTATCTTCCATTGCCGCCGCGTTGACGCCGGTGGTTGGGGCGCCCACGGCGGGTCTTGTGCAGAACGCCTATGTGGAGGGTCTCAAGCAGGACGCCCGGCTCATGCACATAGGCTATCGGCTGACCACGGGGCCGAATACCTTCTATGTGGCCTACACCTCCTGGAACGATCGTCGTCCGAACAACGCAGATGTCGCGACTTATGGCGGTGTCTACACCTACTCGTTGTCGAAGCGGACAGACCTTAACCTCGTCATGACGCATTTCAACAACAAGAACCTCGCGCAGGCGGCTCCAGGTCAGGCGGGCTTCCTCGGCGGCGTGACGGCAAGTGCAGGCACCGATTCCAACAACGTGGCGGTCGGCATTCGTCACCGCTTCTGATCGGCATCGAGCGCAGTCGTTCACGACTTCTTGCGAGTCTTGCTTCAAGGCCGCCTTCGGGTGGCCTTTTTCTTGGGACTCGTGCGGAATCTGCGGCGATGACCCTCTTCTGGCATTTCCCTTTGACGGGCGGTGCCCGTTTTGCCAGATAGTTGCTACTCGATCTGACCCTTCCCTCGTTTCACTATATTGAATTCAGTCGTCGCCAGCCCGATGCTGTGATGCATCAGCCTCTACCTATGCTCGCTTTAGTATTAGTCTTGCGTCGTCTCGTCCAATCCGCCATCTGATGCTCGCTCGCCTATCTATGCCTGATCACACTGATCTTCGCGCGGATCAATCTCGTGATGGACCTGCTGTATTTCGCTGTCGATCCACGGCTTCGCATCGAACGTTGAGTAGGAGCACACTAAAGTGTTGCTAGCGGTGGATTCAGCCAAGTCTGGGGCGTACCGGCGCTTGGCCAGCTGGCATGCAGAGCTGACAGCCTTCCGACGGGACCTGCATGCACATCCGGAATTGGGATACGAAGAAGTTCGCACCGCGGGACGTGTCGCCGAAGCCTTGAGGGTCTTCGGTGTTGACGAGGTCCATACCGGCATTGGCAAGACCGGCGTGGTCGGCGTGATCCGAGGTGCCGAGTCGGCCACATCGAACGCCGATAGCGGCATAAAGCGTGTGCGAAGCATCGGCTTGCGCGCAGACATGGACGCCCTGCCCATGCGCGAGGAGAACGACTTTGCGTGGCGCTCGTCCTCGCAGGGATTGATGCACGGCTGTGGTCACGACGGGCACACTGCCATGCTGCTCGGAGCAGCGCGCTACCTCGCCCAAACGCGGCATTTCAGAGGCACCGTCGTACTCATCTTTCAACCCGGGGAAGAAGGCTTCGCAGGTGCAAAGGCCATGATCGATGACGGCCTCTTCGATCGCTTTCCTGTCGATGCTGTTTACGCGATGCACAATTGGCCGAGCCTCCCGCCCGGGACCATTGGGCTCAATAGTGGGCCGATGATGGCCGCGGCCGATCGATTTGAGATCACGGTGCAGGGTCGCGGTGGACACGGTGCGCATCCCTACATGGCCATCGACCCAATTCTCGTTGCGGGCCATATCGTTGTCGCGGCACAAAGCCTTGTTGCTCGCAACATCAATCCACTCGACAGCGCGGTGGTGAGCATCTGTGCCATGCATGCCGGCGAACTCGGCGCCTTCAGCGTGATACCGCGCCAGGCGCAGTTGATCGGTACCGCTCGCAGCTTCAAGCGCGAAGTGCAGGACATGATCGAGGAGCGCCTGGGCCGTCTCGCCGAATCGATCGCGCTCGGGTTCGGTGCCACCGCGCGACTCGACTATCACCGCATGTATCCGGCCACCGTCAACACGCCCGACGAGGCGGCCTTCGCTGGTGACGTTGCCGCATCGCTCGTCGGCGAAGACAAGGTGATCCGCGACCTCACGCCGAGCATGGGCGCGGAAGACTTCTCGTTCATGTTGCAGTCCAGGCCAGGCGCGTACCTGCGAATCGGCCAGGGAGGCGAAGGCGGATGTTTTCTGCACAGCCCGCGCTACGACTTCAACGACGACATCCTCCCGCTCGGAGGCGCGTTAATGGCGGAGCTTGCAGAACAAGCCATGCCGCTGTGACAGACCCGAGTACTCGAGGGTTGCGCCTCCTCGCCATAGCAACGGCTATGACCCGTCGGCGCGCCTGCACTGCGCTCCGATAGCGGCGCGATCAACCGGGACTTGAGGCTTGACGCGACACTAGCGGGGCGGCAATAGGTGCTCGCCGCGGAATAGATCTGAAGGTTTCTCGCGGTCGCGAATCAGCCACGATCCGCTGCCCGACACCATGACCTCGGCGGCCCGGCCGCGGGTGTTGTAGTTGCTGGCCATGGACATCGAATAGGCGCCCGCCGACAGAACGGCCACCATGTCTCCCGTCTTGACGTCGAGCATGCGGTCACGGCCCAGCCAGTCGCCAGATTCGCACACCGGCCCAACGACGTCGTACTGCACCGGGGAGCCGCCGTGAATTGTGCATGGCACGATGCTCATCCAAGCTTGGTACATCGAGGGGCGCATCAGGTCGTTCATGCCAGCGTCGACGATGCAGAAATTTTTCGCCTCACCGGGCTTCAAGTAAAGCACTTCGCTCACCAGAACGCCAGCATTGCCGACGAGTGAGCGACCCGGCTCGAAAAGAATCTTGCGATGACCATGGCCGCGTGCATCGATGCGTTCAAGAAGTGCCGCAATGAGTGCATCCGCGGCCGGCGGCTTCTCGTCGGTGTAAGTGATGCCGAGCCCGCCGCCGAGGTCGAGGTGATGCAGTTTGATGCCATGAGATTCGACCGCTTCAATCAAGTCGAGAACGCGGTCGAGGGCGTCGACGTAGGGCCTGATCTCGGTGATCTGCGAACCGATGTGACAGTCGATGCCCCCCACATCGATACCTGGGAGCGAGGCAGCGTGCAGGTACACCTTGACGGCACGCAGATGCGCAACGCCGAACTTATTGCCCTTGAGGCCCGTCGAGATGTAGGGGTGCGTTCCCGCGTCGACGTCGGGATTCACGCGCAGGCTGACGCGCGCGGTGCAACCGGCTTGAATAGCGACGGCCGAGAGCACATCCAGCTCGGCTTCGCTCTCGATGTTGAAGCACATCACGCCGGCATCGAGCGCTTGGCGCATTTCTGCCCGCGTCTTGCCCACGCCCGAGAAGACGATCTTGGCCGGATCGGCGCCTGCAGCAAGGGCGCGATCGAGTTCGCCGCCGGACACGATGTCTATACCGCAACCTGCCTCGACAAAAGTCTGCAGTACTGCGAGGCTCGAATTGGCCTTCATCGCGTAGCAAATGAGGTGATCTCGTCCACGCAGTGCGCGCTGATACGCGTCGACCGCCTCCAGCATCGACGTCTGCGAATACACATACAAGGGCGTCCCGTGGCGTGTGGCCAGCTCGGGAAGGGCACAGTCTTCGACATGGAGCGTATCGCCGCGATAGGCGACATGCGGCGAGCCAGGAAGCATCATTTGGACGAGGAGGGTGAGGAAGCGGAGGAGGATGGCTCGACTGTGGTCGAAGCCGAGGCGCGAACCTGCTGGGTTTCCGTCGAGACGGATTGAGCAAGTGTCAGTGGGCCCTTTTGCCCGCAGGCACCAAGCGCCAGGACAGCGGCGAAAGAGCCTGCTGCCGTCATCGAGACCACCCTGGGAGATAAACTGCGACGGCATTTCATCCCGCAATTTTACCGACCATGCCAGCCCAGATTGCCCCAACTCCGCTGACGGATAGCGAATACCACGTCAAGACTGCTGCAGTGCTCGCCTGCATCGAGGTGGCGGTGGACAGCTTTCTGCAGAACGACGTGGCCGATATCGACGCGAATCGGACTGGGGGGCTTCTGGAGTTGGGGTTTTCGAATGGCAGCAAAATCGTGCTCAATACGCAGCCGCCGCTGCATGAGCTGTGGATGGCAGCGCGCTGCGGCGGCTACCACTACAAGTATGCGAACGGCCAATGGCTCGATCGCGAGGGGCGAGAGTTCTTCGAGGCGTTGTCGACTTGCGCGAGCGAACAGGCCGGAGTCGCGTTGAGGTTCGCGCCGCCGGCTTGAGGCGTGGCGAAGGCGCCGATTGGATGTCGATCAGCGCTTGAACAAATCGAGGATGCTCTTGCGCTCCTCTTCGGTCGGCATCGTCGGCAGTTTGTCTTCGAGGCCGACGCTGCTCACCCCGGTGCCGTGGGTGTATTCCTCGTAGTACCACTCGCCATTGATATTGACGACGCCTTCGGGTGCAGGTGGTTCTTCGATGGGAATGCCTTTCAAGGCATAGCGCATGTAGTCGACCCAGATCGGCAGCGCGAGCCCGCCGCCCGTTTCGCGATCGCCCAGCTTGTGCGGGTTGTCGTAGCCAATCCAGACGACCGCGGTCAGGTGTGGTTGGTAGCCCGCAAACCAGGCGTCCATCGAATCGTTGGTGGTGCCGGTTTTGCCGTAAACGTCGGGACGCTTCAGCTTCTCCTGCGTTCCGGCAGCGGTGCCGGAACGGGTCACCTCTTGCAGAAGGCTCGTCATGACGAATGCATTGCGCGCGTCGAGCGTGCGCATCGATTCATCCAGCGCCGACGGTTTAACCTCGGTCAGCAGCTTGCCCTTGTGATCGGTCAGCCGGCCGATGAGGTATGGGTTGAGTCGATAGCCACCGTTGGCGAAAACCGAATACGCACTCGCCACTTGCAAAGGTGTGACTGAGCCGGCACCCAATGCCATCGTCAGATAGGCCGGGTGCTTGTCTGCTTCGAAGCCGAATCGTGTTATCCACTCTTGCGCGTAGGGTGCGCCGATTGACTTGAGGATGCGGATCGACACCATGTTTTTCGACTTCTTGAGAGCCGTGCGAAGCGACATAGGGCCTTCGAACTTGCCGTCATAGTTCTTCGGCTCCCACGGCTGGCTGCCGGTGGTGCCGGCGTCGAAGAACAAGGGCGCGTCGTTGACGACAGTCGCCGGCGTGAACCCTTTTTCGAGGGAAGCTGAGTAGATGAAGGGCTTGAAGCTGGAACCGGGCTGTCGCCAAGCCTGCGTCACATGATTGAACTTGTTCTTCGCGTAGTCGAAGCCGCCGACCATGGCATGGACGGCACCGGTGCGTGGATCGACGGAAACGAAAGCCCCCTCGACTTCGGGCAGCTGGGTAATGAACCATTCGTTTTTCGGTCCACCCTTCACGAGTCGAATGACCGCGCCCGGGCGAATCTGAGTCTTCGGATTGGCCTTGTCCGACAGCCCAGAGGCTGCAGGCTTCAAGCCTTCGCCGACTATCGTCGCCGACTCGCCGTTTTGCAGCACGGCCACGACCTTTTTCGGGCCCGCTTCGATGGCCACCGCAGCCTTGATCTCGTCGTTGTCCGGATGATCGACGAGGGCTTCTGCAATCCGCGCATCGAGCTCCTTCGAGTTTCTCGGAAGATCGATGTAGGCTTCGGGGCCCCGATACACTTGGCGGCGCTCGAAGTCCATGATTCCCTTTCGCAGCGCCCGGTAAGCGACCATCTGCTCGCCGGAATCGATGGTCAGGTACACGTTCAGCCCGCGTGTATAGGCTTCTTCGCCGTACTGCGCAAATATCAGTTGCCGCGCAGCTTCGGCCACATATTCGGCATGAACTGGCACGTCGGCTGGCGCACGATAGCGAAGTTTTTCCATGCGTGCGAGGTCGTGCTGCTCCGGTGTGATGAACCCGTTCTCCAGCATGCGGTCAATGATGTAGAGCTGTCTCACCGTAGCGCGGCGCGGGTTGGTGATGGGGTTGTAGGCTGAAGGCGCCTTGGGCAGGCCCGCAAGCATCGCCGCTTCGGCAATGGTGATGTCCTTGAGCGGCTTGCCGAAGTAAATCTCACTCGCCGACGAGAAGCCGTACGCCCGCTGGCCGAGGTAGATCTGGTTCATGTAGACCTCCAGGATCTGCGGCTTTGTGAGCTGGCTTTCGATCTTGAGTGCGAGAAGAATCTCGTAGATCTTGCGGGTGAAGGTCTTTTCCGTTGACAGATAGAAGTTGCGAGCAACCTGCATGGTGATGGTGGAGGCGCCCTGGCTGCGAGCTTCGCCGAACTGCGCGAAGGCGGCGCGCACCACCCCCTTGTAGTCCACGCCGCTGTGTTCATAGAAGCGCGAGTCTTCGATGGCGAGCACGGCCTGCTGCATTACCTTTGGGATTTCGCCGATGGGCGTGAAATTGCGTCGCTCCTCGCCAAACTCACCGACCAGAACGCCGTCCGCGGAGAAGATGCGCATCGGAAGCTTCGGGCGATAGTCAGTGAGGCTCGCAGTTTCCGGCAGGTTCGGATAGGCCACCGCCAGCGCTATGGCGGCAACCATCAATATCGACAAGATGGCCGCGAGGCCCAGGCCAGCCAGCCAGGTGAGGGTTCGGGCAATCCACTGCCCCCAAAGTGGCAGAGATGAATGAGACTTGCGCGGCGGCCGCTTGGCTTCGTGCTCAGATGAGCTCATGGGACTCCAATGATGCTGCTAGTGTCGCGTCAAGCCACAAGTGTCGGTTGATCGCACCGCTGTCGCAGCGTAGTGAGGCGCAACGCCGCATGCGCTTTCGAAGGCAAACAAGCGAGCGACAGGCATTTGTGGCTGACGCGACACTAGGAATTATAGGAACGCAGTTACAGCTGATTCGGGGGTGGCGTGAATTGGTTGGCAACCAAGCGTGAGTCGACTACAAAAGTTCTCAGGGTTTGTCCCGAAAATAGCAGCTCAATCGATACGAACGCGTCTTGGTTTTGCAACGGGAGGAGGGTTCTGGAATCGGAAATCTCGTTGTGGGGCAAAGACTTTACTGCTAGCATTCAAGTAACTTATTAACTCCAGTGCAGCCTTTCGGGGTTGCCTGGGAGAGGGCGTTGTGAGCTTTCTGGACACGTTGTTGGGCCGCAAACATCCACCGATGATCGGATTGGACGTTAGCTCGTCCAGCGTCAAATTGGTGGAGCTATCTCAAAATCCTTCCGGTGAATATGTCCTGGAACGATTTGCAGCCGAAAGCTTCGAAAAAGGCTGGATTCAAGACGGCCAGATCGAGAAATTCGACGAAGTGGCGGATGCAGTCAAACGGGTCATCTCCAAGAGTGGCACCAAGACTAAGAACGTCGTCATGGCCATGCCCCAGTCGGCGGTCATTACCAAGAAGATCATGCTTCCCGCAGGACTGCGCGAGGAAGAGCTTGAGCTTCAGGTCGAATCCGAGGCCAACCAGTACATCCCCTTTTCGCTCGACGAGGTGAGTCTCGACTTTTGCGTCATTGGTCCGAGCCCGACCTCGGTGGGTGACGTCGAGGTTCTGATCGCCGCATCTCGCAAGGACCGCGTTCAGGATCGTCAGGGCTTGGCTGAAGCTGCAGGGCTAAAGCCGATGGTGCTCGACATCGAGTCGCATGCGTCCCGTCTCGCGATGAGTCGCGTCGTGGCGACTTTGCCGAATGAAGGCCGTGACGCCCTGGTTGCCCTCTTCGAAATTGGAGCCGACACGACCAGTCTCAAAGTCCTGCGCGACGACGAAATGCTTTACGACCGCGACCAAGCCTTTGGCGGATCGCAGCTCACGCAGCTCATCTCGCGCCAATACGGGTTTTCATTCGAGGAGGCCGAGCAGAAGAAACTTGCCGCCGACCTGCCCGACGACTACGAGACATCCATCCTCGCCCCATTTGTCGATAGCCTTTCGCAGGAAATCGGGCGCGCGCTGCAGTACTTCTTTACCAGTACCCCACATCACAAGGTCCACTACGTGATGCTCGCGGGTGGAACGGCCACACTGCCGGGTCTCAAGGACCGCGTGACCGAGCTCACCGGTTTTGCATCGATGGTGGTCAACCCATTCGACAATATGAAGCTTGGCAGCGCCGTGCGCGAGAGCAAGCTGCGCCGTGAGGCACCGTCATACCTGACGGCCTGCGGCCTGGCGATGCGGAGGTTCTTGCAGTGATCCTCATCAATCTACTCCCGCACCGGGAGGAAAGGCGCAAGCGGCGCAAGGCAGCGTATTTCATCGGGTTGGGCATGTCTGCGGCCGTCGGCTTGGTGGTCGTCGGAATGTGGTTCCTGGTCCTGCAGCAGCTGACGTCATCGCAACGCGATCGCAATGCCTACCTGGGTAGCGAAATCAAGAAGCTCGAAGTCCAGATCAAGGACATCGCGGCCCTGCGTGCTGAAATCGAATCGCTCAAGGCGCGCCAGAAGGCGGTCGAAGATTTGCAGATCGATCGCAATGTGCCGGTGCACGTGCTTAATGAGCTGGTGAAGCAGACTCCGGAAGGGGTGTATTTCACTTCGGTGAAGCAGGACGGTCAGACCCTGAACGTCAACGGCATTGCCCAGACTAACGAGCGCGTCTCGGAGTTCCTGCGCAATACTGCCAACAACTCGGAATGGCTCGTCAAACCCGAACTCGTCGAAATCAAGGCTTCGACGGCAACGAGCGCTGGACGGGACCAGAAGCGGCTCTTTGACTTCGGAGTGCGTTTGACGGTGAAGCGTCCGCAGGACAAGGCGACAGCCGATGCAATACCGGCCGCGAAGCCAGCAAGTTCGGCTGCGGTCGCAGCGAAGAAAGCCTGAGACCGACATGGCAACCAAGAACGTGAATGTCGATCTGAACTCGGTGTTCGAGGGGGCGGCCGCGCAGTTTCGCGGGCTGAATCCAAATGAACCCGGTCAGTGGCCCGTGCTGCCAAAGGCGGTGACCTGGGCAATTCTTTGTATTGCTGTGGTGGTCGTTGGCTGGTTTTTGCTGTTGTCGAGTGCCAACGACGAACTCGAGGCAGAGCGGGCCAAGGAGCCTGCGCTCAAGACCGACTATCGCAACAAGCTCGCGCAGGCTGTGAACCTGCCTGAACTCCGCAAGCAGAAGCTGCAGGTCGAAGAGTACGTGACCCAACTTGAGAAGCAATTGCCTGGCAAGGCCGAAATGGACGCGCTGCTTTCGGACATCAATACCGCCGGTCTCGGCCGAGGTCTGCAATTCGAGTTGTTCCGTCCAGGTCAGGTCGTCGTGAAAGACTACTACGCGGAGTTGCCGATTTCGATCAAGGTGACGGGGCGGTATCACGACATCGGGGCTTTTGCAGCCGATGTGGCCAATCTGTCGCGCATCGTCACGCTTCACAACATGAATATCACCGCTGCCAAGGATCCCAACAGCGCCTTGTCCATGGAGGCGACTGCGCGGACTTATCGCTATCTCGATCCTGCTGAAGTCGAGTCGGTCCGCAAGGCGAACGCGAAGCCGAAGGCGGGTGCCAAATGATCACGAGATTCAGTCTCGGCACATTGGCCGCATCAATTCTTGTGGCGTCTCTTGCAGCGTGCTCTGGCGAGCAGGACGAATTGGCTCAGTGGATGGAGCAGCAAAAGCACGAGGTCAAGCCGAATGTGCTGCCCTTGTCGCCGCCCAAGAAGTTCGACCCACAACCCTATTTGGCCCTGTCAGGCGTCGACCCCTTCAGCCAACAAAAGTTGACCGTGGCCCTCAAGCAGGAAGCCCGACAGCCGAATTCCATGTTGGCGGCGGAAATCAACCGGCGCAAGGAACCCTTGGAAGCCTACCCCTTGGACGGAATGTCGATGGTTGGCAGCGTCTCGAAGCACGGCCAGCCGTATGCGCTGCTGAAAGTGGACAGCCTGCTGTATCAGGTGAAGGTCGGGGACTATCTCGGGCAGAACTACGGAAAGATCACCAAGATCACCGAAACCGAAATTTCTCTGAGAGAGATTGTTCAGGATGCGGCTGGCGAGTGGATTGAGCGTCCGAGCTCACTCCAGCTCCAGGAGAAATCGCGATGAAGTGCATGCAGGAGACAGGAATGATTGGCAATTGGGGGGCGCGGATACTGGCGCTGGTGGTGTGCCTTGGCGCGACGATTCCGGCTTGGGCGCAGAACGCGATCCAGTCGATCAACAGCAGCCAGCAAGCGGGCTCTGACATCATTCGCATTGAATTGGCTCAGCCTCTGGCCACGGTGCCCAACGGATTCTCGGTTCAGACGCCTCCGCGCGTCGCCATCGATCTTCCGGGCGTGACGAATGCGCTGGGCAAGTCGAGCGTTGACATCAACCAGGGCAACCTGCGTTCGATCAACGTTGCGCAGTCGGGTGAGCGTTCGCGCCTCGTGCTCAATCTCAAGCAGCCGGCGAACTATCAGGTTCAGCTGGAAGGCAAGATTCTTCTGGTTGTTCTTGCCGCCCCGACGGCGGCGCCTGTTGCCGCCGGTACGGCGACCAGCAGCGAGCCGGTGCATTTCGCTGAGAGTCTGAATCGCGCTCCAGTGGCACTGCGCGACATTGACTTCCGTCGCGGGCCGGACGGTGCGGGTCGGCTTGTGGTCGATCTCCCGAGCAATCAGGTCGGCGTCGACATCCGTCAGCAAGGTCAGAGCCTCGTTGTCGAATTCCTGCGGTCAACATTGCCCGACAACCTGCGTCGTCGTCTTGACGTCACAGATTTCGGCACTCCAGTGCAAACCGTCACTGCAACGCAAAGTGGCGACCGGGTCCGCCTGATCGTTGAGCCCCGCGGTGCTTGGGAACACAGTGCCTATCAGAGCGACAATCAGTTCGTGCTTGAAGTGCGGCCGCAGAAGATCGACCCGAACAAATTGACGCAGGGTCCTGGCTACTCCGGTGAAAAGTTGTCGCTCAACTTCCAGAACATTGAAGTGCGTGCGCTGCTGCAAGTCATCGCCGACTTCACGAACTTCAACGTGGTAACGAGCGACTCAGTGACTGGCAATGTCACCTTGCGTTTGAAAGACGTTCCTTGGGACCAGGCCCTCGACATCATTCTGCAGGCCAAGGGATTGGGGCTGCGCAAGTCCGGCAATGTGATCTGGATCGCGCCCAAAGATGAACTCGCGGCGAAGGAAAAGGTCGACCTCGAAGCGAAGGCTCAGATTCTGGCGCTTGAGCCTGTGCGCACGCAGTCCTACCAGTTGAACTACACGAAGGCGGAAGAGGTGGCCAAGGGTCTGACCGGGCAGTCCACCGGGCAGAGCGGCGCAGCGGCCAGCCGCATCTTGTCGCCACGCGGCAGCGTGATTTTTGAGACCCGAACGAATCAATTGTTCGTGAGCGACGTTCCGTCAAAGCTGGAAGAAATCCAGGCGATGATCACCAAGATCGACATTCCAGTTCGCCAAGTGTTGATCGAAGCACGCATCGTCATCGCTGACGACAAGTTCGGGAGGTCGCTGGGTGTGAAGTTGGGAGGCTCCGATCTTCGTGGCCTTCGCGGAGGCACCCCTGGCTACAGTATTGGAGGCGACAACCGCGTCACCATCGGCGGGAACATGAACGCTGTGGGAGCGCAGACACAGCAGACCACGTCGACATCGGTGCCCTTCACTGACACTCAGTTCGTGAACCTTCCTGCCACTGGGCAGAACAATTTCGATGCTGCCACGTTTGCGCTGTCGTTGTTCGGGGCATCGTCAAATCGTTTCCTGAACCTCGAAATCTCAGCCCTGGAAGCCGATGGCAAGGGCAAGGTCGTTTCGAGCCCGCGCGTCATCACGGCCGATCAGGTCAAGGCCTTGATCGAACAGGGTGAAGAGCTTCCGTACCAAACTGCGACATCGAGCGGTGCCACGGCACTGCAGTTCCGCAAGGCGAACCTGCGACTCGAGGTGACGCCTCAAATTACGCCGGAAGGCAACGTGATTCTTGACGTCGACGTCAACAAGGACAGCGTGGGTCGTGTAACAGCAGCCGGCTTCGCGATTGATACAAAGCATGTGAAGACGCAAGTGCTGGTCGAGAACGGTGGTACGGTGGTGATCGGCGGTATCTTCGAGCAGACGGACCGCGAAGACATTACGAAGGTGCCATTCTTGGGAGATGTTCCATACTTGGGCAATTTGTTCAAGACGAAGACCCGGACGTCGAACAAGACTGAATTGCTGATCTTCATCACGCCCAAGGTGGTTAGTGATCGTTCCGCTGCCCGCTGATCGACAATACGAATATCAAGGCCAGACATAGAGTGGAGGCTTCCGATGAAGATCCTGAACTGGTTGACGGCGAGTCTTTTCACGATGACCCTGGCGGCCTGTGGTGGCGGTGGGGGTTCGGGAGGCTCGACGTTTGGTGACGGATCCACCGGAGGTGCCACTGGTGGCACAACGACGAGTGCTCCGACTCTCTCGGTCGCTCTGTCGTCTTCTACAGTCACCTCCACTGCCCCTGCGACGGTAACAGCCACTCTGCAGGATTCAAAAGGCAATGGGATTGCGAGCCAAGTGGTCACCTTCGTGTCGGATGGCGGGCTTGGCACCTTCAGCGCTCCGACAGCCCTCACCAACGCGTCTGGGCAAGCGTCGGTGGCGGTGTATCCAAAGAGCAGTACTGCTGTCGGGGCAGACTCGGTGACTGCATCTGCTTCCGTCAACGGTACTGCAGTAAAGGCGTCGATCGGATATCAGCTCACTGCAAGCAATGTCACTATCTCGAGTTTCACCTCGGACGTAGGGACCGGCACCCTGAGCGCCTACGGCCAAGCCACGCTCTCAGTCACAGTCGCGAATGCTGCAGCCGGCAGTCCCGTCAATATCGCCGTGAGTTCAGCGTGTGTCACAGCTGGCAAGGCAACTCTGTCACAAACCAGTACGACGACGACCAACGGTACCGCAACCTTCACATATCAGGACGCGGGTTGTGGCGCGAGCGTTGCAAGCGACACGCTGCAAGCGACTGTCACCGGCGGTACTGGCGTCAGTACTCCGCTGACGATGAAGATCGCGTCGCCTGCCGTGAGCAGTGTGATTTTCGTCTCCGCCTCACCGTCGACGATCTATATCAAGGGATCGGGTTTTACGGAAACTTCGACGGTCACCTTTAAGGTGGTCGACATCGCGGGCGGTGCGATTCCCAACCAGATGGTGTCGATGACTGCGACGACCTATACGGGCGGTATAACGCTGGACGGCGTGTCCACCGCGGTAACGAAAACTACCGACTCGAATGGTGAAGTCAAAGTCCTGGTGAACTCTGGGACCATTCCTACGCCTGTCCGCGTGAAGGCGAGCTTGGGCTCAACGATCACGACGTCGTCCAGTAATCTCACGGTTACGGTAGGCCTGCCGTCGCAAATCAACTTCTCGTTCTCGCAGAAGACGCAGAACATTGAGGGCTACAACATTGATGGGACCCCGAATTCGTACACGATTATCGCGTCCGACCGCATGGGTAACCCTGTTCCGGCCGGAACCACCATTAACTTCGTGACTGAAGGCGGTCAGATAGTCGGTTCGAAGCAAATTGTCATCGATTCGAATGGCAACGCGACGGCGACCACGTCCTTCCTCTCGTCTACCCCTCGCCCGAAGGATGGCCGGATCACTGTCGTCGCGTACGCCTTGGGTGAAGAGTCGTTCATCGATGCCAACGGCAACAATGTCTACGATGCCGGAGAGGATTTCCAGGACTTGGGCGATGTCTTTGTGTCGACCCCGTACTTTTCGACATTCGATGCGGCAAATGACCAACGCATACCGTACACGCTGACTGGGACGACTGCTGCCTGCGTAGATGCGACAGCGACAAAGCTCAAACTTGACGTCTATACCCCGTCCGTCGCAACTTTCAGCGGGAACAATCGATGCGATGGGGTTTGGGGTCAGGCATACGTGCGCCGTGCCGTTGAGACGGTGCTGTCCACCTCTGATGCGCGGCCGCTCTGGGCAACGTCGTCTGCCACACTGAGCAACGGTGGGAAACTCAGCAACGGCTGCGCTGTTGTCACCCTCAACGATGGCGACGGAACAAGTTCCAACAAGTACTACCTTGTGGGCGGGGGAAACCTATTCAATCTTCCTGCGACTGGCTCCTTGAGTATCCTTGTTGGTGACAACAACACATACTCTCCGGCGGCATCTCCTGCCGGACGATTGAACCCGATGGCTGCAGGTACCACGGTGAGCGTGGTTGCAACGACGGGCATCACGGCGAGCGTCAGTGGCGGCACCCCCGTTCCGAGTACGACGAGCGTTAGTTCGGCGACGATCACATACTCGTTCGACAGCGTCAGTTCCGGTACCTTGACTTTGAAGTTCACTTCACCGGGCGGATTGATCACCTCGGTGCCGGTCGGCATCACGACTTCTTCCTCCGGGACTGCGTGCACCTTGTAATCAGTCTGGTCGGTTTGCCTGGTGCAGGCAAGTCCACCGTAGGGCGCCAACTGGCACGGGCACTTCGGTGCCCGTTTGTGGATGTCGATGCCGAAATAGAACGACAAGTCGGTACGAGCATTCGGCGTTTCTTCGAAGTTGAAGGGGAAGCGGCGTTTCGTGACCTGGAGCAGGTGACGCTTGCTGGCCTCATCGCCCGAGGTGATGCCGTTCTCGCCACAGGTGGTGGTGCAGTGCTTCGCGAACAGAACCGTCAAACCCTGCAGGAGCGTTCTGTTGTCGTGTACTTGCGGTCTACCCCAGAGGAAATCTTCAAGCGCCTGCGACACGATACGCAGCGCCCCTTGCTACAAGTGAAGGACCCTTTGCAGAAACTGCGGGACCTATATGAAGAGCGGGACCCTCTTTATCGTGCAACCGCGAGATTCATCATTGAAACTGGTCGACCGTCAGTGTCCGCCCTGGTGAAGATGGTTCTCATGCAACTTGAACTTGCCGGCGTGGTCGATTCGTCACCGCGCGTGACCTCTCCCGTGGAGCGGAAGCCGACACCTCCAAGCCCCTAAACTAGCCGAGATGAATAAACCGGCATCGAAAGTGATCGTTCCCGTTGGGATCGAAGGGCGCAGTTACGACATTGTCATCGGAAGCGGCCTCATCGACCAAGGCGACAGTTGGCTCGGTCTTCCCGGCGCGACGACCTGTGTCATAGTGACCAACAGCACGGTAGAGAGCCTGTACGCCCAGCAACTGACAAACGCTCTGAGCAATCGCTACTCGCAGGTCAGTTTGGTCGTTCTTCCTGACGGGGAGTCACATAAGAATTGGGAATCTCTCAATACGATATTCGACCACCTGCTTGCTGCGGCATGTGATCGCAGGACGGTGTTGTTCGCGCTCGGCGGAGGGGTGGTTGGTGACATGACCGGGTTTGCCGCCGCATGCTATATGCGTGGCGTCCCATTCGTTCAAGTTCCCACAACATTGCTCGCCCAAGTCGACTCGTCGGTCGGCGGCAAGACTGCCATTAATCATCCGCTGGGCAAGAACATGATCGGAGCGTTCTACCAACCGGTACGGGTTGTGGCCGATCTGGACACCCTGAAGACATTACCTCAGCGCGAGGTCGCAGCGGGCCTCGCTGAAGTGATCAAGTATGGTCCGATCGCCGATGACGGCTTCTTCTGCTGGATCGAGGAGCACCTCGATGCTTTGCTGGGACTCGAAGCAGAACCCCTTACGTACGCGATTCGCCGATCGTGTGAGATCAAAGCCCTTGTCGTCTCGCAAGACGAACGTGAGTCCGGGTTGCGCGCGATCCTCAACTTCGGCCACACCTTCGGCCATGCAATCGAAGCGGGACTGGGGTATGGAGAATGGCTTCATGGCGAAGCCGTTGGTTGCGGTATGGTGATGGCGGCAGACCTTTCCGAGCGACTCGGCTTGATTGACGCCACCTATTCATTGCGCATTAGGCGGATTGTGGAGCGGGCAGGGTTGCCTACGATCGGGCCGCGTCTCGGCGTCGACCGCTACTTCGAACTCATGGGCCGAGACAAGAAGTCTGAAGGTGGCGACATTCGGTTCGTGCTCATCAATGCGCCGGGGCACGCGATTCTCCGATCGGCTCCGGACGCGCAAGTCCGTGCCGTCATCGAGAGCAATACGGGGTGATGGTCGAGAAGGGCGGGATGTTTTAAAAGCGCGCTAGCGCGGCATGCCGGCCGATTGAAAGGCGTGGAAGCCCGTCACGTCAAACTATCCCCGGTTCGCCCTCAAGGAATACAGCTGCCTCAACTGGTGAACATACCTTCGATGTCTACGAGGCGTCTAAGAGGTCGGGAGTGAGTCTGAAGCTTACTGAGCGAGCAAAAGCTCGATGTGACGCACGCTTGCCACCTTGACCCCGCGACGTACAGCCGGAGTCAGGTTTGTCTGGCAAAGACGGACTGCAATTGCCTCTGGCTTAAGCACCCCAACGGGGTCCATGTTCAGGACTTTGCACTTGCGGGCAATGCCGCGTTCATCCACCCAGACGGCAAAGCTCAACCTGCGCACGCCAGATGTCATCAGTTGGTCCACGTCGACTTCCCAGTCGGGCAGCGGTTCGGCGGGTATGTCGACTTCGTGGCTCTCGTAATAGCATGCCCGAAGAATTGGGTCAGCGGAAATGTTGTTGTCGGCGAAATCTCTCGAAGCGAACTCAGGAATTGCGAGGGCGACAGCAGACGGCTGTCGTACCTGCTCGACGACTGGGTCTAGCTTTGCTGTTTCTTCAGGCTCCGTAATGCTGCGTATGCGCAGGGCAGAGACTTGCAAGTCGGGCTCTGGATTCGAGCCGGCGGCATCCGATGCGACAAAAGCGGCCACGGCAACGCCCACGATGGCATGCGCCGTCGCAGACCCGGCTACCAGAGTCATCAGCACAACTTTCCGCATCATGCGCGCTCACTACCTCCAGCATGCAGCAAGTGCTGTCGCGTCGTTAGCGTACTGGGATCCGTAGTTCTTGATCATCTTGACGCCCATGTGGGTCAAGCCAAAGTCTCCGCACTTGTCGCTAGACATCGGACCCGTGCGTCTTGCCCAGACAACATATGTCTTTGCCGTTGGAGAACCCGAAGGGCCAGTCGTGTCTGCCACAACGATCGAATAGTTGGCGGTGCCCGATGTTGGCGACTGGTAGTAACGCCCTCCGAAAAGGGTGGACGCTGTGACTGCCGTGCCAGCCGTGTTCTTGTCGTATGCGTAGTTCTCAGCGTAAAAACGCTCCATCCACTGACTGCCCTGAACAAGAACCGCCTGCGCATCGCTGCGACGCCCTTTCGCCACGCTCTCGCTATATGACGGGTAGGCGATCGCCGAGAGCACCGCAATGATCGCCACGGTGATCATCAACTCGATCAGGGTGAAGCCTCGGTGTGCGCCTGAGCTGAGAGACTCAGCGCGGCCGCGCCGTTGATGACTGGATGTGCGTGCATGACTCATGGTGTTCATGGGTTGGTCTTCAGGCCGGGAATCTCACGCCAGAAAATACGGGCGTTCGTGTTGGCCCCGGCCACGCCTGTGTCGGTCTTGTCACCGACGATTCGGGCGCAATTCAGCGTACCGTTGCCGCACGAGCCTGTTGTGAAATTCGTGCCCGTTCCGACGGCGTCTCGGCTGATGCGAACCTTCTGATCACTGATGGAGATGGACGCGAGCCAGTAGGTCTTGCTGCTGACGACGGTCGTGCCCAGCAAGTCGCTGCCTGGCAATCCGGTGATCGCATCCACAACGGTCAGTCTCGCCTGTGGCGTCGGATAACACGGCTCTGGCGATGCGGTCGGCGCAGGAGAGACCGAGACGACTGCAACCTGCGAATTCACCATGGCAGCATTGCTCACGGACATCTCCGACGAGACATTGAACGGCAAGTACCAGCCGAGCTTGGTGCTCCAGTCAATGACGCTGCCGGTGATATAGCGATCCGTCGTGCTGCCGCTCACGTTGTTGAACGTGCGTACCTGTAGTTGGCTCAGCGTGCGCGGCAAGGTGGAATCCAACGACGAGGTGACTGTGGTCTTGAACACCGGCTTGTCCCATATGCCGAAGATCGCATTGGTGCGAGTTGTATTCGGAAAGTCGCCGCTCTCGTATGACTTGCCTGTGGCAAAGATCAGCATCTGGCCGCCCATCGGGTGGAATCGGAACTCGGGTGCGGACGTGATTGGAAGGGCCGTGCCCGCAGAGTCTTTTGCGGTGAACAGCGGCTTGCCAGAATAGGCGACCGCCCATTTCGTTGAATCCGCATTGCTCACATCGAATTTCCACAGATTGCCCTTGAGATCCCCTGCGTAGATCGTGTCGGCGACACCATCGTTGTTTTCGTCGATCCAGATCGGTTGCGACAACGCATTACCCGGACCTGCGTCGGCGACGATCTTCACGTAGCGTCCGCTCCAGCTTCCACCGCTGGGGCCATCTGCAAAAAGAATGTAGAGAACTGCCTTGCCGCTTGGACTCATGACACCGTTGCCGAACAGGGCCGCGAACTTCCCATTGTTCATGCGCGCAATCTGGCCCGACTGGCCACTGAAACGGCTGACGGTAGGCTCAGAAATGATGTATCCGAGGTCCGTCGCATCGTCCGCGGACGTGAACTGCCACTTGAATATGTTGGAGGCCTTTGTCTCGTCGGAAAGAACAGCAGGGTCCGTCACGTCGAGCGCGAAAATCCCTTTGCCACCGCGACCTAAACTGCTGAAAAGGTAAGTTGACCAGGTGGTGCCCACCATGACGTCGCCAACAAACGGGGAGCCATCCACGAACGCTTGAACTTTCGCCGCCGTTGGGTTTGCCCAATTCGGCAGGTTGACGAAGACTGGCTCGGGGATATATGAAATGATTGGGTTTCCGCCGCCTGACTTCGAATTGCTGGCATTGAAGCCGTGCAACATCCCATCCCCGGCACCGACCCACAGGATGTTGGTGCGGGTTGACCATTTGGATACAAAGTCGCCATAGCCCGCGAAATTGGGGCCAAAGAAGTTGGCGGCTGGTGGAACTTCAACCGTCGGATTCGAGTTGACGAGTGCTCCCATCACCGAATTCGAGGCGCGAATGCGGAACTGGCTCTTGTTCGTCGTGTCGCCGCGCAGCCATTGCATCATTCCCTTGGCGTAAGCGGTGGCAACCGTGGCGTCACTGATCCCAGACTTTAGAACCGTCTGCTTGGCGGAATCGAGGCTGTCGTACTGGAACTGTATCCCTGAACTCCCGCTGTTGGTGATCACCGGACGAGTGATCGACGTCGCCAGTTGCGGGTGTGCATTCCACTCGGGGCTGGTCAAAAAGAGTCCGGTCTTATCGTCAATCGCATAAGCAGACAATTCACCGTGGCCGTCGCTGGGTTCGAATCGTGCGACGTATTTCAGGTCGCCAGCTCGCAGTTGGCTTGATGCAATTGCAGGAGAAGTGTTCGCCGAATTGACAATGTCCTCGAGGATTTCGCGCAACGACGACTCCAGCAGTTCAGGACTGCGCGCGACGAAATAGTTGTCGGGTTCCCCGTCATTGCAAGGCAGGCCTGTCGCGCCACCGCATGCTTTTCCGTCGGCACGTTTCACGTCCCACGCGTCCAGGTTACTGGAATCAGGCCATAGGCCGGTATAGGTTTTCTTGTCGTATTTGAAGCCGCCGTATTTGGACATGTACCAAAGCGGCTCGCGAATAAGTGCATTCGTGGCGCCAGTGACGGTGTAACTCTTGC
>Ga0207678_10001372_pt1 | contig 22433 bp, 21 predicted proteins | sample KBSC63metaG_FD_184319 | JGI IMG/M metagenome (GOLD analysis project Ga0207678, IMG submission 184319) | Corn rhizosphere microbial communities from Kellogg Biological Station, Michigan, USA - KBS C6-3 metaG (SPAdes) (version 2) | ecosystem: Host-associated > Plants > Roots > Rhizosphere > Soil ... | reverse complement strand
GTGCCGGCAAAACAGCCGGTGGTGCTGAACGTTACCGACTGCTGGGCGCTGGCGGACGCAGCGGTCATGACAGCAAAGGCTGCAGCGGTGGCGATCTTGGTGGCAAATCCCATCTGGTCGCTCCATTGGAGTTGAATTTCGTGTCGCCTGCAGATCCAGGTGACACGCACATGCTGTAGCGATGCTGCAACGGAAGTGTCGCGCCCGAACAACAAATTGTGGCCTTCACAATCGCCGGCATTTTCGCGTTTTCCCTATGAGAAACGCCGATATTGTCTTGTGTGGCGATGTACGCTATCGCACTAACGATGCCAGACCGGCGACGGCCGTTAATGGTGTGAAGGCGGCAATACTTGCCGTGGGGGAACGGCTCTAGCTCGCCAGCTTTTCGCGCCGAATCACTCTGATGAACGCCGGCGCAAGCTCGGGATCGAACTGCGTCCCGGAGCAGCGCGTGATCTCGGCAACAGCATCCTCAGCGGACATGTAGCGGCCGCGGCGATATGCGCGGCCGCTCGTCATCGCATCGAAGGCGTCGGCAATCCCGGCGATTCGCGCTTCCATGGGAATGTCCATTCCGGCAAGTTTGTCCGGAATGCCGCGTCCGTCGAACCGCTCATGATGCGAGCGCACGATGCTGAGCGCGACGGGCTCCTCGCCAAGCAACGGTGAGAGAATCTGCCAGCCCAGCATCGGATGCGTCATGATGTGCTGGTACTCCTCGTCCGTCAGCGGGCCTTCCTTGTTCAGCACGGCCTCGCGCACTCCGATCTTGCCGATGTCGTGCACCTGGCCACCGAGCTCGATCTGCCGGACCATCGACTCCGAAAGCCCGATCTCACGCGCCAGAAGCGACGAATACTGGCTCACGCGAATCGAGTGCCCACGGGTGTACTGGTCCTTGACCTCCAGCGCCTGCACCAGCGCCTGAACGCCACCCAGAAACAGTTCCTCCAGACGGCGGGCCTGGGTCGCAACCAGCCGCTCCAGCCCGTTCTGGTAATCGCGATTCTCGAGAATGAGCCGGCGCTTCTCCATCGCCTGCCCCACCCGGGCCAGCACTTCTTCGAGGTGGAACGGCTTGGTGAGATAATCCATCGCCCCGCTGGCAAGGCAGCTCAGGGCAAGTTCCACATCGGCAACAGCGGTGATGAGAATCACGGCCAGATCGGGGTATTTCGCCCGAGCCTGGCGCAGCAGCTCGATGCCGTCCATCCTCGGCATCCGAAGATCGCTGAGGAGGAGGGCCGCTGGCACGGAGTCCAGGCGCTCCAGCGCCTCGACGCCATCCGCCGCTTCGAGGCACGTGAAGCCGTCGCTCGTCATCAGACGGACGAGGACCTGCCGGAGGCGAGGCTCATCGTCCGCGATGACACAAAACATCGGCTCAGGCGCCGTCACGTCATCACCTCCTTCATATTTCTAAGAGGTATTCTAGCTTCCGATCCAACCCCCTGCCATGACGAAGATCTTCGACGAGGACATGTCCGCCGCCTTTGGGACCCGAGCCATCCACGCCGGCCAGCGCCCTGATCCGCTTTCCGGCGCGATCATGACGCCCATCTACCAGACCTCCACCTACGTCCAGGAGGCACTCGGCGTCAACAAGGGCTACGAGTACGCGCGTGGTCGCAATCCCACACGTGAAGCACTGGAGCGCAACGTCGCCGCACTCGAAGGCGCGAAATACGGCTTCGCCTTCTCGAGCGGTATGGGCTGCCTCGATTCCATCATGAAGCTGTTCAAGTCCGGTGATCATTTCGTCGTGGGCGAGAATGTCTACGGCGGTACATACAGACTGTTCGACAAGATCCTGCGCAACTACGGCATGACATTCTCGTACGTGGACACTCGCGATCCGCAATTGATCGCGGATGCGTGTACCAGCAGTACCGCTGCAATAATCATCGAGACGCCGACCAACCCGCTCATGCGTCTCACCGACATCCAGGCCGCCGCGGACGTCGCGCACTCGCACAAGGCACTGCTCATCGTCGACAACACGTTCGCATCGCCATACCTGCAGCAACCGTTCACGCTCGGTGCGGATATCGTCTGGCACTCATCCACCAAGTATCTCAACGGTCACAGCGACATGATCGGCGGAATCGCGCTCGTCGATAACGACGATCTCGCAGCGCGCATGCAGTTTGTTCTCAACGCCTCTGGCGCGGTGCCCGGACCGATGGATGCGTGGCTCGTCCTGCGCGGGACAAAGACGCTGCACCTGCGCATGGAGCGGCACGACAGCAACGGTCGCGCGATCGCTGCATGGCTGGCGAAGCGCATGGGCGAGGACAAGGTCTTCTATCCGGGGCTCGAGTCCCATCCACAGCACGCGCTGGCAGTCAAGCAGATGAAGGGATTCGGCGGGATGATCTCCGTCGAAACGGGGAGCCGCGCGGCGGCTGCACGCATGCTCGGGCGAGTTCACGTGTTCTCGCTCGCCGAATCGCTTGGTGGCGTGGAGAGCCTCATCAATCACCCTGCCGAGATGACTCATGCGTCGGTCGAACCGGCACGCCGCGCCCAGCTTGGAATTACGGAAGGTCTGGTGCGACTGTCGTGCGGAGTGGAAGATGTCGGTGACCTCATCGCCGATCTGGACCAGGCGCTCAGATGACAGGCGGTCTGCCAGTTCCCGCTCCGTCGCCACGACGCACGCTGACTGGCATCGCGCCAGTAGCGTGGGAGCACCCGGCTGACCGGGCAGCGCTGCAGACATTGCGCGCGATCCCCGGACTCGACGAGCTCGTGCGCAGGGTGATGAGCTTCCTGGGCGAACGCGGGGTGCGGCAGTTGTTCACGGCGGATTCCGTGCGCGTCAACGAACGCCAGCGGCCCAGGCTCCATGCGTTGTACATGGAAGTCCTGGAAACACTCGACTGGCCGGAACGTCCGGACCTGTTCGTTACGCAGACTCCCTTCGTCAACGCGATGGCGGTCGGCTTCGAAAAACCGTTCATAGTCGTACACACCGGCGCACTCGGCATTCTGGATGAGCCGCAGCAGCGCGTGTTGCTCGGCCACGAAGTCGGTCACGTCATGAGCGGACATTCAACGTACTCGACGCTCGCACTGCTCTTTCTGTCGTTCGGCTTCAATGCGATTCCCGGACTCGGCCTCATCGCTCTTCCAATTCAGCTTGCATTGCTGGAGTGGTATCGCAAGGCCGAGTTCTCGGCGGATCGCGCAGGGTTGCTGGCATCGCAGGATCCGATTCAGGCCATGCGCATGTTCCTCCTGTTCGCCGGTGGCAAGGGCGACGCGACCGAGACCAATCTCGACGAGTTTCTCGCGCAGGCGCAGGAGTACGAAAGCGATAGCGGCGCGATCGATCTGCTGTTCAAGCTTCTCAATGTTTCGGGCCGCACCCACCCGTTCAACACCGTGCGGGCCGCGGAGCTCCAGCGCTGGATTCAGGCGGGCGGCTACGATGCGATTATCAATGGCGAATACGCGAGGCGAGGCGCACCGAACGAACGGCCGCTGACCGACGATTACGCCGATGCTGCCGGATATTACGGCGAGAAGATGAAGGGAATGATGAATCAGGTGGCCGATGCGGCGCGACGTGCGACCGATACGATGAACAACGTGTTCCGCAACGAGGACGAGTGAAGGTTCTGATAGTTGGCGGTGGCGCGCGCGAGCACGCAATCGCATGGAAGCTGTTGCAGGATGATCCGACGCTCGACCTGATTGCCGCACCTGGAAATCCCGGGATCGCCACCCTTGCGCGATGCGTCGCCATTCCCGCGGACGACATAGTTGCGTTGTTGGCGCTCGCGCGTGCGGAACGCCCCGATCTCACCGTCGTCGGCCCCGAAGCTCCGCTGGACGCGGGAATCGCTGACGCATTCCACGCCGAAGGCCTGCCTCTCTTCGGACCGACGCGCGCCGCGGCACGTATCGAGACTTCCAAGCGATTCGCGAAGGAGCTGATGCTGCGCGCCGGTGTTCCTACGGCGCGTGCGAGTCATCATACGTCCGTCGACACCGCGCTGCGCGCCGCACATGCGATCGGCGCGCCGGTCGTGATCAAGGCGTCGGGACTTGCTGCAGGAAAGGGTGTCATCATCGCCGAAACGATGGCGGAAGCGGAACGCGCGATCACGGAGATGCTCCAGACTGGAGCGTTCGGCAACGCCGGCAAGGAGATTCTGGTCGAGGAGTTCATGTCGGGCGAGGAGATGTCCGTCTTCGCCGTCTGTGATGGCCAGCATTCGCGACTGATGATCGGCGCGCAGGATCACAAGCGTCTCGAAGACGGAGACATGGGGCCCAATACCGGTGGGATGGGCGCGTATGCGCCCGTATCGCTGGATACCACATCCCTGCAGGCGCTCGTCAAGGTGACGATCATCGACCGCGTACTCGCGGCCATGCGAGACGACCACTCGCCATTTTCGGGCCTGTTGTATGCCGGACTGATGCTCACGGCGACAGGAGTGAAGGTCGTCGAATTCAACTGTCGCTTCGGCGATCCGGAAACGCAGGCGTTGTTGCCGCTCATGTCGAGCTCGCTGTTGCAACCATTGCTCACAGTCGCTCGCGGCGAATCACTGGTCGATACACCGGAGTTCGAGTGGCACGCCGGCTTCAGCGTGACTACTGTTCTCGCGGCCGCTGGCTATCCGGGAAAGGTTCGGAAGGGTGACCCGATCTCCTTCCCCGAGCCAGAGGACGGTGTTTACGTATTTCACGCCGGCACGAGAGTGTCGGACGGGATGAAAGCACAGCGTTCCGACGAGCCACCAGTAGTCACGGACGGCGGACGCGTGCTGTCGGTGACCGCTGTCGCGCCGACGCTCCATGCAGCAAGCAATCACAGCCGGCGGTACGCGGAGCGCATCCGGTTCTCGGGCAAGCAGATGCGACGCGACATAGCGTGGAGGGAGCTCGCGAGGGAGATGCACCTGTCCGATCGCAGGACGAATGCCTGAGCTGCCCGAAGTCGAGACTATCGCGCGAGGCGTGAACGAAGCGGTCGCCGGCCGCACCATCGAAGCGGTGGGGCTGCCGCGCCCCGACGTTTTGCGCGAGGTGACGGCGCGCACCTTCGCCAAACGGGTACGCGGCACGCGGATTACCGGCGCGAAACGACGAGCCAAACACATCGTCATTTCCCTCGACACCGGAGACTCGCTGGTAGTGCAGCCACGGTTCACCGGCGCTCTGCTCGCCACGCGAGGCAGCGAACTCACCGATTACGATCGCACGTACATCGCCGTGATGCTGGGTCTCGACTCCGGCTTCGTTCTGGCCTACCGCGACGTCCGGCGGCTGGGAACGGTCGCGTTGATGGATCCGACGCGCCTCGGTGACTATTTCGGCGAGCTGGGGGAGGAGCCGCTGGAGGAGGGATTTACGGCGGAGCGTCTCTCCGCTATTCTTCGCGCGTCACGGCAGCCCGTCAAGAAGGTGATCATGGATCAGTACAAGGTCGTTGGCGTCGGCAACATCTACGCGAACGAAGCGCTCTGGCGCGCCGGAATCGATCCGTCACGAATGGCGAAGGACGTCACGCCGGCGGAAGCTGCCGACCTGCGCAACGCGATTGTGTCCGTGCTGCGCGAGGCGATCGTGGCGGGAGGGTCCAGCATCCGCGATTACCGAAACGCCAGTGGTGAGGCTGGCGAGTTCGTGCAATTCCTGTCGGCGTACGGCCGCGCCGGAGAACCGTGCCACCGCTGTGGCGCGAGACTGATCGGAACACACGCGATCGATGGCCGCCAGACAGTGCTCTGCGCGCACTGCCAGCACTGACGACGCGAATCCCGATGGCAAGGAAGTCACGCGCGTACACGTTCAAGGAGCCGACGAGCGACGAGCAGCTCGCCGCGATGCGCGCTGTGGTTCGCGAATCTGCCCGCAACGAACCAGGCGTCTATCGTATGATCGCCGAGAACGGCGAGATCGTGTACGTCGGCAAGTCCAAGCAGATTCGCTCCCGTCTGATGAGCTACTTCCGCGCAGCGTATCCGGAAGACAAGGGCGCGCGCATCCTGCGTGACGCGACCCGCATCGAATGGGACTACGAGCCGAGTGAATTCGCCGCACTGTTGCGCGAGCTGAGACTGATCAAGCAATACCGCCCAAGATTCAATGTGGCGATGAAGCGCGACGCCAGGCACTACTCGTTCATCAAGATTTCGCGCGGCGCGGCTCCAAAGCTCAACGTCGTTCGCGGCGCCGGTCCCGATGACGCAGCAGTGTATTACGGCCCATTCGTCGGCGCACAGCGCGTGAGCGAGGCGGTGCGCGAGCTGAATGACGTGCTGGGACTTCGCGATTGCCGGAGCGACATGCCGATCTACTTTGCCGATCAGCGCGAGCTCTTCCAGCTGGGGCGCACGCCCGGATGCATCCGGCACGAGATCCGAAAGTGCCTCGGCCCCTGTGTCGGCGGATGCACGGTCGCGGAGTACGATCACCAGCTTGCGCTCGCACGTGCGTTCCTCGAGGGATCCGATGCCGGACCGGCTGACACGCTCCGTCGTCAGATGGAGGCTGCGAGCAACGCGCTGGAATTCGAGCGCGCCGCGATCTTCCGCGACAAGCTGTCGCGCCTCGAAGCTCTGCGCGAGCAGTTCGACCGGCTACGCTTCGCCGTGGAATCGCTGTCTTTCGTTTACAACGTGGAAGGCTTCGACGGCCGCGATCGGACGTACGTAATTCGCCGCGGCATCGTACGAGCGGAGCTGGACAGCCCGAAAACGCGTCGCGACAAGGCAGCAATGCGTCGGCTGGTGGACGATATATTCGGCGAAAAGCCGACAACCGGCTCGTCCATCCCGACTCATGAGATAGACGAGCTGCTGCTACTGTCGAGTTGGTTCAGGAAATTTCCTCAGGAGATGCAACGCGCCAGCCGCGTTGCCTGAGAGAGACTACTTCTTTCCGGAGTGCCCGTCGCTGTCCCTCTTCTCCATCGCCCGGGGATCAGGCTCGCCGGTGCTCGCATCCAGCACCGCTTCTGTAGAGTCGGGCGAGTCCATGCCACGGCCTACCGTACGGCTGCCAAACTTCTCCGCTCGTTTTTCCGCGGACGACTCGTCGTGACTGCCGGCGTGAGATTTGCTTTTGTCCATGTCGTTCATTCGAACCTCCGTAAAATTTCCGTCTAACCAGAAAACCGTGGATGTGCATTCATCATGCCCGGATGGATCGCCCGCTGAGCACCTCGTTCGTCGCGGCTCGCAAACCTGAACGCCGATGACGCCGAGTCGGAGGCGCGCTGCGCTGTTCCTGGTTTTCTGCCTACCCCTCGCCCAGGCCTGCCGGCGCGAGAAGCCTGCGACCATAACCACTGCTCAGCTCGATTCGCTCCCCGCCCCGCCACCGCTCCCGCTGTCCCACTTCAATATTCCGCTGGTGTACGACTATACACCCGTGCTGGCGGTCGTAGAACGAGCAGTTCCCATAAAATTCGGATCGATCGATAGCGTCCGCATGGTCGGAGACGATCCTAACAGGCATTACGCATACGAGGCCGTACGCGGTCCGTTCACGACGTCCGTGAGCGACAACGAAGTACACCTGCGCGCGACGCTGTCGTACGCAGCCCGCGGATATTTCAAGCCGCGGTTCGGCCCAACGATCAGTGCAGGCTGCGGTGGCGATTCGGCGGCCGACCGTCCGCGCGTAACCGTCGAGCTCATCACACCGTTGACGCTGACATCCGACTGGCACCTGTCCTCGCATGCGCACATCGGTCGACTTGGCCCGGCATCCAGCGCCGACCGAGACCGGTGTACGGTGAGCATCATCCGCTACGACGTCACGCAACGTGTGGTAGACGCCGCACGCGATGCGCTCAAGTCGCACCTGCCGGACATCGACCGAAAGATCTCACGCGTCGATCTTGCCAGTCGTTTCGAGGAGTGGTGGGGCCTTCTCAACAAACCGATTCGCCTCACCGATAACGTCTGGCTGCTGCTCGGCCCGGAACGACTCCGCATGGGTGATGTGAGCGGCGCAGGTGACGACCTGATAGTCGACGCCGGCCTCGACGCACGCCCCCGAATCGTTACCGGTGCCGAGCCGCATGTGAACGTTCCGCCTCTCCCGCCACTCGCGCGCGACACAGCGGCAACGGGATTCCACATCGTGCTCGGCGGCCTCATGAGTTACGCCGACGCGTCGAAGACGATCACGGATGCACTGAGGGGAAAACCAATCACGGAAGGAGGCCGAACGGTGACGGTGCAAAGTGCACACGTGTCGCCGCTGCCTCAGGGTCGTCTCGCGCTTGCCGTCACCTTCACAGGTGATGCCAATGGCACACTGGTCTTCGCGGGCAAGCCCGCTTACGATCGGAATGCGGGCGAATTGCGCGTGCCGGATCTCGATTACGATCTCAACACCGACAGCGAGATCATCAGCGCGTACAGCTGGCTCCGGTCCGACGCGCTGCGCCAGCTGTTCAGAGAGAAGGCCCGGATCCCGGCCGATCTTCTGATCGCCAAGGGACGGTCGCTTCTCACCGATGGACTCAACCGCAAACTCGGCGAGTCGGTAACGCTATCGGCGCAGGTGGACTCGGTGGACGTCGCGGGGATATATGTAACCGCGCCCGGCATCGCTGTGCGCGCGGTAGCAAGCGGCAGCGCCGGGATGAAGGTGAAGCAGAAGAAATAACGTAACCATCTGGTTACGTATCCTGTTCGGCTCCCCAGCGGTGGCCGAGTAAATGCTCGACACCCATCTGGTCCAACACCCGGGCGACGACGAAGTCCACCAACTCCGGTATCGACTTGGGTTGATGATAGAAACCCGGCGCCGCAGGAAGAATGACAACGCCTGCCATGCTCAGCTTCAACATGTTCTCGAGATGAATGCTCGAGAGCGGCGTCTCACGCGGCACCAGAATCAACTTGCGTCGTTCCTTGAGCGTCACGTCCGCGGCGCGCTCGACGAGTGAGCGTGACGAGCCGGCGGCGATCGCGCTAAGGGTTCCCATCGAGCACGGACAGATGACCATGCCCGCGCTGCGTGCAGATCCGGATGCCGGAGCCGCCCCACGATCCGCGTCGTCGTAAACGGTGATGAGGTCATCCCAGGCGCGGCCACCGACGGCCTCGCGAAGCGCACCAATGGATTGGATTCCCGTCTCCGTCGCCAGCAGCCGGTATCCGTGACGCGAGACTAGCAGCGATACGCGTTGACCGGCAACGCATAATTGCTCCAGCAACCGCACTGCGTACGGAGCTCCGGATGCGCCGGTGATCGCAACCGTGAAAGGAATGCGCGGCTCGACGCCACTCACGATGCAACCCGCTCGGCGAATACGAACCCGAAGTACACGATGCTGATGATGCCGTTCATCGTAAAGAACGCCGCGTCGAGTCGACTGATGTCACCAGGTTTCACGAGCGTGTGCTCGTACAGGAGGAGGCCGGCGGCGACGACGACTCCGGCCGTGTAGATCGCGCCGCCGCCCACCGCGAATCCCACCGACGCAAGCGCGATGATCGTGATCGCGTGCAGAGCACGCGCCGCCAGCAGGGAGCCGCGCTCACCCCAGCGGACAGGAATCGAGTGCAATGCGTTGCCGCGATCGAATTCGACGTCCTGAAGCGCGTAGAGAATGTCGAAACCCGCCACCCATGTCGCGACGGCAATGGCTAGCACACACAACATCCACCACGGACTGGCCCACGTCCCCGTTACCGCCAGATAGCCGCCGACTGGCGCTATCGAGAGCCCCACGCCAAGCACAACGTGCGACCAGCGAGTGAATCGTTTTGTGAAGCTGTAGAAGAAGACCCAGCCCAGCGCGATCGGTGCCAGAAGAAAGCAGACGTGATTGAGCTCGAATGCGGCGAACAGGAACACGCCGCAGGCGACCGCGACCGCGATCATCGCCTCGGTAACGCCGAGTGCTCCGGACGGCAGCTCGCGCATCTGCGTTCGCGGATTCAGAGCATCGATTTCCCGATCCGCTATGCGGTTGAATCCCATCGCGGCGAAGCGTGCCGCGGTGAACGCGATCACGACCCAGCCGACCTCCCGCAGCGTCACTGGCGTGTGATAGCTCGCAAGCACGACGCCGACGAGCGCGAACGGCAACGCGAAGAGCGTGTGCGGTAGCTTCACGAAGTTCACGTACCTGATCACCCGCGATACACCATGAAATGTCTGCCCTTCACGTGCTGTCATAGCCCGAGCTCGCTCCACATGGCATCCACCCGCGCTTTCGTGGCGTCGTCCATCGCGATTCGCGTCGGCCAGTTGCGCGTGAATCCTTCCTCGGGAAACTTGCGCGTCGCGTCTATCCCCATCTTGGATCCATATGTGAATGCTCTGCTCGAATGATCCAGAACGTCCATCGGCCCCATTGTAAAGCGAGTATCGCGCTCGGGATCGATGTTATTCAGCGCAACCCACCACGCCTCGAACGGATTGCGAACATCCACGTCCTTGTCCACGATCACGAGCACCTTCGCGAGTGACATGAGTCCCTGCCCCCACATGGCGTTCATCACCTTGTACGCCTGACCCGGGTACTGCTTGTCGATCGAGACGAAGACGAGATTGTGGAATATCCCTTCCGCGGGCATGTGGTAGTCCACGATTTCCGGAATCGTCAGCTTGAGCAGCGGCAGGAAGATCCGCTCGGTCGCATGGCCGAGGTAATAGTCCTCCATCGGCGGCACACCGACGATGGTCGTTGAATAGACCGCATCTCTGCGCATAGTCACAGCTGTGACGTGAACGCGCGGATAGTAATCGGCCTCGCTGTAGAATCCAGTGTGGTCTCCGAACGGTCCCTCGACCACGAGATCTTCGGAAGGATCGATGTATCCCTCGAACACAAAATCCGCCTCGGCAGGTACTTCCAGATCGCATGTAACAGCTCTTACCAGCGACACTGGCTCCTTGCGAAGGAATCCTGCAAAGATGAACTCATCCACCGTCGGTGGCAGCGGAGCGGACGCCGAGTAGATCGACGCCGGGTCGGCGCCAACCGCAATGCACACAGGCATTCTCTCCCCGCGCGCGGCCATCTCGCGCCAGTGAGCGGCTCCGACCTTGTGGCGCTGCCAGTGCATCTTGAGCGTGTTGGGCGAGTCGTACTGAACGCGATACATGCCGACGTTGCGTATTCCGCGCTTGGGATCCCGGGAAATCACCATCGGCAGCGTGACGTACGGACCGCCATCTTCGGGCCAGCAGGTAATGATCGGAATGTCGCGCAGATCTATCCTGTCGCCCTCGAGCACGATTTCCTGACAATGCGCCGCACCGGAGCGAATGCGGGGAGGAAACTTGGCCACCTCCATCAACCGCGGAATCAGCGACAACTTGGCGATGATCCCCTCGGGAACCTTGAGGTCCATCAATGCGGTGATGCGCGCACCGATCTCGTCCAGATCCGCGACACCCAACGCCATCGCCATCCGGCGCATAGATCCGAAGAGATTGATGGCAACCGGATATGTCGATCGGCGGCCGTCGTCCAGGATGACATTCTCGAACAGGAGTGCCTTTCCGCCACCCGCCTGTTTCATCACTCTGTCGCTGATCTCGCACAGCTCGAGCTTCGCCTTCACCGCATGACGGATTCGCACAAGCTCACCCGCTCGCTCCAGCTCAGCAATGAAGTCGCCGACCGAGTCGAGCGTCATCGGTTAGTGTTTCTCACCGATGTGGATAGCGACGACGCCGAAAGTGTACGAGCGCCAGCGCACGGATTCAAAGCCCGCGTCACGCATGCGCTGCGCAAGGTCGATTTCCGAGGGGAAGTGTGCAACGGATTTTGGAAGGTAGTTGTACGCACTGTGATGCCGCGCCACGGCGTTGCCGATTAGCGGGCAGAGATGATTGAAGTAAAGCCGATAGATCCAACCCACCAGCGGGTTCTGTGTAACACCGAATTCGAGAATGACAAACCGTGCGCCGGGTCGCAGCACGCGATAGACCTCGCGCAGCGCCGCGTCGAGATCCACCACGTTGCGGATTCCAAAGACGACGATTGCACCGGCCGCGAACCCGTCGGTGAACGGAAGGTCCAGTGCATCGGCCGTCACCGGCCGTACTACGTCGCGCGACACCTTTCCCAGCCCCGCGCGCAGCATCGGCTCGGCGAAATCAGCTGCGATGACGGAGCCGTGGAAGTCCGCGAGCGACGCGATCTGAGACGAGATATCGAGCGTTCCGGCGCACAGATCCAGATACGTCGCACCAGGATCGCGCGCGATATTGAGATCGCGTATCGCCTTCCGGCGCCACCACTGATCCAGCCTGAAGCTGATGATCCGATTCACGCGATCGTAATGCGGGGCTATGTCGGAAAACATCTGCTTGACATAGCCCCTCTTCACCGCGGCACCGGTCGCAGCGGCGTCCGCGGTCGCGCGTTCGGTTTCCAGTGCCGTCATGTCACCAAAGTTGCCCGCCGCGCCAGATACAGGCAAGCGGATGATGTCTCAACTCGCGAATGACTGCCGCACGAGTCCTGCGAGCTGCGCGAGCGCCTTCGCCGCACCCGAGTCCGGCTCGGCGACAACGATCGGACGTCCCGAATCGCCGCCCTCCAGCACACGCGGATACAGAGGAATCTGAGCCAGCAGTGGCAGTCCGAGCGAGTCTGCCAGCTTCTGTCCTCCCCCCGACCCGAACAACGCACTTGGCTTTCCACAGTGCGGGCACTCGAAATACGACATGTTTTCCACGATGCCGAGTATTGGAACGCCCACACGCTCGAACATCTTTGCGCCACGCAGTGCGTCGCCGGCCGCCACATCCTGCGGAGTGGTAACGACCAGCGACCCGTGCACGTGAGTCGCCTGCACGAGAGATAGCTGTGCGTCACCGGTACCGGGAGGCATGTCGACGATGAGATAGTCGAGCTTGCCCCACGCCACGTCGCGAAGGAATTGATTGATCACCTTCATGATGATGGGTCCACGCCAGATCGCCGGCTGGTCCGGAGGAACGAGAAACCCAAGCGATACAACGCGGACGCCGAAGGCTTCGTGCGGCACCATCCTGTCGTGATTGTCGAGCCTGGGTGGCCCGTCCAGTCCCAGCATGCGCGGCACGTTTGGGCCGTAGATGTCTGCGTCCATTATTCCCACGCGAGCGCCATCCCTTGCCAGCGCGACCGCGAGATTGACTGCGACGGTGGACTTGCCCACACCGCCCTTTCCGCTTGAAACGGCAATGATGTTGCCGAGTTCAGGGAAGGCAACCGGAGTCGGCGGTGCGACCGTTTTCGGGGTTGGAGCCTGATCCATTACCGGAAGCGCGCGGCCCCGGGGAGTGTCTTCTGTCATACCCAAATGTAAATGCTGAATATCGTCATTCACCCTTCCCTCGTCATCCGTGCCAAAGCAGCGCAGTAGCTGTCATCCCGCGAAGGCGAGAATCCCGGAACCACTCGTCATTCCCGCGAAAGCGGGAATCCACCTGCCGAGGAGAAGCCTCATGCTGTCGTCGCCGCCAAAGGTCCATACCATGGATTCCCGCTTTCGCGGGAATGACGCGTCCTATAGCTCCCCAGTTCACGGGGGATGGCGACGGGACCTACCCCTTGACCCGATATAACATCGATATATCTTAGAGCTAACGATATATCGTACGATATATCAAACTATATCTTCGGGAGGAAGTCAGTCATGCCAGGATTTGATTGCGGCGCGGGCTGGATGCGCAGAGGGATGTGGAAGGGGAACTGGGGCTTCGATGGCTCCCAGTTCTGGGGAGCTGGCCCGTGGCGTCCGCGCGGTGGACCGCGTAGCGCTCGCGTGTTCGACCAGGGCGACCTCAAGTACGTGATCCTGCAATTGCTGGTCGAGAAGCCGCGCCACGGCTACGAAATCATCAAGGCGATCGAGGAGCGCTTTGGCGGTGCGTACTCGCCGAGCCCGGGGACCGTATACCCCACGCTCACGATGCTGGAAGACATGGGCTACGCCCGCGTGACGCCCGAAGAGAGCGGCAAGAAGGTGTACGAGATAACTGACGAAGGTCGCAAGTATCTCGAAGAGAATCGCTCGGCGGTCGATGATATCTTCTCACGGATCACCGAGTTCGCGCAGAGCATATTCGGCGAGCCGATGATGCAGGTACATCGCGCCATGAAGGACGTGGGACGCGCCGTTTACGTTCAGAACGCAAAGCGGACCCCGGAGCAGCTCAAGCGCATCTCGGACATCCTCGAGCGTGCTGCCGCCGAAATCTCGACGGTCGTGTAGTCACACAACCGAGCGCTGTCGGCAAATGAAAAAGCCCGTGCATCGATTGCACGGGCTTTTTCTTTGCCGTGGCTCACTCGGGAGGACGCAGCTTTGCAAACGCCGGCCACGGGCGAACGCCCGCGACAGCTAGTGGCGTGCAGTTGCGTCGCTGCTCAACAACCGATCCGTTATCATGTCCGCCATGCGTGACGCGTCTGCCGTCGGGTCGTTCGTCAGCACGATCACCACGGCGTGCTTGTCCGGAATACGTACGAACGCATTGCGCTTGCCATCGGCTGCGCCGAACGCTGAAAGCCGCGCGACGCCGTGGTACGTGTCTGGTTGCCAACCCTTCGCATGGTCTGCGCCTGCGTAGGTCCGTGGGTCTTCGAGTCCGAGTGCGAGTCGATAAAGTTCGTCCACATCGGATTCCACTCCACCGTCCGCTGCCGCTACCGTCCGATGCAGGCCGATCGGCACACCCAGCTGACGTGTGACGCAAGCCTGAAATGGCGTCGACGGTGCCGCCACTCGCGCACCCGAGCCAGCTTCACCAGCCTGCGCACGACCGGCATTGGCCGCCGGAAGTTGCGCGCACAGCGCGGAAAATACTGCTGACATCGCGCCAAGTTGAAACTGCGGAAGCGTCGTGGTTGGCATGTACTTCGTCTGCGGCGGCACGCCGTAGGACCGGTCGACGAACACCTCACCGTTCTGCGCGACGAGCACTGTTGCGCCGCCTGCGGTTGGATCATCGTATTTCCGGAAGAGCGAATCGATGAATGCACCACTTACACGTGAATCGTCGGCAGCACGGTGCAGTACGTGGCGAGCGCCAAGGTCATACCGGTCACCTGGATGCAACGTGAGAAACGGCTTGCCGGAATCGGTCGCGTCCCTGCCGCCATACACGAATGCCTTGTCGCGGCCGATGATAGTCGCCGTATCACCGCGCACTACCCACGCCGTTCCTTCGTCCTCGGAAATCCCGAGCAGATTCGGGTGTGATGTCATGATCGAGTCGGCGAGATCGGCCAGGCGCTCGCGCGCGACGACATGCTGGTCGATTCCAACGTTGCGCAGATACCCGAATCCCTTCTCATAGCCTGGATAGGCCATGATCCGGTTGTCGTTCGATGGCGCACCCCGAATGAGGAAGTCGCCGAGTATCGACGCACCAGCGGACGATCCGCCGACCACGCCACCGCGGGCGAGTACGTCTCTGAATGCCTGCTCCGTCTTCGTACCAGCGTATGCGTCGACGAGATGAAACTGTCGCCCCCCCTCGAACCAGACGCCGCCAGCGTGCTCGAGCACAGCTGCGAACGAATCCGCGTCGGCAAGCTTCCGGTCTGTCGTGAAGAGAACGTGCACGTTCCTGGCGCCAGCGTTCTTCCACATGCGCGCTCCCGCCGCGTCCTGTCCGTACGACGCCGCGCCGCCAGCGTTCGGCACGTCGATGATCAGCGCGTCCGGCCCGCCTGCGGCCTTGATGAACGCGTCAGTTATCTCCGGGCCGAGCGCGCCGCCGCCAACCACGATCACTGTTCCGTGCGGGGGGCCAACTTTCGTTGCAGTTGATGTCTGAGCCTGCATGACGCCCGAGACGACAATCGCCGCGGCGATTATGCGATGAACGATGAACACACGCCCTCTCATCAAGGATGTATTGCGGAACGTTGCCGATGGATGCCGCTATACCGCCGTAGCTGGCCCCAGATACAGTCGCGCCGCGGCGATCACGCGCTTCTGCACGTCGTCGAGGCTTCCCTCCACCATCGCACCCGACGCCTTCACGTGCCCGCCGCCGCCGAATTGATGCGCAAACTCGTTCGCGTCCACACCACGCGTGGTGCGAAATGAAATCTTCACGCGATTGTGGCCGAGGTCGCGAAAGAAGATCGCCATGCGCGTTCCGGCGACAGACCGCGCATGCTCCGCTATCCCTTCGAGATCCTCCGGCCGTACGTTGTGCTTCTCGGTCGCGCCAGCTGGAACCGATATCCACGTCAGACCGTAGGTCGAATCGACCTCGAGCGTTGCAAGCGCTTCGCGGAGCAACGTGAGACGGCCAACCGGCATCGACGCGTAAATGCGCTGGTACATCTCTTCGGGCTCGACACCTTCGGCCAGCAACTGCGCGGCTACCGCGTGACACCGCGGCGACGTATTGCTGAAACGGAAGCCACCGGTGTCGGTAACGAGCGCCACGTACAGTGAATTCGCGATCGCGGGCGTGATGTCGAACCCGAGCACGAGTCCAACGTCGTACACGAGCTCGCCGGTCGCGCACGCGGTCGTATCCGACAGTATCTCCTCACTCGGCGGGTCATCGCTCGGGACATGGTGATCGATCACCAGCTTCGGTACCTGGAGCCCGCGAACGACATCAGCGAGTTTTCCAAGCCTGCGAAGGTCGGCTATGTCGAGCACGATGACGACGTCCGCCTTGCGCATGACGTCCGCGCCACCGTCGCTCAGCTCGACCATGCGTACATCGTCGGCGAGCAGAAAGCGAAACATCTCGGGCCATGGCGTCGGATTGACGATGGTGACCGTCATTCCGCGCTGCGCCAGCATCCGTGCGAGCGCGGTTTCAGAGCCGCAGCCGTCGCCGTCGGAGTTGATGTGGGTGGATAAAACAATCGAGCGTCCCGCGCGCAGCTCGCGCGCGAGACGCTCGATAGCCGTCCGGCGGGCGGCCGGAACGGCTAGAAGATCACGCACCAACCTTTTCGGCCCGCCCGAGCTTCGAATGGCTCTTCCCGTAGAGGAAGTAAATCAGGAGACCAAGTGCCATCCATACGATCAGACGGATCCACGTATCGCTCGGAAGCGATCCCATGAGCGCGCCGCAGCTGATGATGCCGAGGATCGGAACGAGTGGAACGAGCGGCGTACGGAACGGACGCTCGAGGTTCGGCTGACGATAGCGCAACACGATCACGCCAGCGCAGACGATGACGAATGCGAGCAGTGTGCCGATCGAGACGAGTTCGCCGAGAAGACCGATCGGAAAGTAGCCAGCGATGACCGCCGCGACGACGCCTGTGAGGATCGTCGTGACGTATGGCGTCTGGAACTTCGGGTGAACCTTGCCGAACACGGGTGGGAGTAGACCATCGCGTGCCATCGAGAAGAAGATGCGCGGCTGTCCCATGAGCATCACCAGCACGACCGATGCAAGACCGGCGATCGCGCCGATGTTGACGATCGGACGCATCCACGCGAGCGCGGGGCCGGCGGCTGCAATTGCGACGAACACCGGATGCGGCACGTCCAGAGTCTTGTAGTTGGCAAGACCCGTCATGACGAGCGCCATCAGGATGTACAGCACGGTGCAGATCGCGAGCGACGCGAGAATGCCTATTGGCATGTCGCGTTGCGGATTCTTCGCCTCCTGCGCAGCCGTGGACACCGCGTCGAAGCCTATGTAGGAGAAGAACACGACACCCGCTGCTCGCGCAACGCCGCTCCATCCAAAGTCACCGAAGTGGCCCGTGTTGGCCGGTATGAACGGATGCCAGTTCGCCTTGTTCACGTATGCGAAACCGAAGGCGATGACCAGCAGTACGATCGCGACCTTCACGATCACGATGATGTTGTTGAAGTTCGCCGATTCCTTGATGCCCACCACCAGCAGGACCGTCATGAGCAGCGTGAGCACGATCGCCGGAACGTTGATGACGCCCTGCACGGCGGTCAGACCCGGAGCGCAAGTGGCGAGCGTGTCGGTGACGATCTGGTTGGTCGTCGGTGATATACACAACGTCGACTGTACGAGATGGTGCGTTCCAACCACTCGCAGCGGAGCCTGGGCATACTGATACGGAATGTGAAGCCCGATCTCGTTCATGAACGCCGTGAAATAGCCGCTCCAGCCTACAGCGACCGTTGCGGCTCCGAACAGATACTCGAGGATCAGATCCCAGCCAATGATCCAGGCGATGAACTCGCCCAGTGTTGCATAACCGTAGGTGTACGCGCTTCCGGCGATTGGAATCATCGCCGCGAATTCGGCGTAGCAGAGGCCGGCGAAGAGACAGCCTATTCCAGCCAGGATGAACGAGTAGACGACTCCCGGACCGGCGTGTTGCGCTGCTGCGGTTCCGGTAAGGACGAAAATTCCTGCGCCGATGATGGCGCCAATGCCGAGCGTTGTAAGGTTGAGCGCGCCAAGCGCGCGGCGCAACGTTCGCTCCTCTCCCTCCCCACTCGCTTCAGCCTGAAGCAGCGCGATGCTCTTCCGCGACCCAAGTCCCATGTAATCCCCTCGACGAGTTCCTGCATCCGGGGCCCGCACGCGAACAGACGCGGCGGCACCCCGGATCGTGTGTGGCACAATCCAGAGCCCTGCCTGCAACAAACCCCAACTACGATGCCTTACTACGGTGAACGGGTGCCGTGCGTTGGTGGCGCCCCTGCTCAGTCACACTGAAGAAGGCGACAGCCGAGCGCTATCGTCCGTCAGACCGAATAGTTAGGTGCCTCGCGCGTAATGACCACGTCATGTGGGTGCGATTCACGCAATCCGGCCGCAGTGATGCGAACAAATTCGGTCTTGGTCCGGAGTTCGTCAATAGTCCCGCAACCAGCATACCCCATTCCAGCACGCAATCCGCCGACCATCTGGAACAGGACGTCAGCGGCCGGCCCCTTGTACGGGACCCGTCCTTCGATCCCCTCCGGCACCAGCTTCTTGGCAGACATCTCACCTTCCTGGAAGTACCTGTCTGCACTTCCATCCTGCATCGCGGCAAGGCTGCCCATGCCGCGAATCATCTTGAAGCGACGCCCTTCCATGAGAATCGATTCGCCTGGACTTTCCTCGGTTCCGGCGAGCATCGACCCCATCATGACGCTGGATGCGCCAGCGGAAAGCGCCTTTACAATGTCGCCCGAATATTTGATGCCGCCATCAGCGATAATCGGCACGTCTCCGGCCCCGTCAACCGCATCGAGCACCGCCGTGAGCTGCGGCACGCCTATTCCCGTCACGACCCGCGTCGTGCAGATCGAGCCCGGCCCAACGCCGACCTTGATCGCGTCGACACCACGCTCTGCCAGCGCCCGCGCACCCTCGCGAGTCGCAACATTGCCCGCGACGAGCTGGACGTCGGGAAACCGCTCGCGAACGTCGCCTGTCGCCCGGAGTACGCCATCGGAGTGTCCGTGCGCCGTATCGATGATGAGAACATCGACGCCGGCATCGACAAGAGCTGCGGCACGAGCTTCATAGTTGGTCGCACCGATTGCGGCAGCAACGCGCAGCCGTCCGTGCTGGTCCTTGTTGGCGTTTGGAAATTCGCGCCGCTTGTGAATGTCCTTGACGGTGATGAGCCCGCGCAGATTTCCATTCTGATCCACGACCGGGAGCTTCTCGATACGATGCGCCCCAAGTATCTGCTCGGCTTCATCGAGCGTCGTGCCTACGGGCGCCGTGACGAGATTCTTCTTCGTCATCGCGTCCTGCAGCGGCCGGTCGAGATTGGATTCGAACTGCAGATCGCGATTGGTGATGATGCCAACCAGGCGTCCGCCATCGACGATCGGGACACCCGAGATCTTGAAGCGATTCATCAACGCAACGGCCTCGCGCAACGATGCGGACGGCGACAGCGTTATGGGATCCAGAATCATTCCGCTTTCCGACCGTTTCACACGATCGACCTCGGCGGCCTGGCGATCGATCGACATGTTCTTGTGAACGACGCCGATACCTCCGGCGCGCGCCATGACGATCGCCATGTCGGACTCGGTGACTGTGTCCATCGCCGCCGAAACGAGCGGAACGTTGAGCGTGATACCGCGCGTAAAGCGCGATGAGGTTACGACGTCCCGGGGATGAACCAGAGAATGCGCGGGGAGCAGCAGAACGTCATCGAATGTGAGCGCGGGCTCTGAGCGAATGCGCGCGTACCCGCTCGGCAGTCCTTCGTCCTGCCGGATAGACAAAGACCCGCCACCGGCATCAACCGGTCTGGCGGGCCTGGGATTTTGCAAAGTGTGTGGCGCCATGGACTAATGTATCACACTCGACCAATCGTCCGCAAACGCCGGCGAACCCGCCGCGGAAGGAAAAATGAGGCCGCACCCAGCACCCGCTCGAGGTTGAGCTCGTCCAGCTCGTCCGGATCGCCCATCCAGTGCTCCAGAATCACCTCGCGGCCCGCGCTTTTCAGCAGTTGCCTTATCGCCAGCACCAGAACGAAAACGTCGTCCACCTCTCCGATCAGCGGGATGAAGTCCGGAAACACATCCTCGGGAATCAGCACGTAAGCCACGGCTCCGGCGACGAGCAGCTTGTCCAGCAGCTCAACCCGGGGGTCCATTATCAGACCGTATAAAAGCCGAAGAAAGTTCGGTAGCTCGCGAACGGCGTCGATAACAGTGCGCTTGTGGCCTGCGGCGGGCCGTGCGGCGGGCCGTGCGGCGCTGGGCCGGCGACGGCGCGATCTTGGGGTTGTCGTTTCCATTGGTTCCTCAGGCGATGCGAGAGCTGTGCCGTACGCTCAGTAGATGTAAACGGGCGTCCCGACCGCCACCATCGGGTAGAGCGTCTCTACGTCCTGGTTCAACATTCGCACACAGCCGTGACTTACGGAACGGCCCACCGAGCTCGGTTCGTCGGTTCCGTGAATCCCGTACCCGTCGCCCAGATCGAGTCGGCGGGTACCGAGCGTGCCCATATAACGCCGCTGGACGGTGCCGAACGGTGGCACGATGAGGTTTCCCTTGGCAATGAGCTCATGGCCTTCCTTGGGCGCCGGTGCCGGCTGGCCGTCCGGCATGATGACCTCGGATCCCTGCACCGTGTAGCCGTCGTAATTCTGGCCACGCTCCAGATGAACCAGGCCGACTCCGCGCGCGCGTGCCTGCTCGACATAATGCCAGTCCGGTGGCACCCACGCCGGATTTGAGTCCTTTGACTGCACCACCAGACGCCCACGGGGCGTCTCGAAACGCCAGTGTTGCCCGCTGCTGCCGCCGACGAGCTCCTTGCCGCTCGCAGTTGCGACGGGCGCGGTGAACAGCACGCTGTCACCCTGCTTGTACCACAATCTGTGGTCGGCAATGCTGATGACGATGTACGGTGAATTCGCGTTGGGCGCCGGCGCCTCGACCAGCTTGCGCATGCTGTCGGTTTCAACGCCGGCCTGCGCGCGCAGTGCGCTCAGCAGATCGAGATTGTCGTTGAACACCATGCGGTTGACGTCTCGCTCGAATCTCAGTTCCGCGGTATCGTGCAGCAGCTTTACACTCAGCAGAATGGCGACGCCGATGCCGAGTATGAGCAGCCATGCGATCGCGACCCCGTGTCGCAGGAATTTCAGCATCAGTAGAAGTACACGCTCATTCCAGCGCTGACATTCGGCAGAATTGCGCGAAGATCAGCGGGGTCCACGCGAACGTTGCCGGCGGCGACGGAATCGGAGTCCGCACCGGCATAGATACGCGCATCACCGTTGAGCACGAGGGCCGGCGAGTCGCCGCCTATCACCTGCTGCACTGTACGCTGGCCGCGCGGCAGAGTCATGGCTGTAGTATCGCCAGCGCTCGTCTTGAATCCCGGCACCTTCGCGGGAGCGAGCGCTACACGCATCACACGCAGCAGTGCGCCATCTCGCTCGAGATACATGACGCCGCTGTCCACTGCGATCGACAGATGCAGTCGCGGATCGAAGTGCGCCTGGCGCTTGGCGAGCTCGATTGCAAGCCGCACCTTGTCCTTCTCCTGCTGCACGACGATATCGCTCTTTTTTCGCTCGGCATCCGTCATGCCGGAACGGAGCCGCGAGATCTCCTGCCCGTAGGCGGCGCGTCTGTAGAACAACCACATATCGCCCGCGACGAGCAAGAGAAACACGAGCGCAATGATCTTGAGGAATGTCGGATATGCTTCCCTGAATCCCTGCCAACCTTCACGCCGTCGGTCGCCGCCACGTGATGTGGCACGGCGGTCGCCCAGGTCCTGCGGATCGTGCGAATCGGTCATCTAATTCGGCGAAGGGTCTGAATGTCGAGGATGGGAATGCCGACAGGATCGCTGCGTCCATCGCGCACTCGCGCAGTGACTGTGATCCTCGCAAGAGGCTGCAATGCACGAGCCGTGCCCATGAGCGACGGCGGCACTACAAGATACAGCAATGCATTCTCGGAATTGGGCCCCCGCGCAAGGATGTATGGCTCCTCGTCCGCGAGTCCATGGCGCAGTGGATCCGCCGTTTGCAGCGCGAGGAACTCCAC
>Ga0207678_10001369_pt1 | contig 22479 bp, 19 predicted proteins | sample KBSC63metaG_FD_184319 | JGI IMG/M metagenome (GOLD analysis project Ga0207678, IMG submission 184319) | Corn rhizosphere microbial communities from Kellogg Biological Station, Michigan, USA - KBS C6-3 metaG (SPAdes) (version 2) | ecosystem: Host-associated > Plants > Roots > Rhizosphere > Soil ... | reverse complement strand
CTGCTCGACGTGCTGGGTGATGACGACGGGCATTGGGCGGCAGCACTTTTCGGCGTGACAGAAGCAGGTACGTTCGAGCACGGCAGCTCGGTGCTGCAATTGCCGGCGGACCCCGACGACACCGAACGATTCGACCGGGTCAGGACCACGCTGCTGGCCGCCCGGTCGATCAACAGCACCCTGGCCGGCCTGGTGCCCGAAGACCGGTGCTTCGCCGAGTTCGAAGCCCGCTACCGCCGCGAGTTCGGGGTGTTCCGGGACTTCCTGCGCGGCTTCTACCGGCTCGAGTCCGACCAGGGGTCCTACTTCCGCTACGCGCATCGCGTCACGGGGCACGACGGCGACGACCGCGCGGCGTTCGCCGACCTCGTCGGCGGGGTGTCGTCCGGGGACTTCGACGCCTTCGGGGACGTGCTCGCCGAAGGGGCGAACCTGCAGCTGCGCGGCCTGCTCGGGGCCGACGCGGGCGAGGAGCCGCCGATGTTCCCGGGCGGTCTGGTGTCCACTCCGGACGGACGGCGGTGGCAGGTGCCCGATGCCTGAGGTCGCCATCCTGCTCGCCGCGTTCGCCGTGGTGCTCGGCCTGGCCCGGCTCGCCGGGGCGGCCGCGGTCCGGCTCGGCCAGCCGGCGGTGTTCGGGGAAATCCTGTGCGGGGTGGCCCTCGCCCCGGCCCTGCGCCTGCTGCCGGCGTCGGCCGGGATCGCGCTCACCGCGCTCGCCCAGCTCGGCCTGGTGCTGTTCCTCTTCGCCGCCGGCGCCCACCTGGCGCCGTCGATGACCCGCGTCCGGCTGAAATCGGCGGTCGTCCCGGCCGCCGGCGCCACCCTCGTGCCGTTCGCCTTCGGCGCGGTGCTGGCGGTGTGGCTGGCCCAGCGGCACGCCCACGCCGGCACCGGGGCGTTCGTCATCGTCGTCGCGGCCGCGATGGCGGTGACGGCGTTGCCCGTGCTGGCCCGGATCCTCGCCGAACGCGGCCTGCTCGACGCGGTCACCGGGCAACGCGCCCTCAGCGCGGCCGCCGTCTCCGACGTCGCCGCGTGGACGGCGCTCGCGGTTGCCGCCGCGTCCCGGCACGGCTGGTCCGTGACGTCGGCATTGCCTGCCTTGGCCGCGTTCGCGGTGGTGCCGTGGCTCGCTCTCGAGGGGGTCCGCCGCTGGGCCGCCCGGTTGTCCCGGCCGTCGGCGACGGCGGTGCTGGCCGGGCTGGCCTGCGCGGCCGCGGCGGGCACCGAGGCCGCCGGTCTGCACCCGGCGATCGGCGCCTTCTTCGCGGGCATCGTCGTCGGCCACGCCGTTCCGGCGCTCGATCCCGCCGCGCTGCTCGCGCCCGTCGGCTCGCTGCTGGTGCCGGTGTACTTCGTGCTCGTCGGGCGGTCGGTCGACCTGCGCCTGCTCGACGGGGGGCTGGCCGCGGACATCGCCGCGGTCGTCGGCGTCGCCGTGGCGGGGAAGCTCGGCGGCGCGTACCTGGGGGCGCGTTGCGGCGGGCTGGACCCGCACCCGGCCGGGGTGTTCGCGGTCCTGATGAACACCCGCGGCATCACCGAAATCGTGTTCGCCGGCATCGGCCTGAGCCTGGGTCTCGTCGACGGCGCGCTCTACACCGCGATGGTCGTGATGGCGCTGGTGACCACGGCGATGACCGGCCCGCTGCTCACCCGGCTGTCCCGGCAACGCGAGGGAGTCTGACATGCCCGCCTACCCACCGGAACCGTGGCGCATCAAGATGGTCGAGCCGCTGCGGGCCACCACCCGCGAAGACCGGGAAACGGCGTTGCGCGCGGCAGGCTGGAACCCGTGCCTGCTGCGTGCGGAGGACGTCTACGTGGACCTGTTCACCGACTCGGGCACGAACGCGATGTCGGACCGGCAGTGGTCGGCGCTCCTGCGCGGGGACGAAGCCTACGCCGGGGCCCGCAGCTTCTACGTCTTCGAGCAGGCCGTGCGCACCTTCTACGGCTACGAGCACGTGATCCCGGTGCACCAGGGCCGCGGCGGCGAGAACATCCTGTCCCGCTGCCTGATCCGGCCCGGCACCCACGTCCCCGGCAACATGTACTTCCCCAGCACGCGCGCCCACCAGGAACTGAACGGGGCCGCCTTCCACGACGTCGTCGTCGACGAAGCCCACGACCCGGAGTCGGCCTGCCCGTTCAAGGGCGACGTCGACCTCGGGAAGCTGAAGGCCGTGATCGAGGAGTTCGGGGCGGACGCGATCCCGTACGTCTCCCTCGCCGCGACGGTCAACATGGCGGGTGGGCAGCCGATCAGCGTCGAGAACCTGACCGAGACGTGCGAACTGGCGCACGCGCACGGGATCCCGGTGTTCCTCGACACCGCCCGCGCGGTGGAGAACGCCTGGCTGGTCAAGCAGCGCGAACCCGGCTGGGCCGGCCGCACGGTGGCGGAGATCCTGCGCGCGCTGTGCGCCCCGACCGACGGCGCGGTGATGTCCGCCAAGAAGGACTCGCTCGCCAACATCGGCGGCTGGCTGGCGCTGCGCGATCCCGGGCTGGCCGAACAGGCCCGCGGGCTCGTGGTGCTGTACGAAGGCCTGCACACCTACGGCGGCATGGCCGGCCGCGACATGGAAGCCATCGCGGCGGGCATCGCGGAGTCGGTCGACGAGGACCACATCCGGGCCCGCGTGGCCCAGGTCGCCTACCTCGGCGAACGGCTCGCCGACGCGGGGGTGCCGGTCGTGCGCCCGTTCGGCGGGCACTGCATCTGCGTCGACGCCGCGGCCGCGCTCCCGCACCTCCCGCGGGCGGGGTTCCCCGCCCAGACGCTCGCCTGCGCAACGTACCTGGAGGCCGGCGTCCGGGGCGTCGAGCGCGGTGCCGTGACGGCCGGCCGCGACCCGGTCACCGGCGAGAACCGCCTGCCGCGCCTGGAACTCCTGCGCCTGGCGATCCCGCGCCGCGTGTACACCCGGGCCCACATCGACCTGGTGGCCGACGCCGTCATCGCCGTCCACCGCGACCGCGACCGGATCGCCTGCGGGCTGCGGTTCGCCACGGAACCGCAGCACCTGCGGTTCTTCCAGGCGCGGTTCCACCCGGTGGCCGGGGCGAGCATCTTCGGGTGAGGTACCGGGCCGCCGCGGCGGCGCCGGCGCCCGCGGTCGCGGATTCGCGCGCCGGCCGTGCCTTCATGGCCGGGGTGCTGGGCGCGACCGCCACCCGCACGGCGGACCCGCGTGACATGGTGGCCGGCGGGGTGCGGAACGGCAGGCTGGGGTCGTACGAGGGACGCAAGCACCACACGGTGAAGGCGCGGCCGGCGGCTTGGAGGGCGGCCGCGTCCGGGTGCGGGGGACAGCCGTTCGTACCAGCCGGTCGCCCGCAAGTGGCCGTCGCAGGGCAGCCGGAATCGCGACACGATGGGACCGTCGAGACTGCGGATTTCCTGGGCGACTCGGGAGGCGAGACCGTGAAGAAGATCGTCTTGGCCCTGGTGCTCGGTTTGGCCGGAGCCGGGTTGAGCGCACCCGCGGCCGCCGAGCCCCGGTTGGACGGTGTGCGGGTGTGGAACGAGCTCGCCTTGGCCGCGGTCCGTGCCACCCGCGCCACCGATGCCGACGCCGCCCGCACCTACGCGATGCTCAACGTCGCCATCTACGACGCGGTCAACGGGCTCGCCGGTCCGGCACGCGCCCCCGCGCTGATCCCCGGCCCCGGCCCGCGTGGCGCCGATCCCCGTGCCGCGGCGGTCGCCGCGGCCCACGCCGTCCTCGTCCGCTCGGACCCCGACCGGACCGCGGGCTACGACGCACAGCTGCAGGCCGATCTGGCCGGTCTGCGTCCCGGCCACGCGCGCGACGCGGGGGTGCGCTGGGGACGTGCGGTCGGCGACCGCGTGGTGGCCTCCCGCGCCGACGACGGCTCGGTTCCGGGGCAAAGCCAGCCCGCCGGCTCGGGCCCCGGCGTGTTCCGCGCCGAGTGGTCCGGCGTGCAGTACCGCAACGTCCGCCCGTTCGCCGTCGCCGACCCCGCCGGGTACGTACCGGGTCCGCCCCCGGCACTGGACAGCCTGGACTACGCCGCGGCGTTCGCCGAAGTCGCGCTGCTCGGCGACGCCGGGATACCCGCCCCCGACAAGCTCGCCACCTTCCAGTTCTGGTCGGTGCCGACCGGCACGGACCAACCCGCGGGCGAGTGGGTGAAGATCGCCCTGACCGTGGGGCACGACCTGCCGTTGCCCGCCTCGGCGCGCCTCATGGCGTTGCTGACGATGACGCTGGCCGACGCCACGGTTCCCACCGTGGCCACCAAGTTCGCCTACCGCCACTGGCGTCCCGCCACGGCGATCCGCGAGGCGGAAACCGACGGGAACCCGTCGACGCAGCCGAACCCGAACTGGGCTCCGCGGGCCGGCAGCACCGGTGGAACACCGGAGTACCCGTCCGGGCACAGCTCCTACAGCGGCGCGGCGGCCGCCGTGCTGGCCGGGTTCTTCTGCACGGACACCATGCGCTTCACCCACACCACGGACACCGCACCCGGCGGCCAGGCGCGCACCTACCCGGGTTTCTCCGCGGCCGCCGCCGAGGCCGGCCGGTCGCGGGTGTTCGGCGGCCAGCACTTCGAATTCAGCGACCAGGCGGGCCTGACGATCGGCCGCGGCGTCGCGACCGAAGTGCTCGCCACCCGGCTGCTGAAGCGAACCGGACCCACCCACCACGGCAGCTGTCCCTTGTAGACAGACGGGTGCGGTGGCCCCAGCCGGCCTGGAGGTGCCAGATCTCCGGCATCGGCGTCCAGCCGGCGCCGGGCGGGCTCAGCGGTTCGGGACCAGGCGGCGCCCGGCGTGGTCGGGCCGGATGTGGGAACCGTCGGACCTCAGGTCCGGGAGCCGGTGACCGCACGCGGCGATGCTCTCCTCGTCGAGACCGATGCCCAGGCCGGGGCGGTCGCCGAGGATGTACGCGCCGTCCTCGACGTGGTGGCCGAGGGAGACGCCCAGCGGTGGCAGGAGGTCCTGCAGTTCGCTGACCAGGTGGTTGGGTATCGACGTCGCCGCGTGCAGCAGGCCGATCGGCGTGGTGCCGATCGGGCTGACGGGCAGGTCGTGGGCGTGGGCGAAGGCGGCGACCCGCAGGAAGTGGGTGATGCCCCAGACCCCGGCCGTCTGGACGATGTCGACGGCGCCGGCCGCGATGAGCGGGCGGTGCTGTTCGAGGCCGGTGAGGTTCTCGCCGGTGGCGACCGAGGCGCGGATGCCCCGGCCGACCGCCGCGTGGCCGTCGGCGTCCCAGCGCCGGACGGGCTCCTCGATCCAGGTCAGGTCGAGGGTCCGCTCGAGTTCGGCGACGTGGCGGACCGCCTGCTTGCGCGTCCAGGTCTCGTTGACGTCGAGCATCAGGCCCGGTCGCGCGCCGTGGCCGGCCTCGGTGAGGACGTCCCGGACCAGGGTCAGCCGGTGGCGGTCGCGCTCGATGTCGAGGCCGCCCTTGAGTTTCGCCGCACGCAGCCCTCGGTCGGCGTAAGCCTGGTACAGCGTCACCAGTTCGTCGTCGCCCAGGGCGATGTCGAGCCCCGAGGCGTAGGCGGGCACGCGGCGGTCGCGGCCGCCGAGGAGCCGCCACAGCGGTTCCCCGGCCGCCTGGGCCTTGATGTCCCACAACGCGGTGTCCAGTGCGCCGACGGTGCCGAACACCGCGCCCGCGTGGCCGGCCTTGAACGTCCGGCGCAGCATCCGGTCGTAGAGGGCGGTGACGCTCCGGGGGTCTTCGCCTTCGATCGCGGCGAAGATGCTCTCGATCTCGACGTGCGATCCGAGCCCGACGCCGGTGATGCCTTCGTCGGTTTCGACGACGACGATCGGTACCCGGACGAGGCCGTCGGCGTAGACGCCGTTGGCGTCGCCGATCGGGCGGCCCCACTCCTGGACCGTGGTGAGGGTCCGGTAGCCAGCGATGCGCATGTCAGCCTTTCGTGGATCCGGCGGTGACGCCGTCGGCGATCTGGCGTTGCAGGAAGAGGTAGACGACCAGGACGGGGATCGCGGCGATCAGCACGCCGGAGGCGAACGTGGGGATGTCGTCGGAGTACTGCCCGCGCAGCGAGGTGACGCCGACCATGAGCGTGCGGTGCTCGGCCGAAGGCATCATCAGCAGCGAGATGAGCACGTCGTTCCAGCAGAAGAGGGCGTTGAGCACGCCGACCGACAGCAGCGCCGGGGCACCCATCGGCAGCATGATCCGCCAGTAGACCCCGTACGTGCTGTTGCCGTCGATGCGGGCGGCGTCGACGATCTCCGCGGGAACGGTCGCGTAGTAGCTGGTCATGAGGAAGACCGTGAACGGCAGGAACTGCGCCACGTAGACGAGGATCAGCCCGGGATAGGTGTCGATGAGGCCGGTGTCGGCCATGATCCGCGCCAGCGGGACCATGATGACCTGGAACGGGATGAACAGGGCGGCGAGGATGCCCAGGAAGAGCGCGGACGAGCCGCGGAAGCGCAGGCGGCCGAGCGCGAAGCCGGCCATCGACCCGAGCAGCAGGAGCAGCACGACCGAGCACGTCACGACGATCACCGAGTTCAGGAAGTACCGGGACATCCCGACGCTCGTCCAGGCCTTCGCGAGGTTTTCCCAGTGCAGCGAGTCGAACGGGGCGAACCGGTCGAGGACGTACTCGCGGCGCGTTTTCATGGCGACGTTGGCGGTGAACACCAGGGGGTAGATCGTGGCCAGGGCGAGCGCGGCCATCGGGACGGCGACCACCCACCTGGTCACCCGGGAGCCGGCCATCAGTCCTCCCTTCCGGTGCGGCGCAGGACGGCGATCTGGGCCAGTCCGACCACGAGCATGATCAGGAACAGCGCGGTCGACGCCGCGGAGGCGAGCGCGGGCTTGTTCATCTCTCCCTGCTGGATCCAGATGTAGTACTCGGGCAGGTAGGTCGAGCCCGCGGGGCCGCCGCTGGTCATCACGTACAGCAGGCCGAACATCGAGGTCAGCATGCCGATCATGGTGGTGACGAAGACGAACTGGATGGTGCGGGACAGGCTGGGGACGATCACGTGCCGGATGGTCTGCGGCAGGGACGCACCGTCCACTTTGGCCGCATCGAGCAGCGAGGCGTCCAAAGTGGAGAATCCGGCGAGGAAGACGACCAGTGCCATGCCGAACGTCGCCCAGACGTGCACGCCGACGACGGTGAAGATCGCCACGGCGGGATTGCCGAGCCAGTCCACCGGCCCGAGGCCCAGCGCACCGAGGAGCGTGTTGACCGGGCCGTCGAAGCCGAGCAGCAGGGTGAAGATCGCCCCGACGATGACGGGGGAGAGCACCGCGGGGAAGAAGTAGACGGCGCGGTAGAGCCGGTGTCCCGGCACCTTGAGGTAGACGAACGTGGCGAGCAGGCCGGGAACGGCCACCGCCACCGGGAGCAGCAGCACGAGCAGGCCGACGTTGCGCAGTGCGGTGCGGAACAGGGGATCGCCGAACAGCGCGAGGTAGTTGTCGAAGCCGACCGCCGTGCCGTTGCGGTCGCCGTCGCCGGTGAAGGAGAAGTTGACGCCGAGCAGCAGCGGCCACAACCGCAGCGCGGCGATGACCAGCACCGCCGGCGCCAGGAGGAGGAACGGCGCGAGGCGCTCGGCGCGCAGCCGGCGGCGCTTGCGCCGCGACGACGGCCGGGCCGCCTCGGCCGGCCCGCGCACCGCGGGACCGGCCGAGGACAAGGTCCGTCCAGCCACGCCGTCAGCCCGTCTTTTCGGAGTCGGCCAGCTGCTGCACCACCGCGTCCACGGTGATCGAACCGCTGAGCAGCTGCTGGGAAAGCCGTCCCATCTCCTCCACCGTCTTGGAGGAGAGGGCGACGTGGAGGGCGGGCTTGCCGGTCTTGACTTCGGAGAGGATCGTCGTGACGGCCGGGCCGCTCGCGGAGACGTCGATCGTGGTGTCCGACGCGATGGCGCCGCCGTCCTGGTAGAAGGCCTTCAGTGCGTCGGTCGAGGACAGCGACCGCACCAGGTCGGCGGCCACCTTGGGGTCCTTGGTCCACTTCGCGACGCCGTAGCCGATCCCGCCGTCGTAGGGGAGGCTCGGTGCCGCCGCGGGGTTGACGCGGGGTGCGTCCATCACGCCGACCTTGTCCGCGCCGAGGAATTCGGCGAAGTCCTTCCAGTGCCCGACGTCGGACATCAGGCCGATGATGTTCGCCGCCTTGCCGGACTGGAAGAGCGCGAACGCGTCGTTGAACATCGCGGTCGAGTTGGGTCCTTCGTTGTTCAGGCCGCTGTCGTTGACCTGCTTCCACAGCTCGAAGATCCGCTTGACGTCGGGGGCGGACCAGTTCCGCTTGCCGGCGATCCAGTCGTCGTACTCCTGCGGGGTCAGGATCGCCGATCCCATGGCCGACAGGAAGAACTCGATGCCGTTGCCCTCCTTGTTGCCCAGCGCGAAGCACTTCGCGCCGGTCTTCTGAGTGATGACGCCGCAGTTCCCGACGAACTCGTCCCACGTCCGGGGCGGAGCGTCCGGGTTCAGCCCGGCCTTCTGGTAGAGCCCCTTGTCGTAGTAGAGGGGATGCCCCTGCAGCGTGACCGGTTCGGCGTAGATCTTCCCGGCCTTGGTGAACGCGTCCCAGCCGGCCAGCCGCCCCTTGTCTTCGGCGACGTAGGAGTCCAGCGGGGCGAGCGCGTCGGTCCGGTCGCGGATCTTCCCGCCGCCGTTGAAGAGGATGACGTCGGGTCCTCGGCCGGCTTGGACCGCCGCGCCGAGGAGCGTGTAGTACTGGTCGTACGGCTGGGCCACGAACTCGACCTCGACACCGGGGTGCTTCTTGGCGAAGTCGGCTTTCGCCTTCGCCACGTAACCGGCCGCCTTGGCGTCGCCGGACTTCCAGTCCCAGACCACGAGCTTGTCGCCGGAACCGCCGGAGGGAGAACCCGGTCCGGCGGCGCTCCCGCAACCGGCGGTCAACGCCAAGCCCACGACCACGGCGGCGGACCAAAGTGCGCGCTGCTTCATTGCTGCTCACTTCTTCAGACGGAGGACGGGCGAAGGGCTGCCCACGAAGTGCGGTAAACATAAGTCGTATGACGTGTTACGTCAACGTCCCCCTTTGCCGTAGGCTCACCCGTACGCTCGGCCTGCGTCGAGGTGAGCACCACCGGAGGAACGATGACGGCTTCAGGCCAGCAACCGATCGCCAGCGCACCGGCGTGGGTGCGCCGGCCCGCGAACCTCGCGAGCGCGGTCACCGCCGAGCTCGTCGACCGCATCGTGCGCGGGGTGCACCCCTCCGGGACGTCGCTGCCGTCCGAGCCCGCGCTGTGCGAGACCTTCTCGGTGAGCCGGACCGTCATCCGCGAGGCGGTGAAGGTCCTGCAGGAAAAGGGCCTGGTCCAGGTCCGTCAGGGCGCGGGCACGGTGGTCACCCCGCCGTCGGTGTGGAACACCCTCGACGAGCTCGTTCTCGGTGCGGTCATCGCCGAGGACGACACCCTGACCGTCCTCGACGACCTGGTGGTCACCCGCAGGCTGCTCGAGTCGGACATGGCACTGGTCACCGCCCGCACCGCCGACCGGGAAACGGTCGACCGGCTGGGCGCGCTGGTCGACCTCATGGACCGGCTCGTGGACGACGCCCCGGCCTACCGCGACCAGGACCTGGCCTTCCACGACACGATCATGCAGGCCTCGGGCAACCGGATCGCCCGCGGTGTGGTGCGGTCACTGGAAAGCCAGGTCGGGAACACCGCCCGCTACACGGGCAACGGCGAGCGCGCCGGGTGCGTGGCGTCGAACCGGGGCCACCGCCGCATCTACGAGCGGATCGCGGCACGGGACCCGAGCGGCGCCGCCGAGGCGATGTTCACCCACATCACGCAGGCGTGGCTCGTGCGTCGCGGTGCATCGGGAGATCCCGGCCGCCTGGACCGCTGACCCCGTTTCCAGGATCGGCACCCGCCGCCGTCAGCGGCGTTGCCGCGCCATCCACTGCCAGAGGTGGGTACCGCCGGCGCTCGGGTCGTTGTGGGCCACGTAGATCCACGAGAAGTGACCGAGGAACCGGTGCCCGTTCCAGACGACCTGGTCGTAGAGCGTCATCGTCGAGCGCGGGATCAGCTCGTGCGCGTGGACGGTGTTGGCCAGCGGGTCCACCGTGCCGTCGTCGCGGGAGGTGACCAGCCAGGTGGGGGTGCCGATCGCGGCCAGTTCGGCGTCGGGGACCAGGGGAGGGTCGCCGGCCTTCCGCGCGGTGACGACTCCGCAGACCGGGACCGACGCGGCGAACGCGGTGGGGTAGACCGTCGTCATCTTCAGGGTCATGTAGCCGCCGTTGCTGCAGCCGGTGACGTAGACGCGTCCCGGGTCGACGGGCCGCGAGCGCTGCACCTCCCGGACGATTTCGCGGATGAGCGGGGCGAAGCGGGGACCGTCGTCCATCCAGGCGGCCGTGCTCTGCGGGGCCACCACGTGCGCGCCGTCGAAGATCTTCTGCGCTTCCCGGGTGGCGAACCCGAGCGCGCCGCGGTTGGCGCGCAGCGTGGTCTCGTTGTCGTAGTAGCCATCGGGCAGGGAAGCGCCTTCGCCGACGCCGTGGAGCCAGACGATCAGGGGCCGCCGTCCGCGGGGTGCGGCGGGGGAGTACAGCCGGTACTTCATCCCGGATCTGGACGTGTGGTGGCCGAAGGCGTCGACTTCGGGGTTGGTCAGCCGATCCTGCGTGAACCGGGTGAAGGTGACCGGCCGGCCGTGCCGCAGACGGACGGGGGCGGTCTGCGTGACGGTGTAGACGAGGTCGAGCCGGACGTTGCGGCTCCTGCCGTTGAGGAAGCCGAGGGTGCCGCCGCCGGGCCGGCCCTCGCCGTGGCTCAGCTCGAGCACGATGTTCCCGCGGGGGTCGAGCCGGGCGGCCGTCACGGGCCGGTCGAGGTCGTAGCCGACGTCCTGGCCGCCGGTGTCGAGCGGGCTGGTGGCTTTCGCGTGCACGCGGAAGGTGGCGGTGGTCAGGCTCGCGGGGTCGATCGGCCCGATCCGGGCGGTGTGGAGGGTGATCGAGGTGATCTGTTCCCCGCCGTCGAGCGTCTCCGCGTCGAGGGTGAAGCTCACGCTTTCGTTGCCGGTGGCGAGGGCGACCCCCGGCAAGGCAAGGCCTGCGGTGACACCCGCTCCGGTGACGAGTGCGGTCCGGCGGTTGAAGATCTTGTCCATACGAACTCCTTCTTCGTGGGTTGCCCACCGCAACATTCCCACAACCTCGCCGCGCGCGGTGCCGGACACCATCGGCGGGCGCCCGCGGCCCGCGGGTGGCGTCCTTTTGGGGAAAGGCAGGAAAATGTCTGCACACCATTCCGCTCGCCGTGGTTTCGGTACCCGGCGCAGAGCGGTCGCAGTCGCGGTCGGGAGCGCCGTGCTGGCGGGCTCGCTGGCCGGGGTGCCCGCCGGTCCGGCGCTCGCGTCCAGTCACCGGGAAGCTCCGCTGATCTCCGGTGATCCGCCGGTGGACAACACCGACGTGTACGCGTTCGTCAGCCCCGACAAGCCGGACACCGTGACGCTGATCGCGAACTGGTTCCCCTTCGAGGAACCGAACGGCGGCCCGACCTTCTACCCGTGGGCCACCGACGCCCACTACGACCTCAACATCGACAACGACGGCGACGCGAAGGCCGACCTGACCTACCGCTGGGACTTCCGGACCGACGACCGGCGGGGGAACGACACGTTCCTCTACAACGACGACCCCGTCACCTCCCTGGACGACCCGGACCTGCTGTTCCGCCAGTCCTACACGCTGTCGCAGATCGACCGGCGCAACGGGCGCGTCACGGTCATGACCAGCACCGGCAAGGTCGCGCCGTCGAACGTCGGCCCGGCCTCGATGCCGAACTACGGCGTGCTCCGCAACCAGGCGGTCACGCCCATCCCGGGCGGCGGGCAGAGTTTCGCCGGGCAGGCCGACGACCCGTTCTTCCTGGACCTGCGGGTCTTCGACCTGCTCTACGGCGGCAACCTGTCCGAGGTCGGGCAGGACACCGTGGCCGGCTACAACGTGAACACCATCGCGTTGCAGGTGCCCAAGACCGCGCTGACGCTCGGGGGCAACCCCACGCGGAATCCCAACATCGGGATCTGGAGCGACACCGAGCGGTATTCGCTCACCCTGCGTTCCCCCGGGACGCAGCAGTCGAGCGGCGCCGAGGTCCAGGTGTCGCGCCTGGGCAACCCGCTGGTGAACGAGGTCGTGGTGCCCGCGGGGCTGAAGGACAGGTTCAACTCGCTGCTGCCGGAGCAGGACCGGACGGTGCCGGCGCTGGTGAACCGGGTGAACGTCCCGGAGGTGCCCGCGCTCGTCCAGCGGATCTACGGCATCCCGGCGCCGGCCACGCCGCGCAACGACCTGGTGGAGATCTTCCTCTACGGGATCACCACGAAGTTCGGCACCCAGCTCGGGAACCTGGACCTCAACTCGCAGCTCAACAACCTCGACGTCAACCCGGCGAACTTCGCGCCGTCGGAGCAGCTGCGGCTGAACACGTCGATCGCGCCGGCCGCCCAGCCCAACCGGCTCGGGTTGCTCGGCGGTGACCGGCAAGGGTTCCCGAACGGGCGCCGGCTGGCCGACGACGTGCTGGACATCAGCGTGCAGGTGCTGGAGGGCGCCGCGGTCAGCGGCATCGTCCAGCCGCTGGCCGCGGGTGACCGGGTCGATCGCAACAACGTCCCGTTCGGTGCGTCGTTCCCGTACGTCGCCCTGCCGAACAACACCGCGGTCAATTCCCCGCGCTGACCCGGCCGCTGCCCGGGTGGCCGCCGGTGCCCGCCGGCGGCCACCCCTTCCGAAAGGATGTCCGATGTCCACTCCACCCAGCGCGAGAGCGCGCGTCACCGCCGTCCTCATCGTCCTCGGCGCCGGCCTGCTCGCGACCAGTGTCACGCTCCCGGAGCCCGGCTCTCCGAGCTCGGCCGCACCTGCGGCCGGTGGCCCGGGCGCTCTCGACCGGGCGATCACGACCGCACAGGACAAGCTGGCGAGGCGGGACCGGGATCCGCGAACGTGGGCCGTCCTCGGCGGCGCCTACGTCGAAGCGGCCCGGGCCAAGGGAGATCCCGCCTACTACCCGAAAGCCGAAGAGGCGCTGCGCAAGTCCCTGGCGCAGCAGCCCGACGGCAACGGGCCCGCCCTCTCGGGCCTCGGCGCGCTCGCCAACGCGCGGCACGACTTCGCCGCCGCTCGCGACTGGGGCGAGAAAGCCAAGGCGGCGCTCCCGGACAACGCGGAGGTCCACGGGGTGCTCACCGACGCCTACACCCAGCTCGGGGACACCGGCGCGGCCACCGCCGCGTTGCAGCGCATGCTGGACCTCAAACCGGGCGTGTCCTCCTTCACCCGCGCCGCCTACGAATTCGAGCTGCACGGCCGCGTCGACGACGCCCGCCACGCCCTCGACCGGGCCCTGACCGACGCCGTCGACCCCGGCGACGTCGTGTTCTGCCGTCACCTGCTCGGAAAGCTCGCCTTCGACAACGGGGACCTCGACACCGCGCAGCGCCACTTCGACGCGGGCCTGCTCGCGGTGCCGGACGCGGCTTCGCTGCTGCAGGGGAGAGCGGCGGTCGCGGCAGCCCGCGGGCGGACCGGCGAGGCGCTGGCCGGCTTCGAGGATCTCGTTTCCCGGCAGCCGAACCTGGACAACCTGCAGGAATACGCGCTGCTGCTGACGTCGGCGGGTGCGCCGGAGCCGGCGGCCCGCCAGTACACGGCCATCGAGCGGCTGCAACGGCTCGACGCGGGTTCGGGCGCGAACATCGACCTCGAGGCGTCCCTGGTCGCCGTCGACCGCGGGAACGCCGCGCAGGCACTCGAACTCGCGCAGGCGGAGTGGGCGCGCCGGCAACCCGTGTTCGTCGCGGACGCGGTGGCCTGGGCGCTGCACCTCAACGGCCGGGACGCCGAAGCGCTCGGCTACGCCGAACGGGCCGCGAGCACGGGCTGGCGCAGCGCCGCGGCCTCCTACCACCGCGGCATGATCCTCGCCGGGCTCGGCCGGACCGCCGAGGCCGTCACGGCGCTCACCGAGGCATTGCGGATCAACCCGCATTTCTCCGCCGTGGGCGCGCCGGCCGCACGGGCCGCGGTGCAGCAGCTGGGAGGTGCCCGATGAGGAACGGAAAAGCCGGCCGGTCCCGGCTGTTGTGCGGTGCGGTGCTGACCACGCTGCTCTTCGGTGCGGTCGCGTGCGGCGGGACGGCACCCGAGCCCGGCCCTCGCTTCGACGACGAAACCACCGGCGGCGTCGTGACGGAGCTGAGCTGTATGAAGCACCAGCCGCAGCCGCCGGGTCCCCGCTACACCGACGACACCTCGAGGCACACCGGCGAGACCCTCGCCGTGCTCCGCTACTACACCGCCAATGGCGGCAAACCGTACTGCGAGGGCGGCGGTCCCTCCGAAGCCGACCGGCGGTGGGCCGAGCTCTACGTCCGCCTGGGTGCGGACCGGAAGAACGTCGCCGCGCTGCTCGACCGGAATTGAGCCCTCCGGTCACCGGTTGCCGATGAAACCGTTTTGTCCGCGAATTCTCCCCCCTCGAATCGTTCGTTTCCGTTGTTTTCGATGATGGAAATGGTTCTGTTCCCCGGTCGCCACCGGAAATGTGTGAACGTGTTGGCGGTGGCGGAATGGGCGACTTACGATGTTCGCCGGGAAGAGGGGGAAATGTGGAGTTCCGGGTACTGGGGCCGGTCCGCCTGGCCGCGGCGGGCCGGACGATCGAAGTCGGGGAGCCGCGCCGGCAGGCGGTGCTGGCGGTCCTGCTGCTCGAGGCCGGCCGCACGGTCGGGGTCGACGTGCTGGTGGACCGGGTCTGGGGCGAGTCGCCGCCCGAGCGCGCGCGGCGCTCGCTGCAGGCCCACATCACGCGGATCCGGCGGGTGCTGGAACAGGCCGATCCCGGCGGGGTGCACGTGGCCCGGGACTCCGGCGGCTACCGGCTCGTCGTCCGGCCCGACGAGGTCGACGTGTTCCGGTTCCGCAGCGCGCTGCGCGAGCACCGGACCGACGCCGCCACGTTGCGCGGCGCGCTGCGCCTCTGGTCCGGCGAACCTCTGGCCGGCCTGCGCGGCCCCTGGGCCGAGCGCACGCGCCGCGCCCTGCGCGAAGAACACGCGGACGCCGTCGTGGCGTGGGCCGAAGCCGAGGTCCGCGGTGGCGACGCGGCGTCGACGATCGCCCGGCTGACCGAGCTCACCGGCGAGCACCCGTTGCACGAGAACGCCGTCGCGGTCCTGATGCGCGCGCTGTACGCGGTCGGCCGGGGCGCGGACGCGCTGGCCTGCTTCGAGCGGATCCGCCGGGCGTTGCGGGAGGAACTCGGCGCGGGTCCCGGCCCGGAGCTCGCCGCCGTGCACGAAGCCGTGCTGCGCCACGATCTGCGGCGGGAGGCGCCGGTCCGCGCGGCGGTCCCCGCCCAGCTGCCCGCCGACGTCGCCGCGTTCACCGGCCGGGCCGGCGAGCTGGCCGAGCTGGACCGCCTCGCCGGCCGGGCCGGTGCCGAACCGGTGTTCCTCTGCGTCACCGGCACGGCAGGCGCGGGCAAGACGGCCACGGCCGTCCACTGGGGACACCGGGTCCGGGCCCGGTTCCCGGACGGGCAGCTGTACCTGGACCTGTGCGGGTACGACCCGGGTGAGCCGTTGCCCTCCACCGACGCGCTGGCGGTCCTGCTGACCGCGTTGCTGCCCGCGGGCGCGGAGATCCCGCTCGGGGCGGCCGAGCGCGCCGCCCGGTTCCGCACCGAGGTCGCGACCCGGCGGATCCTCGTCGTGCTGGACAACGCGGCGAGCGTCGAGCAGGTCCGTCCGCTGCTGCCCGGCACGGAAACCTGCGTCGTCGTGGTCACCAGCCGCGATTCGCTCGCCGGTCTGGTGGCGTTGCACGGCGCGCACCGCATCGACCTCGACCGGCTGCCGCTCGCCGACGCCGTCGCGTTGCTGTGGCGGCTGATCGGCGAACGGGTGAACGCCGAGCCGGCGGCCGCCGCGGCCCTCGCCGAGCGGTGCGTCCGGTTGCCGCTCACCCTGCGCCTGGCCGCCGAGCAGGCCGTGTCCCGGCCGGCGACCCCGCTGGCCCGGCTGGCCGAAGAGCTGCGCGCGGCCCAGCGCACGCTCGACCTGCTCAACGGCGGCGGCGACCGGCGGGCCGCCGTCCGCGCCGTGTTCTCCTGGTCGCTGCGGCCGCTGGGGCCCGCCGCCCGCCGCGCCTTCGCCGCACTCGGCCGCCACCCGGCGCCGTTGTTCGACGCCCACGTCCTGGCCGCGCTCGTGGACCGCCCGCTCGACGAAGCGCGGAGCCTGCTGGACACGCTCGTCCGCGCGCACCTGGTCCACTCCGCGGGCGCCGACCGCTGCGGCATGCACGACCTGCTGAAGCTCTACGCCACGGAGATCGACGGTGACTTCGACGAGCGCGCCGGGCTCGGGCGGGTGTACGGCTACTACGTCGCCACCGTCGCGGCCGCGATGGACCTTCTTTACCCCGGTGAAGCCCACCGGCGGCCGGTCGTCGCCGCGCCGGCGGGCCGGGTCCCCGTGTTCCCGGACGCGCACGGCGCGCGCGACTGGCTGGACGTCGAGCTGCCGTCGGTCCAGGCGCTCGTCGCCCACGCGGTGGCGCACGGCTGCCCCGAGCACGCCGTGACGCTGTCGGCGCTGCTCTTCCGCTACCTGGACGGGCACCACGAGGCGGCGGCGCTGGCGATCCACCGGCACGCCAGGTCGGCGGCGCACGCCCTCGGCGACCACGCCGCCGAGGGCAACGCCCGCCTGGCGCTGGGAGGTGTGCACGAGCAGGCCGGGCGCGCCGAGCCGGCCGCGGCCGAGGTGCGGGCGGCGCACGCCCTGTTCGCCGGGATCGGCGACCTGACCGGGCAGGCGCGAGCGCTGGGCATCGCCGGCATGATGGAGGAGACGGCAGGCCGGTACGTCCGGGCGGCCGGCTGCTGCAGCCGCGCGGCGTCGATGTTCCGGCAGGCCGGCGACGTGACCGGCCGGGCCCACATGCTGACCCGGCTCGGCACGGTCGAGGTCCGCGTCGGCCGGATCGCCGCGGGGCGACGGCACCTGCGGCAGGCGATGGAGCTGCACGGGCAGGCCGGGCACCGGTTCGGCGAAGCCTGGACGAAACTCGGCCTGGGCGAGCTGGCGGGTGCCGAGGGCAGGCCGGCCGAGGCCGTCCGGCTGCAGAGCGAAGCCGCGGGGGTGTTCGGTCAGCTCGGCCACCGCGACAGCGAGGCGTGGGCCCTCGACGCCTTGGGCCGGGCCGAATCGCTCAACGGCCGCCCTTCCGCCGCGGCCGTCCACCACCGGGGTGCGCTCGACCTGTTCCGCAGGCAGGGCCACCGGCCGGGCGAGGCGTGGGCGCTCAACGGGCTCGGCGAGGCCTGCCACGCAGCAGGCTCCCCGGCCACCGCCCGCGACCACCACGCGGAGGCCTTGGCGGTGGCCACGCGCGCGGGCGCCCACGAGCAGATCACCCGCGCCCACCGCGGCCTGGCCCGGGCCGCGTCCGAACCCGAGGGGTGACGCGGTGCCGGTCAGCCCGGCCGGGTGCCGGGACAGAACTCGTCTATATCCACGACGTCACCGAGCAAAGCCCGCTGGGCGGCTGGGCCGCGGGAGACCTGATCTCGGCGACCGGCGGCTTCACCCGGTTCTTCGGCGCCCGCCTCGTACCATTCGGTGAGGTCAAGCTCTTGCTTATAGCACCTCGGCATGGGGAGAAATCGATTCTGCGGACGATTCCGAAAGTTGCCGACCCTTGTTCCGTCGCCTGCGGATTCCGGCGGGAACAGTCAATCCGCCCCGGCGGGCTCGAACCGGCAAGGGCTGCCGGAACGGGTTCACCCGCACCGGCAGCCCCGGGCGTGTTCAGCGCGCGGCGCGGGCCGCCGCGGTCCGCAGGCCGACCATGCCGTCCGAAGCCATGTCACGCAGGTCTCCCAGCCCTGCGAGCAACTCTGGCGCCTCCTGCACACAGCCGTGGTTCTTGCAGTTCACGTGCCCGTAGTAGTAGCCCGCGGCGCCCCCGATGATGCCCGCGGCGGCGACGACCCAGCAGGTGCAGAGCGTCGGCATCGCGACCTCGGTTTGCACTCGGAGCGGCTGCAGATCGCCCGACACGAGCGTGGCGACGGATTCGACTCGGTTCACTTTTCCTCCTGGCTCGGCCCGCGTGGAGCGTCCACGCCGCACGCAATAGTAGGCGGCCGATCGAGAGTGCGACTCATCACGTTGGCTGATGTTTCCCGCGATGACGCCGAGGTAACGTGCCCGTGAACGCCGTCGTTCACACAGCACGAAAGCAGGTCCGAAATGAACGTCGTCGAAAAGGCCATGAACTGCGCAGAACCGACCGCGTGGCAGGAAGCTCAGTATCCCCCGCTCTGCAACGCCTTCTTCCACATCGCCACCATCGGGCTGGGCGCCTTCGCAGCCACCTACAACCTGTGCAAAGCCGCCTACCACAACGGCGGCCACCTGGACACGCCGGACGTTCTCGTGGACGGAGCCGCCGGCCTCTCCTCCGGGGCTCTCGTCCACGTCCGGACCACCGCGCTGCTCCGCTGAATCCCGGCCGGGACCGGGCCGGCGGATACCGCGGAACTCCTCCGCTGTCAGTGGAATCCGCTCCGCGTTTCGCGGCCTTGTCGTGCACGTGGGTCGGGCCATAAGGTGACCGGACCGGACCGGGCCGGGTGAACCGGTCCGGTCCGGTTGGGGCCTGTCACCTTGTTATTCGTCCACAAAGGATTGTCAGTCGGCTGATCCTGCTGTCGACTGCACAGCGGCGCCCACGCTCGAGGCGAACAGGGACGCGGCCGCGTCGGTGATGTCGTCGTCGCGGCTGGTGAGCCAGCCGTCGATGAGGCCGTCGATGCCGGCGAGGATCACCGCTGCCCAGTGCCGGAGCACGGTGGGCGCGGTGTCCCGTTGCCACTTGCCCAGCAGTTCGGCGATCAGGTCGAGGTACTGCGTGCGTTCCCAGAGGGCGAGGTCGGTGAGGGCCGGGTCGGTCCGGGCGACGACGGTCAGTTCGGCGAGGACGAGGAACTGCTTCGGTTCGGCGCGGACCCGCGCCAGCTGCCCGTGGACGGCCGTGGTGAGCGCTTCGGTCAGGCCGTTGCTGCCGGGGTCGAGCTGCCACGCCGTGGAGAGGGCGCGTTCGCTTTCGCGGGTGAGCAACGCGCGCAGCAGCGCGGCCTTCGAGTCGAAGCAGTAGTGGAAGACCCCGTGCGGGACGCCGGCGCGTTCGGTGACGGCGCGGGTGGTCGCGCCGCTGATGCCGCGGTCGCTCATCACCTCGATGGCCGCGTCCAGGAGCTGTTCGCGACGTTCGGCGAGGCTGCGGCGTGACGAGGCGGGTTCGCGATCCATGGTTCGGACCCTAACACGGTCTTGGCCAAGCGACTTGGACAAGTGGCCAAGTTGTGGGTAGGCTCGCCCCGAACGACGATGCGGCCCCGACGGTGTGGCCCCGGCGCAGCGGTGAGGAGCCACGATGAGGAAATGGGCGATCTTGGCCGGCGCGATCGTGCTGGAGGTGGCGGCGACGCTGGCCCTCCGTGCGGCGATCGACGACGGCTGGTGGGCGGTGCTGACCGTCGTCGGGTACGCCGGCGCGTTCGTGGCGCTGTCCGCGCTGCTGCGGCTGGGCGCCCCGATCGGCGTCGTCTACGGCATCTGGGCGGCCTCCGGGGTCGCGCTGACCGCGGTCCTCGGCGCGGTGCTGTTCGCCGAGCCGTTCACGCCGCTGATCGGGATCGGGATCGCGGCCGTGATCGCCGGGGTCGTGCTGGTGGAGACCGGCCACGGACGCGAGGTGCGGTCATGACGTGGGTGCTGCTGGCCGGCGCGATCCTGGCGGAGGTGGCGGCGACGCTGTCGCTGCGGGCTTCGGAGGGCCTGAAGAAGAAGCGGTGGATCGCGCCGATCGCGGTCTGCTACGCCGCCGCCTTCGGCTTGCTGACGATCGCTCTTGCCCAAGGCATGCCGGTCGGGATCGCTTACGGCGTCTGGGCCGCGTGCGGTGTGGCCCTCACCGCGATCGGCGCGCGGGTGTTCTTCAAGGACGCGCTGACCCGGCGGATGGCCGCCGGTGTCGGGCTGATCGCCGCGGGCGTGCTGATCATCGAACTCGGCGCGACCGCGCACTGACGAAGGAGACGCGATGGCCAGGCTGGTCGGCGAGACGATCCTGATCGTCGGCGCGTCCTCGGGGATCGGTGCCCAGGTGGCCCGCGACGTCGCGGGCCGCGGCAACCGGCTGGTGATCGTCGCCCGGCGCGCGGCGGAACTCGCGGCCGTGGCGGCCGATGTCCGCGCGGCCGGGAGCACGTGCCTCGACCTCGTGGCCGACGCGCTCGACCCGGCGGCCGCGGCCGCCGTGGTGGCGCGGGCGGTGGCGGAGTTCGGCGCCGTGGACGTCGCGCTGCTCAACGTGGGGCAGGGGCCGGACATGGCCATGGCCGAGGTCGGCGTGGCCGACGTGGCCCGGGTGATGGCGGTGAACTACGACGTCACCGTGAACTACCTCGTCCCGCTCATCGCGCAGCTGCGCCGGCAGGGCGGCGGCCTGATCGCCCAGACCAATTCGCTGGCCGGGCTGATGGGCATCCCGCGCCAGGGGCCCTATTCGGCCGCGAAGGCGGCGGTGCGGACCCTGATCGACGCCGCCCGCGTCGAGCTCGCCCCCGAGGGAATCCGGTTCACGTCCCTCTACCCCGGCTTCGTGGCGACCGCGCGCGTAACCGCCGACGGGCTGCCGAAACCCTTTCAGATCAGCGAAAAACAGGCCGCGCGCCACGTCGTCCGGGCGCTCCGGCGCGAACCCGCCGACGCGTCCTTCCCGTGGACGACGTCCGCGCTGGTCCGCGTCCTGCGTGCGCTCCCCGCACCCGTTTCCGGGATCCTGCTGCGGAAACTGGCCCGTTAGTCGCCACCGAACTGCCCGGCGAGGTTCGTGACCACGGAGCCGAGCGCGTCGGCGGTGGTCAGCGCCGCGATGTAGCGGTCGGGGCGGACCAGCGCGATGTCGCGGCCGCGGGCGTGGAACCACGGCCGCAGCTCGTTGTGCACGTCTTCGACGACGACGGTGTCCGGATCGACGCAGTGCTGCTCGTGGTGACGCTCGCCGGCCCGTGATTCGACGACCTTGACGACCCGCGGACCGAAGATCTTCACCGCGGCGAGCTGGGCGTCATCGAGGCCGGCGAGCGGGTCGCGTTCGAACCCGATCACGGCGAACCACGGTCCGAGGACGTCGTCGAGGCGGGGGTGCGTGCCCGTGGCGGTCTCGACCCGCGGTTGCACGAACATCCGCCCGACGTCCGCACCACCCTCCGCCACCACGAAGCCGTGCTCGTAGTGGGGGACCGGTTTGAAGCGCATCTCGAGCACCCACCGTTTGACCGCCGGGGCGAGGGAAGCCGCGCGGAGGAACCAGTTGCGCGCGTGGGCCAGGGATCGCCGCGTCGGGCTGAGGATCCGGCCGAGGGTGGTGGACAGGTCGATCATCGCCCGGGCGTGCGGCCGGCGTTCCCGGTCGTAGGTGCCGAACAGCGCGTGATCGGCCTGGTCCCGGACGATCGCCGCGAGCTTCCAGCAGAGGTTGGTGACGTCGCGGATGCCGGTGTTCATCCCCTGTCCCGCCCACGGCGGCATCAGGTGCGCGGCGTCCCCGGCCAGGGCGATGCGGCCGTCGGCGAAGCGGGCGGCGATGCGGGAATGGTGGGTGTAGACCCGGGCTCGGATGACGTCGACGACGTCCGGGTCGGGGACGTGCTGCCGGAGGAGGTCGCGGACGCGGTCCGGGGCGAGCATTTCGTCGGCGTCCTCGCCCGGGAAGAGCATGAACTCCCAGCGTCGGCGGTCGTCCGGGAGGTGCGCGCAGACGTACGGGCGGCGCGGGTCGCAGTGCAGCGCGGTGTACGGGGCTTCCAGCGGGTCGTTGGCGCAGTCGATGACCACCCACTTGCGCGGGTGGGTTGCGCCTTCGAGGGGGATGCCGAGCAGGCCGCGCACGGAACTGCGGCCACCGTCGGCGGCGATCACGTAGTCGGCGCGGACTTCACGGGATCCGGCCAGGGAAAGCGTCACGCCGTCCTCGTCCTGCCGGATCTGCCGGAGCTCGGTACCCAGCATCACCTGCACGTGGGGAAACCGCCGCAGGCCGCGCCGCAGGACGGCTTCCGCCTCGGGTTGCAGGAAGATGTTGCGCTTGTACCAGCCGTAGTCCTGCGCGGTGGGCCGGATGTCGGCCAGGCAGTTCCCGGAGGCGTCGAAGAACTTCAGCGGCACGTTCTGGATGGCGCTGCGCAGGACTTCGTCGGCGAGGCCGACGGTCTGGAAGGTGCGCAGCGTTTCGTCGTCCACCCCGATCGCCCGCGGGTACGCCACGACGTCCGGTTCGCGGTCGATGATCAGGGTGGTGACGCCGTAGGTGCCGAGCAGGTTGGCCGCG
>Ga0207678_10001364_pt1 | contig 22507 bp, 20 predicted proteins | sample KBSC63metaG_FD_184319 | JGI IMG/M metagenome (GOLD analysis project Ga0207678, IMG submission 184319) | Corn rhizosphere microbial communities from Kellogg Biological Station, Michigan, USA - KBS C6-3 metaG (SPAdes) (version 2) | ecosystem: Host-associated > Plants > Roots > Rhizosphere > Soil ... | reverse complement strand
GCCGGTGGTGCGGATGGTGGTCTCACCGCCGGCGAGGTACAACGGCGGGAAGCTGTAGGACATCGGGGTGATGAAGTAGGGGCTGAGGCGGGTCGTGTAAAACAGGTGCTCGTGCATCATCACGAAACCCGGTAGCAAAGTCTTGCCGTGCGCGTCGATCACGGTCGCGCCGGTTGGAACTTTTGTGGTGGCTGCCGGACCGAGTGCGGCGATGCGACCCTTCTCGATCACCAACGTCTGGTCGACTTTCGGCGCAGCGCCCGTGCCATCGATGATCGTGGCGTGGGTGAAGGCGATCACCGGCTGTTTGTACGCGACCCAATCCTTCGGGTCCGCGTGCGCGATCGACAGCGATGCAAGCATCACGACCAGCAAAACGAGAGTGCGTTTCACGAGAGCCCCTTTGCGTGGATGCCGAACGCGTCGCGCCCGGCGGCAGATCAACCGCCGCGATGGTACACCTTGGTATGCGAGCCGCCCGGACCCCGGGCGCGCGAGCGCCATCAGGCGGAACGTATTGCCGTGGTGGCGTCGCCGGATGCAGCCATGCGCAGGCCGCGCCATGAAACGAAACCGGTTCCCCACAGCGCGACGGCACAAACAATGTCCACGATGCCATTGGCCGTCACCGCGGGGCTGCCGGTCGCCATGGCCGCAGCCGCCACGATGCCGGCCAGCGTGATCACGACGGCCGTGGCGAAGAAGTGGGGAGCGCGAAATATTTGCGCGAGCGGCAGGAAATGCAGTCCGACGATGACCGCGATGGCCGGCGCGAGGTACTGCGCCATGTGATGGCCGATAAAAAAATACGCAGCGATGTTCAGCGCCACGATTTCCGCGACCAGCACCAGCATGAACCTGTGGCGCATCGGACGCGGCGCCGTGTCGCCCATGCCCGTAGCCTGCGACAAGCGTCGTCCACGACGAATCATGGACGCGCCAGCGAGCAGCAGCGCCCCGCTGACCGCCGCAACGATGAAGGCGGTAGCCCAAACCCAGGCCGCTGCTGTTCCCGCCAGCAACGGGCGTGCCCAGATTGCCCACAGCGCTGCGAAAATCGCGCAGACGAGGATTCCGATGCCGCGCCCGCGCAGCGCGGATGGCGGGATGGCCGGTGCTGCGTGTTCGTTCATGGGAGTGCCTTGTCGGTCACGCGATTGCGTGACCAGCGATGCTGGCAAGCACCACGCGCGCCCGACAGTAGGGACTGTCAGCGCCTCGAAGTGACAGCCATCATTTGCCGCGCATTTCGCGGCAAGCGCTCTGCGCCGGCGCAGCTTCTGCAAACCTTGTGCATCACATCAAGGCGCAATGCCGGGACGGGTTCCGGGCAGGCGGCTCAATGGCCCGGATGGTAGGTTCGCTGGGTGTGCCCTTGCAGCTGTTCCGGCCAGAAGTACACCGTGCGCAGGTCGCCCGATGCCCAGCGGTGTTGCTGGTCGGTGAAGTGTGGCGAATTCGGGTCGCCGCTCTGGCCGCCCACGTGGATCGCGCGGGCGCTGACCTTCGGGCCAAACTCGATGGCCGCCACGAAGCTGTTGCCGCTGCGGCCGTAATATTTTTTCGTGCCGGGCCACTGGTGGGTGTTGGATGCGGCCAGCGAACCCCAGCGTGAGGATGTAAACGGCACCGCGATGCTGGGCTTGCTGTCATCGAAATGCGGATGCACGGAATCGTCCAGTCGCTGGTAACGGTTGACCTGGCCCCACGGCACGCCCCAGTAACCGAAATCGTTTTGCAAGCGATCGACCACGTCGGCGAGCGCGTTGAGGCGAGTCTTCGAATCGGCCTTCTCGGCGATGTAGTCAATTTCGCGCATGTCGGTTTCGTGCGCATCGAGACCGCTGGCTTCCGCTTTCGCGGCTACCTCGTTCCATAGCGTGTCACCCCACCACACGGCGAGCGTGGTCGGAATCGAGGCGACGCCCCAGCGATCGTCCCAAGTGCGCAGCACGCCGATCGGACCCGCAAGTTTCCTTCGCATCGGATCGGTGGCAGGCAGCGCGTCGTAGTCTTTCACCAGGATCGGAATCAGTCGCGCGAATGCGGGCAGGTAGGAATCGAACGCGTCGGTGATCAACTTGGCTTTGGTGAAATCGCTCGCGCCGGTCAGCATTTTGGTGGCGTGTTCGCCGCGTGCATTGGGGCCGAACGAATCCATGTACTGCGGAAAGTCGGCGCGCTTCGGGCTGTGCTTGCCGGCCGCGGAGTAGGGCCAGTCGTTGGTATTGAATACCCAGCCATTGGGCGGATTGATAGCGTTGGGCATGTCCTTGATGGGCGTCATGCCTTGCCACGCCGTCGCGGGATTGCTGCCGTCCACCGGCTTCAGGTAATCGAAGGCATTGTCGCGCTTCGGAATGAACTGCGGCGCCAGGAATGCGATCTCGCCCTTGTCGTCGGCGAACAAGGTGTTGTTGGACGAGTTGGCCTTGAGGTCGGCCGCCTTCATGTAACTGGCGAGGTCGCTGGCCTTGGTGCGCAGCCAGCTCTGCTCCAGTGCTGGGATCGGGCGATTCATCAGCGCCTCGGCGATCCATTTGCCGTTTTCTTCGGCCACGACCGGACCATGTTGCGTGAAGTACGCGGTGAACGTGCGCGCCTTGATCGAACCGTCGCCGGCGCGGTAGCGGATGGTGATGTCGCGGCTGGTGACGGGCAATTCCTTGTCGCCGAACTTGTAGAAATACTTGCCGCCCTTCTTCGAAATGGTTTCGGCGAATTCATCGACGGCATCGACGCCGGTGGAGGTGTGCATCCAGCCGATGTGCTTGTTGAAACCCTGGTAGATGAAGAATTGGCCCCAGGTCGAAGCGCCGTAGGCGTCCAGGCCTTCGTCGCTCGACATCTGCGATTCGCTGCGGAAATTGAAGGTGACGTGGGGGTTGATCAGCAGCAGCGCGTGGCCGTCGGCGGTGAGTTTGGGCGCGATCGCGATGCCGTTGGAGCCGGTCGGTTCGATCCAGGTTGGCGGCACGGTTTGCGCCAGCGCGACGGTCGTGGCGTGGTCCGCGCCGTAGAATTCTGCAAGCTTCGCCAGATCCACGCGCTCGATATCGCCGCCGATGCTGCCCTCGGTGAAGGAAAGTGCCATCCACGGCTCATAATGCTTGATGACCTTGGGCTGCACATCCGGGTGCGTGGCGAGGTACCAGTTCATCCCGTCTGCCCAAGCGTTCATCAGCTTCCTCAGCCATCCGGGACTTTTCGCGTAATCCTGCTTCAACACCGCGGGGTCGATGAAAAGCTGGTATCGCAGGTTGTCCCAGATCGCCGCTTCGCCCAGGGCCTCGGCGCTCCAGCCGAGCGCGGTGAGGTAATTCATCTCGACGCGGTTGAAGTCGTCCTCGCATTGCGCGTAGATCATCCCGAACACCGCATCGGCGTCGGTTTTGCCGTGGATGTGCGCGATGCCCCAATCGTCGCGGGTGATCGCGACGGCTTGCGCTTCCTTTTGCAGCCGCGTGTATTCGGCGCCGGACTTCGCGACGGGCGTCTGCCATGCCGGCGGCGTGGCCGCATTGGCATGCGCTTGCGCGTTCGCACCGAAGGACGCTGCAAGGAGGCCCGCGAGCAGCACGCCCGCGCAGCCGCGCTGAACCTGATCGAGATGCAACGACATCGGCTACCCCTCCTTAGATCCTGCAATCGCGCAACCTTAGCGCGAAAACGCGGGCGTCGCGCGGTGAAGCGCGACGCCTCAGGAAGACGGGACGATCGGGTGGCGCGGTTCCCGCATTGCTGCTGCATGGCAGAGCAGGCGAGGCGCCGGGCCCCTCACCCAATCCTCTTCGCCGACGCGAAGCCGCCGGGGAGAGCGCTTGAGTTCGACGCAAGGTGCGTGGCCACCTGCCTTCGCGATGCGCAACGGCGGGATGTGCTGCGCTCCTCCCGCCCTACACCAAATTCGCGCCCTGGCTCAGCCGTTGTCGTTCGAGCCGTTCGACGCTGGCTGCGAATCGGTCGCGTCCTTGCGGATCCAGGTTTGCGTGCGGTGGAAGAACAGCAGGAAGCCTTTGACATCGAGTTTTTGCCCGTCATCGCGCAGCGACAGTTCGACCCGATAACTCTTGCCTTTGGCGGGATCGAGGATCTGGCCGCCGTCCCACTTGTCGCCGTCCTTCTTCACGCCCCACATGATCACCATGCCTTCGATGGGCTGGTTGTGGCGCTCGCCCTCGCACTTCTCGCAAACGGGGTGCGGTCCCTGATCCGAGAACAGCACCTGCTTGACCGTACCTTGCAGCGTGCCATCGGGTTGTTCGGTGATCTCGATGATGGATTTCGGTTTGCCGGTCGCGTCATCCACCTGGGTCCAGGTACCGACCGGAGTGTCGTTGGCGGCGTAGGCGCCGGTGGCCAGCACCAGTGCAAACGCGATCAGGATGGAACGGACGGTGGTGCGCATGACGGCAACTCCGGGATGGTGGTGGGGTTAGCCTGCGCGACTCGGCGGTGCGCGTCAACTGATCGTTTCATGCGGCGTGAGTGACCCGCGTCAAGGGCGCGGCGGAGCCCTCTGGCATAATGAAAAGCTGTCTCTTTGCGATGAGATGCAAGCATGTCCGACCTCAGCGAAGCCCGCGTCCGCGAACTCCTTGCGGGCATCGTCGATCCGCACAGCGGTGCGTCGCTGGCCGAAGGCGGCGCGGTCCGCGGGGTGGGCGTCGATGGCGAAAAGGTTGCCGTGGAAATTGCGCTCGGCTATCCCGCACGCGATTGGCGCAATACGTTCGCCGCGGAGATCAAGGCGGTTCTGGAAAAGGATCCCGCGATCGCCCAGGCAACGGTTTCCGTCACGTCGCGCATCGCCACGCACAAGGTGCAGGGCAATTTGATGCCACTGCCGGGCGTCAAGAACATCATCGCGGTGGCATCGGGCAAGGGCGGCGTGGGCAAGTCCACGGTCGCAGTGAACCTTGCGCTGGCGCTGGCCGCGGAAGGCGCGAACGTCGGCGTACTGGATGCCGACATCTACGGCCCCAGCCAGCCGCTGATGCTGGGCATCACGGGGCGGCCGCAATCGCCGGACGGCAAGACCATCATCCCGATGACCAATCACGGCCTGCAGGTGATGTCGATCGGGTTCCTGGTCGGCGAGGACACCCCGATGGTGTGGCGCGGTCCGATGGTGACGCAGGCGCTGACGCAGTTGCTGACCTCGACGCACTGGCACGAGCTCGATTACCTCGTGGTGGACATGCCGCCCGGCACCGGTGACATCCAGTTGACGCTCACGCAGCGCGTGCCGGTCGCGGGCGCGGTGATCGTCACCACGCCGCAGGATATTGCGCTGCTGGATGCGAGAAAGGGCCTGAAGGCGTTCGAGAAGGTGCAGGTGCCAGTGCTCGGCATCATCGAGAACATGGCGACGCACGTGTGCTCGAATTGCGGTCACGAGGAACACGTGTTCGGCGAAGGCGGCGGTGCGCGCATGGCGGAGCAATATGGCGTGCCGTTGCTGGGTTCGCTGCCGCTGGACATCCGCATCCGCGAACAGGCCGATGGCGGCAATCCCACGGTTTCCGCGATGCCGGGTTCCGACCTCGCGATGCGCTATCGCGAAATCGCGCGCAACGCCGCGGCACGCCTATCGCTGCAGTCCGAGCGCGACATGACCGGCGTGCCGAACATCCGCGTCCTCGATGACTGACGCTGCGACGCCGCGCCGGCGCGTGTTGTGCCTGTGCGGCAGCCTGCGTCGGGTTTCCGCCAATCGTGCGGCGCTGGAAGCTGCGCGTGAGCTGGCGCCCCGGTCCCTGCGGCTCGATCTTTACGGCAACGTGCGCAACTTGCCGCTGTTCGATCCCGACGTCGAGGCCGGCCCGCTGCCGCAAGCCGTGCGCGAGCTGCGCGAAGCAGTCGGCCACGCCGATGCGCTGCTGATCGCATGTCCCGAATACGCGCACGGCATCCCGGGTGCTTTCAAGAACCTGCTGGACTGGCTTGTCGGTGCACTGGAGTTCCCGGGCAAGCCGGTGCTGCTGCTGAATACGTCGGCGCGCGGTTCGCACCACGCGCAGGAGGCACTGATGGAAGTGCTGAAAACGATGTCGGCGCGGCTGTTGTCGGCCGATCCGCTGCCGGTGCGATTGCCCGGTTCCGGTTGCAACGTGGATGCGGTGCTCGGGAGCGACGATCGCCGGTGCGAGATCGAGGTCGCGCTGGGCGTGCTTGCCGCCGGTCTCGCGTGATGCTGGCGCGTGTTCGGCAATCCCGTTATTTTGGCAGCTTTGGCCGGCCCTTCCGGCATACAACGAGAGTGGAACGTTCGTGAGCATCAAGAGCGACAACTGGATCCGCCGCATGGTCGAGCAGCACGGCATGATCGAGCCGTTCGAACCTGGCCAGGTCAAGCACAATGATGTCGGCCGCATCGTGTCGTACGGCACGTCCAGCTACGGCTACGACGTGCGTTGCGCGGGCGAGTTCAAGATCTTCACCAACATCAATTCGACCATCGTCGATCCCAAGGATTTCGATTCGCGCAACTTCGTCGATTTCGCCGGTGACTGCTGCATCATCCCGCCGAACTCGTTCGCGCTGGCCCGCACCGTCGAATACTTCCGCATTCCGCGCAACGTACTGACGATCTGCCTCGGCAAGAGCACCTACGCGCGCTGCGGCATCATCGTCAACGTGACGCCGCTGGAACCCGAATGGGAAGGGCACGTGACGCTCGAATTCTCCAACACCACGCCGCTGCCGGCGAAGATCTACGCCAATGAAGGCGTGGCGCAAATGCTGTTCCTGGAGTCCGACGAAGTCTGCGCGACCAGCTACAAGGATCGCGGCGGCAAGTATCAGGGGCAGAAGGGCGTCACGCTTCCCAAAACTTGATCGGGTTTTCCTTCTCCCTTCGGGAGAAGGGTGCAACGCGCTGCTCTTGTTCTTGCGCGAAGCGCCGGATGAGGGTTCGGGGACGCATCCAGCAGCGGCGATTGGCGCTCTTCAATGGCAAGCTCGCACCCTCACCCGCCCCTGACGGGGCACCCTCTTCCGAAGGGAGAGGGAAAAAACCTCAGCGCATTCAGCCAGCTTGTGGCACACTTTCCCGGCTGCGGCCCTCGGGCTTGCATTCGCAATCAGCAACGGAGACTTGAATCCATGAACCTGCGTTCGTTTGTTGTGCGCCTTGGCGGCGCGGCCATGCTGGCGACGATGTTCACGCTGGCCGGGTGCAATGGCGTGGTGCGCAGCGGCGGTGAAACCACGGTCAACGTGCCCCACCAGTACGACATGACGATCGGCACCTTCAAGGACAACCAGTACCAGGTGGACGGCGCGGTCCTGAGCGCACCGGATCTGGAAGCCCACTTCCGTTATCTCCAGGACCAGAAGCAATTGCCCAAGACCGTGCTGCTGGAAGACACCGATTCGGCCAAGGTCAACAACGCGGCGTTGGAAGAATTCGCGACGCTGCAGTTGAACTTTCACTTCACCGGCTATGTGATGCACAAGGGCAAGCTGACCTTGATGAGCGCGGTGGAAGCGGCCAAGGACAAGGACAAGAAGTAGCGCCAGCGGCGGTCAGGACACCGCGCCGGCCGCAATGCGAAGGTCGGTGCGTGTGGTCAGCGCGGTGTGCACGATCACCTCCAGCGCGCGCGTCATCTGACCCAACGGCATGCCGGGCTGGCCGTGGGCGGCCGCCTGTTCCGGCAACCATGGCACGTGCACGAAACCCGCGCGGGTGTTGCGGCAGCGGCGCAGCGCGTGCATCAGCGCGTAGAACACCTGGTTGCATACATAAGTGCCGGCCGTCTGCGAAATGTGCGCCGCGAGGCCGGCCTCTTGCAGCGCCAGCAGCGACGCCTTGATCGGCAACGTCGAAAAGAATGCGCTCGTGCCACCCCGCAGCACCGGCAAATCCACCGGTTGCGCGCCCGCGTTGTCCGGGATGCGGGCGTCGATCAGGTTGATCGCGACGCGCTCCAGTGAAATGCCTTCGCGCCCGCCGGCAAGGCCGACGCCGATGGCGACTCTCGGTTGCGCCTTGCGCAGCGCATGCCACAGCGCCGGCGTCGAGGCGTCGAACTCGCAGGGCAGTTCCACCGTCACGATGCGGTGCTCTTCGATCACGCGGCCATCCAGCGCACGCACCGCCTCCCACGACGGGTTCAACTTTTCGCCAGCGAACGGCGCAAAGCCGGTCAGCAATACGGTGCGTTCGCGCTGGCGGGTGGATCGTTGCAAATGAGGATGGTCAGAAGCGGAAGGTCAGGAAATACATCAGCGCCAAGTTTACGACGAGCAGCATCGCGCCGGTTTTCCATTGTGCGCGAATCACGTCGTTCTGGTTCGGCAACTCCAGCAACGCGACCGGCACGATGTTGAAGTTGGCGGCCATCGGCGTGAACAGCGTGCCGCAATAGCCGGTGAGCATGCCCAGCGAGCCGAGGATCGCCGGGTTCGCACCATGCAGGTGAATCAGCAGCGGCAGCCCGACGCCCGCGGTCAGCACCGGAAACGCGGCGAAGGCGTTGCCCATGATCACGGTGAACAGCACCATGCCGAGGCCGTATGCGATCACGCACGCCAGCGCGCTGTTGACCGGGATCATCATCCGCACCAGGTCCGACACCGCGGCGCCCACGCCGGTGGCGGCGAATACCCCGCCCAATGCGGCGAGTGTCAGCGGCAGCAGCGCGGCCCAGCCGAGTGTGTCGAGCAGGCGCCGGCCTTCCGCGAGACCGGCGGCGGGTTTCGTGCGCGTCACCCACAGCGCCGCGATCAGCGCGATCACGCAGGCCAGCGCCAATCCCGTCAAGGTCATCCGCACGGGATCGAACACGCGGACACCGCCGATCACGACGTACCCGCCGAACAACGCGACCAGCAGCGTCACCAGCGGAATCAGCACGGCCGGGCCGAACAGCCGATGGCCGAGACGCTTGGCATCGGCTTCGCGCGCGGACACATCACGTTCGACGAGCTGCCCGCGCTTCATCCGCGGCGACAGCACCGCCAGGGCGATCACGCCGACGCCGGCCAGTTGCGCGGGCAGGTGATGGTGCGCCGCGGTGGCATCGAGCACGTATTTGCCGCCGGCCGTCAAGACGGCCAGCACCAGCCAGAATCCGGCGTGCGACCAGCGCCGCTCGCGCAGGTTGAGCCACGCCGCCCCGGCGAGGAACAGCGCGATCAGCCAGTAGGCTTGTTCGATCTTCAGCACGATTCGGACTTTCCGGCGTCATCGGGCCGCAGCGCCGGCGTCGCCGAGTTCGGTGCGTTGCCGGCAATCCGGCGCGCGAACAGCACCGTGCGGATCGCGTGGATCATGAACGCCGCGATTGCGGTCGGCAGTGCCCACAACGCGATCTGAAGCGGTTCCAGTTCGATCCCGTGCTGCGAATAGAAGCCCTGGATCAGCAGCACCGCGCCCAGCGCGATGAACACGTCCTCGCCGAAAAACCGGCCGATATTGTCGGTGGCGGCGCAGAACGCGCGCACGTCGTTGCGTTCCTGCGTGTTCAGCGGCGAACCACGTTTTTCTGCCGCACCTTCGGCCATGGGTGCCAGCAACGGGCGCACCGTTTGGGCGTGGCCGGCGACATCGTACAAACCGAGCATGGCCAGTATCTGGCGGATCGCGAGATAGACCATCAATAGCCGCGAAAGAGTGAGTCCACGCAACCTGGCGATCCAGTTGGTTACATGCTCGCGCAAGCCCGCACGTTCCAGCACGCCGATCGCGGGCAGCGTCAACACGAACAGCAACAGTGCGCGTTCGGACACGAAGCTGTTGCCGATCAACGCCAGGATTTCGCCGATGGATTTGCCCGCCGCGAGCCCGCTGACGATGCCGGCGACCACCACGACGGGAACCGGATTGAAGCGCAGCGCAAATCCCGCGACCACCACCAGCACGCCGAGCAGCGGCAGCCAATGCAGCAGGGTGGTCATGCCGGCCGCGCCACTGCGGCGATCTGCACACCGGCGCTTTCGAGCGCACGCCGCAAGTGTTCCGCGAAGGCGGCCGCATTGGCGCGATCGCCGTGCACGCACAGGGTGTCGGCTTCGATGCGCACCGTTTGGCCGTCGCCCGTGAGCGCCTCGCCGCGCGTGGCGATCGACACGGCCTGCGCGACCGCTGTGTCGATGTTTTCGATCACCGCGCCCGGTTCCGAGCGCGGCGTCAGCGAACCGTCGGCGCAGTAACGGCGGTCGCAGAAGCCTTCGCGCTGGGTGGTCAGCCCTGCATCGCAGCCGGCGTCCACCAGCGCGCTGCCGGCGAGTCCCACCAGGATCAGGAGCGGATCGAGATCGCGCACCGCAATGGCGATCGCATCGGCCAGCGCACGATCGCGCGCGGCCATGTTGTACAGCGCGCCATGGGGTTTGACGTGGTGCAGTTGCGTGCCAGCGGCTTTGGTCAGCGCGTGCAGCGCGCCCAACTGATACAGCGTTTGGGCATACACCTCGTCGGGCGGAATTTTCATTTCGCGCCGGCCGAAGCCTTGCAGGTCGGGCAGCGATGGATGCGCGCCGATCGCGACACCATGCTGCGCGCACAGCGCGATCGTCGCGCGCATGGTGAGCGGATCGCCGGCATGGAATCCGCACGCAATGTTTGCTGAGGTGATCCACGGCATCACGCCTGCGTCGTCGCCCATGCGCCAGGCGCCGAAGGATTCACCGAGGTCCGCGTTGAGGTCGATGCAGTTCATGGGCTAACCGGGCGGCGATATTGGCCGTGAGCGCGTCGAGCGCGCGCTCGCGTTCGCGCAGCGCGTCCAGTGCGTCATCGAAGGAGCATGGCGTGAAGCGTAACGCATCGCCGGGCCGCATTTGCGCGAGCCGCGGAATATCCACCGCGGCGATTTGGCCGATGCGCGGATAGCCGCCGCTGACCGGGCACTCGGGTCCGAACGCAATCGGTTCTCCCGAAGGCGGCAGTTGCAGCAAGCCGGGCCCGCAGCCTTCGCTGACCATCTCGATGGGAGACATCCACGCGAGGGCCGGCCCGACCAAACGAACGCCCACGCGGTTGGAGTTCGCGTGCATTACAAAGGGCTCTGAAAACAGTGCATTGCGGGATGTTGGTGTTAATCGATCGAGGTGCTTTCCCGGCAGCAGGCGCAGCGGTTGGTTCGTGTCACCCCGGAACCATGGGCGCGGATCGAGCCGCCATTTCGAAATGGGGTCAGGTTCGCTTTCTCCGGCATTTTGCCGAATCCGCCAATCGGTACGGGGAACTGAACCTGACCCCGGTTGAGGCGCAGACCTCATTTGAAGCGCATCGCCGGCGCGCAACGGCCTGCCTCCGTTCGGTCCGAGACCTGCATTGACATCCATGCTGCGGCTGCCGAGTACCGGCGCGGCATCGAAGCCGCCGCGCACCGCGAGGTAGCTGCGGCAGCCGGAACGCATCGCGCCGAGTTCGAGCGTTGCGCCAGCGGGCACGTGTACCGGCGCCCACATCGGTCGTTCGAGGCCGTCGATCCGGAGCGGGAGCGGCGCACCGGCCACTGCGACCCGCGCGGCGGCGTTGAAGCGCAGCGTCGGCCCGAGCAAGGTGACTTCCAGCGTGCACGCATCGTGTGGGTTCCCGCACAGCGCATTCGCGATGCACAATGCCGGTTCGTCGAACGCGCCCGCGCGACCGATGCCGAGATGGGCGAACCCGAGCCGCCCGATATCCTGCAACGTCGTCAGCAACCCCGGCTTGAGGACTTCGATCGTCACGCGCGCCGCTCCGCGTGCTGCGCGAATTCGTCCGCGTCGATGGCCCGGAACCGCACGCGGTCGCCGGGTGCGAGCAGGCAGGGCGGGTCGCGATCGGGGTCGAACAATGCGAGCGGCGTTCGCCCGATCAGGTTCCAGCCGCCCGGCAGTTCGCGCGGATAGATGCCGGTCTGCGCGCCGCCGATCGCGACCGATCCCGCCGGCACGCGCGTGCGCGGATCGGCGCGCCGCGGCACGTGTAGTGCCGCATCGAGGCCCAGCAGGTAGGGAAAGCCCGGTGCGAAGCCGAGCATCGCGACCGTGTATTCGGCGGCGGTATGACGTGCAATCACTTCCCCGTGTGACAGTCGCGCGTATTCGGCCACGGCTTCGAGATCCTGACCGAACTCGCCGTCGTAGCACACCGGGATTTCGACACCTTGCGCCGCCGGGTTTCCCGAGACCGCTGCCGTCAGCTCGTCACTTCCGCGAAAGCGGCGACACAGTGCCCGTGTGATGGCTTCGGACAACGCGTCGCCACCCCGCCCAGATGCATCGAACCGCACCAGCAGCGTCGCATAGGCCGGCGCGATGTCGATGATGCCGGGAAGATTCACGGCGCGAAGCGAGTGTGCTGCCGCATGCACGCGTGCATTGATCGTGGCGTCGATGCCATCGCCAAAGCGCAGCAGCAGGGCATCCTCGGCGAGTGGCTCGATCGCGAAAGCCACGCTCACGACGCCGAACGCAAACGCGCGATCAGCCCGTCACGCGCCCCTGGCGTGTAACGTTGCGCCGGCCCGTGTCCCCAGACCGGTCCCGGCCACGCGGCATCGCGCTGGTGCCGCGCCACCACGTGCACGTGCAACTGGCGCACGATGTTGCCGAGCGCGCCGACGTTGAGCTTGTCGCATTCGCCGAGGCCGCGAAGCTTTTTCATCGCGCGCCGGATTTCGTGCATCAGCCGCGTGTTGTCCGTCTCGTCCAGGTCATCGAGTTCGGCCAGCCCCGCGCGACGCGGCACCAGCACCAGCCATGGAAACCGCGCATCGTCCATCAACAGCACGCGGCAAAGTTGCCAATCGGCACCGAATACCGTGTCGCGCGCCAGACGCGGGTCGAGTTCGAAACCCGCTTCACGTACGTTGCTCATTCTGTGCCCGCAAGATGCTTGTCGAAGAACGCGAGCGTGCGTTGCCAGGCCAGTTTTGCCGCGTTTTCGTTGTAATGGCTGGGATCGACATCGCGGTTGAATGCGTGCCCGGCGCCTTCGTACACGTACACCGGTGCATCAGGCCAGGCCTTGCGGTGTTTCTCGACCGCTTCGGCCGTGATCGATCGATCCTTCGATCCGACGTGAAACATCACCGGCGCTTGCAGGGGTTGATCGAGGAATCCGGTATTGCGCGCGCCGTAGTAACTCACCGCCGGCAAGCCGAGCCGCTGCGCGCCGAGCAAAGCCACCGTGCCGCCCCAGCAATAGCCGACCACGCCAATCCTGCCCGACGACGCGATGGATTCGGCCGCGCTCGCGACCGTTTCCGCTGCGCGATCGAGGCCTACCTCGATGGCCAGCCCCTTGCCGCGCTCCATGCCTGCCTTGTCATAGCCGAGTTCGACATCGTTCTCCACGAAATCGAAGAATGCAGGCGCGATGGCGGTGTAATCCGCCTTCGCAAAACGGTCGGCGACATCACGGATGTGCGGCGTGACGCCGAAGATTTCCTGCACCACCACGACGCCGCCCTTGGGCTTGCCCGCGGGTTTCGCGAGGTAGGCGCCGATGCAGTGCGTGCCGGCGGTCATGATGTTGATGCGTTCGCCCATGAGGATCCTCCGGAAGTCTTGATCGGATCAGCGTACTACGCAGCATCGCTTCCCGAGGTCGCGGCCCCCGGGTCCCGCTAAAATCGCCGATCCGCCTCATCATTGCCCCCGCATGCCTGCACCCTCTCCCAAAATCGGCTTCGTCAGTCTCGGCTGCCCCAAGGCGCTGGTTGATTCCGAACGCATCCTCACCCAGTTGAAGGCCGAGGGTTACGACATCGTGCCGCGTTACGACAAGGCCAATGCGGTAATCGTCAACACCTGCGGCTTCATCGATGCGGCGGTGCAGGAATCGCTGGACGCGATCGGCGAAGCGCTGCACGAGAACGGCAAGGTGATCGTCACTGGCTGCTTAGGCAAGCGCGAAGCGCTGATCCGCGAGGCGTACCCGGACGTGCTGGCGATCACCGGCCCCCAGGACTACGCCAATGTCATGGGCGCGGTGCACGCGGCGCTGCCGAAGCCGCACGATCCGTTCGTCGATCTGGTCCCGGATACCGGGATCAAGCTGACGCCGAAGCACTACGCGTACCTGAAGATCTCCGAGGGCTGCAACCATCGTTGCACGTTCTGCATCATTCCCTCGATGCGCGGGAATCTCGTTTCCCGGCCGATCGACGACGTGCTGGTCGAAGCCGAAAAGCTGGTACGTTCCGGGGTGAAGGAACTGCTGGTGATTTCGCAGGACACCAGCGCGTACGGCGTCGACGTCCGTTATGCCGAACGCACGTGGCGCGGCAATCCGTATCCGACACGCATGATGGATCTTTGCCGGGGCCTGGGCGAACTCGGCGCGTGGGTGCGCCTGCACTACGTCTATCCGTATCCGCACGTGGACGACGTGATCCCGCTGATGGCGGAAGGCAAGATCCTCCCGTATCTCGACATTCCGTTCCAGCACGCCAGCCCGCGCATCCTCAAGTTGATGAAGCGTCCCGGCAACATCGACAAGACGCTGGAACGCATCCACGCGTGGCGCCGCGCCTGCCCGGACCTCACCATCCGCAGCACCTTCATCGTCGGCTTCCCCGGCGAAACCGATGCCGAGTTCGAGGAGCTGCTGGAATTCCTCGGCGAGGCGCAGCTCGACCGCGTCGGCGCGTTCGCCTATTCGCCGGTGGGCGGCGCCAGGGCCAACGAACTGCCCGATCCGGTGCCGGAAGAATTGAAGGAAGACCGCCTCGAACGCTTCATGGAAGTGCAGGCGGCGATCTCCGCCGCCAAGTTGCAGAACAAGATCGGTCGCACGTTGACCGTCCTGGTCGACGAAGCGGGCGCCGATGGCGCGATTGCGCGCTCGATGGCTGACGCGCCGGAAATCGATGGCGTGGTGCGCATCCACAATGGTTCATCGTTGAAGCCGGGCCAGTTTGCCGAGGTGCACGTGACCGCCGCCGGCGCCCACGACCTGGACGCGCGCGTGGCTTAGCGTAACCACCTCCGTCGAATCGGCGTGTTCCAGTCTTCTCCGCCCCCTGCATCAGGAGAAACGCGGCGCGAATCTCCGCGATGCGGTGCGCCCGATGCAGGAGGAACCTGCTCCTTGTCAGTGCGCCATCGGCGCCACGTGTACGGGTACGTCCTGATTGACGAAAGCCGCTTCATGGGTCACGTCACCATTGGCGACCGAGTAAACCGAGCCGTCGGGGGCGTCCTGGATGGTCCGGACATCGTCGCGATACACGGTGCTCCAGTCACGTTTTGCATCATCCGCACGTTGCGGCTGTTGCTGGTCAAGGTCCAGCGCCAGCATCCGGGCGGTTTGCGCGCCGCCTTCGGCGATGAGCTGCTTGAGCAACGCAGCGTTGTCCGATTGCCACCGCTTCACGAATTGGCTCGCGCGCTCGTCCGGGTTCCACAACGGGGATGCGATCTGCTTCAGCTTGGCTTCGTGCTGCCACTGCTGGTCGTGGATTTTTTCGCGCAGTTTGGCGTTGGCCCGGTCATACGGATCGGCGGCGTTGGCTTTCGCGATTTGCTGGCCGATGCCGAGCTGCGCGTAACGCGCATTTTCCTCGTCTGTGAGCTTTTTTCGTACGGCGCCTGTTTTCTCCGGCATGTGCAGCAAGGCCGACTGGTAGGTGAAATCGTTCTTGTAAACCGGAGTATCGCGCCAACCCGAATCCTTTTCGTCCAGGTAAAGGCTGGCCTCGGTGGTGACCTGGAGGCCCGAGAAATCGGGTGTCATGGAATAGCGCGTGTGCATGATCAGCCAGGCCGAGCCTGCCGGTGCATTCGCTGGCAGCAGATCGTGGTCCTTGGCCTTGGTGTCCACGGTGCGCCACTCGGTCGAATGCACGGGCAACGCACCGAGATCCTGCTGCAAAGCGTGGCGCACCGCAGCGCGGCCGTCATAACCGGCGAGGGTGGTCAGCAACGGTGCAATGTGGGTTTCCGCGAAAACGTGTGCCTCATGGTTGGCCTCCGCCGAAATCAGGGCACCGGCGATAAGTCCGCCCGCCAATGCGGGGACGATGGGGGCTCCGGTGACTACCGGATTCACGAGCGTCGTGTTGTACTGGGCGTCGAGCTTGTCCTGGTCGATGACCGAAATCACGTGGAGAGCGTGGATCGCAGCGAGCTGGTTGCTGCTCGCATGCCTCGCCCTGTAGGTCTGCGTGGCGCACCCGGCAAGCAACAACAGGCCACACGCAAGTGCGGCATTGCGCAAGCTGTTCATGAAGTTTTCCCCTTTCTGGAATGTGATGCTGCATCTCACCGCGGCACGCTCCCGTCATCCGGGAGTGCAACGCCGCTACAGATTCCGTTCCCCCGTGAGCCCCGCGCGAAAAATATCACGACGCGAAGCGAATCGGGTATCCACTGGAGGAAGTTCTGGACTACTGGTCGCGATGCCCGTAGGTCACCGAAGTCACCACGAACCGCGCCCGACCGCCCGGCAACTCCGCCTCGAATTCCTCGTCCGCACGTTTCTTGAGTGCCGCGCGCGCCAGCGGTGAATCCACGCTGATCCAGCCTTTCTTCGCGTTGGTTTCATCCGGACCGACGATGCGATAGACATGCGTTTCACCGCTGTCGATGTTTTCGACCTCGAAGCTCGCGCCAAAGAACACCGCATCACGATCGGTCGGCACGCCTTCGGCGACTTTCAGTGACGGAATGCGTTTGGACAGGTAGCGCACGCGCCGGTCGATTTCGCCGAGCTGCTTCTTGCGATAGGTGTATTCGGCGTTCTCGGAGCGATCGCCTTCGGCAGCGGCGGCGGCCAATGCCTTGACGACTTCGGGACGCAATTCGCGCCACAGGTGATCGAGTTCCGCCTTCAGCGCATCGAAGCCGGCGCGCGTGATGATGGCGGTGGAGCGGGGTGGGGGCGGGCGCCAGCGGGACATCAGGAATTCAAAGACACGGGGTTCCCGCTTGTGCGGGAGCGAGGGCCAAAACCAATTCGAACATTTCGGTGTCGATCCGACTGCGGCTTCAACGGCGCCCGCCGAAGATGCCACCCAGCACACCGCGCAGGATCTGCCGGCCGAGTTGGCTGCCCATGGTGCGCACCGTTTGCTTGGCCATGGTTTCGATCATGCCCTGGCGGCGCTTGCTGCCGAAAATCGCGTCATGCATCGCGCCGCCCCAGGCGGAACCTTGTGGCGCGCTCGCGGCTTCCTTCTGCGCGACTTCGGTCGGATGATCCACGGCCTTTTCATCGGCGCGCTTCGCCAGCATTTCCGCAGCGGATTCGCGGTTGACAGGCGTATCGTATTTGGGACCCACCGGCGAGCGCGCGCGGATCGTTTCGCGTTCCTCGTCCGTGATCGGGCCGAGCCTGCAAGTCGGCGTCGAAATCAGCACACGTTCGACCGGCGTGGGCGCGCCCTTGTCGCGCAGTGTCGACGCCAGTGCTTCGCCGACGCCCATCGTGCCGATCACCTGCGCGACATCCAGTTTCGGATTCGGCGCGAAGGTTTCCGCCGCGGCTTTCACCGCTTTCTGGTCGCGCGGCGTGAAGGCGCGCAGCGCATGCTGGATGCGATTGCCCATCTGGCCCAGGATCACGTCGGGCACGTCGTCCGGATTTTGCGAACAGAAATACACGCCGACGCCTTTCGAACGGATCAGACGTACCACCTGTTCCACTTTCTGCTGCAGTGCGGGCGGGCAATCGTCGAACAGCAAATGCGCTTCGTCGAAGAAGAACACCAGCTTGGGCTGGTCGGGGTCGCCGACTTCCGGCAGTTGCTCGAACAGTTCCGACAGCATCCACAAGAGGAACGTGGAATACAGCTTCGGCTTCAGGATCAACTGGTCGGCGGCGAGGATGTTGATGATGCCGCGCCCGGACATGTCCTGACGCATGATGTCCTTCAGGTCCAGCGCGGGTTCGCCGAAGAACTGCGCCGCGCCTTGCTGTTCAAGCTGCAACAGCGCGCGTTGCACCGCGCCGAGACTGGATTTGCTGACGAGGCCGTAATGCTGCGAAACGTCTTTGGCGTTGTCGCCGACGTAGTTCAGCAACGCGCGCAGGTCGTCCAGGTCCAGCAGCAGCCAGCCGTTGTCGTCGGCCAGCTTGAACACGATTTCCAGCACGCCCTGCTGGGTGTCGTTCAACTCCAGCACGCGTGCGAGCAACGTCGGGCCCATCTCGGAAATCGTCGCGCGCACCGGCGAGCCGAGCTTGCCGTACAAATCCCAGAACACCACCGGATCGGCTTGCGGCCGCCAGGCATTCTCGATGCCGAGCTTTGCCAACCGCGCCTTCAGCTTGTCGCCGGCGGGCGAGGCGGCTTGCGACATGCCCGCGATGTCGCCCTTCACGTCGGCGAGGAACACCGGCGTGCCGAGTCGCGAAAAGCCTTCGGCCAGCACCATCAGCGAAACGGTCTTCCCGGTGCCGGTGGCGCCCGCGATCATGCCGTGGCGATTGCCAAAGCGCGGGTCGAGTTCGACCGCGGTGGTTTCGTTCTTTCCGATCAGGATGTCGTTCACGCGGTCTCCCGATTTGCTGGGCTGTGACGGATTTGGGATTGTACGTGCGCTTTTTGCCTTGAGTCGCCCAGCGCGACGCGTTAGGGTTCAAACGTTGTCGGGTGAGCAGGTATTTTCATATGTGGCGGCGTTCGGTTTGGTGCGCGTGCGCATGCGCGTGGGGATTGTTGGCGGGTTGTGCGCAAACGCCGCCGCGGGGCGATGGTTCCCCGACGGGTTTGAATGGATTGTATGCGCAGCTCGATCGCGCCAGTGCCGAGTACGATCAGGCGCTGCAGCAGGCGCGGCGGGGCGACGACGCGCAATCGCAGAAAACGCTGCAGACCGCGCTGGATGCGATGCGCAGCGCTTCGGATGCGTGCGTCAACACCGAAGGCTGCGACCCGCAGCGTTTTCTTTCGGCGTATGACCGCGCGTTGCGCCTGAAGGACGGCAGCTTCCTCGGCACCGAAGACGATCAGCAGGCGCTGGACACCGAAGACCAGAGCACGGCCGGCGCCGATTCGAGCGTCTTGACGACGTTGCCGGAAGCGCAACGCACGGTGCAGTTGCTGCACGACCACAAGCTTTCCGATCTCGTCGCCACCAATGGTACGGTGCAGGCCGCGCTGCAGGTTTGGCTGACCCGGATGCGGCCCAACCTCATCCGCGCGTACGTCGATTACCAGTACCTGCGTTTTCAGATGGAACCCGCGTTCCATGAGGCGGGTTTGCCGGAAGCGATCCTGTTCGGACTGGTTGCCAAGGAATCCGGCGGTAACGTGCACGCGGTGTCGCGTTCGGGTGCGGCGGGTCCGTTGCAGTTCATGCCGGCCACCGGTTCGCGGTTCGGCTTGAACACCATCAACGGTTTCGACCAGCGCTTCGATCCGACCATGGCGGCGCAGGCGACGGCGGCGTATTTCAACGAGCAGATGGCGCGGCTCAATGACAACCTCGCGCTGGTGCTGGCGGCCTACAACGGCGGTGAGGGCCGCATGGGGCGGCTGGTCGCTGGTGAATCCGATGCGAATTTCTGGGATCCCGGAGTCTACTTTTCACTGTCCGCCGAGACCCGGGATTACGTGCCGATGGTGCTGGCGGCCGCATGGCTGTTCCTGCACCCGGATCGTTACAACCTGCATTTCCCGAAGGTGGACGGCGTGCCCGGCCACGTCGAGCTCGCGACGGCGGCATCGCTGGACGAGCTGTCGGTCTGCCTCGGCAATGACGACAATGCGCATTACGGCTGGTATCGCACGCTGCGCAACCTCAATCCGCAGATGGACCCGTCGCAGGTGCAGCCGCAGGGCACGCGCGTCAATCTGCCGAGGCTCCTGCAGAACGTCTACAAACAATCCTGCACCAGCGGCAAATGGGTGGCGCTGGCCGACCAATTGCAGAACGCGCAGCTTCCCACCGCGCTGGCAAAGGCCAAGGCCGATCCTCCGCCGTCGAAGCGGACCCGGCACTACACCGTGCGCAAGGGCGACACCCTTTATGCGATCGCGCGCCGCTTCGATTGCGACAACGTGCGCGAACTGGTGCGCGGCAATCGTCTGCATTCCGCCGGCGACCTGCAGATCGGCAAGCGGCTGCAGTTGGTGGGATGCAAGCGCTGACGGTTGGTGATACTTCCGGGATGCGTCTGCAACAAGGGGGCCCAAGGGCCCCTTGTCGTTTCGGGCCATGGCCGGGCAAGCCCTTCGCGGAACCGTGCCAGCCGAATGGCATCGCTGTCATTCGGGTAACCTCGCAAATCAATGGCGCACGTCCGGCCACATTTCGAAGGACGCGATCATTATGGTTTCATCGCCCGGATTCAGGTCGCGGGGCGCGCCGCTTCCATGTGATGCGCGCGTGAAAGCAGCTGGGCCCTGCAAACCTCGGGAAAATGGAGCATGATGCGGTCTTTTCGACACCGTTCAGCTGTGGGTGCGATCGCGCGCACTGCCCGTCCCTATTTGCACGCCCGTTCGGCGCGTGTCCGAGGACGGGTCGCTCTCGTGGCTGCCCCGGCTGCTTTCCGCGGCCATCTCCCTGTGAGATCACCATGAGCGCCAGAATCAAGAGCCGGCAACTCCCCGGATCGACCGCAGCGTCGGCGGCCGTCGAGCCGCCCATGCATGCACTGCTGACGGCGATGCAGGCGGTGCAGCGCGGCGATTTCAGTGTGCGGGTCAGTCGCGACTGGGATGGTCTGGAAGGCAAGCTTGCCGACACCTTCAATGACATCATCGAGGCCAACCAGCGCATGGCGCGCGAACTGGAGCGCATCGGCCACGGCGTAGGCAAGCAGGGCAAGACCCGGCAGCGCATCTCGCTGGCCGGCCGCGGCGGCGCGTGGGAAGAAATGGAACGCTCGGTCAACGGCCTGATCGACGATCTGTTGTGGCCGACCACCGAGGTCACGCGTGCCATCGCCGCGGTGGCCAAGGGCGACCTTTCCCGCACCATGGCGCTTGAATTCGAGGGCCGTCCGCTGGAGGGCGCGTTCCTGCGCACGGCGACGATCGTCAACACGATGATCGAGCAGCTCAGCGTGTTCAGTTCCGAGGTGACGCGCGTGGCGCGCGAGGTCGGCACCGATGGCAAGCTCGGCGGCCAGGCCAAGGTGCGCGGCGTCAGCGGCGTGTGGCGCGAGCTGACCGAGTCGGTCAACCAGATGGCCTCGAACCTGACGGCGCAGGTGCGCAACATTTCAGAGGTCACCATCGCGGTGGCCAACGGCGACCTGTCGCGCAAGATCACCGTCGACGTGCGCGGCGAGATCCTGCAACTGAAGGAGGCCATCAACACGATGGTCGATCAGTTGCGCTCGTTCGCGGCCGAGGTGACGCGCGTGGCGCGCGAGGTCGGCACCGACGGCAAGCTCGGTGGCCAGGCGGTCGTGCCGGGCGTAGCCGGCACCTGGAAGGACCTGACCGATTCGGTCAATGCCATGGCCACCAACCTGACTTCGCAGGTACGCAACATCGCCGAGGTCACGACCGCCGTGGCGCGCGGCGACCTGTCCCGCAAGATCACGGTGGACGTGCGCGGCGAAATCCTGGAACTCAAGAACACCATCAATACGATGGTCGACCAGTTGAACGGCTTCTCGGCCGAGGTGACGCGCGTGGCGCGCGAGGTCGGCACCGAGGGCAGGCTGGGCGGGCAGGCCGAGGTCAAGGGCGTCAGCGGTGTATGGAAGGAGCTGACCGACAACGTCAACTCGATGGCCACCAACCTGACCAACCAGGTCCGCAACATCGCCGAGGTCGCGACCGCCATCGCGCGCGGCGACCTGTCGCGCAAGATCACGGTGGACGTGCGCGGCGAGTTGCTCGATCTCAAGGAAACGCTGAACACGATGGTCGAGCAGCTGCGCTCGTTCGCCGCCGAGGTGACGCGCGTGGCGCGCGAGGTCGGCACCGAAGGCAACCTCGGCGGCCAGGCCGACGTCCCGGGCGTCGCGGGCACCTGGAAGGATCTCACCGACCATGTCAACTCGATGGCGTCGAACCTGACCGCGCAGGTCCGCAACATCGCCGAGGTCACGACCGCGGTCGCGCGCGGCGACTTGTCGCGCAAGATCACGGTGGACGTGCGCGGCGAAATCCTCGAGTTGAAGAACACCATCAACACGATGGTCGACCAGTTGAACAGCTTCGCCGCCGAAGTGACGCGCATGGCGCGCGAAGTCGGCACCGAAGGGGAACTCGGCGGTCAGGCGATGGTGCCGGGCGTGGCCGGCACCTGGAAGGACCTGACCGACTCGGTCAACGCGATGGCGACCAACCTGACCTCGCAGGTACGCAACATCGCCGAAGTGACGACGGCGGTGGCGCGGGGCGATCTGTCGCGCAAGATCACGGTGGACGTCAAGGGCGAGATCCTGGCGCTGAAAAACACCGTCAATACCATGGTGGACCAGTTGAACGGTTTCGCCGCCGAGGTGACGCGCGTGGCGCGCGAGGTCGGCACCGAGGGCAAGCTGGGCGGTCAAGCCCGGGTGGTCGGCGTCAGCGGCGTGTGGGAGGAGCTGACCGACAACGTCAACTCGATGGCGACCAACCTGACGACCCAGGTGCGCAACATCGCCGAG
>Ga0207678_10001362_pt1 | contig 22534 bp, 22 predicted proteins | sample KBSC63metaG_FD_184319 | JGI IMG/M metagenome (GOLD analysis project Ga0207678, IMG submission 184319) | Corn rhizosphere microbial communities from Kellogg Biological Station, Michigan, USA - KBS C6-3 metaG (SPAdes) (version 2) | ecosystem: Host-associated > Plants > Roots > Rhizosphere > Soil ... | reverse complement strand
TGAAGCAGCGATCCAGAAATGCCAGGTTGGGGGACGCCTCTTCGATATCTCCGCCGCCGTTCAGCAGATATGCGAGGCTGAAGGCTTTGGCGTGGTACGCGATTTCGTGGGCCATGGCATCGGTAAGTCCATGCATGAGGACCCGCAGGTTCCCAACTTCGGCCCCGCCGGCAAAGGCCCCCGGCTCAAAGCCGGCATGGTCCTCGCCATCGAGCCGATGATCAACGCCGGAGGCCCGGAGGTCCGCGTTCTGAAAGATGGATGGACCGCCGTTACCGTTGACGGAAGCTATAGCGCTCATTTCGAGCACACGGTCGCCATCACAAAAGATGGCCCCCGGGTGCTGACCCGTTAGGAAAAACCTTACTTTTCGGGTACTATAAGAGATGCTGTGTGTACAAGCGCACAGTTGTAGCAGGAGTGGATTCAATCCCACTCATCAGATTTCAGGCAGCGGTTGGAACGACGCTGAAGCAATCGCGAGGATTTGGAGCCTGGCTCCGGGTCTTCCAAAGGAGATCGTTTGTCGAAGGAAGATGCAATTGAGGTAATGGCAGTCGTGGTAGAGACTCTGCCGAATGCCATGTTCAAGGTCGAGCTTGAAAACAAGCATCAGGCCCTTGCGCACGTCTCCGGACGTATGCGCAAGAACTTCATCCGCATTCTTCCCGGCGACCGGGTCGCGATTGAACTCAGCCCGTATGATCTCAACCGTGGCCGCATCGTCTACCGCTACAAGTAGGCAGTACAAGCCCCTGGCTTTTAGCTTTTAGCTCCTAGCTGGAAAATCAAAGCAGTACAGAACCATGCCGCGCCTTGTCTCATGGCTAGAAGCTAAAGGCTAAGAGCTAACGGCTGTTTTCAGGAGTCCCATGAAGGTCCGAGCATCTGTAAAGAAGATTTGCGATAAGTGCAAAGTTATCCACCGCCGCGGCGTTGTTCGTGTCATCTGCGAGAACGCGAAACACAAGCAGCGTCAGGGATAAGGAAAAGCAGAGACTGCATTTTGTCTCTTCGCTTCCGATCGGCCCCAGCGGGCTAGTTAGCCGAAGTCAAGGCTTGCGTTGAACCCGCCGGACAAACCGAAAACCATCAACCCGCTCCCCGACAAGTTCCAGGAGTCCAACCGAAAAGGAACCCCATGGCACGTATTGCTGGAGTCGATGTCCCTAATAACAAACAGGCGCGCATCGGTCTCACCTACATCTTCGGCATCGGCAACTCTCGTGCGGCGAAGATCCTCGCGAAGGCGGATGTCGATCCTTTCGTTAAGATCGCGACCCTCGACGAGGACCAGTTGAACCGCATCCGTCAGGTCATCGAAGCAGAGGGCCAGATTGAGGGCGACCTCCGCAAGGATGTCTCGCTCAATATCAAGCGCCTGATTGAAATTCAGTCCTACCGTGGCCTCCGCCATCGTCGCAGCCTGCCCGTTCGCGGCCAGCGCACCCACACCAACGCTCGCACCCGCAAAGGCCCGCGCAAGGGAACCGTTGCCGGTAAGAAGAAAGCGACGAAATAAAATGGCGAAGACACAGAACACCAAAGGCGCCGGCAAGACTGGCAAGAATAAGAAGTTCAAGAAGCGCGAGCGCAAGAACGTTCCATTCGGCCTCGTATTCATTCAAGCGTCGTTCAATAACACCATCGTCACCATTACCGACCAGACCGGCAACACGCTCTCCTGGAAGAGCAGCGGCTCGCTGGGCTTCCGCGGTTCCCGCAAGGGAACCCCGTTCGCCGCGCAGCAGGCCGCCGTCGGTGCAGCCACCGCAGCCCGCGACCACGGTCTCCGCTCGGTCGATGTGCGCGTCTCCGGTCCCGGCTCCGGCCGCGAGTCCGCGATCCGCGCTCTCGCTACCGCCGGTATCGAGGTCCGCAGCATTCGCGACGTTACGCCGATGCCGCACAACGGCTGCCGTCCGCCGAAGCGCCGCCGCGTATAAGAAACAGTTGCAGGTTGCCAGTTGCTGGTTGATAAGTACAGCCAGCAACTGGCAACCAGCAACTAACAACCAGAATTGGATCGTGACCGAAGCGCTGCCAGCGTGTAAAGCGATCGACAACCGAACTTAGGAGATAGAAAGAAATGGCACGTTATACAGGACCCGTCTGCCGCCTCTGCCGCCGCGACGGAACAAAGCTCTTCCTCAAGGGAGCCAAGTGCTTCACCGAGAAATGCCCCGTCGAGAAGCGCAACTTTCCCCCCGGCCAGCACGGCCAGTCCAAGAAGCAGAAGAAGGTCGTCGGCTACGGTCTGCAGCTTCGCGAGAAGCAGAAGGCCAAGCGCATCTACTTCACCCTTGAGACCCAGTTCCGCGCCTACTACCAGAAGGCATCGAACCGCACCGGCGTCACGGGCGAACTCCTGCTCCAGCAGCTTGAGACCCGCCTCGACAACGTGTGCTATCGTCTCGGCTTCGCGATGAGCCGCCGCCAGGCCCGCCAGGTTGTCCGCCACGGTCACATTCAGGTCAATGGCCGCAAGGTCAACATCCCATCCTTCCAGTGCAAGGTCGGCGACGAGATTGCCATCCGCGAAGGTTCCAAGTCGCTCGTCATTCTCGAAGAGTCGAAGAACTTTGCCAGCGGCCAGAGCTCAGTTCAGTGGCTCGATATCAACCGCGACAACCTCTCCGGCAAGGTCCTTGCCCTGCCGAAGCGCGAAGACGTCAACCTGCCGGTCAACGAGCAGCTCATCGTCGAACTTTACAGCAAGTAACCGCAGCTTTTATTTGTCATTCCGTAGCGCGGCGGAGGAATCTGCTTCCTCCGCCGCGCCACGAAGTAAGGCAACATCACAACCTAACCCGCAACCGAACCACCCGCCAGTCCGCAGAATGCATCGCGGCTAGGACGGACATAAGGAGAAGTACATGCTTTGGAGAGGATTCCAAAAACCCAAGCGTCTCGCCGTCGAGAACGAAACCCTAACCGATAAGTACGGTAAGTTTTCAGCCCAGCCTTTTGAGCGCGGTTTCGGTACAACCATCGGCAACGCGCTCCGCCGGACGCTGCTTTCGTCCATTGAAGGCGCTGCCGTCACTGCCGTTCGTATTGAAGGTGTGCTGCACGAGTTCCAGTCCATCACGGGCGTCGTGGAAGACGCAACGGACATCATCCTGAATCTGAAACAGATTCCCTTCCGTCTCAACGGCGATGGCCCCAAGGCCCTCTATCTCCGCGCCGATCAGGCCGGTGTCGTGACCTCGGGCTCTATCGAAGCCGATGGTGATGTCGAGATTCTCGACAAGGACGTTTACATCTGCACCATCTCCGAAGGCGGCAAGATCGATATGGAGATGCGGCTCAAGCGCGGCCGCGGTTACATCTCGGCGGATAAGAACTTCGATGCAGATCTCGGCCTCGGCTTCATCCCCGTGGATTCTGTTCACTCGCCCGTTCGCAAGGTCAACTATCTCGTCGAGGCTGCACGTCTTGGCCAGATCACCGACTATGACAAGCTCACCGTCGAGATCTGGACCAACGGAACCGTGCTTCCCGCAGATGCGCTCGGCCTCTCCGCCAAGCTGCTGAAAGACCACATGACCATCTTCATCAACTTCGAAGAGGAGCTTGAAGCCGGTCACGATGGTCTGCACGACGGACCCGCACTGCAGAACGATAACCTCAACCGTTCAGTCGAAGAGCTTGAGCTCTCCGTCCGCAGCTACAACTGCCTGAAGAACGCCAACATTGTCACCATCGGCGAACTCATCCAGAAGACCGAAGCCGAGATGCTGAAGACCAAGAACTTCGGCCGCAAGTCCCTGAATGAGATCAAGGAAATCCTCGCGCAGATGGGCCTCTCGCTGGGCATGAAAATCGACGAGAACGGCAACCCGCAGCCCGGACCAACCTCCGTTCTGCCGGCAGCCACCCTCGCCGCCAGCTTCGGCAACTTCGATGATGAAGATGAGGACGAAGACGAAGATGAAGATTTCGATCTCCCCGCGGAGACTGAAAACTTCTAACAGAACGATTCACAACGGAGAGATCACTCAATTTTGGTCTCTCCGTTTCAAACAGCAGTACCGACTCACGGCTAAAGCCGGGTCGAAGGAGATCAAATGCGTCACCGCAATGCAGGATTCAAACTAGGACGTAATACCAGCCACCGTCGCGCCATGCTGCGTAACCTCGTCACCTCTATCATCCTGATGGACCGTGTCGAGACCACCATCACCAAGTGCAAGGCGACCCGCCCCCTCGTTGAGAAGATGATTACCCTCGGCAAGCGCGGCGATGTCCATGCACGCCGCCAGGCCGCTGCTTACCTGATGACTCCTGAAGCGGTGGATCGCCTCTTCGCCACGGTTGCTCCGCGTTACGGAGCGCGTAACGGCGGCTATCTTCGCATCGTGCGCAGCGGACCCCGCAAGGGCGATGCCGCCGAGATGGCCTACATCGAGCTTCTCGGTGCAGAGCATGAGCTAAATGAGAAAGCCCAGAAGCGTGCCGATGCCCGTACAAAGCGGCGTGAGGAACTCGCAAAGCAGATGGAAGAGCGCAATCCCGGCGAAGCTCCGGACCCCAACGCCGAGCCATAAACGAGTCTTCATTCTCGAAAGGGCGCATCCTTACGGATGCGCCTTTTTACTGTTTTCATAAGGGTTCCCATGCCCTATCGCATCGATTACAGTAAGAAATGAAGTGACTGCAGCGAGACGCACCACCCTCACAGATCGCCAGATTACTCTGATCGCCCGCGCTCTTGCCGATCCGCGCCGCTATGAGATTCTTGAGAAGATTGGCAGATGTGATCCCTCCTGTGCCTGCAGCGATATTCGAAGCTGCCTTCCCATTACTCCCGCCACGCTCTCCCACCATATGAAAGAGTTGGAGAATGCCGGCCTGATCGACGTTCAGCGCGAAGGAAAATTCGTTAGCTACACGTTGCGCCGGGATATCCTCGAAGCCTACCTCGATCGGCTCTCCAGAATTTAACCGAGTCGAATTTGCATCGTTCCCATTCCAGCCTCATCAATTAGATGTTTGTCGAAATGTCTACACAAATACGGAATGGAGTAAATGGTCATGAGCAGGCTTAAAGATAAAGTAGCAATCGTAACCGGAGCATCCAAAGGCATTGGCGCATCCATCGCAAAGCATCTCGCACAGGAAGGCGCCGCCGTTGTGGTCAATTACGCCTCCAGTAAGCAGGGCGCCGACAGCGTCGTCAATGAGATCACCAGGAAGGGCGGGAAGGCTGTCGCGATTCAGGCAGACTTTTCTAAACCCAATGAGATCAATCATTTTTTTACCGAAGCGAAGAAGGCATTTGGCAAGCTCGATATTCTCGTCAACAATGCCGGCATTTACGCGTTTTCTCCCATCGGAGAGGTCACAGAAGAAAATTTTCATAAAACATTTAATTTGAATGTTCTGGGTCTCATCCTCGCCTCTCGGGCAGCCTCCGAACACTTCGGTCCCGAAGGTGGAAGCATTATCAATATCAGTTCTGTCGTGAGTACTATTGCTCCTCCTGAATCTGTCATTTACAGCGCCACCAAGGGAGCTGTCGATACGGCAACCAGAGTGCTCGCCAACGAATTGGGTCCGCGAAAGATCCGCGTAAACTCCATCAACCCGGGCATGATTGAAACGGAAGGAACTCACTCTGCAGGCATGATCGAGAGCGACTTCCGAAAGCAACTTGAAGCACAGACTCCGCTCGGCCGTATTGGCCAGGTCGAGGACATCGCCCCCGCAGCGGTCTTCTTCGCTTCGGCAGACTCCGCATGGATTACCGGAGAGTCTCTTGTCATCGCTGGCGGCCTGCGCTGAACGAATACTTCAAGCATGGGCGCACCAGGACGGTGCGCCCGCTCGTCCCGCAGATCCTTTACATATTGCATCACTGCCCTGGCGTTCTAGCCGTTGTAGACCATGACTCGGTTCTTGCCGGCCCGTTTGGCCGCGTACAGCGCTTCATCAGCCATCTCCACTAGTTGGAACCCGTTCGCCAGTGTGCTATTCATCGAGGCCAATCCAATGCTGACGGTGAGTGGCGCATACTCCCATTGTTCGGCGGCAATTCTCTCCATCAGCCTACGGGCAAGCCCCAGCGCGCTCGGTGTACCGCTCTCCGGCAGCAGGACGACAAACTCCTCGCCTCCATAACGTGCCGGCAGGTCGGGCAGCCGAACCGTCGTCCGCAGAATCGTCCCCAGTCGGCGCAGCACCTCATCGCCGGCCGCGTGGCCCCACTGGTCATTGATCTGTTTAAAATTATCGACATCAATCAGCAGCACCGAAAGCTCTCGCTTTCTCCGCCGTGCCATCGAAAACTCAACCCCAAGCCGCTCCTCGAATGCTCTGCGGTTGCGAAGCTCTGTCAATTCATCTGTTACTGCCAGCCTGCGCAGTCGATTGTTGGCCTCTTCCAGTTCCCGGTGGTAGCGCTCCAACTCTGCCTTGTGCGCCACCTCGGCGGAGATATCCACTGCAACTCCGGCCAGCAGCACATTGCCGGAAGAATCGTGACATGGAAATTTGAACGAACGCAGCGAACCGATGGTCCCATCCGGCCCGGGAATCTGCTCTTGTGTCTCCACAATCTGACCACCGGCCATGACCTCAAGATCATGGATGCGTACCGAATCCGTCATCGTGCGAGACCATAGCTGCTCGTCGGCCCGCCCCAGCCACGCATATTCGTTTACTCCAAACCGTTCGGCGAAGCTCTTGTTGTAAAAAAGCAAACGACCATCGGCATCCTTGATGTAGCTCAAAAAAGGACTGGCGTTCATGAAGGCCCGAAACAGCTCTTCACTCGCCTGCAGTCCGGCGGTAGCCTCTTCTTTCTCCTTGAGCGCCTGCTCCAGCAAAGTCCGCTGCACCAGCAGTTCAAGCCGGGCGCTTACCTGCTTGCCCAGCATCTGCAATATTCGCCTCTGTTCCGCGGTCAAGATGCGCGGCACCGTATCCATTACGCAGAGGGTGCCCAACAGATCCCCGCTGGCCATATGGAGTGGAACTCCGGCAAAAAAACGAATGACAGGACTCCCCGTTACCAGGGGGTTCGATGCAAATCGCGGATCGGCAAGCGAGTCCATGACCTCAAGCAGGCCAGAGTGCCGGACTACATAGGTGCAAAAGGCGGCCTCACGAGGACTCTCTCGCAGCTTCCATTCATCCGTTGCGCGAAACCATTGTTGCTGCTCATCGAGCAGCGTCAGAAGTCCCACGGGTGCCACGCAAATCGCAGCGGTCAATTGCACGAGCTCATCACATTCCCGCTCCGGCAGGGAATCCAATAACTCTTGCGTCCAAATGGCTTTCAGCCCGGCATTATCGTTCTCAGCTAGCCGCACACTCATCAGTCACCGTAAGGTTTAAAGATAAGAATAGCCACCCGGACTGCCCGAAGCTATAAGGTTTTTCATCTGCTTACGAGAGTAACTGGAAGTCGCGGCATACCCATGTTACTTTTGTTTCTGATGCGCCGATGCGCTCCATATATACGCTCTGCTGTACATCGTGATCGCACGAATAACTGCTAACGAAAGATGCATTCGATAAACTACACGTTGGTTGCGAGGTGAAAGATTTCCTCGCTGGCGTGGGATGATGAACAGAGATGCCGATCGCGAAACTGATCATCGAATTCGAAATCCCCCATGCGCAATCGCTCAAAGATCGACGCCAGGTCGTCCGCTCTACCAAGGACAAACTTCGTCACAGCTTCAATCTCTCGATCGCCGAACTTGATGACGGAATCGTGTGGAACCGTGCCACTTTGGGTATTGCCGTCATCTCGTCATCTAGCAGTTATCTGGCCGGACAGCTTAAACTGATTGACGATGCTGCCCATCGCCTTGCCGCCGGGTTGAGCGCGGAAGTCATAGATTCTTACGCAGAAATATTGTCCGAATGATTCTTTGTTTGGACTAATTCCCCGGTCGAGTTAGGTCAAACGCTTTAACTTTGATATCCTCAACCGTTCACCCTATAGAAATATATGCCAGAGCAAAGAGCCAGAACGTACCACCGCAATCGAGTCGCGAGCACCTTTTCCGAAGAGATCGGGGCAATGCTCGAAGGCGAACTCTCCGATCCACGCATCGCTCCCAGCTACGTTACGGATGTTGTCCTTGCTCCCGGGGGCAAATCCGCTCGCATCTTCGTTGCCGTCCACGGCACTGAGCAGGAAGAAGAGTCTACGCTCGAAGCCCTTACCGTCGCCCGCGGCTATATTCGCTCGCAACTGCGCGACCGCATGGGCGTCCGACACGTGCCCGAATTGAGCTTCGCTATCGACCGCTCGGAAAAATTAACAGGACGCATGGACGAACTCCTCGGACGCATGCGCAAACGTGAGAAGAAGGCGGCATCCTCCAAATCATGACGCATGAATCCCAGATAGAAGCGCTCCTAGAAGCCTTTCGCGCCAGCCCCCGGTTTATTCTCACCTCGCATGCACGGCCCGATGGGGATGCTCTCGGCTCTGTTCTTGCACTCGCCGAAATTCTCGATCAACTCGGACGCCAGACCGATGTCGTCTTCGCTGACCCCGTTCCCCTGATCTATCGCACCCTGCCCAATGTCGAGCGTATTCACCATACTCCCTCGGCAGCCGACATCGCCGACCACAGCATTCCCGCCATCCTGCTCGAGTGCGATGGCATCGCCCGCACTGGACTGCTCGGCCTTGAAGACCGCCCGCTCATCAATATCGATCATCATGCCAGCGGACGTCATTTCGCCTCTGTCAACTGGATCGACGAGCACGCCTGCGCCGTTGGAGCCATGATTTACCAGATTGCGCTCGCGGCCAAGGTGGAGATCACGCCGAGTATGGCGACCTGCCTCTACACGTCTATCCTCTCCGACACTGGCGCCTTCACCTACTCCTGCACCAGCGCCGACACGTTCGCCCTGGCCCATGACCTCGCGGTCCGTGGCGCCAGCCCCAGCAAGATTGCCCGTGATATTTATTTTTCCAATCCAGCAAGCAAGATTCGCCTGCTGGGGGCTGCGCTCACCAATCTCCAGTGCGAAGGCTCCGTCGCCTGGTCATGGGTCACCAGTGGCGATATGGAGCGAACCGGTGCGGACGCGGAAGATTGCGAGGGGGTCGTCAACTACCTCATCAGTATCGCCGGCATCGAGTCTGCTGTTTTCCTTCGCGAGCTTCCGTCAGCCAGCCAGTTTCGCCTCAGCATCCGCAGCAAAGGCAAGCTCGATGTCTCTCATGTCGCCGAATTTTTCGGCGGCGGCGGTCATCGCAATGCCAGCGGTTGCACAATTGATGGCTCATTGAGTGAGGCGACCGAGCGTATCCTTTCACAGCTTCGGACGGGACTCTGCTAGCCTTGTCTCGATTACCTGATCCGATGAAGGACCTTGAACAACCCGCCGCGTCCGGGGCACGGAACGGACATGGAGCAATTGCGTGGCTCCGCGACATCTGGAAAGGCTTCGCCGCAGAGTCGCCGCAGGAGTTCCTCGTTCTTTGTGTCGTCACCGGTTTCCTGCTTCTCTACGGCCTCGTGCCCCTCGTTGGCGGGGATCAGCTTGGCCTCGTCGGTGCAGACGAGCCCCGCTATGCCCAGATCGCAAGCGAGATGCTCGCGCAACATAACCAGGTCTGCAACCAGCTCAATGCAGAGATTGTTCCCCGCAGCCTCAATCCGGCTGCTTTAGAAAATTCTGTCCACTGCCTCTTCGCGGGCACCATCACGCCCATCCTCTACGGCAAACCCTGGTTGGAAAAGCCCGCGCTCTACTATTGGCGCGCCATGAGCTTCTTCAAGGAGTTCGGCGTCTCCGACTGGTCTGCGCGGCTTCCGTCGTCCTCCGGCGCCTTCGCGCTCTTCGTTCTTATCTTTCTCCATATGCGGCGGTTCCGCCCTGGAGGCCACCTCAACGCCGCGCTCATTACCGCCTCTTCAGTCGCCGTCTTCGCCTTCGCCCGTGGTGCGTCGACCGACATGCAGTTAGCCGCGCCCTTCTGTATCGGGATGCTCGGCTGGTATGCCTGGTATGAAACCGGCAAAAAATTCTGGCTCTTTGATCTCTACTTCTTCGGAGCTGCCGCCACCCTCGCCAAAGGTCCCGTAGCGCCCTTCCTCGCGCTGACGATCATTCTTCTGTTCGCCGGACTTCGCCGCGAGTGGTCGCTCCTGCGCCGCACCATCTGGTGGCCTGGCATTCTGCTTTACATGGTGATGGTGCTCCCTTGGTACATCGCCGTTCAATGGAAAAACCCTACCTTCTATCGCTTCTTCTTCCTTGAACATAATCTCGAGCGTTTCGCCACCAACCGCTATCAGCACCACCAGCCCTTCTGGTTCTATCTTGCGGTCCTGCTTATCGGCCTAATGCCCTGGACCATCATCGCGCTCCGCGCCCTCGTTGACTCCATCGACGTCTCGATCGCCGAGTGGAAGGTCCGCCACAATCCCCAGCGTTATCTCGGCCACTCCCGCGCCGGCGATGCCTTCCCCGAGTTCCTCGTACTCTGGGCGCTCTTTCCCATCCTCTTCTTCTCCTTCTCCGGATCGAAGCTGCCCGGCTACATCCTGCCCTCGATCCCGCCACTTACCATCCTCGCCGCCGATTATCTTCATCGCAACCGGCGCAACGGTCTTCCGCGCTGGCTTCTCTGGTCGCACTCCGCCGTCTGCGCCATTCTCGTGTTTGTGCTCCTGCTCGCCCCCCAGCACATGAAATACGAGACATTGGTGCCCTCCGCGCAATGGCTTGCGATCGCCGGGGGCTCGGCCTTCGGCATCGGAGCTGCCGTCTTCTTCATCGTTCGCCGCTGGGGCATCCCGCAGCTCATCAACGCGACCTTCATCCCGGTCGTGGTGTCGCTCGTCTTTCTGCTCGGTTTCCACGGCAAGGACCTCGACCTCAACTACTCCGCTCGCCCGCTCGCCCGTGAGATTCAGCGAGTAGCTCCCAACGAAAAGGTGCTCGCCATGGACGGGGTCAAGCGCGATATGGACTACGGTCTCGCCTTCTACCGAAACAGCGCGCTGGTGCATTACGATACCGACGGCGTTCCCGCAGGCGAGCATCTCCTGGTCATTCCGGCAAACAATACCAGTGACCTGAACCGCTGGCTCGCCGGCCGTGTCTACAAACCTCTCTTCCTCTACGACACCCAGGGCCTTGAGGTGTATAAGGTTTACGCCCGCCAGTAACCCTCATTTGGACTTCTTTTCTGTTTCTTAGGTAAAGAAGCATGCCGTATGGCCTGCTACGCAAGGAGAGAACTCCGATCCACCACCCGCCATTGCTCCAAAAGACTCCCCCTTGCATCCCGCCCTCCCCACCGCCACCGATTTCCTATAATCTCGACGGAAAGACTTTCTCGAACTAGCCCTCCCTCATGCCCGTTGCCACTCAACTCGAGATCCTCGACATCAGGCATTTTTCTGCCCGCCAGCTAAGATCCCTGCTGGAGTCGGAGGCCGGCGTCTGGGAACAGCGTCTGCGCTGGAACTACCGCGCCTCCACCGAACTGCTCCTGCAATATCTCGACTCTCACGTTCTGCCCGGCTTTGTCGCTCTCGACCGTGGCCGCATCTGCGGCTTCACCTTCTGCGTCTACGAAGGCAATAAAGCAGTGGTGGGCGACGCCTACGCCGTGGCCGGCGATCAGGAACAGGCCCTCCAGATCACCCACATGCTCCTGCGTCATTTGCTTGAGCTCCTTCTGCACTCTCCCCACATCAACCGCATCGAATCGCAATTGCTCCTCTACGACGCCGGTTCAGTGGATGAGACGTTCCGGCAATTTGGCTTTACCCTCCACCCCCGGCTTTTTATGGAGTACAACTTCGAAGCAGCCATTCCCGCCGAAATCCACCCCGCACCGGCCATGCCGGAGAACGTAGAACTCTCAGTCTGGTCGTCCGATCACTATCAGTTAGCAGCCGAGCTCATCCACGATGCCTACACCGGCCACATTGACGCTCAGATCAATGACCAGTATTGCTCGCTTCACGGATCGCTCCGCTTCCTGCACAATATTGTTCGCTTTCCCGGCTGCGGAGTCTTCGACGCCACCAACTCCTGGGTGCTCCGCGACACACGTACCGGCACGCTCGCTGGCATCGTTCTCTGCTCCCGCGTGGCCGAAGAGATTGCGCATATTACCCAGCTCTGCGTCGCAAAGAACTGGCGCGGTCACCACCTCGGACGCGCGCTCCTGAAGCATTGCATGGGCCATCTGGCTCAATCCGGCTTCACTTCCATCACCCTCACCGTGACAGAAGCTAATCGCCCGGCCGTGAGTCTCTACGAAAGCCTCGGGTTCTCCACCCGCCACCGATTCGAAGCCATGGTCCTCGACAAAGATTAGTGGTCTCTTCCAGGTAAGCCGGTTGCTAAAGGATTGATTTGAGCGCCTATTCCACGTGATAGTTCGGAGCTTCCCGCGTGATGATCACGTCATGCACATGGCTCTCGCGTAACCCAGCATTCGATATCCGAATAAATTGAGCATTCTTCTGCAACTCCGTAATGGACCCGCATCCCAGATAACCCATGCCCGAACGTAATCCGCCCACAAGCTGATAAACCATTGCCTCCAGCGGCCCGCGATGAGGCACCCGGCCTTCAATCCCTTCCGGGACGAACTTCGAGAGCCGGTTCGCTGAACTTGCCTCACGCGCAGTCAACGAGGGACGCTCCATGCTGGCTGCTCCCTCAATATCGTCTTTGCCCTGAAAGTATCGCTCGCCCGAACCCTGCGCCATAGCCGAAAGCGAACCCATGCCGCGATATGCCTTGAAGGACCGGCCCTGGTACAGAATCGTCTCTCCCGGGCTCTCGTCCACCCCGGCAAACAGAGAGCCGATCATGACCACGTTTGCTCCGGCGGCAATCGCCTTGGCTACATCGCCCGAGTATTTGATGCCCCCATCGGCAATCACCGGAACCCCGCGCTGGCTTGCAGCCCGATAGGCCTCAGATATAGCCGTAATCTGTGGCATGCCCGCGCCCGTTACCATGCGCGTCGTGCAGATCGATCCCGGCCCGATTCCTACTTTGATCGCATCGGCGCCTGAATCGATCAGCGCCATGGCGCCGTCATAGGTCGCAATATTGCCCGCCAGCAGGTCGACATCGGGGAAGCGCTTCTTCACCTCGGCAATCGCCTCCAGCACTCGCGAAGAGTGTCCATGCGCCGAGTCGATCGCCAGTGCGTCTACCCGTGCTGAAACCAATTCCGCGGCGCGTTCCAGAAAGTCGCCCGTTGCGCCAATTGCTCCCGCAACTCGCAGCCGCCCCTGGCTATCCTTCGAAGCATTGGGATATTTCAGCTTCTTCTGAATGTCCTTTACGGTAATCAGGCCCTTCAACTCGTACTCGTCGTTGACGACCAGCAGCTTTTCCACCCGATGCTGATGCAGAATCTGTTCTGCCTGTTCCAGCGTCGTGCCTACGGGCACGGTAATCAAGTTGGACTTGGTCATGACCTCGCTGATCGGAAGATCGGTGCGCGACACAAACCGCAGATCGCGATTGGTGAGAATGCCGACCAGCTTCTTGTTCTTGGTCACCGGCACGCCCGAGATCTTGTACCGGCGCATGACCTCCAGCGCCGCCGCAATCGTCTGTTCCGGGGCAATCGTCACCGGATCGACGATCATGCCGCTCTCTGAGCGCTTTACCTTGTCGATCTCGCCGGCCTGCTGCTCGATGGTCAGGTTCCGGTGGACGACGCCCATCCCGCCCTGCTGCGCCATGGCAATCGCCAGCCGCGACTCCGTCACCGTATCCATCGCCGCCGAGATGAGCGGCGTATTCAGGGCAATGTTCCGAGTCAGTTGGGTCTGTGTGCTTACCTGGGTGGGAACGACATCGCTATAAGCGGGAACGAGGAGAACGTCATCGAAGGTGAGGGCTTCAGGAACAGGGGAATTGATCATGTTTTTATAGGTCCCGGCGATCAGCAGAGCGTGGACAGAGCCTCAAAACCCACGGGATTACACTCGATTGTAGAGTCGCCCACGAACCAGAGCAAATGCGCCGCCTTTTGTCGACGGCAGAATGGTTGGATGTTGCCGGTCTCCCGCCCGTGCGAGCCGCCTGCATTTGAATTCCCCAAACAGTCGATGTATCATGATATTTGACGCATTGGTTCCGTTGTTCGAAAGGCCGTGGACGCACCGGCAAATTGACGGAAGAGATGAGTGGGTGAGAACCCACTTTTTATTTGCTTTAAACATCATTTTTCACAATCCGCTATGTCACTGAAATTAGACACAATCCGAGCCACCGCGCAGCGCGTCGCAGCGTCGCACAACCTCGACCTCGTCGATATCGAGTTCCAGGGCGGCGGCAAGTTTCGGACTTTGCGGATCTTTATTGAAAAGAATGCGGTTGAGCGCGCAAAGCTCGCTGAGACGGCCAATCCGGAAGAACTGCCAAAGGGCGTTCCACTGGAAACGCTCTCCGGTGTGACTCATGAAGATTGCGCGCTGTTCGCTCAGGATTTTGGCGCCGTTCTTGACGTGGAAGACCTCATCCCCGGCGCAGAATACACCCTGGAAGTCTCTTCGCCCGGTCTGGAGCGCAAGCTCTCCAGCGCCGATGACTTTACCCGGTTCCAGGGCAACTTGGTGAAGATTCAGACATTTACGCCGATCAACAATAACCGTCAATGGCAGGGCCGTCTTACCAAATTCGCCGATCATACCGCGACCCTCGATCTCTCTGCCGTAAAGCAAAAGAGCAAGGCAAAAAAAGCCGCAACCGAACAGGTTATCGATATACCCTTTGCGAATATCGAAAAAGCAAATCTGGTCGCAGAGATCTAATCCAGATACCGCATCAAAAAAGATGCTGCAGCAGAAGCCCGTAAGGGCAAACAGTGAAGGACAAGTGACCGATGGCAAGTGCTTTGTATCAATCCATTGAGATGTTAAGCCGGGACAAGGGAATCGAGCCCGAAATTGTCGTGGGCGCCGTCGAGGACGCCATCGCTCTTGCGACCCGCAAATACTACAGGACGCAGGAGAATATGCGCGCCGAGATGGACCGGGAGACCGGCGAGATCCGCGCCTATGTTTATAAGACCGTCGTCGAGTCGCCGGAACAGGTTGAAGACGATGTCAACCAGTTGGCGCTGGAGCAGGCCCGCGAACTCGCCCCCGAGGTCGAGGTGGGCGGCGAACTTCGTTTTTACAAAGACACCACGCCGCTCGGGCGCATCGCCGCTCAGATGGCCAAGCAGGTCATCTTCCAGAAAGTCCGCGAAGCGGAGCGCGACACTGTCTTCAACGAGTACAATCACCGCGCCGGCGAGGTACTTACCGCGACTGTAAAACGGCTGGAGCCCATGGATGTCATCTTCGATCTGGGCAAGGCCGAAGCGCGGATGCCCAAGCGTGAGCAGTCCCGGCTTGAGCAGTTCGCCGTCGGCGAGCGCGTGCGTGTCGTTCTGCTGCGCGTGGATCGCGCCGCCAAGGGGCCGCAGGTGATCGTGTCCCGGGCAGCTCCGGCGCTTGTGCAGAACCTCTTCCAGAGCGAGGTCCCCGAGATCTACGACGGCACCGTCAGCATCAAGGCCATCGCCCGCGAAGCCGGCGAGCGCACCAAGATTGCCGTCCTCAGCCGCGATAAGGACGTCGATCCGGTAGGCGCCTGCGTCGGTATGAAGGGCATGAGAGTGCAGTCCATCATTCGCGAGTTGCGCGGCGAAAAGATCGACATCATCGAGTACTCCGAAGAGATCACCACCTTTGCCGAGAAGGCCCTCCAGCCGGCGAAGGTCAGCCGCGTCTCTATTACTGATCTGGGCGAAAAGCAGATCGAGGTCATCGTCGATGACACCCAGCTCTCTCTCGCCATTGGAAAGAAGGGGCAGAACGTCAGGCTTGCGGCGAAGCTGTTGCAATGGAAGATCGACATTAAGAGCGAAGAGGAGAAGCGCCAGGAGGTCGAGCAGCAGATGCAGGCTATGTCCGGCGGCCCGACTACTCCGATCGAGCAGGTGACTGAACTCGGCGAAGCCGTTCTCGAAAAGCTCATCGCATCCGGCATCACCACGGTCGAGTCGCTGGCCGACATGACTCCGGAGCAGCTTGAAGAGGTTCCTGGCATCGGCGAGAAGACGGTCGAGAAGATCTCGGTCGCAGTTCGCCATTACTTCGGCCAATACGAAGAAGGCGAGGAGCGCCCCGCTGTGGAAGCTGCACCAGCCGCGGAAACCGCATCTGAAAACCAGGAAGCGGAGGACGATACCATGCCAAAAACACCTGAGGCGATACTCGCGGACGAAGCAAATACAGGAACGGCCGAAGAAGTGGAAGTATCGGCGGAAGAGATTGCAGACGCTGAAGATGCGGCTACGGATGCCGACAGCGACGCCGATGCGCGCGAAGAAGAGATTGAATTACGCAACGACGCCGTGGATTCGCTGGTAGCGGAAAGCCAGGAAGTCTCCGACGAAGGCATCGATAATGACGGGCATCAGCGTGGCTAGCGGGTTCGGCCATCGAAAGCATCAGATCGCAGAATCGCGCCATAGGCGTTTCAGCGATAAACTTAAAACTAAAGATTCCTACCTCAATGAGGCTGATATGAGCAGCTAAGGGCGCAGGGAAGCGAAAAGGGACGGATGAGCAAAGTTCGAATCAACGATCTGGCACGTGAACTGGAAGTAAAGAGCAGGCCGATTCTGGACGCTCTCGAAGCCATCGGCATCACTGGAAAGACACATTCCAGTTCGATCGAAGCCGATCAGGCTGATCGAGTGCGCAGCTATTTCAATAACGGAAATCGCACTTCGAGTGCCAACAAACAGGCATCTGAGATCAAGCCGAAGTTTGATCTTTCAAAGGTTTCAAAGCCGGGCGACGCGCTGAAGGCGATCCTTGAGCGCAAGCAGGCTGAAGCGGCTGCCAAAGCCGCGCCTCCGCGTCCCAAGGCAGTGGTTGCGGCTCCTCCGTCCTCCGCGCCCGCTGCTCCCGCCCCGCGAGCAGCCGCGCCTGCGGCTTCCGCTGCTCCTGCGGCGTCTGCTCCAGCAACAGCAACTCCCGCCCCGCGCCGCATCGTCCCGCAGCCCCGGCAGGCGGCAAATATCGTGGCTCCCCCGCCGGCGACACCGGCCATCGCCAGCAAGCCACCTGCGGGCCCGGTCATTGCTCGTCCGCCCGTGGCTGGCGCAGCAGCCCCGGCGCACCCTCCTGTTGTCGTCGCTCCTCCTGTCGTGGTGGCTTCGCCGCCTCCGAGTGCGGCAAAACCTCTAGTCTCCGCCCCGCCAGCTCCTGCGTCGGCTGCACCTGCGGCCGCAGTTCCACCGCCCGCCGCAGTGCCTGCATCTGCGCCTGCACCTTCAGTTGAAGCGACCCCTGCTCCTGCATCGGCTCCGGCCGCTGCAGCCGAAGCAGCGACGCCTCCTGCACCTCCGGCGCCCGCAGGGCCTCCTCCACGGCGTGTCATCATGCCGCAGACCGGACCTCGTCCGATCTACACCGCACCTCCGGTTGCGCCTGGAACCCCGGCTCGCAGCCGTCCTATCTTTGAGCGCCCCCGTCCCCAGGCTCCGGGCGCACCTGGCTCACGTCCGCCAGCCTCCATGGCTCCGGGCGCACGCCGTCCCATGCATCCTACGCGCAGCTATCCGGGCGGCCCCGGCGGACCGGGTGGAGCTCCTGGCCGTCCCGGCTTTGCACCTGGCGGCGCTCGCCCCGGCTTCGGCGCCCGTCCTGGTTTTGGAGCGCGTCCCGGCGGCGCTCCTGGTGCAGCTCCAGGCGCACTGCCTGGCCCAGGCGAGAAGCCTGGAATGCGTCCAGCAGCGCGTCCGGCATCCCGCCGTGGCAATCAGCGCTACGAGAAGACCAAGGAAGGCCCGATGAAGGGCTTCCAGCCGCCATCGCGTTTCGGCGGCCAGCAGGTCTCGCGCGAGCCGTTGCCGATCACCCGCACCATCACGGTCACCGAGGGCATCAGCGTCAAGGACCTTGCCGAAAAGCTCGACGTGCGCGGCAAGGACCTCATCGCTACCTTGCTGATGCGCGGCGTGTTCGTTACTGTCAACCAGTCGCTCGAAGGTGAACTGGTCAAGGACGTGGCCCGTCAGTTCGGTGCCGACGCTCAGGTCATCTCGGTCGAAGAGCAGTTGGAGAACGAGGCCATCGAAGGCTTCCTTGAAGACACGACCGGCATGGTCGAGATCAACCGTTCGCCAGTGGTTACCGTCATGGGGCACGTCGATCACGGTAAGACGTCGCTGCTCGATGCCATTCGCTCCACCGACGTCGCCTCGGGTGAAGCCGGCGGAATCACGCAGCATATTGGAGCCTATAAGGTCCACGTCACCAAGCCCGACTCTCCGGCCTTCGGACGCGAGATCGTCTTCCTCGATACTCCCGGTCACGAGGCGTTTACCCGTATGCGCGCCCGTGGAGCCAAGGTCACCGACATCGTCGTCGTTGTGGTCGCGGCGGATGACGGAGTCATGCCGCAGACCCTTGAAGCCATCGACCATGCCCGCGCAGCCAATGTGCCGATCATCGTCGCAGTCAACAAGATCGACAAGCCCGAGGCCAATCCGGACCGGGTCAAGCAACAGCTTGGCGATCGCGGCCTGGTTCCCGAAGCCTGGGGCGGAAGCACGGTCTTCGTCGATGTGTCGGCGAAGAAGCGCCTCAACCTCGATCTTCTCGAAGAGATGATCTGCCTGGTGGCCGACATCAGCGCGCCCAAGGCGACGCCGGAGCGGCCCGCTGTCGGTACTGTTATTGAAGCCAAGCTTGACCGTGGCCGTGGCGCGGTTGCCTCAATTCTGGTCCAGAACGGCACTCTGCGTCTTGGCGACAGTTACATCGTCGGCAACACCTTCGGCAAGATCCGCGCCATGTTCGATGACCGTGGGCGCTCCATCACCGAAGCCGGCCCGTCCACACCCGTCGAAATTCTCGGCCTCGAAGGTATGCCGGACGCCGGCGATACCTTCCTGGTCATGGCGGACCGCGACAAGGCCAAGGGCATCGCGCAGTATCGCAAGATGAAGGAGCGCGAGGCGCAACTGGCCAAGAGCTCTCGCGTTTCGCTCGAAGGGCTTGCCGAACAGATCAAGCAGGCTGGCATGAAGGACCTGAACCTGATCCTCAAGGGCGACGTGCAGGGTTCGGTCGAAGTTCTGGCCGACTCGCTCCAGCGCATGTCCACCGAGAAGGTCCGCGTCCGCGTCCTGCACTCCGGGGTCGGAGCCATCACTGAGTCCGACGTTCTGCTCGCGTCTGCATCGAACGCCGTCATCATCGGCTTCAACGTTCGCCCCGACCGCAAGGCCGCGGAGATCGCGGAGCGCGAGAATGTCGAGATCCGTCTGCACTCGATCATCTACGAGCTTCAGGACGAGATCACGAAGGCGATGTACGGATTGTTGGAGCCGGTCTACAAGGAGAACTACGCAGGCCGCGCCGAAGTGCTCAACGTCTTCAAGATCACCAAGGTCGGCCAGATCGCCGGTTGCCGCGTGACCGATGGTCTCATCAAGCGCGACTCGCAGGTTCGTCTGCTGCGTGAAGGCACCGAGATCTGGCGAGGCCGCATCGGCTCGCTCAAGCGCTTCAAGGATGATGTCTCCGAGGTCCGTCAGGGCGTCGAATGCGGTATCGACCTGAACGGCTACAAAGACATTCGCGTCGGCGATGTGATCGAAGCCTTCACCACCGAAACCCTGGCTGCCGAACTGGGCCAGAACTCAGCCGCCGCTCGCAAAGCCGAAAAGGCTGAGCGGGAAAAGGCCGCCGCTGCTGCTGCGGCAGAGACGTCGGTCAACGCCTGATCGGTAATCAACTAGAAAGAAAAAGGCCCAGCAAAATTGCTGGGCCTTTTCTGTGCTTGCTGAAGTCCTTACCTGCTCTGCAGCGACCCGATAAGATGGCGTGCATGGACATTGCTGAAATTCAATCTGCTCTCCGCAGCCAGAACCTTGATGGTTGGCTCTTCTATGACCACCACTACCGCGACCCTTTGGCCTATCGCATTCTGGGACTTGGCGAGGGTCTGCTGGTCAGCCGGCGCTGGTTTTATTTCATCCCTGCAGAGGGAGAGCCCAGGAAGCTGGTGCATCGAATTGAAGCTGGCCGGCTCGACGCGCTCCCTGGATCAAAAGCTGCGTATTCGTCATGGCAGGAGCTGGAGGCGCAGGTCGAGGCAATGCTGGCGGGTTACACGCGGATCGCCATGCAGTACTCGCCCCGAAACGCCATCATGTATATCTCGCTGGTGGACGCGGGGACAGTCGAGCTGCTGCGGGGGATGGGAAAGGAGATTCTCAGCTCCGCCGATCTCGTCAGCCAGTTTGAGGCGGTGCTTAGTGAAGACCAGATAGCGACGCACTCTGCGGCTCAGCAGAAGATTGACCAGATTCTCGCAGCGGGATGGAAAGAGATGGGCAGCCGCGTTCGAACAGGTGGAACCACCGAGTTTGCCATGGTCGAATATCTTCGCGAGGCCATGGGACGGGAGAGGCTGGTATGGGAGCATGGACCAAATGTAAGCGTGGGAGCCAACTCCGCCGATTCGCATTATGAGCCGAGCGCGGCAAGCTCAAAGCCCATTCGCCGCGGCGACTTTGTGCTGATCGATATCTGGGCGAAGCTGGATCGGCCCAATGCCTGCTTCTATGACATCACGTGGACAGGCGTTATCGACCGGGAACCGACCAGCCGGGAGCAGATGATCTTCGAGACGGTTCGCAATGCGCGCGATGCAGCCATTCGGGTTGTACAGGATGCGTTTGCCGGCGGAACGCCGATCGCCGGCTGGCAGGCCGACGATGCCTCTCGCGCCGTCATTCGCGCTGCAGGTTTCGACGATTTCTTCACGCACCGCACAGGCCACAATATCGGTGCGGTATTGCATGGAAACGGCGCAAACCTCGACAACCTGGAGACGCATGACGAGCGGCTGATTCTGCCGAATACCTGCTTCTCGGTAGAGCCGGGCATCTATTTCCCAGGCGAGTTCGGCGTGCGCAGCGAGATCGATATGATGGCGCGCGCCGGAAGCGCTGAGGTCACGGGCCGGATACAAACAGAACTGGTGCGGGTGTAGCTGCTATCATGACAACTGAAATGGCGAATAACGTACAGGTCCCGGCGCGCGCCGCTGGCAGGTCTTCTTCGATGGCGCTTCTGGTGCTGATTGCCGGATGGCTGGTCCCGGGCGCAGGACATCTTCTGCTGGGCAAATGGATACGGGGGCTGCTGCTGTTTGTCACCCTGGTGCTGATGTTCAGTATCGGTATTGCTCTGCGCGGCAAGATCTACTCTCCCAATACGGGCGACCTGCTCGACATTCTGAACTTCGCCGGCGATCTCGGGACTGGGCTGTTCTACGTCATTGCAAAGATGTTCGATCTCGGTCAGGCGGCCATCGTAACGGTAACAGCCGACTATGGGACAAAATTTGTGGTGGTAGCGGGACTGTTGAACATCATTGCAGCGGTGGATGCGCATTCGCTTGCGACCGGGAGGAAGGCCTCTTGACGATCACGCATTTTGACGCTGTGCTGCTGTTCTCCCTGTTTACTTCCATCGTGTTTGGCATCACGCAGCGCGCAGAGCCGCGCATGATGGTCCGGTTTGGCGCCTTCTGCTTCGCCCTGTTCGTCTTTGGGACCATTGCGGCGAGCTGGCTGATGTGGCTCATTAAGCATTAAGCAATTCTCTGATCATCGGTGAATCCCGCTTGTCGGCATGCCTGTGCCGGGTACCCCCGTACTTAAGTCCTAAAGTCTTCGAAACACAAGACATAGGTCTGGACTTCGGAGTGGACCTGAGTTAAATAAAAAAGCCCGGCATGATGCCGGGCTTCTTTTTATCTCTGACTTAATTGTAACAGGGCTGTCAAGGTTTAGATCCCGATCTCGATGATGTCTAGAGAGGTTCTCTTCGAGATGTAGTTTTGGTGATCCGAGCAAAACGCAGATTCCCTTCGGGAATGACAAACAAATCTACACCTGAGAGGAATAGCTATAGACAGCCCAAGTAGCAGATTCCTGCGCTTCGCTGCGGAATAACAATTTAAGCGACGGCGCGGCGGTTCAGGTTCACGCTGACTACTTTGCTGACGCCCGGCTCCTGCATGGTGACGCCGTAGATCACGTCGGCCTGCGACATGGTCCGTTTGCTGTGCGTGATGACCACGAATTGCGTTGTCGCGGACATATCGGCGATCAGCTTGGCGAAGCGGCCAACGTTGGTCTCGTCCAGCGGTGCATCGACTTCATCGAGAATGCAGAAGGGTGCAGGCTGGAATTGGAAGATACCGACGAGCAGCGAGAGCGCGGTAAGCGCCTTTTCGCCTCCTGAGAGCAGAAGGATGTTTTGCAGCTTCTTGCCCGGAGGCGAGGCAAGGATATCGATGCCGCTCTCGGCTGAGTTCTCGGCGTCCGTGAGCCGCATGGAGGCCTGACCGCCGCCGAAGAGCTTGGTGAAGGTGGTGCTGAAGTTGTCGTTGATGACCTTGAATGCCTCGTCAAACTTCAGCCGGGAGACGTCGTCGATCTCCTTAATGGAGGCCTGCGTGTTTTCGATGGAGTCGAGCAGATCCT
>Ga0207678_10001360_pt1 | contig 22535 bp, 16 predicted proteins | sample KBSC63metaG_FD_184319 | JGI IMG/M metagenome (GOLD analysis project Ga0207678, IMG submission 184319) | Corn rhizosphere microbial communities from Kellogg Biological Station, Michigan, USA - KBS C6-3 metaG (SPAdes) (version 2) | ecosystem: Host-associated > Plants > Roots > Rhizosphere > Soil ... | reverse complement strand
TCGCGTCCTCCAGCATCGACTGGTACAGTTCGAACCCCACCTCCTTGATGTGGCCGGACTGCTCGTCGCCGACCAGATTGCCCGCGCCGCGTATGTCGAGATCGTGGGACGCGAGCTGGAAGCCGGCGCCCAGCGTGTCGAGGTCTGACAGGACCTTCAGCCGCTTTTCCGCCGTTTCGGTGATCACCCGGTTGGCAGGCGTGGTGAAATAGGCATAGGCGCGGGTCTTTGCGCGTCCGACGCGTCCGCGAAGCTGGTAGAGCTGTGCCAGGCCGAAGCGGTCGGCGCGATGGATGATGAGCGTGTTGGCGGAGGGGATGTCGAGCCCGCTCTCGACGATGGTGGTCGAGAGCAGCACGTCATAGCGCTTGTCGTAGAAGGCCGACATGCGTTCCTCCACCTCCGTCGCGCTCATCTGTCCATGGGCGACGACCGGGCGCACCTCCGGCACTTCGGTGCGGAGAAATTCCTCGATCTCCGTCAGGTCGGAAATGCGCGGCACGACGAAGAAGCTCTGGCCGCCGCGATAATGTTCGCGCAGCAGCGCCTCGCGTACCACCACGCCGTCCCAGGGCATGATGTAGGTCCGCACCGCCAGGCGATCCACCGGCGGCGTCTGGATGACCGACAGTTCCCGGAGGCCAGACATCGCCATCTGCAGGGTGCGCGGTATGGGCGTCGCGGTCAGCGTCAGCACGTGGACGTCGGTCTTGAGCGACTTGAGCCGTTCCTTGTGGGTCACGCCGAACCGCTGTTCCTCGTCCACGATGACAAGGCCCAGCCGCTTGAATTCCAGCCCCTTGGCCAGCAGCGCGTGGGTGCCAACGACGATGTCGACGGTGCCGTCCGCCAGGCCGGCCTTCACCGCCTTCGCCTCCTTGTCCGGGACCAGCCGGGAGAGGCGGCCGATCTTAACCGGGAAGCCCCGGAAACGCTCCTCGAAATTCATGTGATGCTGGCGGGCGAGCAGGGTGGTCGGGCAGATCACCACAACCTGCATCCCCGCCATCGCCGCGACGAAGGCGGCCCGCAGCGCGACCTCCGTCTTGCCGAATCCGACATCGCCGCAGACCAGCCGATCCATCGGCCTGCCGGCGCCCAGATCCTCGATCACATCGCTGATCGCCCGATCCTGATCGTCGGTTTCCTGATAGGGGAAGCGATCGACAAAGGCGGGATAGCCGGCGCTGTCGGGTTCCGCCACGGTCGCGGGCCGCAGGGCGCGCTCCGCCGCGGTCTTGAGCAATTCCCCTGCGATCTCGCGGATGCGTTCCTTCATCCGCGCCTTGCGCCGCTGCCAGGCCTCTCCGCCCAGCCTGTCGAGGCTGACGCCTTCGCTTTCGGAGCCGTAGCGGGAGAGAACCTCCAGATTCTCGACCGGCACATAGAGCTTGTCGCCGCCGGCATATTCCAGCGCGACGCAATCATGCGCCGCCTTGGCGACGGGAATCTGGGTCAGCCCCTCATAGCGGCCGATGCCATGGTCCATATGCACGACCAGATCGCCCGGCGAGAGCGTCGCCAGTTCGGCCAGGAAGGCGTCCGCGCTCTTCTTCCGCCGGGCCCGCCGCACCAGCCGGTCGCCCAGCATGTCCTGCTCGGTCAGCACCGCGACATCCGGGGCGGTGAAGCCATGGTCGAGCGGCAGGACGGTGAGCACCGTGCTGCCCCCGGCGGCGAGGCCCAGAGCCTCCTGCCAACTGTCCGCCGCGGCGATCCGTTTCAGCCCATGGTCGGCCAGCAGCCCGGAAAGCCGTTCCCGCGCGCCGCCCGAATAGCTGGCGATCACCACCTTCTTCTTCGCCCGCTGAAGCGAGGCGATATGCTTGCCCACCGCCTCATAGACGTTGGCGTTCTGCGCCCTCTCCGGCGCGAAGTCGCGCGGGCCGTCCACGGCGAAGTCGATGACGGAAGCGCTTTCCGGTTCATGGAAGGGCGTGGTGGCGTGCATCGGCCAGTCGTGCGCGAGGGCGGCCCATTCCTCCGCCTCCAGATAGAGTGCCTTGGGCTCCAGCGGCCGATAGGCCCCCGGATCGGAGGATTTCGCCGCCGCACGATTGGCATGATAGTCCCTGATCGCCTCGAACCGCGCCTCTGCCGCGCCGGCGACGCCGTGGTCCAGCAGGATCAGGCTGTCGTCGCCCAGATGATCGGTCAGGGGCACCAGCCGTTCCTCGAACAGCGGCAGCCAATGCTCCATGCCCTGCAGTCGCCGTCCGTCGCTCACCGCCTGATAGAGCGGGTCGCCGGTGGCCGTGGCGCCGAAAATCTCGCGATAGCGGCCGCGGAAACGCTTGATCGTCTCCTCGTCCAGCAACGCCTCCGACGCGGGCAGCAGGGTGAAGCCCTCGACACTCCCGCTCGTCCGCTGATCGGCAGGATCGAAGCGGCGGACCGTTTCTATCTCGTCCCCGAAGAAATCAAGCCGGAGCGGCTGTTCCTCGCCGCCCGGAAACAGGTCGACAATGCCGCCGCGAATGGCGAATTCGCCGCGATCGTGCACGGTGTCGGTGCGCACATAGCCGTTCGCCTGCAACATTTCGGCCAGCCGCGAGATCGCGATCCGCTCCTTGGGCGCGAGCTTCGCCACCAGTTGCCGCACACGGAACGGGGTGAGGGTGCGCTGGGTAAGTGCGTTGAGCGTGGTCAGGACGAGTTGCGGCCCCCTGGGCCTGGCCTGCAAGGCATGAAGCCCCGCCAGCCGCGCCGACGCTGTCCGCAGCGAAGGACTGGCCCGGTCATAGGGCAGGCAGTCCCAGGCCGGAATCTCGACAATCTCGATCTCCGGCGCGAAATAATGCGCCGTGTCCGCCACCGCCCGCATGAGTTGCTCGTCAGGCGCGACGAACAGGGCGCGGGAAGGCGCTGCCCGCGCAATGTCGGCCAGCAACCAGGGCTGGAAACCGGCAGGCACGCCCGAAAGGGTGATGGGTGAGGATGCTTTGAGGATTTTGAGAAGGTCGGTCATTCGCTACTCAGTAGCCCGCCCGGAGACGGGAGGGGTCAGGGGAGGGGAGGGCAGGTCAGGTCAGGTCAGGTCGGGACGGAGGGGGCTACTTCCTGCCGATCTCCACGAAATCCATCTTCACGAACCTGTCCCACATCGGCCCGCGCCACTCGTCCGGCAGCGGCAGCGTCCCCAGGGCCCAGGCCATGATGTCGGCATCCTGTTCCTCGATAAACCGCTCGAACCAGTCGAGTTCCGCTTCGCCCCATTCGCCATGGTAGCGGTCGAAGAACCCGCCCACCGCCAGGTCCGCTTCCTTGATGCCACGATGCCAGGCCCGGAATTGCAGGCGGCGGATGCGGGGGTCTTCGTTCACAATTTGTTCCTTGCGCGGACATGACAAATTCGCCGATCGGATGTTTGAACCACCATCCCGGCTGGAGTTTTTCTGTTTGCGCATTTTCCGGGCCGCCAGACGTACCGTCCGGCTCGAAAATGCTCTAGACCGCCTCAGATAGCCATGCGACCCGATATCCTCAACCCACTCTTCACCGAAATCGAAGCCCTGAAGGGCGTCGGCCCCGCGCTCGCCCGACCTCTGGAGCGGCTGGGGCTGGCTCGCGCCGTGGACGTGGCATTCCACCTGCCGGTCAGCTTCATCGACCGCCGCATGGTGGATGAACTGATCCTCTCCGACTCCGGCCGGGTCATCGGCATTGAACTGACGCCGACCGATTACCGAGCCTCCGGCAGCGCCCGCGCTCCATTCCGCGTGATCGCGCAGGACAAGCACGGCAACAGCGTCGCGCTGGTCTATTTCGGCCGCAACAGCGCATGGCCGCGCAAGCTGCTGCCGCTCAACGAACCCAAATTCGTCTCCGGCAAGCTGGAGGCCTATGGCGACAATCTTCAGATCGTCCATCCCGACCATGTCCTCCCGCCGGAGGAAGCCGATACCATCCCGGCGCGCGAGCCGGTCTACGGCCTCTCCGAAGGCCTCAGCAACAACCGCCTGCGCGACCTGGTGGCGCAGGCGCTGACCCGCGCGCCTGACCTCCCCGAATGGATCGAACCCAGCCTCCTTGCGCAAAGGGGCTGGCCCACATGGCGCGAAGCGCTCACCCGCATCCACGCCGACCCCAGCGACGCCATGGCCCGCGAGCGCCTTGCCTATGACGAGATCTTCGCCGGCCAGCTTGCGCTGATGCTGGTCCGCCAGTCCTCCCGCAAGCGCAGGGGCGTGCCGATCGCCGGCGACGGCCGACTGCGCGCCATGCTGCAACTGCCCTTCGCGCCGACGGGCGCGCAGCGCCGCGCCTTCGGAGAAATCGAGGGGGACATGGCCCAGCCTGTCCCCATGCTCCGCCTGCTGCAGGGCGATGTAGGATCCGGCAAGACGCTGGTGGCGCTGATGGCCCTGCTCAACACGGTGGAGGCGGGAGCCCAGGGCGCGCTCCTCGCTCCCACCGAAATCCTGGCCCGCCAGCATTATGAAACGCTGCGCAGGATGGCGTCGGGCCTGCCGGTGAACATCGCCATCCTCACCGGGCGGGAAAAAGGCAAGGCGCGCGAATCCACCCTCATGGGGCTGGCCGACGGCAGCATCGACATTCTGGTCGGCACGCATGCCATTTTCCAGGATGCGGTGCGTTACAGGAACCTCGCCCTGGCGGTGATCGACGAGCAGCATCGCTTCGGCGTTGCGCAGCGCATGATGCTGGCGGCCAAGGCGGAGCGCACGCCGCATCTGCTGGTGATGACCGCCACGCCGATCCCGCGCACCCTGACGCTCACTTATTATGGCGAGATGGACGTGTCGCGCCTGGACGAGATGCCGCCGGGCCGGCAACCGATCCAGACCGTCGTCATGTCCTCCGGACGTCTCGACGAAGTGGTCGAGGCGCTGGCCCGCCATGTGGAGGGCGGGGGGCAGGCCTATTGGGTCTGCCCGCTGGTCGAGGAAAGCGAGAATAGCGACCTTGCCGCCGCAGAGGCGCGGGCGGAAACGCTGCGGATGCGCTTTGGCGAACGCGTCGCCATCGTGCATGGCCGGATGAAGGGGCCGGAAAAGGACGCCGCGATGGAGTCCTTCGCTTCGGCCCGCACGAAAATCCTGGTGGCGACCACCGTGATCGAGGTCGGCGTCGATGTTCCTAACAGCAACCTCATCATCATCGAAGGGGCCGACCGCTTCGGCCTTGCCCAGCTTCACCAGCTCCGCGGGCGCGTCGGGCGGGGGCAGAATCAATCGGTGTGCATTCTCCTGCGCGGCAATGCGCTGAGTGAAACCGCAAGGGCGCGCCTTGCCCTGATGCGGGAAACCAATGATGGGTTCCGCATAGCCGAGGAAGACCTGCGCCTGCGGGGCGCGGGCGAAATATTGGGCACGCGCCAGTCGGGCGAGCAGCAGTTGAAGCTCGCCACGCCGGAGCATCTCTCCGCCCTGCTGGACCCGGCTCGGGACGACGCCCATTTGCTGATCGACAGGGATGGTGGCCTGAGCGAAGCACGCGGGCAGGCAGCCCGAACCTGCCTCTATCTTTTCGAACGCGACGCGGCGGTGGGCCTGCTTCGCAGCGGGTAGAGTCCCTGCTCCTGCCTTCAGGAACAGGTCCAGGAACAGGACAGGACGGCGCGGCACATATTGTGAAAACAACGTCTTGCCGCAGTTGCGAAACCATCCCGCCGCCCTGTCGTTGCATCGCCATGCAATCCGACATCAGCCTGCACCATGTCACGTCGATGGCGGCGATCTCGATCGGCCTGTCGGTCGTCGTCGCCTTCCTGCTCCATTGGCTGGCCTATTGGCTGGCGACCCGCATCGTCCACCGGATGCGGATGGAGCCGGTGATCCTGCCCGCCCTCTACCACCCTACGCGCTGGCTGATCGTCCTCATGACATTGTCGGCGGGCGTCCAGCCGCTGACCTTCACCCCGACCGTGGAGGCGATCTGGTCCATCGGTTCCAGGATGCTGTTCATCCTGCTCATGGGATGGCTGATCTTTTCCCTGATGCGGGCGGGGCGCATCATCCTGGAGCGCCGCAGCGACATCAGCGTGGCGGACAATCTCAAGGCGCGGCGGCAGCATACCCGAATCCGTATCCTCTACCGCGTGACGCAGTTCATCGTCGGCTTCCTGATCCTCTCGCTGATGCTGATCGCCATTCCCGGCGTACGGAGCATCGGCGTTACGCTGATGGCATCCGCGGGGCTGGCGGGGCTGGCCGTCGGCGCCGCCGCGCAGCCCGCGCTCAAGAATCTGATCGCGGGCATACAGATGGCCTTTTCCGAACCGATCCGGCTGGATGATGTCGTCATCGTCGAGGGTGAATGGGGCCGGATCGAGGATATCAAGCTGACCTATGTCGTCGTCCGCATCTGGGACGACCGGCGGATGATCGTGCCGGTATCCTATTTCCTCGAAAAGCCCTTCCAGAACTGGACGACGAAAACCTCCGACCTGCTCGGCACCGTCTTCCTTTATGTCGATCCCGCCGCGGACATAGAGGCGATACGGGCGAGATTCATCGAGGCGGTCCAGGCCAACAGCCGCTGGGACGGCCGCGTCGCCATCATGCAGGTGACCGACCAGCGCGCCGATGCGCTGGAACTGCGCGGCCTTCTGAGCGCCCGCAACGCCGGCATAGCCTTTGACCTGCGCTGCGAGGTGCGAGAGGCGATGATGCATTTCCTGCGCACGCAAATGCCGCAGGCGCTGGTGCGATCGCGTCAGCGGCTGGAGGCGGGGGATGATCTGGGTAAGGCGTTTACCAGGCCGTCTGGCGCGGCGGTATGAGGGCGAGCATGGCGTCATAGACCTCGGGCTCGATCCGCTGCAGGAACTCCACGCCGATCCGCCCTTCTTCCGACCAGCGCACTTCCGCGGCCTGGTTCTTCACCACGGGCAGCCATATCGTTACCCGCTCGCCAATGGTCAGGGGCGCCTCTGTCCGGCACATCAGGCCCAGGGCAGAGATGTTGATGACCCGGGCTCCATGGCTGCGGCCCTTTGCCGTGATATGGCTGACCATATCGACCAGATCGCGCTGCACGCGCCGCTGGTTGATCGCGGGATCCCCCGACAGGTTCAGATGGGAAAGGCTGGCGAACACCGAAGGCATGGAAACAGGATAGGTAAGGAAGATGGCCTCTTCCTTACCTATTGTGGTTAAGGCCGCCTAAAGCCTTTTTCGATTTCAGGGGGTTACCAGCCCGTGCCGTTTCGCGCCGAAGCTGACCTTGTCACCGGCCTTCAGCGACAGGGCGGGATCGCTCACCACCTCGCCATTGACGCGAATCGCGCCCTCGGCCAGCTTTCGCCGCACTTCCTTGTTGGAAGCGGCAAAGCCCAGCGCTGTCGTCCCCTGCAGGATGTTCAGCCCGTCCGCGCCAAGGCTGACGCTTGGCAGATTGGCGTCCGATGCGCCCTCTTCAAAGGTTCGCCGGGCCGTCTCCGCGGCCGCGGCGGCGGCTTCGGCACCGCGGCAAAGGGTCGTCGCCTCATTCGCCAGGATCTTCTTCGCCTCGTTGATTTCGGCTCCCTGCAGGGCGGCCAGCCGCTCCACTTCGTCCATCGGCAGATCGGTGAACAGGCGCAGCCGGCTGGCAACGTCGGCATCGGCCGTGTTGCGCCAGAACTGCCAGTAATCATAATGCGAAAGCTGGTCCTCATTGAGCCAGACGGCGCCGCCCACGGTCTTGCCCATCTTCGTGCCGTCGGCATTGGTCAGCAGCGGGGTGGTCAACCCGAACACATGCGTACCGTCCACCCGGCGTGCCAGTTCGACGCCGTTGACGATGTTGCCCCACTGGTCTGATCCGCCCATCTGCAACCGGCAGGCCGAACGGCGCGACAGTTCCAGAAAGTCATAGGCCTGGAGGATCATATAGTTGAACTCCAGGAAACTCAGCGATTGTTCCCGGTCCAGCCGCAGCTTCACCGAATCGAAGCTCAGCATCCGGTTGACCGAGAAATGCTGGCCGATGTCGCGCAGGAACGGGATATATTCCAGGCGGTCCAGCCAATCGGCATTGTCGGCCATGATCGCGTCGGTCGGCCCGTCGCCGAATGTCAGGAAGCGTTCGAACACGCTTTTGATGCTCCCGACATTCTGCGCGATCGTGTCTGTGGTCAGCAGTTTGCGGGCCTCGTCCTTGAAGCTGGGATCGCCGATCTTGCCGGTGCCCCCGCCCATCAGGACGATGGGCTTGTGCCCGGCCTTCTGCAATTGGCGGAGCATCATGATCGACACCAGGTGACCGACATGCAGCGAGGGCGCCGTGGGATCGAACCCGATATAGCCCGGCACGATCTGTCTGGCGGCCAGGGCGTCCAGGCCCTCCGCATCGGTCAGTTGGTGGATATAGCCGCGCGCTTCGAGCAGGCGGAGCAGATCGGACTGGTAGTTGCTCATGGCGCGGCCCTGTAGCATTGAGAGGAATAGTGTAAAAGAGGCAGGATCATCGATGCTCGCAATAGGCCTGATGTCGGGAACATCGCGCGACGGCATAGACGCCGCGCTGATAGAAACCGATGGCGAGGGCGCCGGCAAGGGCGTCGCTTTCCACGCCATGTCCTATGGCGAGGGCTTTCGCCTTCGCCTTGCCGAAGCCTGTCAGCGCGCCATGACGATGGAGCGGCCGGGTTTCGAACCGCTCATCCACGCGGTCGAGGAGGAACTGACCGAGCTTCATGTCGAGGCGATATCGGACCTGCTGGCCCGCAGCGGCCATGTGACGCAGGACATTGCCGTCATCGGCTTCCATGGCCATACCGTGGCCCATCGTCCCGAATGGCGCTGGACCTGGCAGATCGGCGACGGCGCCGCCCTGGCGGGGGCATTCGGCATCCCTGTCGTCGCGGACCTGCGCAGCGCCGATGTCGCGGCAGGCGGGCAGGGCGCGCCGCTGCTCCCCGTATATCACCGTGCGCTGGCCCATGATCTGGCGAAGCCGCTCGCCGTGCTGAACCTGGGCGGGGTCGCCAACCTTACCGCCATTGCCTCCGACGGGGAGATTTTTGCCTTCGACACCGGCATGGCAAGCGGCCTCATCGACAATTGGATGCAGACCCATGGCGACCGCAGCTTCGACGAGGATGGCGCGACCGCGGCCAGCGGCCAGGTCGACGAGGCGCGGCTGGCCCGCATGCTGTCCGACCCGTGGTTCGCCGTCGCTCCGCCCAAGAGCATAGACCGCGAGGCGTTCACCATCGACGCGGTGCGCGGGCTGTCCCTTGCGGATGGCGCGGCGACCCTGACGGCCTTTTCCGCCGCAGCCGTTGCGCGGGGGATGGAGCATCTCGTCGAACGGCCGACGCGCATCTATGCCGCTGGCGGAGGACGCCGCAATGCGACGCTGATGCGAATGCTGGGGGCCTATACCGGCGCGGATGTGCGGCCCGTGGACGAACTGGGATGGGACGGCGACGCGCTGGAGGCGCAGGGTTTCGCCTATATGGCCGTACGCCATATGAAGGGCCTGCCCATCAGCTTCCCCGGCACGACCGGCGCGCCGCAGCCGATGACGGGCGGCGTGCTCTTCGAACCGGCGTGAATTCTTCCGCCCAGGGCTGTTTTCCGTCGCCTCGGCAATGCCGGGCGAGCCGGCGGATCACCGCTTGCGAGTCAGTTCCCGCATGGCGTCGTCTATCCCCTCGATCGTCAGCGGATACATGCGCCCGTTCATGATCTCGCGGATCATCCGGGTCGACTGATTATAACCCCAGTGCGCCTCCTGCGCGGGGTTCAGCCAAACGGCCGCCGGATAGGTATGCAGCACGCGGCTCAGCCAGGTTGCGCCCGGTTCGTCGTTCATATGTTCGACCGAGCCGCCGGGATGGCTGATCTCATAGGGACTCATCGCCGCGTCGCCGACGAAGATCACCTTATAGTCATGCCCATATTTGTGGAGGATATCCCAGGTCGGCGTGCGTTCGGAAAAGCGGCGGCGGTTGTCCTTCCACACGCCCTCATAAAGGCAGTTGTGGAAGTAGAAGAACTCCATGTTCCTGAATTCGCTCGTCGCCGCCGAGAACAGCTCCTCGCAAAGCATGATGAACGGGTCCATCGATCCGCCCACGTCCAGGAACAGCAGCAGTTTCACTGCATTGTGCCGCTCTGGCCGCATGCGGATGTCGAGCCAGCCCTGCCGCGCCGTTCCCCGGATCGTCTCGTCCAGGTCCAGTTCGTCGGCCGCGCCCTCTCGCGCGAAGCGGCGCAGCCGCCGCAGCGCAACCTTGATGTTGCGGGTGCCCAGTTCCCTTTGATTGTCCAGATTGGCGAATTCGCGTTTTTCCCAGACCTTGATGGCGCGCTTGTGCCGGCCCTCGCCACCGATCCGCACGCCCTCGGGATTATAGCCGCCATGGCCGAAGGGGGATGTGCCGCCGGTGCCGATCCACTTGTTGCCGCCCTGGTGACGCCCCTTCTGCTCCTCCAGCCGCTTCTTCAGCGTTTCCATGATCTCGTCCCAGCTTCCCAGCGACCTGATCTTCTCCATTTCCTGCGGACTTAGGAATTTTTCCGCCACCAGCCGCAGCCAGTCCTCCGGGATGTCCGCCTCCACCGCTTCGCTGTCCAGCACGCCTTTGAACACGCGGGCGAATACCTGGTCGAAGCGGTCTATCAGCCCCTCGTCCTTCACATAGGTGGCGCGCGCGAGATAATAGAAATCCTCCGGGCGCTGTCCGATCACGTCCCGGTCCAGCGCCTCCAGCAGCAGCAGATGTTCCTTGATGCTGGCGGGAATGCCGGCAGCGCGCAGCGCATCGAGAAAGTTGAGCATCATGATGGCGCCCTTGTCCGCCAGCTTGGCGGATCATGCAAGCAGCGGACGTTGTCGGAATGTTAAGTGTTGCATTGCATCGTTAACAGGGCAGTATCCATATTGGGTGGAATGGGGCGGTGACCATTGGAAAACGGAGATTTGTTGACCGACCTGGGGGAGCGATCGGGCGACATTGCGTTGCAATGCAGCGAAACGGCAGGCTTTCTGGGGGAGCTTACCCGCCGCATTCATGAGGACTCGGCGCATCTGGGCGAACTGCAATCAACGATGCAGGCGCTGGCCGTCAGCCAGAATGAAAGCGTGCTGGCTGCGCAGGAGCTGAGCCTGACGGCCCGTCGCGCAGGGCAGATCATCGCCCAGGGGCATGAGGCGATTGGCCGTTCCCTGGGCCAGGTCACGGAGCTGATCGAGAATGTGACCGGCCTTGAAGGGCATTTGCGGCAATTTCTGAGCGTTATCGAGACCGTCGGCGATATTTCCGGGCAACTGGGCGCGATCGCGCGGCAGACCCGCCTGCTCGGCGTGAACGCAGCGATCGAGGCGGCCCGCGGAGGCGAGGCGACGCAGGGCTTTGCCGTGGTGGCGGACGAAATCCGTCGGCTGGCGGGGCAGGCGGGCGAGTCCGCCGCTTCCGTGGGGGACAAGCTGGGGCAGCTCGACCATGACGCCCGGCGACTGATCAGCGGGGTCGAGGCCAATATCCTGCGTGGCCGCGACGTCGGTTCGCATATCGATACTCTGCGCGTCAGCATGGCGGAAATCGCTTCGCTGGTGACGCAATTCGGGCAACGTTCCGACACGATCGCCACCTGCACGGATGAGGCGGATGGCGATGTGGCGGCGTTGCGGCAGGGGCTGGCCCGTTTCAGCCAGTCCGCGACGGAGAGCGCGACGCGCGTGGCGACGGCGCGCAGCCATCTGGAGAGCCTGGAGGGCATGGCGAACGCGATGCTCAACACGGCGGCGCATGGCGGGCACGTTACGCGCAACAGCCGCTATATCGGGTTCGCCGAAGAAGGGGCGGAGGAGGTGCAGGCGCTGATCGAACGGGCGTTGGCGGAAGGCGCGCTGGACATGGCCGGCCTGTTCGATACCGCCTATCGGCCGGCTCCCGGTTCAGAACCGGCGCAATATGAAAATGGCTTCACCGCCTTTGCCGACCGCTTCGTGCAACCCGTCCTGGATCGTCGCACGGCGCAGGACAGCGCCATCGTCGGTTGTTGCCTGATCGACATGAATGGTTATCTGCCGACCCATATCAGCGCGCGCAGCCAGCCGCAGCGGCCCGGCGAGGCGCGATGGAACATGGAGCATGCGCGCAACCGGCAGATTTTCATGGACAGCCAGACGCGCCGCGCCCTGGATGGAGAAGGGGATTTTTTCCTGTTCACCTATCGCCAGGATCTGGGCGAGGGACGTTACCGGGCGCTGCGCAGCGTCTTTGTGCCGCTGATGTTCGGCGGCCGGCGTTGGGGCCTTTATGAGGTCGGCTATCTGATCTGATCGGCTATCCTGCCGCGCCGCATTTCTGCCCGGCCGCCCGGAAGCCCGCCCTAATGCAGCTTTGCGTCCGCCGTCCGCACCGTCATCTGGCCGCTGGCGGTGTAGGCTGCGGTTGCCCCGGCCTGCGCGGTTTGCGGATCCTTTCCATCCAGTATCTGGGCAATCTGCCGCGCACTCGGCACCTTGTCGTAAATGCCGTAGAGATCGGTCTGGCCCACCGAGTGGATCGAAAGCTGATAGCCGCTGCCGGTCGTGGCGGGATCAAATGTCATTACCGTGCCCGAATCGTCCACCGGCACGATGATCGCGCCGTCGGCAATGCCGGCCTGTTGCAGGATGTCGTAGCTGCCATTGGCGGTTTCGGCCTTCCCGCGGACGCAAAGATCCGCCTGCCCTTCGCGGGGCAGGGAATTATCGACGGGTTGGGCAGATGTCTGATGGGTCAGCCGCGCTTCGGCCGCGTCGACGGCCGGGCACGCCGTCAGCCTCGCCGGTTTTGTGGCATGGATGGATGCGGGCGCATCGAAGCGGAGACCCGCCAGCATGCCGTCCAGGCCTGCGAGGACTTCCCTCCGCCGTTCGGTCGGTCCCGTGACGCGCAGCTTCACGATCCAGCGCCCGGCGTGCAGGAATGCCGCCGCTGTGGTGAGCGCACCGTCGGCGGCATCGTCATAGACGGCGCGAATGGCGGCATTGGCGCGCCCCGCAACGGCGACGCTGGAATAATCGGTGCGGTGCGTCCTTGCGCCAAAGCGCTCCATCACCGCCTTGTCCGTCATATAGGCGGCCAGCGACGCGTCGGCATAGCTGGGCAGATAGACATAGAGCGTCGCCTGGACCGCGCCGTCTTCGGACAGATATTGGGCGTAATTGTCGATCCCCTTGCCGCCGTTGGAAACCTCCCCGCTCTTGGAGAGGGACAGCCCGGCGACTGTCTGCGGCATGCTGATCCCCGCTGCATCGGCGCGCAGCGCGGTGGCAGTGGGTGTCCAGGCTTCCCTTTCCTCGGCCGCGCGCGCGAATGCGGGCGCTGACAGGGCCAGCACCGCCGATAAAAGGGACCACGCACGCTTGGGCATTGGCATCCTTCCTCCGATTCATGGCCGTCTTGGCGCGGCTTTGAACGTCGGGGGAAGTTGAGCCGAAATGCATCGGCGGCGCAAGCGGCCTTTCAGGTCACGGGCGGCATTTGTGCCGGATAATGGGGCAATTCCGGGTCCAGATGCGCCCAATCGGGCGCCGCATCGGTCCAGATCACCGCCTGCGGTCCCAGAAGTTCAGGATCGTCAAGCGCGCCAGCCCGAATGAAGGTGAGGTGGGGACGCGATTCGGCCAGGCTGAACAGCGGCGTGCCGCATTCGGGGCAGAAGCCGCGCCGCATGGCATTGCCGCTGTCCGCCACGCTGTGATGCCAGCGCACCTCGCCGGTCACCGTCAGCTTGTCGGAAGGGAAGCAGACATTCACCGTTCCCGATCCGGCGCCCAGATACTGGCAAAGCCGGCACCAGCACATGCGCGCCGCCATGGGTTCCGCAGTGATGTCGATCCGTACCTGTCCGCACAGGCATCCAGCTTGATGAGCCATGGGTCGGGCCTTTCAGTTGAAGGGGGGCATCCTTACCGGCCCTGTCGCCGGGCCATGAAGGCAAGCCGTTCGAACATCATGATGTCCTGCTCATTCTTGAGCAGGGCGCCGTGGAGTGGCGGGATCGCCTTGGTGGGATCGCGGTCCTGCAATATGTCGAGCGGCATGTCCTCCGCCAGGATCAGCTTCAGCCAGTCGAGCAGTTCGCTGGTCGATGGCTTCTTCTTGAGACCGGGGACTTCCCTCAATTCGTAGAAGATTTCCATCGCGCGCTTGACCAGGACCTTCTGGATGCCGGGGAAATGGACGTCGATGATCGCCTGCATCGTCTCCCGGTCCGGGAATTTGATATAGTGGAAGAAGCAGCGGCGCAGGAAGGCGTCGGGCAGTTCCTTCTCATTATTGGAGGTGATCACCACCACCGGCCGCTCCTTGGCAGCGATCGTTTCCCCCGTCTCGTAGACGTGGAAGGCCATGCGATCGAGTTCCTGCAGCAGGTCGTTGGGGAATTCGATGTCGGCCTTGTCGATCTCGTCGATCAGCAGGACCGGCAGGGTAGGGGAGGTGAATGCCTCCCACAGCTTTCCCTTGCGGATATAATTGCCGATGTCGTGAACGCGCGGATCGCCGAGCTGGCCATCGCGCAACCGGGCGACGGCATCATATTCGTACAGCCCCTGATGCGCCTTGGTCGTCGACTTGACGTTCCATTCGATCAGCGGAGCGCCCAGGGCCCTGGCGATTTCCTGCGCCAGCACGGTCTTGCCGGTGCCCGGTTCGCCCTTCACCAACAGCGGACGGCGAAGCAGCACCGCGGCGTTGACGGCGACCTTCAGATCGTCGGTGGCGACATAATCCTGCGTGCCTTCAAACCGCATATTGCTGCTTCTCACCCTGCTTGTGCCGGGCCAACTATGGCAAAGCAGGGGTGGAGCGCAAAGCCTTTATCGGCCAGTCACGGCCTGATCCTTGCCGGCGCGTATTCCTGCGCGGGCCTGAAGCACATCCCACAGCCCGCGATGCTGGTTGAGCAACTGGCGTGTTCCGAACAGGATGGCACGGTCGACGGCGTCGTCGCCGCCGATTTCCCTGGCGACCTCCAGCGTCGCCGGCCGATCGGGAAGATCGCAGACATGGGGTTCGAGCCCGACGCGAATCGCCGCGATGTCCAGAACGTGCCGCACCGCCCGCCAGTCGAGCACCAGCGCGATCGCCGCGCCCATGGCGCAGCCCCGCCGGTCCGACTGGGCCAGCATGTCGAGGGCATGGCGCTGCTGACTGACGACGGTTTCGCAATCGCTCTGTCCCGCCGTGCTGGGCGCGGGACCGACGGCGACAGTCACCTGGGTCAGATAGGCCCGTTCCCGTGCAAAGGCGTCGGCCGCCTGGATCAGCCAGTTGCGCGCCGCATTGTCTGCGGATCGGGTGGCGGCATGGTCGATCACGCCGGGATGACGGCCATGGAGCAGGCAGAGATAATAGGCTGCGTCGGCCAGGTCGGGCAGCGACATCGTGGCATTCGCGCCGAAACTCGCCCGCGCGCCGCTGGCATAGCCATGTCCGGCCGTGCCGTCGGCGGCGACCACGGCATCCAGGATCTGCGATACATCGCCAAATTGATAGCGCGGTGCTGCTTCGCTCATCATCTTCCCCTGCACACGCCGGCCAACCAGCGGAGCCACATTCCGCGACGGTAGAGAGTCGAGGTAAAAGAGGAGTTTACGCCAGTAAAAAAGGGCGACCCGAAGCCGCCCTTTTTCGATCATCCTGCCGCGCTGCGGCCTCGGCCTGCCGAAGCGCCTCTATTGGTCCAGGAAGCTGCGCATCTTGCGGCTGCGGCTCGGGTGCTTGAGCTTGCGCAGCGCCTTCGCCTCGATCTGGCGGATGCGTTCGCGGGTGACGCTGAACTGCTGTCCGACCTCTTCCAGCGTATGGTCGGTGTTCATGCCGATGCCAAAGCGCATGCGCAGCACGCGTTCCTCGCGCGGGGTCAGCGATGCCAGAACGCGCGTGACGGTTTCCTTGAGATTCGCCTGAATGGCGGCATCCACAGGGATGATCGCATTCTTGTCCTCGATGAAATCGCCCAGATGGCTGTCTTCCTCATCACCGATCGGCGTTTCCAGCGAGATCGGCTCCTTGGCGATCTTCATCACCTTGCGCACCTTCTCCAGCGGCATGGACAGCCGCTCGGCCATCTCCTCCGGAGTGGGTTCGCGGCCCTGTTCATGCAGGAACTGGCGGCTGGTCCGCACCAGCTTGTTGATCGTTTCGATCATGTGGACGGGGATGCGGATGGTTCGCGCCTGGTCCGCAATCGATCGGGTGATCGCCTGACGGATCCACCAGGTCGCATAGGTGCTGAACTTGTAGCCGCGCCGATATTCGAACTTGTCGACCGCTTTCATCAGGCCGATATTGCCTTCCTGAATAAGATCAAGGAATTGCAGGCCGCGGTTCGTATATTTCTTGGCGATGGAGATGACGAGGCGCAGGTTCGCCTCGACCATTTCCTTCTTGGCGATGCGCGCTTCGCGTTCGCCCTTCTGCACCATGTTGACGATGCGGCGGAATTCCGAAAGCGACATGCCCGTCGCCTGGGCGATCTCGCTCACCTCGACGCGGATGCGCTCCACGGCGCGACCCTCGGCGGCGGCGAAGGCGGCCCATTTCTTGTCCAGCCCCGACACCTTGTCGAGCCAGCCATCGTCCAGTTCATGGTTCACATAGCGGTCGAGGAAATCCTTGCGGCTTACCTTGTGCCGCTCGGCAAGGCGCAGCATCTGCCCGCCCAGCGCGGTCAGGCGCCGGTTATAGGCATAGAGCTGGTCGACCAGATATTCGATCTTCTGCTGGTGGAACTGGACGCTCTCGACCTCGGCGGTGAGCTGTTCGCGCAGATCCTGATAGTCGTCCTCCGCCTTCTGGCTGAGCGTTTCCCCGCTGGCCATGGCGGCCATGCGCGATTCCTGCGCCTTGGAAAAGGCGCGGAAAATCTCCGTGATGGTCGCGAATTTCTCCAGCGCCATCGGCTTGAGCGTCTCTTCCATCTGGGCGAGGGAGAGGGTGTTGTCCTCCTCTTCCTCCTCCTCCATCCGGCGGGCGCGGCGTTCGGTCAGGCCGTCCTCATCCTCGTCGGAATCGGCGGATTCCTCCTCCGGCTCTTCCTCTTCCTTGAAGCTGGGGCCAGCGGTCTTCTCGCTGATCTCCCCATCGTCGTCCTCGGCGCCTTCCTCCAGATTTTCCGGAGCGGGATCCTTGGACAGCATCGCGTCGAGATCGAGGATCTCGCGCAACTGCATCTCGCCATTGTTGAGCGCGGTCGACCATTCGATGATCGCGTTGAAGGTGGTCGGGCTTTCGCACAGGCCCAGGATCATCGTGTCGCGACCCGCCTCGATCCGCTTGGCGATGGCGATCTCGCCCTCGCGGCTGAGCAGTTCCACCGCCCCCATTTCGCGCAGGTACATGCGCACGGGGTCGTCGGTGCGGTCGACCGTTTCCTTCTTCTTTTCCGTTACGGGGCGCGGCGAGCCGTCGTCTTCTGCGCTGTCGTCGGCGCTGTCATCGTCGCTGTCGTCGCGCTGATCCTCGCCGTCCTCGCTGGCTTCCTCATTTTCGACGATGTTCACGCCCATTTCGTTGAGCGCGGACATGATGTCCTCGATCTGCTCGGAGGACATCTGGTCCTGCGGCAGCGCGTCGTTCAGCTCGTCATAGGTGATGTAGCCACGCTTCTTCGCGCGGGCGATCAGCTTCTTGACCGACGCCTCGTTCAGATCCAGCAGCGGCGCATCGCCGGTATCCGTATCCTCACCCGCACCCTTGCCGTTCGCCTTGCTCGCCATTTATTCGCCTTAACTCCGCCGCGCCCGTGAAGGGAGCGATCCATATCATATAATATCTTCGGACTGCGCCAGTTCCGCCAGGCGGCGATCATGATCCAGCTTCAACTTGTGGACCCTTTGCTGTTCGGCAAAGCTGTCCTCGTTGAGGTCTTCTCTCGCCCGCCGGGTGGCATGTGCCAACGCCGCCTCCAATTCCGGTCCCTGCGCCATCACCCGAATGGCCTCATCCAGGTCGCGCCGCGCGCGATCCGAGTCGGCCTTGCTTTTATGGGGGGTGAATGTGAACGTGTCGGCCCGGAGCATCCCTTTTGCCATATTATACACTTCACCTTGCCCCAATATGGTAAGGAGGCCATCGGTTTCAACTGTTTCTTTGCTGAACGAGGCCGTGATCATCGCATTCAGCAATTCCGCCAATGCGGAGTCGGCCACGCGAAGCCCGATAAGCGTCTCTCGATGTAGCGCAATCTGATCGGGATGCCGCAGCAGGCTGGCCAGTACGGCACGCAAAAGCCGTTGTTCCATGCCGCTTGCGCCGATCGCCCTTGCCTCGCTTCCCGCGGGGGGAAGGGGGGGCTTCCAATTGCCCCGACGGTCCCGCTGCCAGCCGGATCGGGCGCTGCCACCGCGCTGGTGGCGGGGCTGGAATGCCGCCCGCGCGAAGAACAGCGCGTCATGCCGTTCGCGAAAGGCATGGATATAATGCGCCCGCACGTCGGGGTGGGCGATGGCGTCGGTGATAGCCGAAAGGCGCTGCTTGAGCGCGGCGCGCTGTTCCGGCGTATCCAGCGGCGCGGCGCCCTGCACATGGGTCCACAGCCGCTCGATCAGCGGTTCGGCCGCAGCCAGCACAGCTTCCATCGCCGCTGGCCCCTCCGCGCGGATGAGGTCGTCCGGATCCTGACCGGCGGGAAGCGTCGCGAAGGCCAGGCTCATGCCTGGCCGCAGCAGGGGCAGGGCGCGCATCGCTGCCCGGATCGCCGCCTTCTGGCCTGCCGCATCGCCGTCGAAACAGAGGATCGGCACATCGGCCATCTTCCACAGGCGCTCGATCTGATGCTCGGTCAGTGCCGTGCCCAGCGGCGCCACCGATTCCTCAAAGCCGGCCTGGGCGAGGGCGATCACGTCCATATAGCCCTCCACGACGATGATCCGGCCGCTATGCCGGCTGGCGGGAGAGGCCCGGTCGATATTGTAGAGCGTGCGCCCCTTGTCGAAGAGCGGCGTGCCGGGGGAGTTCAGATATTTGGGCTCGCCCGCGCCCAATATGCGCCCGCCAAAAGCGATCACCCGGCCGCGAATGTCCCGGATCGGCAGCATCAGCCGGCCCCGGAAGCGATCGTAGCTTTCGCGTTTTCGGGCATTTCCGCCATCCGGTTCGGCACCATCCGGATCGATGAGCAAGCCGGCCTCTATCAGCAGCGGCTCGCCAAATTCCTTGAGCGCTGTCTTGAGCCGTCCCCGTCCGTCGGGAGAAAAGCCGAAGCCGAAAGTCCTGGCGGTCGCTGCGCCGATGCCGCGCTTCTGGAGGTAGGATCGTGCTTCCGCGCCCTCTATTCCGCCAAGCTGCTCCTCGAAAAAGCCCTGCGCGGCGGCCATGACGTCATGCAGTCCCCGCGCCTGCTCTGCCCGTTTCGCCGCGCGGGGATCAGGGGCGGGAACGTCCATCCCGGCCGTCTGCGCCAGTTCCTTCACCGCCTCCATGAACGGCAGGCCGCGATGATCGGTCATCCACCGGATCGCATCACCGTGCGCGCCGCAGCCGAAGCAGTGATAAAAGCCCTTTTCGTCATTGATGGTGAAGCTGGGCGTCTTCTCATTATGGAAGGGGCAGCAGGCCTTGTATTCGCGGCCCGCCTTCTGCACCTTCACCGTCCGCCCGATCAGGGTGGAAAGCGATGTGCGCGCGCGCAATTCATCGAGGAAGGCGGGCGACAGGCTCATGCTTAACTTACATCCTCCCGCTTGAGACCATCTTCCGGAATGGAGCCTTCCAGAACGGAGGCTTGAAGACCCTGGGGATGCGACCTCAGCCCAGCGCCGCCTTCACCAGCCCGCTCGCCTTGCTCATGTCGATCACCGACCCGTGCCGTTCCTTGAGCACGGCCATGACCTTGCCCATGTCCTTGACGCTGGCCGCACCCACTTCCGCCTTGATCGCCTCGATCGCGGCCTTTGTCTCGTCCTCGCCGAGTTGCTGCGGCAGGAAGCTCTCGATCACGTCCAGTTCCGCCTGCTCCTTCGCGGCGAGCTCGTCGCGGCCGCCGCTCCGGAACATGTCGATGGATTCGCGGCGCTGCTTCGCCATCTTCTGCAGGACCTCGACCACGATGGTGTCGTCATCCGGCACGCTGGACGCGGTGCGCAGTTCGATGTCGCGATCCTTCAGCTTCGCCAGGATCAGGCGCACGGCGGCCAGCCGATCCTTCTCGCCTGCCTTCATGGCGGTGACCTGAGCGCTCTTGATGGTGTCGCGAATCATGCGAATGAATCCTGCCTCTTTCGGAAAGGATCAGATATAACGGCAAAAGAGATTTTTTACAGTGGTTGACCAGCCATGGTTCAGCGCATAGGTGACCGGCCGTTTAACCCGCTTAAGACGGGTTCCTAGCAAAAGCATAAAGGACGATACGACCATGGCTGACGCCAAGACCCTCATTGTGCCCAAAGGAGCGACAGGGGTATTGGTTTTCGCCGATGGCTCCGCCGTCTTCGGCCGCGGCTTCGGTGCGACTGGCGATGCCGTGGGTGAGCTTTGCTTCAACACGGCGATGACCGGATATCAGGAAGTGATGACCGACCCCAGCTATGCGGGGCAGATCGTCACTTTCACCTTCCCGCATATCGGCAATGTCGGCACCAATCTGGACGATGTGGAGGCGGACCTGCCCCATGCGCTCGGCTGCGTCGTGCGGCAGGACGTCACGGAACCCAGCAACTTCCGCAATGTCGAGCCCTTCGACCAGTGGATGAAGGAAAAGGGCCGCATCGGGCTTGCTGGCGTCGACACCCGCGCGCTCACCCGCATGATCCGCGTGAAGGGCGCGCCCAACGTCGTCATCGCCCATGATCCCGAAGGCAATTTCGACCTTGAAGCGCTCACCGCCAAGGCTGCGGCCTGGCCGGGCCTTGAAGGCATGGACCTCGCCATCGAGGTCAGCGCCAAGGAAAGCCGCCTCTGGAAGGACGGCGTGTGGAAGCTCGGCCACGGCTACGGCGTGAATGAAGCGGCGGATGACCGCCCCCATGTCGTCGCCATTGATTATGGCGCGAAGAACAACATCTTCCGCAACCTTGTGAAGGCGGGTGCTCGCGTCACCGTGCTGCCCGCGACCGCCACCTATGAGCAGGTGATGGAGCAGCAACCCGACGGCGTGTTCCTCTCCAACGGTCCCGGCGACCCGGCCGCGACCGGCGAATATGCCGTGCCCGTGATCAGACAAGTACTCGAAGCCGACAAGCCCGTCTTCGGCATCTGCCTTGGCCATCAGATGCTGGCGCTCGCCGCTGGCGCGAAGACCATCAAGATGCATCAGGGCCATCGCGGCGCCAATCACCCGGTCAAGCGCCTGTCGGACGGCCTGGTCGAGATCACCTCGATGAACCACGGCTTCGCGGTGGACAGCGACACGCTGCCCGTCAATGTGAAGGCCACCCATGTGTCGCTGTTCGACGGCAGCAATTGCGGCATAGAACTGACTGATAAGAAAGCCTTTTCCGTCCAGTATCACCCCGAAGCCTCGCCCGGCCCGCAGGACAGCTTCTATCTGTTCCAGCGCTTCGTCGAGGGGCTTAAGTGAGCCTCAACCTGCCCCCGGTTGACGAAGCCCGCCTCGCGCAGGAGTGGGAGGCGGACAAAGCCGTCCTCGCCAATCTCGCGGCCAATGGCGACGTGGCGCGTTTGGCGCGCCCGGTCGACGTCAGCTTCAAGGGCAGCGAAAAGGATTTCGAGCGCGTTCTCACCATCGCCAGCCAGTTCGGCTTCGTCGAACTGGACCGCGAGGAGGATGAGGATGGCGACCTTTTCCTGTTCCTCGAATGCGAGCATCCCGTCGATGAACAATCGATCCGCGCGCTCACAAAGAAATGCCTCCAGATCGAAATCCTCTGCGGCGTCGAATATGACGGCTGGGGCTGCGAAGCGCGGACGGGGGGTGTGCATTGAGCTATTCTGCTTTTTCCGATCAGGTGCTCCAGGCGGTTTATGGCTACGCTGCGCGATCGTCCGGTAAGCCTGCATCGTTGGCCGGTATTTTCGCTGACGACGGTATTGAGCCCCCCCCTCACTACGTCGATAATTTGAGACGGGAATGGACCGACCGGAGACTTGCCGATTTTCTTGACGATTCCGACGACCCGGAAAATGCCTATGTTGAGTTAACAGCAGAAGGTATGCGGCTCGCCGAAAGTACGTTCAACCCTGCACGTTTTGGGCAACTTTCAAACATTACGGTCGAGACCGTTCGAGAAAATTATGGGAATGTTTTCAATAGTTCTGCTTGGACGGGTATCGAACAGAGATTGGCGTCCGATCCCGCTATAGTCGATGCAATCCGACAAAAAATAGTTGAGATCGACAGTCTTATTGAAAAGACGGGCCTGACCAATTTCGAAAGGGATAGGGCGAAAGCTATTACGGAAGCCCTCAGGTCACTTATAAATTCACCTGAGCCGGAATGGCGAGCAGTAGTGATGTTACTGACTTCACCATCTCTCACGGCAATAATAAATCTAACGACCGTCATTGAATTGACGCTTAAATTATTTGGGATTGGCTGACTTAAATGCCCAAACGCACCGACATCTCCTCCATCCTCATCATCGGCGCTGGTCCGATCATCATCGGCCAGGCTTGCGAGTTC
>Ga0207678_10001358_pt1 | contig 22540 bp, 13 predicted proteins | sample KBSC63metaG_FD_184319 | JGI IMG/M metagenome (GOLD analysis project Ga0207678, IMG submission 184319) | Corn rhizosphere microbial communities from Kellogg Biological Station, Michigan, USA - KBS C6-3 metaG (SPAdes) (version 2) | ecosystem: Host-associated > Plants > Roots > Rhizosphere > Soil ... | reverse complement strand
GTCACCGCTGCCGTGCATAGCCATTGTCGTATATCTTGATGGATCTTCTGAGCGAATGGTACTATCTAATTTTACCGCATACTTTCTGATTTCGTGAACATATGCAGAATCATCAACGTGCCTTTGAATCCGGACACCGTATTGGCTTTGCAATAAAATCTCGTTCATCGAACCCCAAATAATAATGGAAGGGTGATTATAATTTTGCTGAATCATTTCACGCAACATATTTTCTGCATTACCTAAAAAATCCGCGTGTATGGTCATGTAATCCACCACTGGGATTTCTTCCCAGATAAGAATTCCGAGTTCATCAGCAAGCTCCAATATTTCAGGGGCTTGAGGATAATGTGCCAGTCTTAAAAAGTTGGCTCCCATAATTTTTATGATGTGCATATCACGTATGTGGTCTTCATCAGATAGTGCGTCGCCTTTGCCTTCCAAATCCTGGTGGCGGTTGGTTCCATGCAAAAGATATTTTTTCCCATTAAGGAAAAATCCATTTTGAGGATCGAAATGAAACCACCGAAAGCCAACATGATTACTCACTTCATCAATAACTTTTCCATCCTCAATCAATTGAGTTTTTACATTGTAGAGATATGGATTTTCAGGGCTCCACAAATGGGGGTTGGATATATCATTGGTTGAATCAGCGATACTTATTTTGTTTCCTGCATCAAGAAATATTTCTTTAGAAAAACTTTTGACCTTATTTCCCTCTTTATCAGAAATGGTATTTACAAATTGAAATGTTTTCTTTTCGCCAGATTGATTAACGATAGAAGTTCTTACTATTAAAGAAGCTTTTTTTTCGTTCACAGTTGGCGTGCTTACAAATACCCCTTTCGCATTGTTGTTAATTTGAGTAAAATGCAAATCATTGGTTGCGATAAGCCATGTTTTGCGATAGATGCCTCCGTATAAAGCATATCCAACCGACAATGGAGGAATAAAATTATTATGCGCACTGTTTACCTGGACAGCAATTACGTTTTCAGCGCCAGGGCCTTCGTTTAAATAAGGAGTAATATCAAATGAAAAAGCTGTGAAACCACCCTTGTGTTCGCCTGCAAAATCGCCATTTACATATATATCGGTAACCTGGTAAGCGCCTTCAAAAAGAAGAAAAACTTTTTTATTTTTTAAGGCCTGATTAAGATGGAAAGTTTTGCGATACCACCCAATACCCCTGAAATATGTTTGATCATCATCGAATGGATCCTTTGCATTCCAGGTGTGGGGAAGATTTACGCGATCCCATTTGGTATCATCAAAATCCGGAGTGCTGGCGTATTCCGGGTCACCTTTAAAAAATTTCCAATTGTCGTTAATTGCTACCATAACTCTGCTATTCTGAGCATTAACATTTGTGACGCAAAAAAATAGTAGTAAAAATGGATATAAAAATCTTTTTAACCTGGGGAATTTCATTATTGATTTCTTTTAAAATTGTAGTCGGTTTTTTTAGAGCAATCCCTTTTCTTTTAAATGTTTCTTTCGAAAATGTATCTGCAAAAACAGCAAACAATTAATTTCATCATTGCTAAGACAATGATCAAATTGTGAAGATTATTGTGAATTTTATGATTACTAAAATATCTCTAATTTCTTATGAACCAGTGCTAAAATACTTTGACTTCCCTCAAAACATCAATTACAACGTTTGAAATGAAATTTGCCTTTATTCATCGCTATCCAATTTTTGTAGCACATTGCCCTATTTTATTGTGCCAGCATGTTTTTTTGAAGGCCTATTCCCATGTAGCTGTTGTTTTGTAGTCTTTAAAGCTGAGGAGAAGAAAATATCATTTTTTGGTTACGATTGCAGGAGGCCTGCATTCTGAACAAGGTATATTCGTGAGATCATCTCCTAACTCTCTGCGATAATTATCAGCCAAAGCTTTAAGTTGTTTTACAATATCCTGGTGTTGTGATTGCACGTCTATGGTTTCTCCCGGATCGGTGCGCAAATCATAGAGCGCCATCGGCACTTTCACATGTGCAGTTTTAGCAGGATATCCATCCCGTCCGGGTGGGGAACTTTTATATGTTTGCGAGATATGCGGAAATACCAGTTTCCATCGTCCTTTTCTGATTCCTTCAAGGCTATTTGTATGATAATAATAAGCTAGTTCATCTCTCGGGTTCGCACCAGGTCGGTTGAGTAATAAGGGTAAAACATTTACACCGTCTATTTTTTTTATTGGAAGCGAGGCGCCGCAAATCTCAGCAATGGTAGGAAAAAGATCCATGGTGGCAGCCATCTTATTACAAACCGTTCCTGCAGGTATTTCACCCGGCCAGCGCATGATGCAAGGCTCACGTTGTCCGCCCTCCCAGCTTGTTCCTTTGCCTTCGCGTAGCCCGCCGGTATTTCCCGCGTGATTGCCAAAATTTAACCAGGGGCCATTATCACTGGTGAAGATGACGAGCGTATTTTTATCAAGCCCTTCTTTCTTCAGCGTTTTCATTACTTCACCAACTGACCAGTCCACCTCTGTCATTACATCACCGAATAAGCCTTCTTTGCTTTTGCCTGTAAATGCTGGTGAAGCGGCAATCGGTACATGCACCATAGAATGCGCCATGTATAAAAAAAATGGATGCTTTTTATTTTTCCTGATAAATTCACAGGCACGCCTGGTATAGGTTTGAGTGAGTTGTCCCTGGTCGTCTAATGTGCGAATATATTTAACTACTTTATCTCCTTCGAGCAAGGGTAGGGGAGGAAATTTATAACGCCTGTCGCTTGTATCCGTAATAGGTTTTCCGTTATAATCTACCGGCCACATATCATTTGAATAAGGCAAACCAAGGTATTCGTCAAAACCGTAATGAACGGGGAGATAAGGGACTGTCGAGCCTAAATGCCATTTCCCAATCATTCCGGTGTAATAACCGGCTTTTTTTAATGCTTCTGCGATCGTTTCTTCCTTTGGATTTAAAGCAATTGTACTCCATGGCATCAAGGCACCATGAATGCCAACACGGTTCGGATAGCATCCGGTAAGTATAGCTGCACGGGAAGCAGAACAAATTGCCTGGGCAGCATAAAAATTGGTGAAACGCATTCCCTCTGCGGCCAGCCTGTCAATATTGGGTGTCTGGTAAAGGAGGCCATCATAACAAGATGGATCGCCGTAACCCATGTCATCCATCAGAATAATGATCACATTCGGCTTTGCCGAAGGCTCTTTTTTTTGAAAAGAAACGATAACAAGCGATACAAAAAATAAACAAATAATTCCTATACCTGCTTTTAAGTTAACCTGAGCCATTGGTTTGTTTTTAAAAAGTATCATTTACTATAATTTAAAATTGATAAACCACCTGTGGTTATGGCGTTTTTGAATTTTTTCTTTGTGAATATATCTTCCGTATTTTAAACCCCACTGAATATTGAAAAACCTCCATCTACATTTACAACCGTACCCGTTACAAATTTTGAAGCATCGCTTAATAACCATATTAATGCGCCAATCAATTCTTCAGGATTGCCAAAACGATTGAATGGAGTTTTGTCAATTACCAAATTCCCTCTTTCTGTCAATGTACCATTTTCATTGGTCAATAGCGTTCTGTTTTGTTCTGTAAGGAAAAAGCCCGGAGCAATCGCATTTATTCTTATTTTATCACCATATCTTTTTCCGAGTTCAACTGAGAACCACCTGGTATAGGTATCAATGGCGCTTTTAGCCATGCTGTATCCCAGCACTTTTGTAATCACCTTTTGAGAAGCCATTGAAGAAATATTTACAATACTTCCGTGGTTATTATTTTTTATTGCTTCTCCGAAAACCTGCGTTGGCAAAATTGTACCGAATAAATTTAAATTTATCACTTCATGTAATGCAGCAAAATTTAAATCAAAAATATCTTCATTTGGCTGAACGATAGCACCGGCAATATTTCCGCCTGCTGCGTTTACAAGACAATTAATTTTTCCATATGCATCCAATATTTTTTTCTTTGCGTCGCTTAACTGTTCTTTATTGGTTACATCCGCAATCAATGCAATGGCTTTGCCGCCTTTACTTTTAATCGACGCTACTCTTTGATCTGCAATATTTTCGTTTCGGCCAAGAACACCAACAATGCCTCCTGCCTTTGCAATACCATCAACAAAAGCTTCGCCCAAAATACCGGTGCCTCCTGTTACAACAACTACTTTGTCTGTTAAGGAAAAATCATTTTCTAAATTCACTGTTTTCAATTTTATGTTTTATAAATAAGGATAATACTTTTTAAAAGGTGACGCCGGCAATCCTCCATGGTTAAGAAGATTACCCTCTTGCAAGTGAAGGCATGCGTCCCTTACCACTAAAGGATTTTTTAATACTTTGATCGTACAATTTTTTTACTTCTTATAATTTGTTGCTTGTACATTTCTTTTTCAAATCGTTTATTATTTTTTAGGAAAAATTGCGGATCGAAAATTAGTTACACTTTATCACCTGCTCTTATTCACCTCCCGCGAACAGGTCCGTTATAAAACATCTTTGAATAGTCATTTTTTTACAGCTTAACTAGTTTTATAAAATAAATGTCATTCTCCCTAATATTAAATTGACTGGTATATTCTCCGTCTGTAATGGAAACTTCTTTTTGAGTTACCGGTTTTCCTGAAGCAATATTCTTTAACAGTGCTTCTTGCTTCAGCGATATATTAGAAGGCGATCCCATTTCAAGCCATGCGCTGAAGGCATCATTATGGTGATAGCCAACCTGGTAAACCAACAGCTTGTATTTTCCTTTTGGAATGTTACTTAGGTCTATGCTTACATGGCCAACATTTTTTGGTGGATTGTTCTCACGAAAGATACTGTCATTGAAGACTGAAGTATCACTAAAAGGTAATTTAACATTCCAGAAAAGGACCTGGATTCCACTGTTGGTTTTGCATACGTAAGAAGATGAATCGGTATTTATTAATTCTGTTGGACCTAATTCATGTAAAAATTTATAGGCAAAAAAAGTAGGTTTTTTAATTCCCTGCAGGTTTAATAAGCCAAAGCCTCCATGGAATGAAGTGACTGCAGGACCTGCTTCTTCGAAAATATCTGTAAACGTCCAGTACGACATTGAATGTGTGTCATGCTCCGTATTTTTCAATGTGTTTAAAATAAAGGATGCATTCTGATAACTATCGTGTAAAGGATCACGTGATGATGGCGACGAATTAAACTCCGTATAATCCAGTTGAATATTTTTAAAGCCGGTGCTGTCTATTATTTTACGCGTATGTTTTACATTTCCCGATAAATAATCCAGACCAAGTAACTTTCGCTTACGAATGCCAAATTCATCCAGCACAGTTTTCGTATCATAACTATGTGTTGAAACAAAGTCAAGCGGAAGCTTTTTATCAACACAAAATTGTAAAAAGGGTTTTATCCATCCGCTTCTTGCTGTAGCCGGACCGCCAACTTTAAATGTATTTGAGACAGATTTTATTGCAGTAACTGTTGTTTCATACAACTTAAAATAATCATCCATTGTTCCGGCCCAAAATCCCCCGAGATCAGGCTCATTCCACACTTCAAAATACCATTTCTCTACTTCAGCTTTTCCATATCTTTCTGCAAAGTGTCTGACCAATGCTGTAATAAGATCTTTCCATTTTTCATACGATTTAGGTGGGGTAACATTTCCTTTCCACCAGAAAACTGTTTTAGTTCCGCTTGCCAGATCAGGAGGCATAAAGCTTAATTCAACGAAAGGCCTTATACCAATACTTAACAGAAAATCATATAGTTTATCAATGTATTGCCAGTTATAAACGGAATTGCCTTTTTTATCTTCCGTATAAACGTGCATATCATCGCACAGCAATCCGTGAAAGCGTATGTATTTAAAATCAATTGCTTTTTTTACCAAACGCAATTGTTGCTGCCAGTCTGCTCTCAACCCTTCATTCGCTCTTCCTGCACCTACACATTCTTCATACATCATACTGAATTTCCCAAGTGGTTTTAAAAAATCAGCTTTAATAATCCGGTTTTGTAAAACATCCTTTTGTGCTTGCGCAAAAACAGCAATAACAATAAACGGAATCAAAAGGAATAAAAAAATCAGCGCCTTTTTCATATTTTATTTTAATAAATTTTTATACCGCAACATCGCTTCAACGTAATAATAATCAGCATAGGATAACGGGGCATTCACTTCTATATTTTTATTCATGTTCGCGACACTATGCATCAAAAGAAAACCACCATTCTTTCCGACAGCTGCTTTATATTCAGGCGAAGAAAGTGTATGCAGAATTGTTGAAGCCGTAGTCAAATATTTTTTAGACAAAGCGTTATCACTGTATCCTGACAGTTCGATTAATGCAGAAGCCATGATGGCTGCTGCTGAAGCATCCCGCTCTGTATTGGGAATCCCGGGTGCATCATAATCCCAGTAAGGGATTTTATCAGCAGGAAGATGAGGGTTATTCAAAATAAAATCAGCAATGTGTTGTGCCTGATCCAAATATTTTTTGTCTTTTGTGTAGCGATACATCATGGTATATCCATAAAGTCCCCAGGATTGCCCGCGTGCCCAGGCAGATTCATCTGATGCGCCTTGTGCCGTTTGCTTTTTAATTATTCCACCGGTTTGCGGATTATAAACCACCACATGATAAGAACTGTAATTGGGTCTGAAATGATTTTTCATTGTCGTGTTAGCATGCGTAACTGCGATGTTATAAAACGAAGAATCTCCCGTTGTTTTTGTTGCCCACATCAGTAATTCCAGGTTCATCATGTTATCAATAATCACCCTGAATTGTGTAGTATCGTCAGATTTGCCCCAGGAGCGGATACAGCCAACCTTGGGATTAAAACGTGTTGACAATGATTTAGCCGAGTTCAATAAAATTTTTTTGTATTTTTCTTCTGGACTGATGGAGTAAAGAGTTCCATAACTGCAATACATCATAAAGCCCAGGTCGTGTGTGCCGGTATTGAATTGCTGGTTGTCCATTAAAACGATTTTTGCCAACGCTTCATTATAGAACGATTTGTTTTTAGTTGCTTCGTACAGATATAATAAAGTGCCGGGATAAAAGCCAGCCACCCAACTTTTTGAAGTGCATGTTTTCAATGTATCTGCCAGGTATGAATCCGGCATTACACCTTCCGGAACTTTTTGCATCATCACTTTATATTGCCTGGCTGCATCGTTCAGGTTTTTATTGATCCATTTTGCTGAAATGTTTTGTGAGTGAACGGAAGGCATGCAGCATAATAGAATACATGAAAAACAGACGTGCAGCGATGTTTTTAAAAATAGTTTTATCATTTAATTTAATTTGAATACTGATTTTTATTACCTCATGGGCTGATCGAATTATGACGATCATTTAATATCTAATCATCCTGTAAGGCATGTTCATTTGGTACATTTTCACCACTCCATATTTTTTGTTCTGTCCACGGTAAATCTTTTCCTTGCCAGAGCGGATCCGTTGGCGGCAACCCTAATATTATAAAAGCCTCCGAACACAAATACAAGCTTCCGGTAGAAATATAAGTTTCGCTTATGTCCAACTGATGTCCATAAAATCCGATTTGTAGCCACCCGTCTTTATCAAATGTTCCCGGGGCCTCGATTTGTTTTTTAATTACATGATACAAGGCAGCCCTTACCTGCTGCGGCTTTACCCCTTCAGGCAAATCATGCATGTAAGCAATTTTGGATAATAAATGAAAAGCACCAAAACGATAAGGAAGTGAGCGGCCAATTGCAGGATAAGTAGCATCGGGAGCAATAAGCCGCTCCTGGATTGCGGCATACCGTTGTGCCCTTTTTATTACATCACGGTATAATTTTTTATCCGCCTCTTTTGACGCAGAATCCACGATTTCATGAAGCACCTGCAGCAACATAGGCTGAATGACATAGCTGTTGTAATAATCCCAATGAAACACCGGCCCATCACCGTACATACCGTCGCCTTTATACCAAAGGTCGTGCAGTTTAACTGCATATTCCATGCGCAGGAAATCTCCCGATTTATCAAAGTGTTGCAGTGCCGCCTCCACAACGGCACTAAATAATAAATGATTGGTAAAAGAAGGGATAATTGCACGGGAAGATTTTAGTGCATTGATGACATTGGTTTTTGTTTCCTCATCAAGAGGATCCCACAACTGTTTGGGTGCGCGGAGTAAGGCTTCCGCAAAAAATGCCGCATCCACCAACGGCTGCCCACCTGTGTTAAAAACAAAAAAATCAGGCGACTTTGGATTAACACCATTGCGGATACAAATTCGCGCCAGGTCGATATATTTTTTACGCAACCGTCCTTCGGCGGTATTATCAGGACCCAGTGCGAGCCATGGCGCCATGCCGTCCAATAAACGGCCAAAGGCTTCAAGATGAGTACAATACACGCGCTTTTTTGCAGCTTTTCCTTCAACCGGCATTTTCATCCGCAATTCATTTTTGCTTAATGCATTCAAAACCGGATCTGCTATCCGGGTTAATACTTCAACACAATACTGGCGCTCTTTCTGGCCGTCGTTATTGTTGGGTACATCCGCCTTCTTCTGCGCCAGCAAATACACAGGCATAGCGATCAGCAAAAAAAGAATTTGGAAGCTCGTGGTTAAATTTTTCATTGATTTTATTTTTCCTTTATAACATTTTCAATTACTTCACCAATTTTATGTGGACTGGAAAAATCCAATCCAAGCAATGCCGCCATGGTTTTTGCATATTGATTTTGGTAAACCTGCTGATTCTTTATCTCACCCAATGGTAATGTGTAGGGCCCCATTACCGCAAACCATATTTGATCAGAACCGGGAGTTTTACTGTTGTGGTGTGTCCAGTTTACGCCGTCACCCCTTCCATGATCTGTCGCAATAAAAAGGGTTGTCTGGTTCTTATAAAAAGGATCACTTTGAATGTAATTCCAGAGGTCCTTAAGCATCGCATCACAATTGTGTGCAGATTCAAGATATTGGTCATACTTATCCTGGTGGCCGAATGCATCAGTTTCAATAAAACTTATTTGCAAAACTTTCGGATGATTTTGTTTACAATACTCCTTGGCTAAAAAATAAGTAATTGCGTCAGGGCGTTCATGCGGCCCCATCGGCTTTGGTATTAAAAACTGTTCCTCACTCAGAACTTTTTGAGTCTCGTTTAAATTCTTTGTCTCCAGTGGGGTATAACCCGCATTTATCGGAAAGCCACATCTTTCTTTATTTAAAATTCTTTCAAATGCTACCCACGATGTAAACGCCGCAACGCTATTTCTATAGCCGGGTTGCTTATTAATAAATTCCTGCACAGTAATATTTGGATTAGCCGGATAATCATTCGAATTAATTATTGAGTCAGCATAACCAGTAAAAATTTCATTATATCCCGGATAAGAAAACCAATACCTGTTGGTCACATTCACCTTGCTGTCCAGATCCCTGTCACCATATACTTGTCCCTTTAAACCAAACCCTTTCCAGAAAAAAGGCATCAATTTTTTTCTTCTGTCTGTTTTACTATTGCCCCAAAATTTTTTGATCAGTTCTGCAGAATCTTTTTTCCCTTTTGCAGCCCGAAATAGCAGGGCCGAATCGGCACCGCGAAAAACATCTTTCCACCGGTACCCATCGAACGTTACCACAATTAATTTCCTGTTATTTTGTTTTTGAGAAAATACAGGAGAACAACAGAGTATAATAATTAATGCAGCAAACAAAGATTTAATCATCATTTAGATTTTTTCAATTTTATAACTATTTACTATTTTCCGGCCTTGGGAAAACCTTTGTACGATAGGCCCAGCGCCGCCACATGCTATCCAGTTGCTTTACCTTGTTTGGATATTTTTTTGACAGATCATTAAGTTCCGTCTGATCGGTATCAATTCTGAATAAGTGCCACGTTGTATCCTTATCAGCTGAAACTAATTTCCATCCATCATACCGCGCGTATCTTCCACCATGATGATCATTAAAAAGCGCTTCATGTCCTTTTCTTTTTTCACCTTTAAATACCGGCACCAGGCTAATTCCCTCCATGGGCGTGATTGGATGTCCCTTATATTCCGAGGGATATGTTGCTTTGGCTAATTCTATAAAAGTTGCCATAAAATCCATTACATGGCCCGGCTGATCTGTAATGCTTCCTTTCTTGACGGTAATACCATCAGGCCAGAAAGCGATCATCGGCGTATGAATCCCTCCTTCATAAGATTCGGCTTTCCAATAGCGGTAAGGCGTATTCGAAACATTTGCCCACCGCGGACCAATAGACGAATAAATGGTTTCGGGGCCAGATAAAACTTTTTTATCTTTTGCATAGATGATCTCTCGTCCATCTCTTGTCTCGCCGGGCCTGTCAAAACCGGGACCAAAGTCCGCAGATATTTCTGAGCTTGCACCATTGTCACTTAAGAATACAATAATGGTATTGTTTAATTGATTCGTTTCTTTCAATGCTTTAATGATTCTGCCGATTCCCTGGTCCATTCTGTCAACCATTGCCGCATGAACAGCCATCGCATTTGCATCCCAATCAGAATCAGGATTATTTTTCCATTGCAACGTATCATTCCATCGGGGAGATAGATGCGCTGCTGATGAATCAATAATTCCAAGTCGTATCATTTTTTTGTATCGTGCTTCTCTTATCGCTTCCCATCCTGCTTTATAAGTTGTTTTATATTTTGCTATATCTTCTGGCAAAGCCATCAGGGGCCAATGCGGCGCATTCTCTGCAACGTAAATAAAAAAGGGTTTATCTTTTTTACTCAGTTCATGGATATAGGCTGCGGCTGTGTCATTGATTGCGTCAGTGTGATAATAATTTGGCGGAATATTTTGTACTGGTGTAGATCCATTTACCAAACTAAAAGGATCAAAATAATCAACTACTCCCCATAAGGTTCCATAAAATTTCTCAAAGCCGCGATTTACTGGATATTGCTCTATAGGCGAAAAAAAAGGATGATACGATTGATGGTCCAGCCACCTTAATTGCTCTTTAGGATCCGTTTGCGTAACGGTGTTGGATACATGCCATTTACCCGACATGGCTGTATGATAACCAGCTTGTTTTAATACTTCTGCAATGGTAACTGTGTTGTCGGTAAGATGACCACGATAACCATCAAGGTCCCGGTCTACCGTCATTTGGCCAATACCTGCCTGCTGATTGTATAATCCGGTAAGCAGTGATGCTCTTGTAGGACAACACCGCGATGTGTTATAAAATTGAGTAAAACGCAAACCGTTCTTTGCAAGGAAATCAATATTGGGAGTATGGATTTCTCCGCCGTAACAGCCAATATCTGAAAAGCCCATATCATCCGCTAGTATTATAATGATATTTGGTCGTTTGTCTTTCCTGTTTTTGATGTCCTGCGCGTTTGTATAATTCCTTATAAAAATGAGGAATGATAATGCTGCAATAAAAAATTTAAAACTTTTCATGATGGCTTAGATGAATCCATTTTTTTATTTTATTTCTGTCCATGGCGCTGGAAGCACTTTTGCCTTATGGGCCCATACTTCCCACATCTTTGCCATTTTTGCAACTACATCCGGGTATTTATCAGCAAGATTATGTAACTCGCTTCTGTCTTGTTCAATGTTATATAACTCCCATGGCTCAGAATGATAGTGTTTCCACGCGCCTCCTTTGCCATCCAACATTTCCGATTGACAAACTATTTTCCACTTTCCCATTTGTACCGCTTTATTCATTTCGTGCTCCCAGTAAATTGCCCGCGGCTTCAATGCTTCATTTGAAAATGTAGGGACAAGACTTACTCCAGCTTCCGCTGTAATTGTGTGCCCGTTAAACTTTGCCGGATATTTTGCATGGGCCAGTTCAACTATCGTTGGCATTATGTCTATTTCATGGCCGGGTTGCTTCCGTATTTCACCATCGTGTTTAATACCATTCGGCCAGTGTATAATAAGCGGAGTGGAAATTCCTCCTTCGTAAACCCAATGCTTGTACATACGGTAAGGGGTATTCGAAACGTTCGCCCATTGTCTCATGTAAGAAATATAAGTATCGGCCGGACCTGCCATTATTTCTTTTCCCTGGCGAACCAATCGTCCATCTCTGGTTACCGGCGGATTTTGGGAATATTGAATACTTTCTTTTGTTAAACGCATAAGACTGTCAGATTTGTTTTTTGCAACTGTGCCTGTTGCTCCTGTACCTACCATTTCATGACAACCACCATTATCCTGTAAAAAAATAATGATGGTGTTATCATACAATCCTTCTTTTTTCAATTCATTAATAATTTTTCCAATCCCCTGGTCCATCACATCAATCATGGCGGCATACGTTTCCATTCTTCTGGCCATAGCAGGTTTATTTTTTTCATTTGCCCAGGAAGGCGTTACGGCTGCTGAATCGGGTGGCGAGAGTTGGATGTTGTTGGCTACCACACCTAATTTTTTCATTTTTGCAAAACGCTGCGCACGAATGGATTCATATCCGGCATCATACCTGCCCTTATATTTTTGAATTTCATTTTCAGGTGCCTGCATGGGCCAGTGGGCAGTCGTATAGGCTACATACATAAAAAAAGGCTTTTGTTTATCGCGTTCTTTTATGAACTGCACCGTGTTATCGGAAATTGCATTGGTGAAGTAATATTCTTTTGGCTGATATTTTTTATCATTATACGGGCTGATAAGCTGGTTGCCCCTGCAAAGTGAACCAGGATCATAATAGTTTGCGGCGCCGAGTATGATCCCATAAAACTTATCGAAGCCACGTTGTAGCGGCCAGTCGTATTTTTTATAGTCACTCAACCCGGGAGTTGCGGCATCCGATTTTAACGCTAAATGCCATTTTCCGGTCATATAAGTAGCGTAACCAGATTGTTTCAACACTTCCGCAATAGTTACGCAATCGTTATTTAATTCGGCTTTGTAACCTGCTTCGCTATGGGGGTGCGAATTCATCCATCCCATACCGGCCTGGTGCGGGTATAAACCGGTCATTAAACTTGCACGCGACGGGCAGCAACGGGATGTGTTGTAAAAATGTGTGTAGCGCAAGCCCTCACTGGCAAGCAGATCCAAATTAGGAGTATGAATTTCGCTGCCATAACAGCCGATATCAGAATAACCCATATCATCTGACAATACAAGAATAATATTAGGGCGATTATCTTTTGTCTTACCTGCCTGGGCATCACACTGGATGTTTATAAAAAGACAGCTTACCGAAAAGGAAAATATAAAAATATATTGTTTCATTTCATTTATTTAAGAGTTTCCATTTCATCTAAAAATTTTGACCAGGCCTTTGCCTGCTTTATCCGGTGCCCTGTTTTTTCGTTTGGTTTTATTGGTGAAATTCTCCCATCGGAAGCAATAAAATCGCTCAGCTGATTGTAGGAACGATGGACATTTAATGAGGATGACCGTGACCTTATCCATGTTTCACGATACCATTTTTCAAAAGGTTTTCTTTCAGCACGAAGTACGTCCAATTCCAACTGCTCAAGCGGCTTCATTGCTTTTTCTGCAAGACCTATGGCTTTCAGCTTATCATTTTCTGATAAGGCTGTTAACAGGATAAGAGATGATTGCGTGGGCCGGAAATCCATTAATAGAGGTAATTCTACGTTTTCAAAGAAAAACTGTTTTTGTTCCTTATTCATTTTTTGTGAGGCACCCGAAATAAGTGACAATATTGACTTGTATTTTTCATTGCGGCTTTTTAATAAATTGATTTCTGCTTCCCCAATAGGATCAGTTGGTTTTTGGTTGAACTTTTTGTAGAGGTTATTTATAAGATTTTCAAACATAAAGACGCCAAATCTCGTCATCAAAGGAGTTGACATTAATTCATAATATCGACTGTAAATGACGCTTACCTCCCTGTACACATTTTTTCCAAAATATTCTTTCGACCACCATTCAATATAATTTTTTTCCGGTTGCTTACCAACAGGAATAAACGAATTGTTCCAGTTTAGTTCAGCAATCATTCTTGCTTCCATTATGAACTCCCGCATTTCTGAAACATTTACCAACAAAAATTCTGTGGCTCCGGAATCAATAATATCCTGAAATTGCTCAGCAATCTTTTTAGCTGAAACTGTGTGCACATTTTGTTTTGAGCTATCCCCTCCGTAATAAGCCAGGTGATAATACACTCCATGTTTCCATTTGTTTTTTTCCCTTGGTAAACTTCTCATGATGCCGTCATTGTCATCGGGCCACACAATGATCACATTTTCGGGCACATTAAATGCATCCCGGTTGTTTTCATATTTATCAAGCATTTCAGTGTAAAGTGTAAAGTGAAAAAGAGCAGAATGATCCGCAGCAATTATATCTTTTACAATTTTTACCTGGTCCTGCAACACTTCTCCGAAAACCTTAGCCTGATCCTGTGAAGAAATATTTGCGGGAAATGTATAAGCATGATCATCAGTTCCTCTCAGACCGACCGGCCATATTGTTGACAGGTCTTTATTTTCTTCAACACCTGCCTGCCAGTATTTTAACATGTTTTCTTTATTCCTAAACCAATCCCAATCAGCAGTTAAGCCTCTTTTTTCGGCAAGGTTAAAACGTTCAATGCCGAAAGGATTTGATAAAAGGATATCATAGTGATGGGATGTGTAAAAAAGCCCCCAGTCACTCGCACATTTTTGAACTTCATACCGGCGGCGAACACGTGTATAAGGGGCTACAATGTTCATGCGTAAACGAAGCGCCGTTTCAAAAAATCTTTTATACCATTCCATTGACACATTACCAAACCTGTAGGGATAGTCATTTTCATCAAAAGGCCGCGGAAGAATGTCTTCATCATCATGGAAGAACCCGCGATATTTTATTGTAGGTTCACCAGAATAAAAATCAGTTCTTTTCAGTACAAGTGTTTCAAAAAATTCAGGGGCATAACCGGTCCATAAATAAAGAGGATCGATTCCCAAGCGTTCACTTAATATATATGCAGCAAAAGCAGTTCCCCGAAAATCAGAGCCAATAAGCCATACGGTATTATCTACCGTTACAATTTTACAAGCTTCCCATTTCTCTTTTAATTCAGTAGTATTAATAACTTCTGGGATTTCATCGTTCCCAATGGTAACAAGTCTTATGGTTGTAGCATGTGCGTCGGTTTTATTTACTAAGGGTGGCGTATAGCCGCTAATCCTTTCAATATCCTTTGCAAGTAATTTTGCGGCTTGTTGTACAGCGCTGTTCTCTTTGGCACTAATTACAATCCGGCATCCTTCACCGCCTTTTACAAGAACAATATCACCCGTTTGCTGTTTATTTTTTTGAATCCATGAACCGCGCCTGGTCATCGAACCGGCTTCACCAGGCTTTGCTCCGATATGGTTATTTTTTTCAAAATTATTTGAATGAAAATTCCACGGGCCTTGCAAGCCTAAAGATATTCCTCCCAGGGTGAGTGCGTTATTCTTTAGAAAATCTTTACGTGAAATTTTCTTATTCATTTTTTTTATTTATGTGCGCTTTTAATATTCATAAGCGCCTATGTCGGTTAAATTATTTCTTGGAACCGGGTAACCGTCAAGATCATTAGTGTATCCAAGAGGTGCTCCATGATTTATTGCAAGGCTGTTTTTCCGCAGTCTAAAATTTTCATTTCTCGCATCAATGAAAAGGGGGTTGGCAATGATATCTCCTCTACCTGGCTTAACCCCAATTGGATCTTGATCGCCGTTTGAAAAATACAAATTGTGATCATGCAGCTGATCGCCAATCATAGAACGTTTGTGCCCCTTTGGTTTTACATAAGGTCCGAATACCTTTATGTCTTGGGCCACAATAAAAATATTATTACGCACAGTTATGGAAGTTGAATCATGGTTGAAAGTCCAGAATACATAGCGGTCAACGTTTGGTTCACGGGTCCTCACAACAGTATTGTTGTAAACAAAGACATTTTTCATGGAACCACCACCGATAAACTGGTTGGTGTCATCACTAAGATTATACGCGACTGTTATGCTATCTACATTTCTGCCTGCAAGTTCAAGAAAGCCATGGTTATTAATCGAAATGTTATGGTGAATGTTTATGTCTCTTCCTTCAAAATTATCATCAATACCATCAAGTTCTACAACGCCTCCATCGGATCCGTAAGGGCCGCCATAAGAACCATAATTTACAATTCTATTATAAGAAATTTCGTTGTGCGGCTTTACGATCATAATGGCCATTGGCCCCCAGCTGTGCGCTAATGTATCTGTTGCGTCATGAAAATAATTATGGGTAATAAGATTATATGAGCCTTTTATTTTTACGGCAACAGGGGAATGAAAAAATTCGCAATTACGCAAAACATTATGTTGTGTTCCTAATGCAAAATATACAGCACCCATTTTTTGAACGTTCTTGTTCTTATGATCAGAGTTTGGAGGATTGGTATTATCATGAAAATAAAATCCGTCAATGATGATATAACTCCCCTGGATTTGAAAAATATTTCCGTTCAGGATATTCCAATCAGGATTTGTGAAAGACGGGGCAGGACCAGCACCGGCGTGTAAAAAAATACTTTGCAACTCAGAACGATCCGTTCGTAAGACGTCATCTGCTCCTGCGCTATAGCTGGAAAAAACAATGGGCTTCCCTTTAACACCCGAACTCTTAAATATAAATCCTCCCTTGTAGGAAGATCCTTTTGCAAACAAAATACTATCACCGGGAAGAAATGTTTTTGTTTCCAGGTTTTTAAAACTTTTCCAGGAGGCATCCCTGGAAGTTCCTGCATTATCATCATTTCCTAAGCGACCATTTATATAATAATTCGTAGCCATTGATGGCGCAGCAAAGAGGAATAAACCTGTGAAGAAAACAATTCGATAAAGAGAACGATATGTTGCTTTTGATTTAATCATCTATATTTTAAAAAAATGATTTCTTTTAATGCTTACCGGTTCCGGTTGAAAGAAGATGGCTCGAAAATCCTTAGATGGTTTGAAAGTCTGCTGTAGATAATCTTTCAGAATAAAACACAAATTACCAGATCAACTTTTTTAACGCAAAAACCAATGTTTTATTCGAACGAAGTTTGCAGCAATACCAATCTCCTGTCACCGCTGAAAGTCATCTTAATATTTGTTGAATTTACCGGGCAATCAACACCAGCTTTTTCTCCGGGTTTTATTTCTTTATCCACCTTTTTATCATTGACGGAAATATTTATTGTCAGGTTTTCATCCGAAGGATTCCACACTATGGTTGATGCTTTTGTCTTTCCTGCAGGAATACTACACCAAAAGGTCCCTTCGCCTATATTATTATTTTGATCATCGGGATATGGAATATCGCCAAAGCCGCGCAGATGATAAGGGCCAAACGGCCGCCGCCCGAAGGGCACGTATTGTAAGCCAGGCTGGGTGTTAAAGCCACCACCATGCCCTGCAAACTCATGTCCTTCTTTATCCACTACCAGTTGTATTTTACTGTAAGACCCTGTAAGTCGTGGCTTTCCATTTAATAAAAGCCCACTGTTGATGCCCGTTAATATTCCTCTCTCTGAGCCATAGTCACCCCAGATAACAGGGCTATTAATTAATACATATTTCTCATGTTCATAACCCGAACCAGCAAACGCCATTATATTTTTTAGGATCCGGTCAGAAACTGGATCAATACCTGCCCGGTTCACCAGATCCAGGCCACAAACCAAAATGCTTCCTTTACCATCAAACATTTCAGCAACAGCAATTCCATCGAGGGCCGGGCCATAATCGGCCAGCACTGCAGTTGAGCCAATATCCTGTTTATTCTGCAAAACAAATCCATTTGTAACTGGATATATTGCGGGAAATCCTGGCTTGCTTTCGTCCCAATTTGTATAATCTGACCAATATTCAAGATTCTCTCTTTTAATACCGGTAAAAACAGGGCTTGACCAACGCTCTACATTTATATTGTAACCGTTTCTGGACGGGCGTGGGGGTGGCGGATATACCGGCGTGTCAAGGTTCATTTTGATATTTACCAAATGACCATTTAATATGGCATTCAGGTTTTCCAAATGCGATTCATCCTGGCCAAGGCAAACAACCCGCCCTCCATTTTTTATAAATTGTTTTATCGCTACTGCATTATTCTTCAACTTTTCATCAGCTGAATTTTTGCCAACCACCAAAACATGATTTCCTTTCAGATTAGTAAACGAAGAAATAAGTTGATTTTTTATTTCATTTTTTTGAAATGCGATTTTTGTATCACCATTGGGATCGTATAACCATACTTGTTTTTGAGAGGGTTGCACCGATCTTTTATAATTTTTTCCTGCAATAAAAATATCGTAATAATTTTCCGAAACAATTGAATGGTCTTTTATAATTTTTCCGACTAATTTATATTTCCCTGCAGGAACTAATGCAGGTAACTCAAGCGAAAGGTTCTTTTCCCAGGTTCCATAGTATTTTACGACGGGCAATGGTATTGTATCGCCTGCAAGTATTGTATTTGTATTATCCTGAAGCTGGTATACCAAAGAAGCATTGGTAAGATCATTAAAATTGTCATCATCATTAATTATGTGCGCAATAGGATGAATAGTCGCACCCGCATAGGCTTGTGGCGTAAAACATTCCCAACTTATTAATATGGGCTGATAAGATATTTTAGCCTGTTGCGTTACCGCCTTTGGATCCATATCCACAAAATTCTTGATTGTATTCCAGTTGTGAAATAAGATAGTAAACGGAAATAGGCCGCTTAAATCATGATTGATATTTCTCAGCTGTCTGAAATATTCTGCCGCATGTTGAAAAGTGAAACTTTGATGTTCGTCTGCGAGTTGTGCCTGCAATTTCCATGGTGCATGGCCTGTCCAGTTTAATTGAGAGCCCGGGTTTTTATGATTGGGAGTAAGATTGTATTCACCTCCCGGACCTGTATAATTTCCTACACATTCAGTAAATGTAATGGGCTGATCATTTTCTTTTTTAAAAGGTATAATATCCTCATTATACCGGATGTGCAGAAACGTAAACGGCGATGAATAATACCAGCCCCAGTAGCGATGTAAATCGCATATATCACCCGATTGTCCATAGCCATAGCCGGCATTACCGATATACACTCTTGTGCTGTCCCATTTTCTTAACTGAGTATGTGCATAGCTTAGAAATTTTTTCCACTTTAAATGAATATCGCCTGCAAAAGGGGTTTCATTGGTCATAGCATAAATCATTAAACTTGGATGAGAAGCAATGGAAGGATACTTTTCATTTTCATACCAGGCAACCGCTTTGTCATAATCTTTGGGAGGTTTTTCACCATCCACAGAGCCACTATAATTACCGCCAAAAACCATCATACCTAATTCGTCACATACATTATACCAGGTAGTATCATCGGGAATTCGAATAATATTTACATGAATGCTTTTCATAAAACGGATATAATCTTCAGCAAATTTCCTGCTGGTCTCGATACTATCCGGGATGCCGCGCCCGGGAGGATTTATGGCGATACCTCTTAAAAAAACCGGATGTCCGTTTAAAAATAAATTGCCATTCCTGGCTTCAAAGAAACGAAAGCCTATGCGCTGATTCTGCCGCTGAATTGTTCCTGAAGCATCGGTTGCCGTGAATATTATTTTATAAAGATTTGGATGAACAGGCGTCCATTCATTTACTTTTAAATTGCCGACGTAAAAGAGCATTTTATTTTCAGCAGTATTTATATCAGAAGATTGAACCGGGTTATCGAAAACGACTTCGCCTGATTGATCATCAATAATTTTGATTGTAAATTTTGAAGCGAAAGAAGGAATTGTATTCCAGGTGACTTCAAGCTTTATAGAGTTTTGAGTAGTGAAAGGTATTATTCTTTTTATGTTGTTCTGTGCATACGATTTTTCTCCAACACCAATTGTCAAAATAATTAGTAAGGTCAAAACCGAGAAATAAACGATATTTTTTTTATCACTAATCATCTACATTTAGTTTTATAATTAACTTATTTTGATTTTTTTTCTTCTGCCTTCTTCAAAGTGAGCAACAAGGGCTGCGCTTCGGTATCACCATCAATAACAGCTTTAATAAAGACTTCTGCTGTGGCATTTTCAGAAGCAAGCGTACCCGTGAAAATGAGCCGGATACTTTTATCTTCACCTGCTTTTAACTGAAAGGGATACTCCAACTTATCTGAAGAAAAGCCTTTTGGTAATTCCAATAAAAGCGTACCCTTGGCACCGATATTCCTTATCTCTTTTACCGTAATGACCTGGATGATCGTGGTTTCTTTATCCAGCGGCATTTCGAAATCACCCCCTACGTCATTTGTTTTAACAGTATGCGGATTAAAAATTAAACGGACAGGAGAAAATATGACCCTCCAGCCCAGTTTTTTATGAGCACGGTCGTAGGAAATCAATCCTTTTAAATGAAATGGAGGACGTGGATCAGGACTGCCCCCTGTCCAGCTCGGACGACACCAAAACTCGGAGGAGCTCCAATACATTTTACCAAAAAAATGTTTACGGTTATCTAATAAACGATTGTGTGCATCAACAATGAAGCCCTGGTAAAATTCTGTACTCTTTGCTGTCCCTGGCTTATCAACAATTGCTTCAGCTCCATATTCTGAAAGCATGATGGGTTTATTACCTGCATAAGCCTGAACTGATTCAATGAGGTTCGCAATCACATTCACATCTTTTGTATACCAGCCTGCATAATAATTTTGGGCGACAAAATCCTGGTATTCAAAAGTAGTATCAGTTGTATGGCGGTGGGTAACCTGTGTGAATAATCTTCTTGTATCTAATGAACGGCCAACCTTTATGGTATCTCTTACATATTCTGCTGCGCCGTCCTGCTCAGTAAAATTTTCATTGCCCACTGACCATCCAATTATGGACGGATGGCTTCTATCCCGATGAATCATCTTCGTTAGTTGCATAGCCGCGAAATCTTTTACTTCTTTTGACGCTAATACATTTCCTTTTAACCCGGTAACATTTATTTCTTCTATCACCAGCAATCCCAATTCGTCAGCGGCGTCTAATTGTGCCGGCGTTGTCGGATAATGGGCAGGACGAAAAAAGCGAAAGCCTTTGTCACGCAATTCTTTTAGTTCCTCAAAAGGTAATCTGTCCGGTTGTGTTCTGCCAAGTCCGGGGTAGTCAGCATGTCTGTCAAAGCCCTGTAAATTTTCTATAACTTTTCCATTAATCAAAATATCACGCCCCGTAACTTTTACATCCCGGAACCCGGTACGTACTTTTAGGACTCCAAAATCTCCTTTTATAACCACGGTGTATAAATGAGGGCTCTCAGGATTCCATAGGGTGGGATGCTGGATTTTTAAAGCGGGGAGTTTTATAACGTTTTCTCCTGGAGGCAAGTTGGCATTTATCTTGAAAGACGCAGCTATTTTACCGGTGGAAGTATGATAAATTTCAACACCAAGATTTTTAATTTTTAAGGATCTGGTTGCATTCAGTCCTGTTGCATATAATTGTAAAGTACCATTCATAGCACCTTCAGCCCTCAGATCTGTAAGGGAAACAGATGGATGCCTTTCAATATGCACTTCCTGCAGAAGGCCACCCCAGTTCCAATAGAATTCATTTATTCTTTTAAAAACCCCCATGCTCGAAAAGCGGTTATCAACGATGATGGCAATTTCATTTTCACCGTTTTTTGTTTGTTTACTGATATCAAAGCGTGAAGGAAGATAACCGCCGCGTGTGTTACCGACTTCTTTTCCATTAATGAAAACACGACCACTCCAGTAACAGGATTGTAATACAATAAATAGTTCGTCTTCTATATTTTTTATGGGAAGGTTAATGATCTTTTTATAGATGCCCAATATACCTTCATAGACATTCCATTTTTTATTTACTGCACCTAATGAATTGGGAACAAAAATTTTTGTCCATTCACCATCGTTATAACCGGGTTTAACTGCCTCAGGAACGTCTCCTTCTAAAGCATTTGCCGGAAGCCCGCTCATTTCTGCAAATTGCCAGGCACCGGTCAAAGAGATTTTTTTAGGATCTTGCTTTTGCGTTCCCTGTATGGTTTTGTTTTCAAGCGTTTTAGTTCCATCCTTAGTATCTGCTTCAATCCGCAATTCATGAGGGCCTTCTTGAAACCATGCAGGGTCAGTAACGGTACTCCACATCGGTTTTACATTCACTTTCGTGGCATAAAGATCAGTAAGTTCTGATACGAGCATGTCATCAATAAAAAAACGAACGGCTGTTGTTCCTTCAGGAGGAGTCGCTCTTAACTGTAAAAGCGAGGCAGGAGATCGATCATCAGGTCCATAAATTGACCCTTTGAATTCCGATTCTGCAAAGACCTTTGATAAAGAACTGCTCATCAGTAGTGAGGCCGCTGTTCCCCCACTAATCTTTAAAAACTTTTTTCTGTTTAGCATTTTATTTTTTTATTGTTCACTTCCATTCCGCATAATGCTGCAGTTCCTTTATCGGCTTGAAAGAAACAGGAATGAGTTAACGATTTCAACACCTGTAACAAAAATTTGTTACCTGCATGGGCATACGCAGATTGGTTCATTGTCAATATTAACCTCTA
>Ga0207678_10001357_pt1 | contig 22546 bp, 16 predicted proteins | sample KBSC63metaG_FD_184319 | JGI IMG/M metagenome (GOLD analysis project Ga0207678, IMG submission 184319) | Corn rhizosphere microbial communities from Kellogg Biological Station, Michigan, USA - KBS C6-3 metaG (SPAdes) (version 2) | ecosystem: Host-associated > Plants > Roots > Rhizosphere > Soil ... | reverse complement strand
CCCCCCGCTCCCCGCGACCCGGCTGTCTCGGCCACGGCCACGGCCTGCCAGGGCCGTGGACGAGACGGCCCGTCCCTTATCCGGGCGCCAGCTTGCGGGGCCTCGTCCTTTCCGGGCGCCAGCTTGCGGGCCTTCGTCCCTTCCGGGCGCCGGCTTGCGGGGCCCCGTCCCTTCCGGGCGCCGGCTTGCGGGGCCGCGTCCCCTCCCCTCTCGGCCGCCAGCTCCAATGGCCCACATCCCGTCCCGGCCGCGTCCCTTCCCATCGCCGGCCAGCGGCGCCGGGGTCATTTCGTCTTCGTCTGGACCTTGCAGGCCTGCGGGTGGCCGCTGTGGAAGTAGCAGTGGTCGTTCACCCAGTGAACCGTGTAGCGGATGCCGGCGAGGACCACGTTGTGGCGGATCGCGTAGAAGACGGTGACCCTGCCGAAATAGTCGTTCGGGCCCTGGAACCAGGTGACGCCGCACTTGAGCCGGGCCTTGGTGAGCCGCTCGCACTTGACCGTCTTTTCCTGGCCGTGGGCGAACTTCGGGCCGAAGGCTTCCTCCATCCCCAGGAGGCTGATTTCTTCGGAGCGTTCGCGCGTGAGCAGGGGGATGTGGGCCTTCGGCACCTTGACCTGTGGCTCCGGCGCGCCCGCTTCGACCGCGTCGATCCAGCTCTGCACCCAGGAGGAGATCTGGTCGACGCGGGTGAAGACGGCCGGGCTGGCGGGGTTGCAGGAGCCGTCGCCGAGGCTCGTCACCCCGAGCTCGACCGGCGTGCCGTCCGCCCGCGTGGCGATCGCCGGGCCGCCGGAGTCGCCGTGGCAGGTGGTGATGTGGAAGTGGGGCGAGTCGAGCGCGCAGACCTGGCGGTTCGGGTCGAAGAAGGGGTAGAAGCGCCGCGTGCCTTCCTTGCAGCGCGAGGCTTCCTCGATCGGCACCGTCGCCGCCTGCAGCTGGTTCGGCGCGTGGCCCGTGTTGCGGTTGTCGATTCCCCAGCCGGCGACGGTCAGCTGGTCGCCCGGTTCGTAGAGTGCCGCGTCGGCCCCGGTGGCGAGCGCGATCGGCGGCGCGGCCACCGGTTCGGTGAGGATCAGGAGGCCGGCGTCGCCGTGCAACTCAGTCGGATCGAAGCCAGGGTAGGCCAGCACCCGTTCGACTTTGCTGACCTGCGTAAGCTGGATCTTCTTCAGGTTGGAGACCCCGGTCGCGACGGCGATCAGTTCCGGCTCGACGATCGAGCTCGATTCGATGTCCTCGACGCAGTGCCCGGCGGTGAGGACGACCCGCGGCGCGACCACGGTGCCCGTGCAGGCGTAGCCGGCCGTCGCCTGCACCCCTTCGATGAAGGCGAGCGAGGGATATTCCGCGATCGTCGCGTTGTGCCCGCCGATCACCGAGCCGGTGGCCTTGGGGTTCGGCGCGGCGGTCGCGGTGGCGGCGAGGATGAGCCCCGCGACGAGCGCGAGGGCGGCGAGAAGCGGCGCCGCGGCGCGGCGGCGCGGAAAGAGGTTCAAATTGGCCTCGTTCGGTCGGATCGTCACATTTTCCCCTGCGTAGAGGCCGGTCGGCCCAGAGCGGCGAGTGTAGCGGCGTGTCTCCATGAAACCCGGCAGAGGGCGACAAGTTTCCGGGGCGCCTCGCCGGAATCGACCGCCGCCGGTCGGCTCAGTACCAGTAACAGGAGTGGGCGGGGATGTACTTGCCGATCCGTTCGCCTTCGCGCATGAAGTCGCCGCGGTTCATCTGGAGGCCGTCTTCCTTGGCGTTCTTCGCGTTCAGCGGGTTGAACATGTGTTCCAGCATCGACTTCGAGGCCCAGCCGTAGGTCAGGCCGGAGCGGGCGACCGAGAGGTAGACGCGGTAGGAGAAGGGACTGTCGCTGGACGGGTGGTCGCCCGGGGCCGGGAAGAGCCCGCTGAGGCTCTTGAAGTAGGCCAGTTCGGGGGCGCGGTAGAAGGGGTAGGAGATGTCGCGGCAGTAATAGTGTTCGCCGAGGTTCGTGGCTTCGGTGGTGGTTTCCGGTTCCGTGTTCCAGATCGGGAAGACGAGGGGGACGAGCCGCGTGTAGAGCTCGCGTTCGAAGCCGTCGGTCGTCAGCTGGCGGGCCGCTTCGGCCATCCGCGGGCCGTAGGCGAGTTCGGCGTATTCGCCCTTCGGCCCACAGCTGCCTTCCGGGTTGCAGCCGCCGTATTTGCCCATCAGCTGGAGCTTGCTCCAGTCGCTGACCACGATGTCGCCGAAGCGGGCGAACGACTTTTCGCTCGCCTTCGCCTGCTTGACCAGCTCTTCGCCGAGTTTCGCCGCTTCGACTTCGATGCTCGGCTTGCCTTCGGAGCCGTCGTAGTTGGTGTTGTAGACGGCCTGTCCGGACTCCCCGGCGATCACCGACGCTTCGATGAACTTCACGACCGCCCCCGCCTCGGGGAACCCGGCGAACGTGGCGGCGACCTGGGCGACCTGCGACAGGAACGAGAGGAACGCGGCCGTGGACTTGCCCCTTTCCTTCAGCTTTTCGAGCAGGTTCTTGAGTTCGGCGTTGATCTTGAACGCCTTCTCCCAGGCTTCCGTCCCACCGCCGGCGGGGGAGGCGAGCTCTTCCATGTAGGCCCGCACCGACTTGACCAGGGGCAGCTCGACGGTGAGGTCTTCGATCGCCGCGTGGAAGGCCCTGGAGCTGAAGCCCTGGCGAGGTTCGAAGTCGACGGCGTTCACCTCTTCGAGCGCTTCGCCGGCGAGCGCGGGGGTGGTCAGCTTGTTCCAGTAGCTGAACCGCGGGCGGGAGCCGAGCAGCTTCGTGTGCGTGCCGATCCAGGTCATCGCCGCCATCACTTCGGGGTTGTTTTCGTCCGGCCAGGGCTCGGTGCCGGGTTCGCCGAGGATCGTGTTCATCAGCAGTTCGTTCGGCGCCGTCGTCGGGTTGACCGATTCGGGCCGGTAGATGGAGTCGCCGTCGGGGACGAAGACGCCGCGCAGCCGCGCCCCCGGGGCGGAGGACTCGGCGCCCGCGCCTTCGAGCAACTTCGCCGCGCCGACCAGCGAGTAGTCGGCGCCGGTCGTGGCCGCGCCCTTGACCAGTTCTTCGCGGGTGCCGCCGACGCCCGCCACCGCGCTCAGCAGCTTTTCCCAGGGCGGGGTGCCCGGCTGGTAGAGGATCTTCCTGGCCTGCCTGGAGCCGTGGATCGAGGTGATGAGGACGATCGCCTGCCTCTGGGCGAGGCCCGTGACGTAGGGGGCCATCCGTTCGAGGGCGGCGCGGGCGGGGCCGTAGTTGTATTCCTGTTCTTCGCCGACGACCGCGGTGACGAAGGTCTTGCTTTCGATCGGCGCCAGCGTCAGGCGGTTGTAGCCGGCGACGAGGAAGCCGCCCTCGTCGACGGGCACGGTCCCCTTGACTTCGACCGCGCCCGAGCCCTTGCCGATGCGCTGGGTGACGCTGCATCCCTGCGGGTTGCACTCGGAGGCCGCGCGGGTGTCGAAGGGGATCCGCCGCGGCGAGACGAAGCCGTAGTGCGGCGTCGGCACGCTCGAGTCGGGACTGAGGTAACCGACCAGCCCGTTCGTCCCGGCGCCCGCGGTGATCGCCGCTTCGCCCTGCGAGAGCCCCGGGACGCCGACCCCGGCCAGTTCCCCGGCCTTGGCGGCGGTGATCTGCGCGCCGATTTCCGGGTCGGATTCCTTCGGGAAGCCGATCGCGGCGAGGTTGGCTTCGACGAACTTGGCTTCGTCGGGCGGCGCCCATTCCATCCCCGCGCCGCCGCTCTTGTGGGAGGCGGCGATGACCAGGGTTTCGTTGCCGAGGCCGGCGAGTTCTTCGCCGAGCTTGGCGGCCACCGGGACGCCGACCAGGGCGGGGGCGACCGCGCCCGCTTCGCCGACCCGGCAGGCGTACCAGCTGCCGCTCTGCGCGGTCTTGCAGATGCCGTAGGTGCGGTTCCACTTCAGCGCCGTGGTCGAGCGTTCGAGCGCGACGACCTGCCAGATCGCCTCGTAGGAGATCCCTTCGATCGTGCCCGAGTAGTTCTTGGCGCCGGCGGCGGTCCGCAGGTAGGGCGCGGCGAGGTCGTTGGGGCCGATCCGGATCCCCGGCTGGGTGCCGCTGTCGCCGGCCTTGACTTCGGTGTCGAGGTTCACCAACGGGGTGGAGGGGACGACGTAGATCGTCACCGTGTCGGTGCTCGTTCCGCTCGCACCGGAGGCCGACATTTCCAGCGTGTAGCGGCCGGGGACGCCAGGGGCGAAGATCGGGCTCAGCGTGTCGGCTTCTTCGAGGCCCGCCGGTTCCGGCCCGCCGGGCGGCGGCGCGATCGTCGCCAACGGGGCCGAGAGTTCGCTCCGCGCAGGGGCCGAGACGACGCTCCATTCGACTTCGGGGCTGCTTTGTTCCGGGCCGTCCTGTGCGGCGCTGGCCTGTGCGGCGCCGCCTTGCGTCGAGGCCGGCATCAGCACCTGCCCGTGCAGTTCGGTGCGCGCGCCGGCGGTGACGCGAAGGTCCCGGCCGGCACTCGTCATCGGCGCGCGGTGGGCGACGACGAAGTTCACCGCGGCGCGCCAGTAGCCGCTGCCCTCGCGCTTCACCCAGACGACGAGGGTGTTGCGGCCCCGTCGCAGGCCGTCGACCAGCGAGGCCTCGAGGTAGCGCCGATGGCGCCTCAGGTTGACCCGGAAGCGCTTGCCGATCGGGACGCCGTTCAACCTCGCCCGCAGGTCATCGCGCTCGGGTCCGGCGGCGACCACCAGCCGCAGGTGGTTGCGCTGGATCCGCTCTCCCGGCCGCGGCGAGGCAATCGGTCCCGACGACTTGGCCGGCTGGGTGGCCTGCCCCCGGCTCGTCGTCGCCCCGGCGCTCTCCGGCCCCGTCGCCACGACCACCGCGACGATCGCGACGAGCAGCGAGGCGAACAGTGCGAGATGGGTAAGAGCCCGAGCCGTCACCTTCACGGCCGGAGATCGTATGGCCGCGCGATCCCCTTGAGAAGGGGACCTAGGCCCCCTGTCGACTTTGGGCCAGATGGTTGATTTCGCCGGCTCCGCGCCCGGGAAGAGACGGGGCCCCGCAGGCTGGCGCCCAGGGGTAGGGACCCGCCCCTCTCGCCACGGCCCGGGCAGGCTGTGGCCGTGGCGAGAGGGGCGGGTATGAAAGGCGTGGAGGAACCGTCACGGAAGCGCCCCGGGAGCGCCTCGGGACGCCCACGTCGAGCGCCCAGGGCCGGTCCTCGAACGGTCAGGAATCTGCCGGGTTGGTTACTTCGACATGGCCGAAGTTTCCAACCGCGCAGATCCCCGACCGGTCCCGCGTGGTTCGAAATGGTCGCCATACGACTATTTCGAACCACGCAGATTCCCGACCGTTCGAATCTCGGCATGTCCCATGAGGGATCGTCACGTAAGTCCGACTTCGCGACGTCCCTGTGACGCCTCCCCTACAAAAGCCTCACGTCCTGGGCGCCTCATGGGGGTCACAGCCTGCCATGACCCCCATGAGGCGCCCAGGACGGCCACCGACCCAGCTCGGACGGCGCCCGGGCCGCGAACCCCCGCCCGTCCCTTCCCGCCCGTGCCATGCCCGCCCGTCCCTTCCCGCCGCGGAACCAACCATCCAGCCTCGATCCGAGGTGGAAGAGGACTTGCGACTCACGGCACTAGTGGGAGGACCCGGGCATCGGGGGCGGGGCGTTAGTCGTCTGCAGGGCCCCGGCGGCGCCCTTGATCATGTCGCCGAAGGAATGGTCGACGAAGGGGTAGGTGCCCTCTTGGTCCAGGGTCAGTTCGACGTAGCCGCCCTGGGAGGGGGCGAGGCTGATCGTCTGGGCGTCGTGGCCTTCGACGCCCTCCACCATGGTCCGGTCGAAGATGCTGCCGATCACGTGGAAGGCGGTCCACTTGCTGGGGCCGGCGTTCAGGATCCAGAGGCGGACGCGGTGGCCGCGGTCGACCACGATCGGCGCCTCCTGGTACTGGTTCGCGTAGCCGTTGAAGGCGATCACGTCGGGCTGCTCGGCTTCCATCTTCGCCAGGTCGGCCATGCCACCCGGTTCGCCCTGGTAGTACTCCTGCTGGGTCAGCCAGAATTCGTGGTGGGACGGGGGCAGGTTCTTCGGCTTGACGATGAACATGCCGACCATGCCCGCCCCGGTGTGCAGCAGGATCGGCTGGGTCGCGCAGTGGTACATGAAGACGCCGGGATGCTCGGCGACGAAGGTGAACGAGTGGGTCTTGCCGGGCGCCACGTCGACGTAGGCTTCGCCAGGGTCCACCTCGGCCGCGTGGAGGTCGATCGAGTGGGACATCGTCACGCCCATCGCCTTCGAGCCGCCGTTGACGAGGGTCATCTTCACCTTGTCGCCGACGTTCACCACCATCGGCGCCGAGACCCCGGTGCCGCGGTAGAAGGTGCCGTTCACCCCGAACGACCAGACTTCGGTGGGCGGCTCCTCGGGCGAGACCTTGGTGACGTGCTGGTAGACCTCGACCCGGAAGTGCTTGACCGGGCCCGGAGGCACGGCCGGCAGCGTCGGGTCGACGCGCTGGAAGGGCTCGAAGGCGACGCTCTTCCCGGCGGCGGACGCGGTGGCGGCGCCGGCGGCCGTCGTCCCGCCCATGTCCGTGCCACTCATGTCCATGTCTGGCATCGAGGCCTGTTCGCCCGCGGCGGCGGCGACCGGCGCTTCGCCGGGGCTGTCTTCGCCGCCGATCACGAGGACGGTGACGCCCGCGATCGCGGCCATCAGCACGGCGAAGCCGGCGAGCAGGATCGCGAAGCTGCTCCGCGTCGTCTCGGCGTCGAAGCGTTCGTCGAGGCGGCCGTCGATCCGCTGGTCGAGCGGGTCGAGGGGCGGCGATCCGGAGGGACGGCGGTGGTGGCCGCGCGGCTGCCTGCGCTTGCTCGGTCGCGGTCTTCTCTGTCGTGCCACGGTGCTCATCTGGGCTCCCTTCGCTTGTCCATCGAGCATCGGGGAGCGCCCCGCCCGCGACAAGGCGAACGGCGCCAAATGTGGGTGCCGTGATCTAAGCTCAGTCATAACCGTTCGTTATGACTTGAAGCCCCGGGCGGCCGGGGCGCGGCAGGAGACACGGCATGGCAAAACCGCTGCGGGCGCCGGACATCATCGAGTTGCGCGCCTTCTGCCTGGCGGCCGATCTCGGCGGGATCGGCCGGGCCGCCGTCGCCTTGCGCACCAGCCAGCCGGCGGTGTCGAAGCGGCTCCGCGCGCTCGAGGCGATCGCCGGGGCGAAGCTGCTGGAGCGCTCGAGCTCGGGCGTGAAGCTCACCGCGGCGGGGAGGCGGCTCTACCCCGAGGCCCGGCGCCTCCTCGACCAGGCCGACGCGATCACCGACCTGCTCGGCACTCTCGGCGCGACGAAGGAGACGCTGCGGATCGCCGTCAGCCACACGGTCGGCGAGTACCACCTGGCGCCCGAGCTGGTCGCCTACCAGACGCGACCCGGAATCCAGCGCCCGCTGGAGCTGACCGCGGCGAACTCCCAGGCGGTGCGGCGGATGGTGGTCGACGGCCGCGCCGAGATCGGCATCGTCGCCAACCGCCTGCCGGATGACCCCGAGGACCACCTCGAGGAGCTCGAGCTGCTCGACGACGAGATCGTGCTCGCCGTCCCCGAGTCCCATCCCTGGTATCGGCGGGAGACGATCGGGCGCGACGAGTTCCTGCGCACGCCGCTGATCGTGCGCGACCCCGGCGCCCACGGCCGCCGCCTCGTCGATGCCGTCCTGGCCTCCTTCCGCGAGCGGCTGGCGACGCCGCGCCTCGAGGTCGGGAGCTCCGCCGCCGCGAAGCGCGAGGCCCTGGAGCTCGAGACGCCGATCCTGCTCTCCGCCCTGGCGCTCGACGAACGCCTCGACCGCCTGTACCGGCGGCCGATCGAGGGCCTTCGCTTCCGGCGCCGCTTCCTCGTCGTCTGCCGCTCGTCATCCGACCTCCGGGCGAGCGAACGCGATCTGATCGAGTTCCTGCGACGTCGCCGGCTGACCGTCGTTCCCTCGCCTGACCCGACGGCGGACCGGTAGCGGCGGGGGGTCGCCTCGGTGGCCCCGCGGTCACGTCTCCGCTACCTGTCCAGGCGCGCGGCGAGCTTCTCCTTGAACGAGTAGTACCAGAGGAACCCGAAGCCCATGTAGATCGCCGCGACGACGGCCCAGTAGGCGATCGTGTCGACCGACGCCGACGCGACCCCCCTCGGGCTTCGTCTCGATCTCCTCGTCGCGGACGGCGACGAACCGTCTGATCCGGATGGTGTTGGTGGACATCTGCCTCCCCTTTCTCGAGGCCTGGCGCGGCCCGCTTGCGATTGCCGACCCCGAACCTAGGCGGGCACGGGGCGCCTTCCATCCGGGGTTTGCCCACGGCCGTGGGTCGCGGTCGCACGGATGGCCCCTCAGTCAGCGAGCAGGGAGCGCGCCTGGCGGGTCATCTCGAGATCCTCGCGCGCGGCGACCAGCAGCACGGCCACGGGGACGCCCGCCGGCGACAGCTTGGTGTCGGCGAGGCCTCGCTCGTTGGCCGCCGGGTCCAGCTCGACGCCGAGGAAGGCGGCCGCCGCGCAGGCGCGCTCGCGCACCGCGGTCGAGTTCTCGCCGACGCCGCCGGTGAAGACCAGGGCATCGAGCCCGTCCATCGCCGCCGCCATCGCGGCGATCGCCGCGCCGAGGCGGTGGACGTAGACGTCGAGCGCGAGGGTCGCGCGCTCCTCGCCCCGGGCGGCGCCCGCGACGACCTCGCGCAGGTCCGCCGTCCCCGCCAATCCGAGCAGGCCCGCCTCGCGATCGAGCGCCCGCTCCATCTCCTCCGGCCCGATGCCACGGTGGCGCTGCAGCCAGAGCAGGAGGCCGGGATCGACCGAGCCGGCGCGGGTCGCCATCACCAGGCCCTCGAGCGGCGTGAAGCCCATCGTGGTGTCGACCGAGCGGCCCCGGGCGACCGCCGCCAGCGAGGCGCCCGCGCCGAGGTGGGCGGTGACCAGGCGCAGGTCATCCCGCGCCGCGCCGAGCAGCTCGGCGGCGCGCCGGCTCGCGTAGGCGTGGGAGAGGCCGTGGAACCCGTAGCGGCGCAGCGGCGTCGTGCCTCCGGCCCAGGCGGCGGGCAGCGCGTAGGTGCGCGCGGCGGCGGGCAGGTCGGCGTGGAAGGCGGTGTCGAAGCAGGCGAGGTTGGTGAGCCCGGGACGGAGCTCGCCGAGCGCCCGGATCGCGCGCACCGCCTGCGGGTTGTGCAGCGGCGCCAGGTCCGCGAGGCGGTCGAGCTCCGCCTCGACGCTCGCGTCGACCAGGGTCGCCCCGGTGAACTCGGCGCCGCCATGGACGACACGGTGGACGGCCGCGCCGGGGGGCGGGCCGGCATCGAGGATCGCCTCGAGCCCGTCGCGCAGCGCCGCCGGATCGCCGCCGGGCGCGCCGTCGCGCGTCGCCAGCACCTCGTCGCCGGGGCCGAGCAGCCGGAGCTTCAGGCTCGAGGAGCCGGCGTTGACGGTGAGGATCGGGCCCGCGCCGCTCACTCGGCCCGGGCCAGGGTCCAGTCGCGGACCTCGGGCATGTCCTCGAGGTGCTCGCGCACGTAGGAGAGGTGGCGGGCGAGCATCTCGCGGCAGTGGGCTTCGAGCTTGGCGGCGCCCGCGGGCGTGCGCGGCGCTCGCTCCAGCGTCATCAGTGCGAGGTGATAGCGGCTCATCCCGTTCAGCACGACCATGTCGAACGGGGTGGTCGTCGTCCCCTGCTCGCTGAAGCCGCGAACGTGAAAGCGGCCGGGGTGGGGGCGGCCGTGGATCACCTGGTGGAGCGCGCGGGCGTACCCGTGGAAGGCGAAGACGACCTCGAGATCACGGCCGAAGAGCGCGTCGAAGTCGTCCTCGGGGAGGCCGTGCGGATGGGCTGCGCGGGGGAAGAGCGTCATCAGGTCGACCACGTCGACGACGCGCACGCCCAGCTCGGGGGTGTGGCGCCGCAGCAGCTCGGCCGCGGCGACGATCTCCATCGTCGGGATGTCCCCGGCGGCGGCAAGGACCACGTCGGGATCGTCGGCGGCGTTGCTCGCCCAGTCCCAGCGCGAGGCGCCGACCCGGGCGTGCTCGACCGCCTCCTCGTACGTCAGGTACTGCAGCTGCGGCTGCTTGTCGATCACGATCAGGTTGACGTAGTCGCGGCTGCGCAGGCAGTGCTCGGCGACCGTGAGCAGGGTGTTCGCGTCGGGCGGGAAGTAGACGCGGACGACCTCGCCGCGGAGGCTGATCATCGTGTCGATCAGCCCCGGCCCCTGGTGGCTGAAGCCGTTGTGATCGTTGCGCCAGCAGGTCGAGGTGAGCAGCACGTTCAGCGAGGCGACGGGCGCGCGCCAGTCGAGCCGCCGCATCTCCTCCAGCCACTTGGTGTGCTGGATCGCCATCGACGCCGAGACCATCGCGAAGGCCTCGTAGGTGGCGAAGAGGCCGTGGCGGCCGCTCAGCAGGTAGCCCTCGAGCCAGCCCTGGCAGTTGTGCTCGGAGAGGACCTCCATCACGCGGCCGGCGGGCGAGACGTGGTCGTCGCCGGGAGCGGCGTCCATCAGGCAGCGGTCGGTCGCCTCGAAGACGGCCCCGAGGCGGTTCGAGTTGGTCTCGTCGGGGCAGAAGAGGCGGAAGTTCGCGCGCGCGTCGTTGGCGACGTAGACGTCACGCAGCAGCTCCCCGAGTCGGCGCGTCGATTCGGCCCGCTCGGTGGCGGGCTCGCCGACCGCGATCGCGTAGCCGGCCGGGTCGGGGATCTCCAGCGGCACGAGCCGGCGGCCGCCGTTGGCGTAGCTGGTCGCGCCCATCCGCTTCTCGCCGGTCGGCGCCAGCTTCGCGAGCTCGCCGACCAGGCGGCCGCGCTCGTCGAAGCGCTCGTCCGGCCGGTAGGAGCGCATCCACTCTTCGAGCATCGCCAGGTGATCGGGGTTCTCGCGCACCCCCGCGAGCGGGACCTGATGGGCGCGGAAGGTGCCCTCGACCTGGACGCCGTCGACCACCCTCGGCCCGGTCCAGCCCTTCGGCGTGCGCAGGACGATCACCGGCCAGCGCGGGCGGCCGGCGGCGCCGGCGCGCGCCTCGGACCGGATGCGGCCGATCGTCGCGCGGCATTCGGCCAGCGTCACGGCGAAGTCGCGGTGGACCGCGCGCGGGTCGGTGCCGCCGACGCAGTGCGCCGCGTACCCCTGGCCCGCCAGCAGCGCCGCGATCTCGTCTTCGCTCGCCCGTCCCAGCACCGTCGGCCCGGAGATCTTGTATTCGTTGAGGTGCAGGATCGGCAGCACGGCGCCGTCGCGCGCCGGGTTCAGGTAGCGGACCCCCTTCCAGGAGCCCTCCAGCGGCGCGGTCTCCGCCTCGCCGTCGCCGATCACGCAGGCGACGATGAGGTCGGGATGGTCGAAGGCGGCACCGAACGCGTGGACGAGCGCATAGCCGAGCTCGCCGCCCTCGTGGATCGAGCCGGGGGTCGGGACGCTGACGTGGCTGGGGATCCCGCCCGGGGTCGAGAACTGGCGCACCAGCCGCAGCAGACCCGCCTCGTCGGCGGACACCTCGGGGTAGATCTCGGAGTAGGTCCCCTCGAGGTAGACGTTGGCGACCACCGCCGGGCCGCCGTGGCCGGGGCCGGCGACGAAGAGCACGTCGTCCCCGGTCGCCGCGATCATGCGGTTGAGCTGGGCGTAGATCAGGTTCAGCCCCGGCGAGGTGCCCCAGTGGCCGAGCAGGCGCGGCTTGATGTGCTCGGGGCGCAGCGGCTCGCGCAGCAGGGGGTTCGCCTGCAGGTAGATCTGCCCGACGGTGAGGAAGTTCGCGGCCTCCCAATAGGCGAGGAGTCCGTCGAGCTCCGCCTCGTCGGGCGGAGCCGGCCGGATCGGCGTGGTCGCGCTCACGACCCCTGGGAGGCTGCCACGAGTGGCGCGCCGACGCGGGTCGGGCAGATCAGGACCGGGCAGGGCGCCCCCAGCGCCAGTTCCCCGGCGACGCTCTTGTGGAAGAGACGGGCGACGTGGCCGCGGACGTGGGTGCCGACCACCAGCAGGTCGACCCCGAGGGCCGCCGCCTTGGCCAGCTCGGGGACGGCGAAGCCGCGCAGCAGGACCGGCTGGGCGCGCACCTCGTGGGGAAGGCGCGCGACCCTCTCCTCCAGCTCCGCCCGCCGGACCTCCAGCTCGCTCGGCGCGGTCGGCGTCGGGGTCATCGGCGCGTCCGGCGCGATCGGGGCGACCTTGCGGACGACCGTGTAGACGCGGAGCGCGGCGCCGTTGCGCGTGGCCATCTCGGTGGCGAGCTCGAGCGCTCCCCGCGCCGCGGGCGTGCCGTCGTAGCCGACCCCGACGACGCGCATGCCGACGTCCTCGGCGCCGCCGCCGTCGAGCGGCAGCCACACCGGCTCGCCGTCCGCCCGCTCGGCGAAGCCCGGCGGCGCCACGGCGAGCGCGCAGGGAGCGTCGCCGAGGAGGTGCTCCATCGTCGCGCCGGGGATGATCCGGCCCAGCGGCCCGCGGTGGGTCGAGCCGAGGACGACCAGGTCGGCATCCTGCTCGCACGCCGCGTCGACCAGCGCCTCGCCCGCCGCGTCGACCAGCGCCTCGCCCTCCGGGACGGTGGCGATGCGAAGCTCGGCGTCGCGCGCCTCGGCCAGGATGCGGCCGAGCGCCAGTGCGTCGCGGCCGCGCTCGGTGTCGAGGTAGCCGACGAGAACCGTGCCCGGCACCTCAGGCCCCTTCCTCGTGCGGCACGACGAGGACCGCGCAGGGCGCGACGTCGATCAGGTGGCCGGTGATCGAGCCCATCAGCAGTCGGTCGAGCGGCTTGCGGGTGCCGGCGACGAGGACGTCGACGTCGCGCTCGCAGGCTTCGGCGATCGCCTCGGCGACCGACTTGTGGGCGTTGTGCCAGTCCGGGCTGAGGCACTCGCCGTCCGCCTGGATCGACGGGGCGACCGAGACAAGTGCCGCCTTCAGGACCGCGGGCGCGTCGGCCGGCGGGTTGAGCTCCTCGCCGCCCTCGATGCCGGCGACCACCGGGTCTTCGGCGACGATCAGGTGCAGCGAGGCGCCGGTGTCACGGCAGAGCGCTTCCGCCCGGTGCAGGGCCGTCCGTGATTCCGCCGTGCCGTCGAAGGCGACGCCGACCTTGGCGATCCGCGGCCGCCGTTCGCGGCCCGCGTAGCCGCGCGGCGCTACGACCACCTCGCAGGGCGAGTGGTGGAGGACGTGGTGGGCGACGCTGCCGAGCAGGGCGCGCCCGACCGGGCCGCGATGCGGCGAGCCGACGACCAGGGTGCCGGCGTCTTCGCGCTCGGCGAGCCCGACCAGCCCGAGGCTGGGGGCGACGACGCCCGGCACCTTCTCCGCGACCAGCCGGCGGCTGCTGGTGCCGGCGAGGTCGTGGGCCAGGGCGACGGCGTCGTCGCCGCCCGCGCTGCCGTCCGAGCCGACCACGATCGGGCCGGTCTCGTAATGGGGGGTGGCGGCCTTGGTGGCGGCCTTCTTCTCGGTGGCGGGCATCGCCGTTCCTCTCGCTCGCTGAAGTTGTCTGGAGCCTGGGAGCGAATCTAAGAGCGCGCGTCCGGTCCCACATCCGGGTTTCGCCGCAGCGTCGCGGCGGTGAGAGGCGGATATCAGCGGATCGCGAGGACCCGAGCGCAAGTGGTCACCCAGCGCGGCCCCGAGGAACCCGAGGCCGAACAGCCTCGCCGCGACGTCGCCGGACGACGACACACTTCCGTGGGAGCCCCGGACGCTCGCTGAGTTGAGGGCGCCAGGGCGCCAATAACTCAGCGAGCGACAAAGTCGGCGTTGTGGAGAAGGTCACGGAAGGGTCGGCAAGCTCGACGAGAGCATCTCCGGGGTTCGATATGCGTCGATCTTCAGGTACTACGGCAACGCGATCGAAGAAGGGCATCGAACCGGCCGCCTTCGTCGGACTGGCCGCGCTCGCCCTGGCCCTCGCCGCGGTCGGCGCGAAGCTGTTCGAACGGCGGGACCTGACCGGCTGACCCCGCTTGCCGCGCACGGCCGCAGGGTGGGATATTGGGTCGATGTCCCTTACCGATCGAGATGGTGAGGACCAGCGGGACGACCGCCTCCCCCGCCTAATCGAGGTCGGGTCCTCGCTGCTCGCCGAGCTCGACCTGGAGGCCGTCCTGCGCTCGGTCGTCGAGGCCGGGCGCGAGCTGACCGGCGCGGAGTACGCGGCCCTCGGCGTCCTCGACGGCGAGCGGCGCGAGCTCGAGCGCTTCATCTACCTCGGCATCGACGACGAGACGCGCCGCGACATCGGGCCGTTGCCGCGCGGCCGCGGCGTGCTCGGCGAGCTGATCCGCGATCCACGCCCGCTCCGCCTCGCCGACGTCGAAGCGCACCCTCACGCCTACGGCTTCCCGCCCGGCCATCCGCCGATGCACAGCTTCCTCGGGGTGCCGATCACGATCCGCGGCGAGGCCTTCGGGAACCTCTACATGACCGAGAAGCGGGGCGGGGCGGAGTTCGACGAGGCCGACGAGGAGGCGGCGAGGGCGCTCGCCAACTGGGCGGCGATCGCGATCGAGAACGCCCGCCTCTACACGACGCTGAGCGCCCGCGAGGCGGAAACCGAGCGGGCGCTGCGGCGCGCCGAGACCGCGGCCGACATCGCCCGCACGGTCGGCGGCGAGACCGACGTCGGGCGCGTCCTCGACCTGATCGCGAAGCGGGGCCGCGCTCTGATCGAGGCCTGCACGGTGCTGGTGCTGCTGCGCAAGGGGGACAGGCTCGCCGTCGCCGCGCGGGCCGGGCGGCCCGGTCCCGGGCTCGAGGAGCTGACCATCCCGACCGACGACGCCGTCTTCCAGGCGGCGATGCAGGAACGCGCGTCCCGGCATCTGGAACGGAGCTCGCCGCCGTCGGAGGCGCGGATCCGTGAACGCCTCGGCGCCGAGGCCGCGCTGGTCGTCCCGTTGCTGTTCCGCGGCCGGGCGGTCGGCACGCTGGTGGCACTCGACCGCGAAGCGGGCGGCGATTTCGACGCCGAGGATCTGCGGCTTCTGCAGGCCTTCGCGGCGACCGCCGCGATCGCGGTCGGCACCGCCCAGTCGGTTGAGGCCGACCGGCTGCAGCAGCAGGTGGCGGTCGCCGAGGAGGAGCGCCGGCGCTGGGCCCAGGAGCTCCACGACGGGGTCCTCCAGTCACTCGCGGCGGTGCGGATCGCCCTCGCCGCGGCGATGCAGGGAAGCGGTGAAGGACGCTTCGCCGAGATCGAGCGCGCCGCCGAAGCGACGGTCGAAGGGCTCGAGGACCAGATCACCGAGCTGAGCCGGCTGATCAACGACCTGCGGCCGGCCTCGCTCGAGCGGCTCGGCCTGCCGGGCGCGCTGGAGGCGCTCGCCGAGGAGTCGGCGAACCGCGGCGGCTTCGAGGTCGCCAGCGAGCTCGATCTGAACGGCGAGCTGACCGGCGACGAGGAGCGGGCCGTCTATCGACTCGTCCAGGAGGCCCTCAACAACGTCGTCAAGCACGCCGGGGCCGGGCAGGTCTCGGTTCGCACGCGGACGGCGAACGGCGCGATCGAGGTCGAGGTCCGTGATGACGGATGCGGATTCGACCCGGCGCGCAGCTCCGGCCGCGGCCTCCTCGGCATGCGGGAGCGGGTCGAGATGCTGGGCGGCACGATCGTGATCGATTCACGCCCTGGCGCCGGCACCAGGGTCGACTCGACGCTGCCGCTGCGGTCGGGCTGAGCGAGCTCAGGGGCCGCCCGGCTCGATCACCCGGCTGGCGATCGCGAAGCGGACCAGCTCCGGGCGCGACTCGACCCCGATCTTCTCCAGCAGCTTCGCCCGGTTGACCTCGATCGCGCGGACGCTGAGGAAGAGCTGTTCGCCGATCTCCCGGTTGGTGTGCCCGAGGGCGACCAGGCGGAGCAGCTCGAGCTCGCGCTCGGTGAGGTCGGCGAGCGGGTCGGCCTCGAGCTTCGCCATCTCGCCGCCGAGTCGCGAATCGACGTAGGAGCCGCCCGCGGCGGCGGTGCGGATCGCCTCGTCCAGGTTGCGCTCGGCCGCCTGCTTGAGCACGAAGCCCGCGGCGCCCGCACGCATCAGGTCGCGGGCGACGCGGGGGTCGCTCTGCATGGTGAGGACGACGACCGCCGTCTCCGGCACCGCCTCGCGCAGGCGCGGGATGTCGGCGCGCGGCTCGGCGCCGGGCATCTGCAGGTCGAGGACGAGCACGCGCGGGCGCCGGTCCTCGACCAGCTTCGCCGCCCCGGCCGCGTCGCTCGCCTCGCCGATCACCCGCAGGTCCGGCTCGGCTTCGAGCATCGCCCGCAGGCCGGCGCGGATCACGTTGTGGTCGTCGGCGAGGACGACGGTGATCTCGAGGTCGCCGGTCACGACATCAGTCTGCCGGGGGAAGCCACTCGGCGCCGTACTCGCTGCGGGGGAACGCCGATCGTCCGGTGGCCGGACAGAGCCACCACGGCGTCATGAAGGTTTCCTGACCGGTGGGACCAGGCGCCTTCCCGCAGGCGGCGAACGGCACGCTCGACCACTTGGTCGATTGGGCCGCGGCGCGATCAAGTCGTCGACCACGGAGATCGGCGCTACGCTCGCACGATGGGCGCCGAGGAGGCCGATGGCAAGATCACCGTGGCGCTCGCCGACGACCACGCTGTGGTCCGCGGCGCGCTGCGGGCGCTGCTCGAAGGACAGGCCGACCTCGAGGTGGTGGGCGAGGCCGATGACGTGGCGGGTGCCCGCCGGGCCGTCGCCGATCACGCGCCGGACGTCCTCGTCCTCGACGTCAACATGCCCGACGGCCTCGGCGTCGATGCGGTCGCCGAGCTGCGCGCGGCCTACCCGGACACCCAGATCGTCCTGCTGACGATGGAACGCGACAGCGGCCTCGTCCGCCGCGCCTTGGACGACGGCGCGCTTGGCTACCTCTTCAAGGACGCGGCCCACCTGGAGCTGGTCGAGGCGGTGCGGGCGGCGGCGAACGGCAACCGCTACCTGCCGCCTGCCGTCTCCGCCGGTCTCTCCCGCGACCCCGACGACGGTTCGAGCAAGGCTCTCTCGCCGCGCGAGACCGACGTCCTGCGCCTGATGGCCCTCGGCCACACCAACCGCGAGATCGGCGAGCAGCTCGACCTCAGCGTCCGCACCGTCGAGACCCACCGTGCCCACATCCAGCAGAAGCTATGCCTGGCGACCCGCCCCGAGCTGACCCGCTACGCGCTCGACCACAACCTGGTCGACCTCTAGCCGAGTGATCCCGCGGCTCCGGGGTCCGATGGGATAAGGGACGGGTGCCACACCCCCGGGCCAAGGAGGGGAGGGACGGCACACTCCCGTGCGCGGCCCCGGACGCTCGGTGAGTTGAGGGCGCCATGGCGCCCTCGTCCGCCACCCCCTGGAACCAACGCCTACGCCGAGCTCAGCCGCGGGGTCGCGCGGCTGATCAGGTGGTACTGGGCGCGGATGCGGTTTCGTCGTCATCGAGTCGGGTGGGGGTGACGTCGACGTGGAAGTCGGGGTAGCCGAGGGCAACGTCGTGCTCGCGGTCGATCAGGAACTCGACTCCTCCCACCGTGCCGACGCAGACGTCGTCGGGACCGCACAGGTAGCTCCTGCTCGCGAGCCGGACTTCGGGGGCTCCTTCCGCGTCTGCGACGTGGCGCAGAATCAGGCTGCTTCCCACCTGATTGCGCAGGCGCATGATCGCGTCGACTGCCTCCTCGGTGGCCCAGACCCGTTGCGAGGCCATCTGCGTGGTCTGGGCGGCGTGCGTGTCGCCTGCCATCGTCATGACCCCATCGAACCGCCTTGGCGGGCCTCGCACATGCGGTCGAAACCACATGGTCGGGTGTGGACGATGTCGGAGGCGAGATTGGCCGGGTAGCTCACGCCGGCGCCTTCTCCAGCTCGACCAGCAGGTCGCCGTAGTCGGCCAGGCGCACGGCGCCCAAGTGGCGGCGGACGCGCTCGTGGGCGGCAGCCCCCAACCGGGCGGCGCGGTCGGGATCGACCAGCAGGCTGTGGATCGCGCCCGCCGTCGCACGCGGATCGCGCGGGTCGACGAGGATGCCGCTCTCGCCGTCGACGATCTGCTCGGCGATGCCGCCGGTCCGGCTGCCGACCACCGGCCGCCGCTTCCACATCGCCTCGGCGACGGTCAGGCCGAACCCCTCGGCGAGGCTCTTCTGCACGACCACGTCGGCGCGCCGCTGGATCGCGTTCACCACCACCGCGTTTTCGTCGAGGTCGGCCATCGGCAGCCCGGTCAGGTGCACCCGCCGGCGGATCGGCGTCGGCAGCACGTCACGGTGCGCGCGAACCGCCTTCCAGACGAGCGCCCCCTCGGGGTCGTCGGCGACGGCGCCGACGTCAGGGCCCGCGAGCAGCAGGTGGACGCCCGGGCCCGCGGCCAGTCCCTCCGCCAGGCACTCGAGCAGCCCGCCGTGGTCCTTCAGCCGGTCCCAGCGGGAGACCTGGGCGACGAGCTTCGCGCCCGTCGGGATCGGCTCGTCCTGGACGACCTCGGCACGACGCTCGACCCGGCCGGGGCTGCCGTCGGCGCGGGTGAAGAGGGGGCCGACGTCGGCGGTGTCCGTGGTAAGGCCGGCGGCAGCCAGGATCGTCGCCACACGATCCGCGTCGAGCTCCTGGTTCTTCGGCGAGAACGGGTCGATCGAGGGCGCCATCACGCGGCAGCGGTCGGGATCGAGCCCGGGCCAGACGAGCTCGCGGCGGGAGAAGACGCGGAGGTCGGCGGCCTCGACCTCCGACCGGAGGAAGCGCTGCGCGCGCAGCGCGATCCCGTTCGGCTCCTCGACGCCGATGTGGCAGCGCCAGACGACGGTCGCGCCGAGCGCACCGAAGTGCCGCGCCAGCCCCGCGGTCTGGGGGTCGTGCAGGAACACGACGTCGTCGGCGTGGATCAGATCCTCGAAGCAGCGCGCGCTCCGCTCCAGCGTCCGCTCGTACACCGCCCGCTCGTCGTCCTCGAGCGGCCCGCCGTCGCCGGGATCCCCGTGCAGGTTGTTATGGAGGCGCTTGGTGAGGCGGAAGAAACCCGGATACTCACGCAGGACGGCCCAGCGGGTGTCGACTCCCGCGCCGCGCACGTAGGGCAGCAGCGACCGCAGCATCTCCGCGACCCCGCCGCCGCGGAGGGTCGAGCTGACGCGCCAGATCGCCCGGCCCTCGAACTGCTCCTGGGCCCGGCGCGCCGCCGCCTCGACCCGGGCGTGTTCCTCGACGCCCAGCAGCGGCGCGAACGCCTCCGGCGGGTGCGACGGGAGGAGGACGAACTTCGGCCGCGCCATCGGTGCTCCTTTCTCGGGATTCGGGAACTTGGGGCGACGCTAGGCCGCCGGCGCGGCCGCGCCATCCGGGGAAGGCCGCAGCGAGGCATCGGCACCTCACCGATGGCGGGCCGGCGGCAGGGCGCGAGAGTCGGGCCATGCTCATCACTCGAACGAGAAAGGCCGATCGATGAAGGAGTCAGTGTTGATCGCGGGCGGCGGTGTGGCGGCGTTGGAGGCCGCGCTGGCGCTCGAGGATCTGGCGGGTGACCGCGCCGAGGTGACGATCTGCTCGCCGCGCCCGAACTTCGTCTACCGCCCCTACGCCGTCGGCGTCCCCTACGGCGTCTCCCGCGTGGCCACCTACTGGCTCGAGCCGCTGGCCGCGGCGGCCGGCGCGCGCTATCGCTGCGACAGCATCGCCTCGGTCGACCGCGAGGCCCGGCTCGCCGTCACCCACGACGGCGAGAGCATCCCCTACGACAACCTGATCGTCTGCCCGGGGACCAAGCTGCTGTGGCCGGTGCCCGGCGCGATCACCTTCTGGGGGATCGCCGACGAGGGTGATGTCCGCAAGGTGATGCGGGAGATCCGCGCCGGGACGGCCGGCCGCGTCGCCTTCACCATGCCCTCGGCCGACAGCTGGGCGCTGCCGATGTACGAGCTGGCGCTGCTCTGCCGCACCGAGCTCGACAAGACCGGCGACGATGCCGAGCTGACGATCCTCACCCCCGAGGACGCGCCGCTCCAGGTCTTCGGTCGCGGCGTCGTCGAGGGGGTGGCGGAGCTGCTCGCCGAGCGCCGGATCGAGGTCCGCACCGGCACCCACCCGGTGCGGTTCGAGGACGGCTTCCTGGAAACGGCCCCCGCCGACCGGTTGCCCTTCGACTGGGTCGTCAGCTTGCCGAAGGTCGAGGGGCGGCGGATCCGCGGCGTCGCTCACGACCTCGAAGGCTTCGTCCGCGTCGACCGCCACTGCAAGGTGCTCGGCAGCGATCACGTCTACGCGGCAGGCGACGTCACCAACTTCCCGGTCAAGCAGGGAGGCCTCGCGACCCAGCAGGCCGACGTCGCCGCCGAAGCGATCGCCGCCGGGCTCGGCGCCGACATCGTCCCGGCCGAGTTCGACCCGGTCCTGCGCGGCGTCCTCTGGACCGGTGCCGAGTCCCGCTACCTGCAGGGCTGGCTCGCCGGCGGTCACGGCGAAACCTCGACGATGGCCGAGGCACCGCCCTGGGGAGTCGACCAGGGCAAGATCGTCGGTCGCTACCTGACCGGGTTCCTGGCCGGCGCCCCCGCCTGAGGCGCGCGCCCCGGGAGGGCGAGCCGCCACAGTCGCAGCATGCCCGCGTTGATCAGCTGGAGCCCGCGCGGGGCGCGGTAGAAGCTCTGTTCGACGCCGCGGTTCGCGGCTTCGCATTCGTGCGCCCGCCAGCTCGCGAACGGCGCCGCCAGGCCGGCGACCGCGGGGCGCATGACCGCGATCCCACGGCGGGTGGCGGCAACGCCACGGCGGAGCTCGCGCAGGTAGGTGGGCGCGTCCGCCCAACTGCGTTCGAACCGTTCGCGCAGCCCGCCCAGCAGCGAGTCCGCCGCGCGAAAGGCGGTCTCGATCCGTCGCGACTGCCGGGCCGCGTCCTGGTCGATCACCTGCCCGAGCGTCAGCCAGTCGGCGGCGGCCAGCTCCACTTCGTCGTCCGCGGTGGCCCGTTCGCCGAGGTTGCAGACGATTTCCGCGGTCCGCAGCGATTCGCCGAGTTCCGCGGGCGCGAGTTCGATCGCGATCCGCAGGTGGGAGTCGACCAGTCCGAGGTCATGTCGGAACGGGCTCGGTGCCGCCGCCGCGGGCGCCGCCGCGACCAGCGCGGCGACCAAGATGGCTGCCGCGACCTGACGGCGCGCGATGATCTTCATCGCCGAGCTCGCCCGTCTTCCGTCTTCGATCAGGCGACGCCCGCTCCGTCGCCGGCGCTGCCGACCAGGACCTTGGCCTTGGCCTGCTCGAACTCGGGCGTCGAGATCGCGCCCTGGTCGCGTAGCGCGGCGAGCTTCGCCAGCTCGTCGGCGGGCGAGGTCGCGGCGGCCGTCTGGCGGACGTAGGAGTCGAACTGCTGCTTCGCCTCGGCCTGGCGGGCGATCGTGCGCTCCTGCATCTTGCCGCCGCGGGCGACGAGGTAGATCAGGACCCCGAGGAACGGCACCAGGATCAACAGCGCGCACCAGCCCGCCTTGCCCCAGCCGGACACCGTGTGGTCGCTGAACAGGTCACCGAGCACCGTGATCAGCACCCAGATCCAGGCGATGAACAGGAATATCTCGAGCACGGTCAGCAGCGCTGACCCGAAGGTGTAGTCGGCAAGGACGGTCATCGGTTCTCCTTCTCCGGTCGATTGGCCGCGTGCGGGTGCGCGGCCGGTCGATTCGAGCCTAGGAGCGCCACCGCGCCGCGGCATCGGTGGAAATCCGCAGCGGAAGTGCGGTCCCGTCCCGATCCCCGCCGCGCAGGGGCCGATGCTGCCGGTGTGAACCGGGTACCCGAGCGGATGGAGGTCGCGACCCGTCCCCCCGCCGTCGAGGCGATGCTCGATCCCGCCTTCTATCCGCACCACCCCGAGGCGGTCGACCTGCGCGAGACCCACATCTCCTGGGTCTTCCGCGTCGGCGAGCTCGCCTACAAGGTGAAGAAGCCGATCGTCCTGCCCTTCCTCGACTACGGCACCCTGGCGCGGCGCGGGGAGATGTGCAGGGAAGAGGTGCTGCTGAACCGGCGGCTCGCGCCGCGGCTCTACCGGCGCGTGGTCGCGATCGTGGGGCGCGGGAAGGGCTTCGCGCTCGCGGCGGCCGACGATCCGGGCGCGGTCGAGTACGCGGTGGAGATGGAGGCGGTCGACGAGGAGCGCAGCCTCGAGGCCCTGCACGACGCGGGGATCCTCTCGGCCTCCGACGTCGAGGCGGTCGGGCGCCTGCTGGCCGCCTTCCACGCCGAGGCGCGGGCCGTCCACGATCCCGAGGCCCTGCGCCGCTCGCTCGAACCGGTGACCGAGATCCTCGCCACGCTGCGCGAGGTCGGGACGGGCGTGGTCGATCCGGGGCGCGTCCGCGCCGCGATCGAGTTCACCGACGCCTTCCTCGTCCACCATCGGGCGCTGCTCGAGCAGCGCGCCGCCGCCGGCCGCATCCGTGACGGCCACGGGGACCTGCGCGCCGAGCACGCGATCGTCCCGCTCGGCGCCGCGCCCTACATATATGACTGCATCGAGTTCGACCCGCGCCTGCGCGAGATCGACGT
>Ga0207678_10001354_pt1 | contig 22581 bp, 18 predicted proteins | sample KBSC63metaG_FD_184319 | JGI IMG/M metagenome (GOLD analysis project Ga0207678, IMG submission 184319) | Corn rhizosphere microbial communities from Kellogg Biological Station, Michigan, USA - KBS C6-3 metaG (SPAdes) (version 2) | ecosystem: Host-associated > Plants > Roots > Rhizosphere > Soil ... | reverse complement strand
CGGCTGGCGGCGGCGAAGGGAGATGCACGGGACGCGGAGAAGTTCTACCGCGCTTCGATGTATGGGACGTGGGAGGGGGACGCGACGGAGCGGAGGCGGGATGTTCGGCTGGAGCTGGCGCGATATCTTTTAGGGCGGCACGACAATAATGGCGCTCGCACGGAGTTGATGATTGCGGGGGGAAATACTCCAGGCGATCCTGCGCTGGCGCTGCGTCTGGCGCCCATGCTGGAGGAGGCGGGCGCTCCGGCGGACGCGCTGGCGTACTACCAGAGGGTGCTTGCTGCGGAGCCCAGGAATGAGAAGGCGCTGGAAGCCGCGGGGCGGCTGGAGTTTTCGCTGGGGGATTTTGAAGAAGCGCACCGGTTGCTGGAGCGGGCGATCCGGCTGCACAACACTGCGGGAGCCGGAGTGTCTGCGGTCGATGCAGGTCTGTTGGAGAAATCCGAGCGGATTCTGGAGTTGATGCCTTCAAGTAAGCTGCCGTCGCGGGTGCGAGTGGCGCGGATTGTTGCGGCGCGGACGCTGGCGAAGAAGCGATTCGATGCGTGCAGCGCCGAGGTTACGGCAATGGGGGAGTCTTCTTCTGCACTGCAGGGATTGAGCTCGGCCTGGGCGGACAAGAATTTAGGTGCAGGTGCGGACGCGTTAAGGACGAATGAGGATGTGCAGGATGCTACGGTAAAGCTCATCTTCGATACCGAGATACAGACGAGTGAGGTTTGCGGAGCGCCGAGCGGGGACGATGCGTTGCTGCTGTTGATGGCCAGGTCTCCGAGTGCGTTGGATCGGTGAGGATGGAACAGATGCGGATATTCGGAACTAACCCGGTTGATTCGTGGTGCGTGGAGAGGGAGCCGGGGGCATCCCATAATGTGGCTGTGCAAACGACAAAGGTAACGGCAAGAGCAACGGCAAGAGCAACAGCAAGAACAAAAGCAACGGCAACGGCAACAGCAACGGCAAGAGAAGAGAGGCTAGCCTTCGGCAGAGCGGTAGCGCCTTCGGCGCGGCGTTTATTGGCAGGGCTGAAGCCCTGCCCTTCCGGGTTGAGTTTATTGGCAGAGTTGAAACTCTGCGCTTCCGGGTGGTGTTTGTTGGCAGGGCTGAAGCCCTGCCCTTCCGGGCCGAGTTTATTGGCGGAGTTGAAGCCCTGCGCTTCCGGGTCGAGTTTATTGGCAGAGTTGAAGCCCTGCGCTTCTACCGAGAAGCGAGGACTTTTTCAGCACCTTCTGAAGCCTCACGCTGATCGCAAAGGCGAGAGAGTTCGAGACAAATGGATATAGAGCCGATTACAGCAGCCGGAGCGAAGACGAGAGCGACGTGGTCCGACTCGGCGGAGGCGGCGAAGATTGCGCCCGGGCGGGAGGAGCGGATCTTTCTGCTGCTCTCGATCTTTATCGGCGTGATTTCGGGCCTGCTGGTGGTGTCGTTTCGCATGGCGATCGACTGGCTGAAGGTGTTGCTGCTGGGGTCTTCGCCGGGGCCGGGACAGCATCGGTTGGTGATCGTTCCGGCGCTTGCCGGGCTGGTGGTGGCGGTGTTGACGCGCTATGCGTTTCCGGGGGTGAAGGGCAGCGGCGTGAACCAAACGAAGGCCGCTTTATATATCCATAACGGTTACATATCGTTTCGGACGGTGATTGGGAAGTTTGTGATCTCGTCGCTGGCGATTGGGAGTGGGCACTCGCTGGGGCCGGAAGATCCTTCGTTGCAGATTGGCGCGGGAGTGGCTTCGCTGATCAGCCGGAAGGTGGGGATGTCGAAGGCGAAGCTGCGCATCTTCGCACCGATTGGCGCGGCGGCGGGGTTGGCGGCGGCGTTCAATGCTCCGATTTCGGCGATCCTGTTTGTGATTGAAGAGGTGATTGGGCAGTGGAGCGCGGCGGTGCTGGGCTCGATTGTGCTGTCGGCGGTGTCGAGCGTGGTGGTGGCGCGGTGGTTCTGGGGAGCGGAGCCGATGTTCCGGATTCCGCCGGTGAACCTGCGCGATCCGCGCGAGTTGATGGCGTATGCGGTGCTGGGGATCTTTGGCGGGCTGGCTTCACTGCTGTTCGCCAAAGCGCTGGGGTGGTTGCGGCCGTGGTTGAAGAGGCAGCCGGCGTGGTCGCAGATGCTGCAACCGGCTGCGGCGGGGCTGCTGGTGGGAGGGATTGGGTACTTCGGGCTGCCGCAGGTGATGGGCGCGGGGTATGAGGCGATCGACCAGGCGATGCACGCGCAGTTTGCATGGAAGATGCTGCTGGTGCTGGCGCTGTTCAAGATTATTGCGACGACGCTCTCGTTTTCGAGCGGGACGCCGGGCGGTATGTTTGCGCCGACGCTGTTTGTGGGGGCGATGCTGGGTGCGGGGGTGGGGGCGTTCGAGAAGATTTATTTTCCGCATGTGACGGGGTCGATTGGGTCGTATGCGCTGGTGGGGATGGGTGTTCTGTTTGCGGCGTTTCTGCGCGCGCCGCTGACGTCGGTGTTCATGGTGCTGGAGGTGAGCGGGAACTATTCGATTGTCGTTCCTGTCATCCTAGCGAACACGATTGCGTATGTGATGGCGCGGAGTTTGCAGCCGGTGCCGATCTTTGAGTTGATGACGCACCAGGATGGGCTGTACCTGCCTTCGATGGAGGAGCAGCGCGAGGAGAGCGATCTGCATCTGGAGGATGCGATGCGCCCGGTTGCGGCGCCGGTGCTGCATGGAAGCGAGACGGTTGCGGACGCGAAGTGGTTGCTGACGCAGTATGGCGACGCCGCGGTGGGGCTGGTTCATTGCAGGGATGGGCTTTGGTATGCCGCGACGCGGGAGGAGTTGGAGGCTGTGTTTGCCGAGCCGGGTGTGGATGGCGTGTCGCTGGAGGAGAGGCTTGGGGCGGAGCGGACGCCGGTGCTGTTTCCCGATCTTCCGCTGGATAGTGCCCTGCCCTTCTTCAAGCGATGGCCGATGCTGCCGATTACGAATCGGGCGATGCGGGGGGCGTTGGAAGGGGCGATTTCGCTGGAGGATGTGTTAAAGCGATATCAGCAGAAGTAGCGCTTTCCATGAAGGAGAAAGCAGGTTAGGATTCTCTGAATCGGTTTAGCAGGGTCATTTTGCAGGCTAAGGGGTAACGATATGGGATTGTCTCGACGGGAGTTTTCGAGGTTGGGCGCGATGGGGCTGGCGGCACAGATGCTGCCCGGTGTGGGAGCTTTCGCGCAGAGCGGCGAGCGGAAGGTTGGGTACTGCGTCATTGGGCTGGGGCGGATTGCCGACCACTTCATGCGCGGCGTGAAGGAGGGTTCGACTTCAACGATTACCGGGCTGGTGAGCGGGCATCGCGATAAGGCGGAGCGCATTGCCGCGCAGTATGGCGTGCCGAAGAGCTCGATCTACAGCTATGAAGATATGGACAAGATGCGCGAGAACAAGGCGATCGATGCAGTGTATGTCGCGCTGCCGAACAGTATGCATGCGGAGTATACGATTCGCTCGGCGAAGGCTGGGAAGCATGTGTTGTGCGAGAAGCCGATGTGTACTTCGGTGAGCGATGCAGAGGCGATGATCGCTGCGTGCAAGGCTGCCAACGTGAAGTTGATGATTGCGTACCGGCTGCATTATGAGCCGACGACGCTGCGGGCGATCAAGCTGATTCAGGATGGAGCGGTGGGGCAGGTGCAGTCGATTGTGAGCGCGAATGGCTTCAACGAGAGCGCCGGGGAGTGGCGGCTGAATAAGGCGCTGAGCGGCGGTGGGCCGCTGATGGATGTCGGGATCTATTGCCTGAATGCGATGCGGTATCTGACGCGGGAGGAGCCGGTGAAGTTTGCCGGGTTCGTATCGACGATCGATAAGGATGGACGGTTCGATACGGTGGAGGAGAATACTTCGTGGACGATGCAGTTTCCTTCGGGCATCCAGGCGAGTTGCACGACGACATACGGGGGGAGTATGCCGGGGTTCTATCGCGTGTACGGATCGAAAGGGTGGTTGCAGGTGGATGAGTTTGGATACCAGGGGCTGAGGTTGACGGCGAGGTACTCGCAGGGGCGAGGATCGCCGGCAACGACGCTGGATGAGCCGAATCTGGAGAAGGATCCGAAGCAGTTCGTGCGTGAAGCGGATCATTTTACGGAGTGCATTTTGAAGGACAGGGCGCCGCGGACTGCGGGTGAGGAGGGGCTGCTCGATATGCAGTACATGCGCGAGATCTATCGCGTGGCTGGAGTGACGGCGCTATAAACGCCTACTCGGTTTGCGCGGAGAGGCTGGTTCCGGGACGTACCTGGCTGGGTGCGCGGAGACTGGTTCCGGGCAGGGTACTCTTTGCTTGGAGGCGGACGAAGTCTTTGTTGCCGGGGGCGGAGAAGGTGGCGACGTAGGATTCGGCGATCGCACTCGCAAACTTCTTGAGGAAGGGGTCCATGGAGACGGGGCTGCCGAGACCCTCGAAGTAGGCGGTTCCGCCGGTGGATTCGGCAATCTGTGCGAGATAGCTTTGGCCGCTAAAGCTGCCGCGGCGTGCACCGAAGCCCGCGTTGGCATAGTAGATGGAGTAGACGGGGACGCCTGCGCGCTGGGCGTCCTTGATGGCGCTGTCAACGTAGGGGCTGCTCTGATTCGTGATGCTGGTGCTGCCGTTGTAGGGGTCGACGCCGTTGGTGATCATGAGGACGAAACGAGCTTTGCGAACGGGCTGGGTGTTGGACTGGAGGTCCGGCTGAGTTTCGCGCGCGGCGGAGGGCCACTTCTTGACGAAGTCGGAGAGACAGAAGTAGGGGCTGGCGCTGATCCTTGCAGAGCCGAGCGGCATGCGAAAGCTCTGCGCGGCGGCGGCGAGATTCGTGGTGAAGGACTGAGTGGGGATGACGCGGCCATTCTGCATGTAGCCGATGAAGATTTCGGTGCCGGGACGAAGGCTTTGCACAAAGGTGCGGAGCGTGGCGAGCTCGCGACCTGCGCTGACGCGGAGGCCGTCGTCGATGAGGATAGCGACTTGCGCTCCGGTGGGTAGAACGGGGGCGAGGCTGGTGAGAGACTCGGCGCGGCCGTCGACCTTGAGGGTGAGGTCATTTGTGGTGAGGGTGGCGGGGGTTTTCGAATCCACCGTGATGATGGCTTGCGTCGAGACAGGACCTTCCTGCGCTGAGATTGTTGCTGCGGTGGTTGCGAGGAGGGCGAGCATGAGGAGATAGCGGGTCATTTTTGTTCCTCGATGGTTAGACGGACGGAAGAGGCGAGTGGTTGGTCTAAGTAGAACAGACAACGGCAAGGCGACGGCGCGCACCAAGACATTTACATTCCCACCCATCGCGGTGAGACTGCGATGGATGGGGCACCCGATCGTTCGTGGCCGATTTTGCGGGGAGAAGACTACGACGGCGAGAGAGGTGGTTAGTTGCCGCCGATTCTGATCTTGAGGCCGGTGCGGATGGTGAACGGGAGGCCGGGGTAGCCGATGGGGCCTATGTGCTGCTGGCTTAATAGGTTGTCGAGCTGGGTGTAGACGACGATGTGGCGCGTGGCTGAGTAGAGAACGTTTATGTCGAGTTTCGCGTAGCCGAAGTCGAGATTGCGGTTCGGGAGGAGGAGCGTATTGCCTCCGTTAATGTCGTTGTAGAGCTGGAAGGTGGAGTCGTCGCTGCGGCTGGCGAGTGCGCCTTTGAAGGCCGCGGCAAGTTTGCCGGTGGTGTACTGGACGGCGAAGTAGCCGGTCTGCGGAGGGCGGCGGAAGGGACGGCTGCCGACCAAGGGGGAGAGTGCTCCGATGGGGATGTTGGGCAGGTTGGGGTTGGTGGTGGGGGTGCCGTTGTTGGCGGCGACGGCGTCTGACGCGAAGGATTGCAGGACGATGGGTGCGAGGTAGGTGTAGCCTCCGCGCAGGAAGAGGTGGGTGAGGGGCTGGTATTGGAGTTCCAGCTCCATGCCTTGTGCGCGGAAGGCCAGCGAGTTAAGCGCGGCTCCGAAGAGCTGGTTGGCGATGCTGGGCGGGATGCCGAAGTAGGTCTGGAGGCCGTTGGAGTCGACGACTTCGACCTGGTGGCTGAACTGATTGTGGAAGTAGCCGGCCTTGAGGATGAGCTTCTGGCCGAGGATGTTCTGGTCGATGCCGAGGTCGTAGGTGCGGGAGCGCTGCGCGTTGATGGGCGTGACGTGGTAGGCGTCGATGGCGGCCTGATTGCCGGATTGCTGAAGCTGGCTGTAGAGGCTGGAGAACTCGGCAGCGAGCGACGGCTCCTGCACGCCGGTGGCGACGCTGACGCGGAGGCGGGTGCCACGAAATTTGCGTTTACCGGGGCGAACGGGGACGTAGGCGATGCCGATGCGCGGGGTTCCGGCGATGCCGTAGAGGTGGTTCTTTTCGACGGCTCCGCCGAGCGAGTAGAAGAGGCGGTTTTTGATGTCGCCCTGGATCTGGACGGTGTACTGAAAGTTGGTGCGGTTGATCTTTTCGTTCTCGAAGAAGTCGGGGTCGATGAAGCTGCCGCGCTCGTTCTCGTAGCGAAACCCGATGAGTGCGGTAATGCGTTTGGGGAAGGTGTAGTCGGACTGGTAGTAGAACTCGTCGCGGTTGGAAACGGCGTTTTCGTTGGGAGCGAAGAAGGCGGCCTGACCGGTGGCGGTGTAGCCGTTGGCTCCACGAATGGTGACAGGGTTGCCGTAGTAGGTGGTGTAATCGACGCCATCGAAGGTGCTGGTGACGGGCTGGCCGACGGGTGCGAACTGGCGAATCTGCTCGCGCTTGCGGGCGATGCCGTAGCGGGCGAGGTTGTGCCACTTCCCTGCTGCCAGATTTTCGAGCGTGAGGCCGGAGTAGAGATCCTGGTCGGACTGCTTGCCGGAGGCGGAGATGCCGTAAAAGTCATGCGCGTTGGGCAGGCCGGTGGCGGAGACGGCGTTGCGAATTGTGAAGCGGGCCTGGGTGTTGGTGGTGAGGTTGTAGCCGAGATTGGCGGCGCTGGTGGCGGAGTGGTACTGGTCGAGCGGGAGGGCGTTGGAGGTGTCGAAGCGGCTGAAGGCGGCGTAGTAGTCGAGCTTGTTGCGCGTGCCGGAGAGGGCGGCTTCGTTGCGCCAGGTGTGGAAGTTGCCGGCGTCGCCGGAGTAGTTGAGGATGGGGCGGGGCGAGCCTCCGCGTGGCGTCGTGAGGTTGACGACGGAGGCGACGGCGTCGGAGCCGTAGAGCGCGGAGTTGGGGCCGCGGTAGAGTTCGAGTCCGGCAACGCCCGTGGTGGAGATGGTGCCGTAGTCAAACTGGCCGCCGGTGTCTTCGGCGGGGATGCCGTCGATGAGGACCTTGTTAGCGTCGGAGTTGCCGCCGCGAACGAAGAGCGAGGCTGCTCCGCCGTACTGGCCAGTCTGGACGACGGTGTTGCCGGGAGACTGGCGGAGGTCGTTGACGATGCCGGCCTGCGTGGCCAGCGCGGACTCCGGAATGAGCGTGACGGCAGAACTGGCCTGCTGGATGGGCGTGGAGATTCCGGTGGCGGTGACGGTGAGTTGCTCGGTGTAGGAGGCGATCTCGAGGGTGATGTTGCGGGTGACGACGTCGGTGCGGCCGCCGTAGAAGTCCTGCCCGATGCTGAGGGTGAAGGTGGGGGCAGAGGTGAGGAGGAGGAAGCGGCCGGAGGCGGTGCTGCGGATCTCGTAGGAGCCGTCAGGGCCGGAGACGGCGATGGCGACGGCCTGGGTGTTCTGGACAAGACGGATTTGCGCGCCGAGGACAGCTGCGCCGAGAGGGTCGGTGACGGTGCCGCGTACGATGACCGCGTGGGCGGACAGGGGGACCAGCAGGATGGCCAGGCTTGAGGCACGAAGGATGGATTTGAGATGCATCGGTAGTTCCATCATAGCGGTGGCGGTACCGATCTTCCGCAATCGCGTCAGGGGATCAAGATGAGTTTGCCGGTGGTCTTGCGAGACTCCAGGTCGCGGTGGGCCTGGGCGGCTTCGGCGAGAGGGTAGGTGTGCTCGATGCGGAGTTTGAGGGTGCCTGCGGCGACGGCGTTGAAGACGTCTCCGGCACGGGATTCGAGGTCGGCGCGGGTGGCGATGTAGTCCTTGAGCGTGGGGCGGGTGATGTAGAGGGAGCCGAGGAGCGAGAGCTTGATGAGGTCGAAGGGCGGGACGGCTCCGCTGGAAGCGCCGAAGAGAACCAGGGTGCCGCGCGGGCGGAGGACTTCGAGGGACTTGTCGAAGGTGGTCTTGCCGACGGAGTCGTAGACGGCGTGGAGGCCGGAGGCGAGCTTCTTGATCCTGGCGGCGAAGTCTTCCTGGGTGTAGAGGATGACTTCGTCAGCCCCGGCGGCGCGGACAAGAGCGGCCTTCTCTTCGGTGGAGACGGTGGTGAAGACGCGTGCGCCGCGGGCCTTCGCCATCTGGATGAGGAGCAGGCCGGTGCCTCCTGCGCCGGCGTGGATGAGGACTTCGTCGCCGGTCTGGATGGGGTAGGCGGAGTGGGAGAGGTAGTGGGCGGTCATGCCCTGAAGCATGGCTGCGGCAGCCTGAGCGGCGGTGACGGACTCGGGGATCTGGACGAGCCGGGAGACGGGCGCGACGGCGAACTGGGCGTAGGTGCCGGGGATGCCGCACCAGGCGACGCGGTCGCCAACCTTGACCGTGGAGACCTGGGTGCCGATGGCGGTGACTATGCCTGCGGCTTCCTGGCCGAGCGTGTATGGGAGGTGGGCCGGGTAGCGGCCTTCACGGAAGTAGGTGTCGATGAAGTTGACGCCGGAGGCTTCGATGCGGATGAAGGCTTCTCCGGGGCCGACGGCCGGCGTGGGAAGGTCGCGGAGCGTGAGGACGTCGGCTGAGCCTGTGGTGAGGATCTGGATGGCTTGCATGGAGATTGGACGCTCTTCTGTGGAGATGGGCTTGCTGAGCCAGACGAGATGATGGGCGCGCAAACGTGCCGGCCGCATCGCGATGACCAACACTTTACCTGAAGAATTGCCGTTTGGGGCAGCCCATTGAGAAATAGAATGGGGCGTTGCCGGGACGCACTCCTTTTGCGGTGCGTACTGGTAGAAGTCGCGGGAGTACCGCGAAGATGCACGAGGTTTCGACGTATGGATGATGGATGTGTGCGTGCGAGAGTAGCTCTCGCCGCCTCGATGATGGGATTTCTGATGTTGGCAGGTTGTCATGCAAAGGGACGGGGAGCAGGGACTTCTGAACTGATGGCGCAGACGCAGACGGATGTGGCAGAGGCATCTGCGGAGAAAGTTGGAGGGGCGGCTGCGGCGATTGCGTCGGCCTGTGCGAAGGAGCCTTATGAAAACGCACGCATCGGACTGATTGTGGCAGAGACGGGACTGCATGAGGACGTCTTCGACCTGCGCGACCGGTTCTCCTACAAGGCTGTACCGTTTAGCCTGGACGAAGCACAACGGCTGGAAACACTGTTGCGAAAGGCCGGGACGAGCGATCCGGCGAAGCAGGCAGCGTGCATCGCGGCGTTCTCCGACCTTTTTAAGGCTCTGACCGATCCGCTGGTGGAAGCGGATACGGTACAGAAGCAGTTGGATCTATCCGCGTTCAACAATGCATCGAAAGAGGCCGATCAGGAGACGGAACAGGAGGAGAAGGCTTTGGGCCAGTCCGCTGGCGACAAACAACGATAAAGCTGACTGAATGGCCCCGGCCAGAGTTGGAGGCAAGGCGGCGCAAGGTTACACTTTTTCCATGATCTTTCGTTCCCTGCTGCTGACGTTTTTCTTTACCTGTGGGTTGTTTGCGCAGGAGAATCCGGAGTGGACTGCGCCTCAGACTCCCTTCCGCATCGTTGGAAATGTTTACTACGTGGGGAGCAAGGATCTTGCGTCGTATTTGATTACGACGCCTAAGGGCGACATCCTCATCAATAGCAGTTTGGAGAGTTCGGTTCCGCAGATTCGGAAGAACGTGGAGACGCTCGGGTTTCACTTCAAGGATGTGAAGATCCTGCTGATCAGCCATGCGCACTGGGACCACGCTGCAGGCAGCGCGCTGGTGAAGAAGCTGACCGGGGCGAAGTACATGGTGATGGACGCCGATGTGTCCGCGGTGGAGTCGGGTGGGCGAACGGACTTTCAGTATGGGAGATCGGCGGATTCGCACTTTCCTCCGACGAAGGTCGACCGAGTGCTGCACGATGGAGACGAGGTGAGGCTGGGTGACGTAGTACTGGTGGCGCACCTGACCCCGGGACACACGAAGGGCTGCACGACGTGGACGATGAAGGTGGTGGACGGCGGAAGAACCTACAACGTTGTGATTGTGGGGAGCCCGAACGTGAACTCCGGCTACAAGCTGGTTAGGAATACGCGGTATCCAAAGATTGCTCAGGACTATGAGCGGACGTTCCGGATACTAAAGGCGCTGCCCTGCGATGTGTTTCTGGGTGCGCATGGGGGCTACTTCGGTATGGAGGCTAAGGTGGCACGGATGAAGGAGGGTGGGGCGAATCCATTTGTCGATCCGGTGGGGTACGCGCGATATGTGGCAGAGCGTGAACAGGCGTTTCGCGCAGAGTTGGCGAAGCAGTCCAGGGGCGATGCTAGCTAAGCCACTTAGGCTGCGAAAAATTTGCGCTTTACTCCGGCTAGCAAACCGAGAGTGCCCAGGCCGACAAGGGATAGCGTGGAAGGTTCTGGAGCCGGGACTGGCGTCAGATCGGCAGAAAAAACAGCCTGGCTAAAGTTGTCGGATGGGATGAACACCTCGGATGGTTCAAGGCAATCGAGCCTGCAGACGGTTGGCGGACCGCCCTGGAAGAAAGATGGAATATCGAAGGCCAGCTGGAGAGTGTTCCCCAGGGAATCCTGCACCTGACCTAGCGCAACCGTGGGCGTCGCGCCTAGGTTCTCCCCTAAAGAGCCCAACAGCATCTGGGGAGCCGAAAAATTAAGTACGTGGCCGTCGTCGACCACAACAAGATGGTTGACGGTCAGGTAGACGTCCAAGAGGCAGTCCTGGTTAGTGCAGAGGGGATCGGCAGGAATGCGATTTTGATCGGTAGACAGGGTGATTTCTCCGGCAATGGATCCGAAAGGCCCGTTCTGGGTCAGCGGAAAGAATGTGCCGTTCAACTGATAGGTGATTGGATCTGCGTGTGCCGCGGCAGTTGTGGAAAGAATGGCAATCAGGGCTGCCGGGATGATGAGTCTTCGCATGTGAAAGACCTCCGGGCCATAAACAGTAGCACCGGGGCATCAAAGCTGGCAATTGCTTCACTTAGGGTTGCGTCCTGTTTCGGCGTAAGTTCGGTGACCTACTGGAGGAGACTCTCTTCGGAGCGGAGGCGGAGAATGCGGTCCACAGCGTAGGGGGCACGGTGGGAAGCGGTGTAAAAGTGGCGGACCTGAAGTTCGCCGAGCAGACCGATGCCCATCATCTGGATGCCCGCCAGAATGAGGATGCCGGCGATGACGAAGATGGGGCCGTGGACCTCCATGATGTGCTGGCCGGTAAGAATCTTGAGCACGAGCAGCCAAATGGCGAGTCCGGAGCCGGTGGCCATGCCAAGCGCCCCGATGGTTCCGAAGAAGTGCAGCGGCCGTGTCATGTACTTCAGCAGAAAGCGGATGGTGAGCAGATCGAAGAAGACGCGGAAGGTGCGGGAGATGCCGTAGTGGCTCTTGCCGAACTCGCGGGCAGGATTGGAGATGGGGATCTCGCAGATGCTGGCGCCGTACCAGCTGGCGAGCGCAGGGATGAAGCGGTGCATCTCGCCGTAGAGGGGGATGTTCTGGATCACCTCGCGGCGGTAGGCTTTGAAGGTGGTGCCGAAGTCATGGATGTTGACACCGCTGAGGGTCGCCATGAGCCAGTTCGCGGCGCGCGAAGGAATGCGGCGCAGGACGAAGTTGTCGCCTCGGTGGGAGCGCCATCCGCTGACGACGTCGTAACCCTCTTCGAGCTTGGCGAGGAAGTTGGGGATCTCGTCGGGGTTGTGCTGGAGGTCGCCATCCATCGCAAGGATGAAGTCGCCCTGCGCGTGGTCGAAGCCGGCGGCGAGCGCTGAGGTCTGGCCAAAGTTGCGGCGAAGTTTGATGACGAGGACGCGGCTGTCTACGGCGGCGATCTCTTCGAGGAGGCGATAGGTGCGGTCGCGGGAACCGTCGTCAACCAGCACCAGCTCAAAGGTGTCGCCGACGTGCTCCATGACGGCCTTGAGGCGGTCGTAGAGGGTGGTGACGTTCTCCTCTTCGTTATGAAACGGGACGACGATGGAGTACTTCGGCACGTTGTTAATGATACTCCCGATGTGGTTTCGCGAGGCTCTTTCTTACGTTAGGATGCCGGGCAGCGCCCTTTGGATGGAAATTTGTGGCGATGGTGGCCCGGGGCAGAGTCCGGACGGATACCGCGCTTTGAACATTTGTGGCGATGGTGGCCCGGGGCAGAGTCCGGACGGATACCGCGCTTTGAACATTTGTGGCGATGGTGGCCCGGGGCAGAGTCCTGATGCTGCGCGCGGCTCAGATGTTTTGTACCTCATGGTGGCCCGGGGCAGAGTCCAACTGCCGACCTTCGCGTTAGGAGTGCGCTGCTCTATGCAACTGAGCTACCGGGCCACTGGTGGCTAGTGTATCGTGAGCGGCCGTCAGAGGGCTGAATGATAAAATTGCTCAGGGAAACTTATGTCAGAGATAGAGCGTCGTCGTGCGGTAACAGTGAATATTGGAGGCGTTCGGGTCGGATCCGATGCGCCGGTTGTCGTGCAATCGATGACGAATACGGATACGGCGGACGTCGAGAGCACGGTGCAACAAGTGGCGGCGCTGGCGCGGGCCGGTTCCGAGATGGTGCGGGTTACGGTCAATAACGACGAGGCAGCCAAGGCTGTGCCGTACATCGTTGAGGGGATCGCGAAGAAGGGCTGGACGACCCCGATCATCGGCGACTTTCACTACAACGGCCATCTCCTGCTGAAGAAGTACCCGGAGGCAGCGCGGGCGCTGGCGAAGTATAGGATCAATCCGGGTAACTGCTCGATTGGGCGTAAAGATGATGACAACTTCCGCACGATGGTTGAGGTTGCAGTTGAGCATCAGAAGCCGGTGCGAATTGGGGTGAACTGGGGTTCGCTCGATCAGGCTCTGCTGACGAAGATGATGGATGAGAACTCGAAGCTGGCCGATCCGTTGCCCGCGCGCGACGTGATGATGGAGGCGATGGTGGTGTCGGCTCTGGATAATGGTGCGGCGGCGGAGCGGTATGGACTGCGGCGCGACCAGATTATCTTGTCCGCGAAGGTCTCCGGTGTGCGCGATCTGATCGATGTTTACACCGAGTTGGCCGGGCGCTGCGACTATGCGCTGCATCTTGGGCTGACCGAGGCCGGGATGGGCATGAAGGGCGTGGTGGCTTCGACGGCTGGCCTGGCTCCGCTGCTGCTGGCTGGGATTGGGGATACGATTCGCGTGAGCTTGACCCCTACTCCGGGCGGGGATCGTTCGGAAGAGGTGCGGTGCGGGCAGCAGATCCTGCAGTCGCTGGGGATTCGAAGCTTCATGCCGCAGGTGACGAGTTGCCCCGGATGTGGGCGCACGACTTCGACTTACTTTCAGGAGCTGGCGGAGCGGATTCAGGGCTACCTGGTGGCTTCGATGCCGGAGTGGAAGAAGGTCTACCCGGGGGTCGAGGAGTTGAAGCTCGCCGTGATGGGCTGCATTGTGAATGGGCCGGGTGAGTCCAAACACGCTAATATCGGGATATCGCTGCCGGGCACGTTTGAGGAGCCTAAGGCTCCGGTCTATGTGGATGGCAAGCTGTTCACTACTCTGAAGGGCGACCGGATCGTTGAGGAATTTCAAGTGATTCTGGATGAGTATGTGGAGAAGCGCTATGGACGGGCGCTGGTCGAGGTCTAACAACCGCGTACATTGCGTATCTCTAGAAAGAGGGGGGCGGCCAAGCCGCTCCCTCTTTGGTTATTCGCGGAAAGAAATAGTTGCGGGAGCTGCCGTCAAAGCTTCCGGTTTGCAGACAACACCGTTTGAAAGCTCCGCCCTGAACCGCATGGGCACAGATCATTGCGGCCGAGCTTTTCACTCAGTTCTTTGTCGCCATGGACGATGCGAAGTCCGCGCTTTACGTTGGTTTCTGAGGGGAATCCTTTGCGACGCTTGCTACTGCGCTTGAAAGGAGTCATTGAGGTCGTAATCATCGAATTTCATGGTGGACCTCCTTGGTCAGATAGCCCAATGTACCATACTCGATTTTGTTCAGGACATACTGCTAACGAAGCGGCGTTATGTCTTTGCGGAGGTCGGCGAGCGGGTAGAAGGTGCCCCGCCAGGTGACACCTCCGTCTCTGAAGGTGGTGAACATGGAACGCAGGAGCGAGTAGATAAAGACCGCCCCGCCGAGGGGGAAGAGTGCGGCGTACCACGGGGAGATGCGGCTGTGGCGACTGGAGAGAAGATAAAGTCCGGCGATAGCGGCGAAGATAAGGATAGCCGGGATACGCGTCTCCGGCAGGAAGAGAAACGCTACCGGAGCGATGCAGAAGAGGGTGAGCCATAGGATAGTGAGCAGGACGAGCGGCATTCGGAAACGGAAGACGGCGAAGAGGTTTTTCGTCATCACATGGACGATACCGAAGGTTCCGCTGGCCCAATGAAGGCTGACCATGCCGGGGGCGATGGCGACACGCTGGCGGAGACCGGCGAGTTTGACGCTGCGCGCGAGGGTGAGGTCTTCGAGGATCTCCATGCGGAGGGCGTCGAAGCCGCCAAGTTGCTCGTAGGCGGCGGTGCGAAGGAGGTTGAAGGCTCCGATGCCTACGGCGTCGCGTTTGGCGCGGGGGTTGGCGGCACGCCACGGCCTCGTGGCCCAGAGGCCCATGATCTGCAAGTAGCCGAGCAGCATGCCTTCGCCGGGGGTTTTAATGATCGGTGTAGGAAAGGTGACGAAGTGGTCCGCTTCGGTGGACACCGCTTGAGCCAATGATCTTCGAAGGGCTTCGGGGTGGAAGACGACGTCCGCGTCCGTGAAGAGAAGATAGCCAGGCCGGTGGATGGCTAAGGCATGGCGAGCCGCGAGTGCCATGGCGTGGGTCTTGCCGAGCCAGCCTGAGGGAAGTTCCCTGACGTGAAGGGCGGTGAGCTTTTCGCCGTGCTCCGCCGCAAGGGTGTCCATGATGGCGCCGGTTCGGTCGGTGGAGCGATCGTCAACCGCAATGATGCGGAGATTGGAGTAGTCCTGATTGAGAAGTGATTGGAGCGTGGCGGCGATGTTGGCGGCTTCGTTGCGCGCGGGAACGATAACGATAAGAGAGGGATTGCCGGTTGGGGCCTGATTCCGTTGCTGGCCAAGAAGATTGGGGATGCGTGGGAGGCCACGGGCAGCACCGATCCACTTCCAGAGCCAAGCGAGAGCGATGAGCCAGGCGAACACGGAAACGCCGAATTGTACGAGATGGTTCAAGCGCTACGCTGCGACCTGGATGGGTACAAATCCTGCATCATTTCCATTGCAGTTTATCTGATCAAACTGACCAGCACTTACGTCATCCCCAAGACCGCCTGAGACGGCCGAAGAAGATAACGTGAAAACCTGCTGTTTCTGCGGGAACGGCGGGTAGATCAGGGAAGAAGTCCTTTACAAATAAAGCTTCCCATTGGGTTCGCCGAGGCATAGGATTTCGTTCTGCAATCCAGGTGGCTCGCATGTTGAAGCCTTTGCTCGCCCTGTTCGCGCTTCTGCCCTTCTCCCTCTCGATGCAGCAACCGGCTGCTCCCTCCGCCTCGCCCGCTATTCCCCCTGAAGCCAAACGTATGGTCAACCCGGTGAAGCCCACGCCCGAATCTCAGGCCCATGCAAAAAAGGTGTACGGATATGACTGCGCCATGTGCCATGGAGAGAACGGTAACGGCAAAGGCGATCTCGTTGCCGACCTGAAGCTCGTCATGAAGGATCAGACGGACCCGGCTGCATTGAAGGATATGACCGACGGCGAACTCTTCTACATCATCAAGAACGGTAAGGACAAGATGCCCGGCGAAGGTGAGCGCGCAAAGCCGGATGATATCTGGAACCTGGTGATCTTAGTCCGCTCCTTTTCGAAGAAGTAGCTCGAACGTGGACGGCGGATCAGGAGGCCGATGCCTGCTGCGTCTGTGTGGGTTGCAGCGGAGGCGCATAGCGGGAGCCGACGAAGAAGATCACAGAGGCGAGCAACATCGTAATCAGCGTAGAACCGAGACCGAGGTTCAGATTGGAGCGATCGCTGACGACTCCAATGATACGGGGAGAGATGGCGTCCCCGAGCGCGTGGATGATGAAGAGCTGACCGGCCATGGCGGTCGCACGAATCTCCGGGCGCACAGCGTTGAGGGTGGCGGCATTAACCGGGCCGGTCCCGAGGAAGATGAGGAAGATGGCGGCGGCGAGGCCGGGAAGGGTCATCGATTTCGGCCCGAAGAAGCAGAGGAGCGCAGGAGGGACGGCAAGGAAAGCACTGATGGAAGGGACGAGGTAGAGAGCCTTGGAGTTAGTGCGGGACCACCTCTGTGCGATGGCTCCGCCGGTAATGGTGCCGCTAAGACCGGTGACAACGGTGATCGCTCCCATGAGAAAGGCAGCGGAGGATTCGCTGCGGCCGTCGACGCGCTGCAGGAAGGAGGGCATCCACCACGAGATGCCTCCGAGCGAGAAGGTGACGGCGGCGTAACCGAGGATCGAGGCAAGATACGCCTTGTTCTTCAGCAGAGAAAGGACGGTGTCCTTCTCCAGTTTTGCCTTGTCGCGCTGGCTGGCTCCGCGTGCCGGCTCCTTCATGAACACGGCGATGAGCAGCGCGATGATGACTCCGGGGACCGCGGAGACGATGAACGACATGCGCCAGCCCAAGTGTTCGCCGACGGTGCCGCCGACGAGGTATCCTAGCGCTGCGCCGACGGGGATGGCTACATTGAAGATGGTGAGGACACGGTTGCGCTGGTCTTCGGGGTAGAAGTCGGCGAGGATGGCGGGAGCGAAGATTCCGAAGCTGGCTTCGCCGATGCCGAGGGCGGCGTGGCGAATATTGAGCGAATCGTAGGACTGAACAGAAGCGGTGAAGAAGTTGATGCCGCTCCAGAAGAGAGCCGCAAGGACGATCATGGGCTTGCGTGGGAAGCGGTCGCCCAGCCAGCCGGTGATCGGCGACGTGAGCATGTAGGCCAGCATGAACCAGAGGGTGAGCGAGCCGATCTGTGCATCAGTGATGCGGAACTCGCCTTTGATCTGCTCCTGAACGCCCGGGAGGATGTAGCGGTCGATGTAGTTGACGAAGTTTAACGCGGTGAGGAGGACGAGCGCAGTGGTGGCTCCGGCGACGGAGACGAAGCGAGTGGGTTGGGTCGCGGAGGCCATCTGGGGAAGGATATCAGCTAATCATTACCCTGCTCTTTGCATTTGGCGACAAGGGCCTCATGCAAGCACTTCTCCTCGCACCGTGTCGCATCGCCCAAGCAAATGCACCGCATCTTCGTGCGAGATTCTTTCGTCACGGCTGCCCTTTGTCTCCGTCAGGCTCACTCGTGCGCGGAGCATATTTAATAACGTCCACGGCGGAAAGAACCACCAGTCCCTCCTCAACCATCTCCTCCACGATCGGCAGAAAAGCTCGCAGCTTCTCCTCCGTATCAATGATCGAGAGCATCATCGTGGAATCGTGCGACAGGTGAAACGGCTTGTCCTTGTGGACGCGGCGATGCGCTCCGTAGCCCAGAATTCCGCGGTACACCGTGACTCCCGCAAGATCGTGTGCGCGCAACGTCTGGACCAATGCTTCGTAGAGGGGCCTCCCCTTCCACTGGTCGCTTTCGCCGATCATGATCTGCATCAACTGCGCTTTGCCCTCGATCTTCACGTGGGTCGAAGCAGGCGTCTTGCCGGGACTCGAATGTGTTGCGGCCTTGGCAACCTCCGTCTCCTGCAATTCAATCAGTCCCGAGCCGGCCATCTCTTCCAGCATCGGCAGCAACTCTTCAACTTTCTCCCGCGTCTCGATAAACTCAATCTTCAGCGGAAGGCGGTCGGAGATGTCCACCAGGCTGGAGGAGTGCAGGTGATGATCTGCGCCGAATCCGGCGACTCCCTTGAGTACAGTCGCACCCGCGACTCCGCGAAAAAAAAGAAAATCCAGGATGCTGGAGTACGTCGCCGCTCCCTGATGCGTAGAGCCTTCGCTGAGGTATATGGAAACCTTCACCGCTTTCCCAGTAGCTAACATATCTCCTCCTCCTTCGTGCGTACGTGCCGGACTGTTCTACTCGCCTGCACCCTCACACGCCCTTCAGGCAAATGACCGGGCGACCATCACGCCGCACCACACTGCGACCAGGCCGAGGAAGCAGCTCAGCACAACGTAGAGCGCGGCACTCAGAAAAGCTCCCGTCTGCAGTGTTGAAAACGTCTCCCATTCGAACGTCGAAAAGGTACTGTACGCTCCGACAAAGCCGATAGGAATTAAGAATCTCCATGCCGGATTCAGTTCTGTGCGTCTTCCCAGAAAGGTCAGGGAAAAACCGATGATCACGCACGCCGTCATGTTGACAAGAAACGTTCCGTACGGAAACCTGGTGCCAAACCGGTTCGCGACTGCCGAGCCGACCCAGAATCGCGTGAGAGAGCCGAGAGCGCCGCCAAGGGCGATGAAGAAGTACTTTTGCACGTCCTGTTCCTCAATCATGCACGCCTTGGAGACAAGCCGTGCCCATTGTATTCGTCCACACTATTCTCAGCGAGGAGGCGGACTGCGGCAAGCGCCGTTTTAGAAGGGCGCTAGAGAGAAGCCCTGCGCTTCCCAACAACGTGCGGACGGCCAGCAACCGGTCCCGTAGAATTGCGCAACACCAGCATTGGCTGAACCCGGTGATTGGTGCCTTCCTTCTGTTTCTTCGAGTCCTCATCCCGAGCGTTGTAGAGCGCACGAAACGCTGCGGTCGCAATCTCGTTGCGTGGCAGCCGAAGTGTCGTCAACGATGGCTGGGTATACGCACTCAACACGATATCGTCGTAGCCAACGATCGAGATGTCGTCGGGAACCTTCAAGCCTCGGTCGTGAATGGCGCCGAGTGCGCCAATCGCCGTCAGGTCGTTTGACGCCATGACTGCCGTGGGCTTCGCTCCCGATTCCAGGATCTGCTGCATCGCATCATGTCCGCCATCCGCGCGATGGTTCGCCTCCCGGATCAGCTTCGCATCCCGGCTCAGGCCATGCCGTTTAAGGCTTGCCTCGAAGGCGTGATACCGCGTCCGCGCCGAAAAGAGATCGAGCGGTCCGCTGATGAATGCGATGGTGCGATGCCCAAGTCCCACCAGATGGTCCATGGCCATTGCGATGCCGGCAGCGTGATCGACCTGCACACGGCTGACGCCAGGGCCAGGCTCTCCGACGTCCATGAAGACCAGCGGGATGTCCCTGTGATTGAGAACCTTTACCAGCCTCTCTTCCATCTCCGACGTCATGATGGCAACGCCGTCCACTTTGCGCTGGATCATCCGGATCACGCAGCTTTCCATGCGTGCCGGATCGTAGTTTGTATTTGCGATCAGCACCTCCTGACCGTTCTCCACGGCAATATCTTCAAATGCACGCACCAGTTCCGGGAAGAAGGGGTTCGTAATGTCGGAGATAATCAGGCCATAGAGGCTGCTCCGCCCAGACCCCAAAGAGCGCGCATTCGTGTTGGGATAAAAATGCAGCGCCTCGATCGCCTTGCGAACCCGCTCTGCCGTCGCTGGCGTCACTTTGTTCGAGCCGTTGATCGTGCGGGACACAGTAGCGGTCGATACCCCGGCCCTTTGTGCGACGACTTTAATATTCATAGGTTGATATCCAGTTCCACATCTAAACGCAAAGGATGGCACAACGGACGTAACCCGGTCCAGCAGAAAGCGTTATGCCTTTTATACGCTTCTCACTCTGTCAGTCAGTGCCCTGGTCAAGCATCCTATGCACATGGCGACGCCGAGCCATGCGGTGCTCTTCGCACAAGACCTCGCAGATTCATCGCGCGCCCTTGCTCTTTCCAGACGTCGGCCCTGTCGCCTGGTTCGGTTCATCGATCTTCACGATCTGGTCCCCACGCACGTCCTCCAGCTTCTGTACCAAGCCGCTCGGCCAGTGCACCTCTATCTCCCTCGCGACAGTATCTGTACCAAGTCCAAAATGCGCGCGCTTGTCATTCGACGACAGGTAGCTTCCCGCAGTCGAAACCGTCTCATACTGGCTCCCTTTAGAGGTCGTCACCTTAATCTCCGCGCCGATCCCGTCCCGATTGCTCCTGTGTCCTACCAGATTGATCGTCAGCCAATGATTCGCCGTTGCAGTCTCGTTGTGCAGGATGTGGGTAGGTCCGCCGTTCGTCGCGACGACCGCATCCAGCCGCCCGTCGTTATCCAGGTCCCCCACCGCCATCCCGCGAGACACCCACGGTTGCTGAAACACACTGCCCGACCGGCTCGATACATCGACAAAGCGCCTGCCCGTGTTACGCACCAGCAACATGGGCTCCTTGTAATGGAGTTGCGGATAGTTCAACTCCACCGTATCCAGATCGTGCCCCTGGGCGATCAACAGGTCCTTCCACCCGTCGTTATCGTAGTCAAGAAAACGAATCCCCCAACCGGAATGCAACAGCGTGATGTTCGCGATTCCAGAAATATAGCTGTCATAGGTAAAGCTGCTGTCGCCATTATTTCGGTAGAGCGCGTACTTCTGGTTTGCGAGATTTGTAATCACCAGATCGGGCAACCCATCGTTGTTGTAGTCCTGGAAGTCGATCCCCATCCCGGCATAGACTCGCCCATCGCCGTCGACCGCCATCTCGGAGAGGAGTCCTGTCTCCTCGAACCTGCCATCTCCCTTGTTCTGGTAGAGAAACTCGACCATCGAATCGTTCGCCACGGCAACGTCGATCTTGCCATCGCGGTTGAAGTCCGCAACAGCCAGACCCAACCCTTTTCCCGGCACTCCCATACCGATCTTCTGCGCCACTTCGGTGAAGTGCCCTTTCCCGTCGTTGTGATAAACCAGCGCGGAAATCGGCGGAAAGATATCGGGATGGCAGTATGCTCGATAGCCTTCGCGGTGCTCTCCGCAAAACACATCGTCGAAGTCCCACTTCATATAGCGCAGCACAACAAGATCGAGCAATCCGTCGTTGTCCAGGTCCACCCAGGCCGCGCTCGTCGACCATCCACTGCCGCCCGTGCCGGACTTCTCCGTCACGTCGGTGAAGGTTCCATTGCCGTTATTGTGATACAGGCGATTGCCGCCATACGCCGTTACGTACAGATCTTCGTAGCCGTCGTTGTCGTAATCCCCCACCGCGACGCCCATGCCGTAGCCCACCCCCTGAAGTCCGGCACGCTCGGTCACATCTTCAAACGTCCCATCTTTTTTCTGGTGATACAGCCGGTTCCAGTCCTTCTCGCTCTTCTTCTCAGGAATCGTCCCTTTAGCCGTCGGATCCGACAGCGGCGCACCATTCACAAGGAAGATATCCAGCAGGCCGTCGTTGTCGTAGTCGAACACAGCGACGCCGGATCCCATCGTTTCGATCAGATATTTTTTTGAAGTATGGGAGGCCACTCCCATGAACTTGATGCCACTGGCGCTCGTCGTATCGACGAAATTTCCCGGCACGATCCCCGCCGCAGATCCCGGTGGCGAACCTCCCGAGGGCGCAGCAGTCGATGTTTGTGCCACGCCTGCTCGGGTGCTGACGGCACATACAACTACGGCCCACACAAGAGCCCCGGCCCTCACCGTGCGGATCCAGCCCTTTCTCTCTTTCCTGCCGTTCGTCGTCCAACACTCAGCTGCGAATGAATTCACGTCCAATCCACCTGACCTCAACAATACACATTTCATAGGCAGGTTGTGATGTGGAGAGCAAAGCGAATAAACCGGGGAAACGGCAGTCTCTTTTATGTTCTATGGAGACGTTCCTGGAGCCCGCCTCGTGCGGCTTGTCAAAGCGTGGGCCGGTGGCAGGCTCCGTCGAATTTGCGCGACACATGAGGTTGCTTTACGCCCGACTGACACTTTCCGTGGACCGTTGCTTTACGCTACGCTACCATCAGCGTTCTGCCCTTTATGAAATTCGTCTCCCAGCTCTCCTGCACGTTACGCTTCATCGCCAGCCTCACCCTCCTTGCCTGCGCCGTCATCTCTGCCACGGCACAGAGCACCTCGGTGGAAGATGCCTTTCGCCGTGGCGCCCTCGCCATGAGAAACGGACGCGCCGCCGATGCCGAAGCCGCCTTCCGCGAAGCGGTCCGCCTCGCCCCACAGATGCCCGAAGCTCACCTCGATCTCGGCCTCGCTCTCGGCCGCGATGGAAAGCTCGACGAAGCTATTCAGTCCCTCCAGACCTCGCTCCGCCTCAATCCCAAACTCAGCTCCGCGCACATGTTCCTCGGCATCTTCCTCTACCAGGCAAATCGTCAAAAGGAAGCCAGCGACGAGTTGAAGCAGGAACTCGCCCTGAACCCGGACAACGTTGAAGCGCTCACCTGGCTCGGCACCGTCGAACTCGCCGCCGGCAATCCCGAACAGGCCGTCGGCCCGCTCGACCGTGCCGCCCAGCTCAAACCCGACGACCTCAACATCCTCGAGTACCGCGGCC